>Ga0065165_1002005_pt1 | contig 19074 bp, 11 predicted proteins | sample AraplaMF_Cvi_mMF_FD_63813 | JGI IMG/M metagenome (GOLD analysis project Ga0065165, IMG submission 63813) | Arabidopsis root microbial communities from the University of North Carolina, USA - plate scrape MF_Cvi_mMF (version 2) (version 3) | ecosystem: Host-associated > Plants > Roots >...
CAGCAGCGCATCGCGCCGCTGTCGCACCCGCAGCAGGCGCTGTGGTTCGTGCACCAGGAGCAACCCGACAGCGCGGCCTACAACGTGGTGTTCGCGCTGCGCGTGTTGTCGACCGTCGACGAGGCCGCGCTGCGCCAGGCGCTGCAGGCGCTGGTCGACCGGCATGCGGTGCTGCGCACCACCTACGACGTGATCGACGGCCTGCCGCGCCAGCGCATCGCCGGTGCCGGCGTGGCGGTGCTCGACGTGCATGACGTCGCAGGGCTGGGCGACGCCGCGCTGCGCCAGCGCCTCGACGCCGACGCCCGCCGCCCGTTCGACCTGGTGCACGGCCCGGTGATGCGCAGCGCGCTGTACCGCCGCGCGGCCGACGACCAGGTGCTGCTGCTCGCGATGCACCACATCGCGATCGACGGCTGGTCGCTGCTGATGCTGCTGGAAGAGTTCCGCGCGCTGCTGATCGAAGCCAGCGGCGGCGCACCGGCCGGGCTGCCGCGCGTCGAGCTGCAGTACGCCGACTACACCGGCTGGCAGGCCACGATGCTGGCCGGCCCGCAGGGCGAGCAACTCGCAGCGTATTGGACGCGCCAGCTCGCCGCGCCGCGCGCCGAGATCGAGCTGCCGCCCGATCGCCCGCGGCCGCCGCGGCGCAGCGGGCAGGGCGCCACGTTCGACTTTCATGTCGACGCGGCCACCACCGCACGGCTGAACCAGCTGGCGCGCGACGAGGGCATGACGCTGTACGTGCTGCTGCTGGCGGCGTTCAAGGCGCTGCTGTTCCGCCACACCGGTTGTGAAGACGTGATCGTCGGCACGCCGACCTTCGGCCGCACGCAGCCGGAGTTCGCACGCGTGATCGGCGACTTCGTGAACCCGGTGGCGCTGCGCTCGCGCGTGCATGCCGGGCTGCCGTTCCGCGCGCTGATGCAGCAGGTGCGCGGCACGCTGCTGGAGGCGCTGGACGCGCAGGAGTACCCGCTGTCGCTGCTGGTCGAGCGCCTGCAGCCGGTGCGCGACCCGAGCCGCTCGCCGCTGTTCGAGACGATGTTCGTGCTGCAGCGCTTCGAGCAGTTCCGCGAGCTGAACGACCTGCTGGTCGCCGGCGCGGGCGACGTGCCGGTCGACTTCGCCGGCTGGCGCGTGGCGCCGTATGCGATGGCGCAGCAGGAAGGCCAGTTCGACCTCGGGCTCGGCCTGATCGACCGCAGCGATGCGCTGTCGGGCGCGTTCAAGTACAACCCGTCGCTGTATGACCGCGCGACGATCGAAAGGCTGTGGGCGCACTACCGCGTGCTGCTCGACGGCATCGTCGCCGACCCGGCGATGCCCATCGGCCGGCTGCCGCTGCTCGACGCGGCCGAGCGTGCGGCGGTGCTGCCGCCGGTGGCCGCGGTCGCCGCCGACGTGCGGCCCATTCACCATCGTTTCGAAGCCCATGCCGCGCGCACGCCCGACGCGACCGCGCTGCGCTGCGACGGCACTTCGATGTCGTACGGCGAGCTGAACCGCCGCGCGAACCAGGTGGCGCACCGGCTGCAGGCGCTCGGCGTGGTGCCGGGCACGCGCGTCGGGCTGTGCGCCGAGCGCTCGATGGCGCTGGTGGTCGGGCTGCTCGGCATCGTGAAGGCCGGCGGCGCCTACCTGCCGGTCGACCTGTCGTACCCGGCCGAGCGGGTCGCGTTCATGCTCGGCGATGCGCAGGCGCCGGTGATGCTGACGCAGACGGCACTGCTCGCGCAGTTGCCGCAGCACGCCGGCATGACGCTGTGCCTCGACGACCCGTCGCTCGCCGACGCGCCGGCCGGCAATCCGGCGAGCCCGGTCGGCGCCGACGACCTGGTCTACGTGATCTACACCTCCGGTTCCACCGGCCAGCCGAAGGGCACGCTGCTGACGCACCGCGCGGTCGACCGGCTGTTCAGCGCGACCGCCGGCTGGTTCCACTTCGGTCCGCAGGATGTGTGGACGCTGTTCCATTCGGTGGCCTTCGATTTCTCGGTGTGGGAGCTGTGGGGCGCGCTGGCGCACGGCGGCTGCCTGGTGGTCGTGCCGCAGGCGGTGAGCCGCTCGCCGGAGGCCTTCCTGCAGCTGCTGCACGACGAGCGCGTCACGGTGCTGAACCAGACGCCGTCGGCGTTCCGGCAACTGGTGCAGGCCGATGTCGACAGTGGCGCGCCGCGGCGCACCGCACTGCGCGAGGTGGTGTTCGGCGGCGAGGCGCTGGAGCTGCAGGCGCTGCGCCCGTGGTTCGAGCGCCATGGCGATGCGCAGCCGCGGCTCGTCAACATGTACGGCATCACCGAGACCTGCGTGCACGTGACGTACCGGCCGATCGTGCGGGCCGATGTCGACGCGCGCGCCGGCAGCGTGATCGGCGTGCCGATCCCCGACCTGCGGGTGCGGCTGCTCGATGCGCTGATGCAGCCGGTGCCGGTCGGCGTGACCGGCGAGATGCATGTCGGCGGGCCGGGCCTCGCGCTCGGCTACCTGAACCGGGCGGAGTTGACGGCCGAGCGTTTCGTCGACGATCCGTTCCACCCCGGCGAGCGGCTGTACCGCAGCGGCGACCTGGCGCGCTGGCGGGTGCGCGCCGGCGATGGCGTGCTGGAGCTGGAATACCTCGGCCGCATCGACCACCAGGTGAAGATCCGCGGCTTCCGCATCGAGCTCGGCGAGATCGAGGCATTGCTCGCGCAGCAGCCCGGCGTGCGCGAGAGTGCGGTGCTGGCGCGCGAGGACGTGCCGGGCGACCAGCGGCTCGTCGCGTACGTCGCCGGCACCGCCGAGGTCGACGCGCTGAAGCAGGCGCTGCGCGAACGGCTGCCCGACTACATGGTGCCGGCCGCGTTCGTCGCGCTGCCGACGCTGCCGCTGACCGGCAACGGCAAGGTCGACCGGAAGGCGCTGCCGGCGCCGGCGGGGCTGGCCGCGACGGCCGCGCGGTGCGTCGAGCCGCCGCAGGGTGGGATCGAGCCGGGCCTCGCGGCGATCTGGCGCGACGTGCTCGGGCTGGGCGATGCCGGGATCGGCCGTCACGACAACTTCTTCGAACTGGGCGGGCACTCGCTGCTCGCGACGCAGGTCACCGCACGCATCCGGCAGGCCTTCGACCGCGGCTTCGTGCTGCGCACGGTGTTCGAACGGCCGGTGCTGCACGAGCTGGCGCAGGCGATCGAGGCGGGCCGCGCGCCCATGGCGGCGAGCGGGGCGATCCCGCGGCTTGCTGGCGACGGCCCGTCGCCGTTGTCGTTCGCGCAGGAGCGCATGTGGTTGCTGCACGAGCTGGCACCGGAGAGTTCGGCCTACAACATGCCGGTCGCGCTGCGGCTGCACGGCGCGCTCGACCGCGCCGCGCTGGAGCGGGCGCTCGATGCGCTGGTGCAGCGCCACGAGACGCTGCGCACGACGTTCGCGATGGTCGACGGCCGCCCGCTGCAGACGGTGCAGCCGCACCGGCCGGTCGCGCTGCCGTTCCACGACCTGCGCCCGCAAGGCCGGCAGGCCGAGGAGGCCGCGATCGCACTGGCGACCGACACCGCGCGCGCCTACTTCGACCTGGTGCACGGGCCGGTCTTCCGCACGCTGCTGGTCCAGGTGGCCGACGACGAGCACCTGCTGCTGCTCGCGATGCACCACATCGCCGGCGACCAGTGGTCGTACGGCGTGCTGGGCCGCGAGCTGGCCGAGGCCTATGCGGCATTCCGCCGCGGCGCGGCACCGGCCTGGCCGCCGCTGGCGGTGCAGTACCGCGACGTCGCGGTGTGGCAGCGCGAGCGCTTCCGGGGCGAGCTGCTGGAGGCGCAGCTCGGCTACTGGCGCCGCCAGCTCGACGGCGTCGCGCCGCTGCTGCTGCCGACCGACCACCCGCGGCCGACCATTCTGTCCGACCGCGCCGCCTGGCATGCCGACGTGCTGCCGCCGGCGCTGATCGCGTCGCTCGAGGCCTTCAGCCGCGCGCACGGCTGCACGCTGTTCATGACCTTGTTCGCTGCCTACGTGACGCTGCTGCACCGCTACAGCGGGCAGGCCGACATCGCGGTCGCGGTGCCGATCGCCAACCGCGAACAGCGCGAGGTCGAAGGGCTGGTCGGCGGCTTCATCAACACGCTGGTGATGCGCAGCACCTGCCGCGACGAGCTGCCGTTCGCCGAGCTGCTGGCGAACGTGCGCACGACCGCGCTGGAGGCGTATGCGCACCAGGAGCTGCCGTTCGCGAAGCTGGTCGAGGAGCTGCGGCCGCTGCGCGGCCCGGCGCTGCCGCCGCTCGCGCAGGTGCTGTTCACGCTGCAGAACGCGCCGATGAGCGGCATCGAGTTCCCGGGGCTGCAGTGGGAGCCGGTCGCGATCGACCGCGCTGCGGCGCCGTTCGAGCTCGGGCTGTACATCGAGGCGGCCGTCAGCGGCAGCGTGCTGTTCGAGTACTCGACCGAGCTGTACGACGAGCCGACGATCCGCCGCATGGCGGGGCACTACCGCACGCTGCTCGAATCGCTGGTGGCGGCGCCGGCCGTGTCGCCGGCCACCGCGCTCGCGAAGCTGCCGATGCTCACCGCCGACGAGCGGCGCTGGCTGCTGGTCGAGATGAACGGCACCGCCGCCGCGCATGCCAACGACGTGTACCCGCGCCTGTTCGAGGCGCAGGTCGCGCGCAGCCCCGCGGCCGAAGCGGTGCGCTACGAGGGTGCGTCGCTCACCTATGCCGCGCTGAACGCCCGCGCGAACCGCGTGGCGAACCGGCTGCGCGCGATGGGCGTCGGCCCGGGCAGCCTGGTCGGCGTGTGCCTGCAGCGTTCGCTGGCGCTGGTGGTGGCGCTGCTCGGCGTGCAGAAGGCGGGTGGGGCCTACGTGCCGCTGGACCCGGGCTTCCCGGCCGAGCGGCTCGCCTACATGCTGGAAGACAGCGGCGCGACGGTGCTGGTGGCCGGCGGCGACGCGGCCGACGGCATCGCGCTGCCGGCCGGCGTGCAACTGTTGGACGTGCTGGCCGACGCCGTCGCGCTGGGCGCGGGCAGCGAGGACAACCTCGCGAGCACGCCGGCGCCCGGCGACCCGGCCTACGTGATCTACACCTCCGGCTCCACCGGTCGGCCGAAGGGCGTGGTGGTGCCGCACGGCGCGCTCGCGAACTTCCTGCATTCGATGCGGCGCGAGCCGGGGTTGCAGGCCGGCGACGTGCTGGCTGCCGTGACGACCGTCTCGTTCGACATCGCCGGGCTGGAGCTGTATCTGCCCTGGCTGGTCGGCGCGCGGGTCGAACTGCTGCCGCGCGAAACGGCGGCCGATGGCGTCGCGCTGGCGGCGGCGCTGGCGGCCAGCGGCACGACGGTGCTGCAGGCGACGCCGGCCACCTGGCGACTGCTGCTCGAAGCCGGCTGGACCGGCGGGCCGGGCTTCCGCGCGCTGTGCGGCGGCGAGGGGCTGCCGCGCGAGCTGGCCGATGCATTGCTGGCGCGTGTCGGCGAACTGTGGAACCTGTACGGGCCGACCGAGACGACGATCTGGTCGACCGCCGAGCGCGTGATCGGCGGCGGTGCACCGGTCACCATCGGCCGGCCGATCGACAACACGCAGGTGCATGTGCTGAGCCGGGCCGGCGAGCTGCAGCCGGCCGGCATCCCGGGCGAGCTGTGGATCGGCGGCGCGGGCGTGGCGACCGGCTACCACCGGCGGCCGGAGCTGACGGCCGACCGCTTCATCGCCGACCGGTTTTCGGCCCAGCCGGGTGCGCGGCTGTACCGCACCGGCGACCTCGGCCGCTGGACCGCGCAGGGCCGGCTGGAGCACCTCGGCCGCATCGACCACCAGGTGAAGATCCGCGGCTTCCGCATCGAGTTGGGCGAGATCGAGTCGGTGCTGGCGGGGCACGGGGCGGTGCGGCAGTCGGTGGTGATCGCGCGCGAGGCGGCGCCGGGCGACCTGCGGCTGGTGGCCTACGTCGTCTACCAGCCCGGCGAGGACCTGACCGTCAGCGAGGTGCGGCGCCACCTGCGGCGCGAGCTGCCGGACTACATGGTGCCGTCGCTGGTGGTCGCGCTCGACGCGATCCCGCTGACGCCGAACGGCAAGGTCGACCGCAGTGCGCTGCCCGACCCGTTCAAGAACGTCGCGCCGGTGGCGGGCTACGAGCCGCCGGCGCCGGGCCTGGAGCGCTTGCTGGCCGATGTGTGGCAGCAGACGCTGCAGATCGAGCGGGTGGGCGCCGAGGACAACTTCTTCGAGCTGGGCGGGCATTCGCTGCTGTCGCTGCGCGTGGCGGTGGCGGTGGAGCAGCGCACCGGCTGGCGCATGGATCCGCGCGTGCTGTTCTTCCAGACCCTTCGCCAGGTCGCGGCTGCGGGCGCCGCGCATGTTTCCACGGACCTTTCGGACCCCTTGCCCAGCCCATGAACCCATTCTTCTTCGGCACGCGGCAACGGCGGCTGTTCGGCGTGTACAGCCCGGCGCGGGCATCGGCTTCGGGCAGCGGCACGCGCGCCGTGCTGCTGTGCGCGCCGTGGGGCCAGGAGTACCTGCGTGCCCACCGCGCGATCAAGCAATTGGCGACCTTGCTGAACCAGTCCGGCGTGCACGTGCTGCGCTTCGACTGGTTCGGCACCGGCGATTCGGCGGGAGAGATGCTCGATGCGAGCCTCGCCGGCTGGCAGGGCGACATCGAGACAGCGATCGACGAGCTGAAGGACACGACGGATGCAGCGCGCGTCGGGCTGGTCGGGCTGCGGCTGGGCGGTACGCTGGCGGCGAGCGTCGCGGCACGGCGGCGCAAAGACGTCGACAGCCTGGTGCTGTGGGACCCGGTGGTGTCGGGCGAGGCGTATGTGAAGGAGCTGCTGGCCGACGCGCCGGCCCGCAAGGCCGAGCACGGCGGCGGGCACGAGGTGATGGGCTTCGCACTGGGCGAGGCAATGTCGGCGGAGCTGCGCGGCCTCGTGCTGCCGCACGCGGAACTGCCGGCGCGCACGCTGGTGGTCCGCTCGGTGCCGGGCGAGGCCGTCGGTGCGGTGCCGGCCGAGCAGGTCGAGGGCCAGCCCGCATGGCTGGAGGATCACCATTCGGGGGCCGGCGCGGTGCCGGTGAAGGTGTTGCAGCGCATCGCGCAATGGTGGAGCTGATGGTGAACGAACAGGTGCTGCTGATGGGCCCGCGCAAGGCGCTGGTGGGCATCGTGACGCCGGCGGCGGACGGCGCCGCGGCGTCGCCGGACCGGCCGGCGGTGGTGGTGCTGAACTCCGGGATCATCCACCGCGTCGGCGCGAACCGGATGACGGTGCAGCTGTGCCGGCAGCTGTCGCAGCAGGGCGTCGACGCGGTGCGCTTCGACCTCTCGGGCATCGGCGACAGCGAGCCGCGCGACGACGGGCTGGGGCTGCTGGAGGCGAGCCTGACCGACATCAAGGAGGCGCTGGACACGCTGGAATCGGCACGCGGTTTCAAGCGCTTCGTGCTGGTCGGGCTGTGCTCGGGTGCGGACCATGCGGTGGTCTACGCGGGGCGCGATGCACGGGTGACCGGGCTGGTGCTGCTGGACCCGTCGATCCCGCACACGCCGCGCTACTACCTGAACCACTACGCGCGGCGCGCGACGCGGCTGAGCAGCTGGATGAACATCGCGCGGGGGAAGCATCCGCTGTGGCAGGCGCTGGGGCAGCGGATGGGTGGCGGTGCGCATGGCGCAGAGCCGGCCGAGGTGGACCCGCGGGCCGACCTCGATACGCCGCAGGCGAAGGCGTTCCTGACCCAGGCGTACGCGGCCGCGCAGGCGTCAGGCAACCGCTTCCTGGTGGTGCTGACGGCCGAGCGCGAGGACCAGCACAACTACCGCGAGCAGCTGCTGGATGCGTTTCCCGATGTGTCGTTCGGAGACCGGCTGCAGCTGGAGTACTGGGAGGACACGGACCACACGTTCACGCCGGAAGCGAGTCGGGAGCGGGTGATCGGGCGGATTGCGCAATGGGTGCCGGCGGGAGCCGATTGAACCCGGGGCCGGGCTGATGGACCGGCTTGCCAGACGTACCTTCGCAGGAGTGATCGGACACTGCGGGTGACAAAGCCGGTTGCGAGAGTCGCTTGCATTGAGCGGTTCATTCGCAGCTGTCGCGTTGGGAATCGCTGTATTTGGTCATCAGCGTCCCAATGGATTTGGTCAATGTGGAATACGCAGTATGAGCAGTGGGATTCAAGGCAGGAGTCGGTCGAGGAGGTTGTCCACGGCAACGCAGCGGGGCAAGGCCGCAGAAGGCGGCACGATGAGGAAGCAGGGGCATCGTGGTGTGCCGCTGGCCCGTTCCAGAGCCGGTGTCTGCTGGCACGCGCTGGCCGAAAAGAACAAACCCAAAGCAGGACCTGTTGCTGCCCTGTTGGAAAACGGAATGTCAAAGCTGGCAGCAGACCTGAACGATGGCAAAGATGTTCACAAAGCAGTTGTTCATTTCTGGGCGCGGTTCGAAAGAGGACTGGAAAGTCGAAACATTTGTCTTGCGTCAACACCCGATGAGGAGAAGTTGAACCAGGCCATGACAAAGTTTGCGGCGACGGTCCGCCGTGCCGCTGGATACCGGGAGGCCAGCGCCGCGTTGCTGACATGCAAGCATGCAGTTGCTTATTTCAAAGAGGACTTGTCCGAGGCAGGCGTTTCCGCGCTTGTGGAAACTCCGGTCACCGGGGCAGTCTTCCTTTCGGCGGAAGGATTGTCACTCCATGCGGCCGCCGATGAGCTTCAGTATGAAGGCGACTCTTGGCGTTCTTTGAATGGAACGGGATGCATAAGCGAGCATCGCGATGGACTCCTGAAGCGATTTAAATTGGTTCCGTGCATGGACAAGCAATTGGAAAAGTCCGCTTTGCAGGAAATAGAACGCTTCGCGAAGTCGAGTCACGAGATGCAAGACGCAAATGCGTACGGTCGTTTGTTGTTGGACTTCGAATACGCTCTCGCGTGCATTTCTCTTCAACAGCGCGGACTAACCAAGGAACGGGCGCAATCGCAACTTGAGAGAACTAAAAAATTCGTTCTGCAAGCTGTTCCCTGATGATCCATCGGCGACCTCCTGGGCTGAGACCAAGCCTGACGGTCTGGAGGCTGCCTTCGGCACGTGGGTGCGGATGTAGCGATGCGATACCCGATTCGAGGTTGGAACTTCAACTTGCCAGTCAAGCAGGTCGGGCACAGGTTGGACGCATCAGGCATTGCGAAGTGGCCGGCCGCGAGCAGTTGCTGGATGCGTTTCCCGATGGGTGCCGTTTTAGGCGGGAGCCGATAGAACCTCGGGATGTGGGCACGGACACGAGTGGGCAATGCGTTGGGCGATTTGCCGAAATCGGCGGAGAGGAAGTTCCGCAGCGCTCGTTTTTTTTGCCGGTGTGTGTTGGCAGAAAATTCTTGGTCGGGACCGGAGAGACGAGCAATTTGCCAGAGACGTTGCGGGCCGCGAGGTTGATATTCCCTTCAATGGCAGGGCGGCAAGCATCACTGACAACCTTGGGCAGATAAATGAGCAGTTTCAAGGCAGCCACGAGGATTCATCCTTGGCAGATGAAGCATTGAGCAGCTGAACTCGGCAAGACTGAAACAGGGCGTGCCAGGCCCGTTGCTGCGAAGGGCCGTTGCCTGCGCGTCGGGATGCCTGGTTCCCGCAACTCGTCCGCAAGCAACACGCCGATCTCGTCCAAGGTCGGTCGCGTTACGTCCGGCACGGGTATCGAATACGAGACTTTCAGTCGCTGAAGTATCGATTCGACATGTCGTGATCGCTCAGAACTCCAGGTTGTCGATCAGGCGCGTCTGCCCCAGCCGGGCCGCGCCCAGCGCAACAAGTGATCCCGGCGCGTCGCCGGCGGCAGGCGCCAGCAGGTCGGCGCGCCGCCGCACCGTCAGGTAGTCCGGCTGCCAGCCGCGCGCGGCGAGTGCCGCCATCGCGTTGACTTCGAGTTGTGCGAGCGGCCGCTGGCCAGCGTTGACTCCATCCGCCAGCGCCCGCAGGCTGCGCGACAAGGCTACCGCCTCCCCTCGCTCTGCTGCGCTCAAGTACCCATTGCGCGACGACAACGCCAGCCCATCCTCCGCCCGACTTGTTTCCCCGGCCTCGATCGAGATCGGCAGCGCGAACTGCTGCGCCATCTGCCGGATCACCATCAGCTGCTGGTAGTCCTTCTTGCCGAACACCGCGACGCGCGGCTGCACGCAGGCGAACAGCTTCATCACGACGGTGCACACGCCGGTGAAGAAGCCCGGCCGGAAGTGCCCTTCGAGGATGTCCGCCAGCGCCGCATCGGGCACCACCTTGAAGCTCTGCGGCTGCGGGTACAGCTCGTGCTCGTCGGGCGCGAACACCAGGTCGCAGCCGGCACCCTGCAGCAGCTCGCTGTCGCGCGCCAGCGTGCGCGGGTAGCGGTCGAAATCTTCGTGCGGCGCGAACTGCAGCCGGTTCACGAAGATGCTCGCCACCACCGGCAGCCCGTGCCGCTTGGCCTGCCGCACCAGCGCAAGGTGGCCCTCGTGCAGGTTGCCCATCGTGGGCACGAAGGCGCACGCACCGGGCGTGCCGAGGGCCGAGCGCAGGTCGGCGATCGTGTGGACTGTCTTCATCGGTGGGTCAACCCAGGAACATCAATAACCGTGGAGTGTGTCGTCGGGGAAGCGGCGGGCCTTCACATCGGCCACGTAGCGCGTGATAGCGTCGCCGATGCCCGCACTGCCTTCCATGAAGTTGCGCACGAAGCGCGGCAGCTTGCCGTGCGTGATGCCGAGCATGTCGTGCAGCACCAGCACCTGGCCCGAGCAGGCCACGCCGGCGCCGATGCCGATCACCGGGATGTCGAGCGCGTCGGTGATCTGCTTGGCCACCGCCGCCGGCATCAGCTCGAGCACCAGCATCGCCGCGCCGGCATCGGTCAGCTCGCGCGCATGCTTCAGCAACGTGGCCGCGGCTTCGTCGTTGCGACCCTGGATGCGGTAGCCGCCCAGCGCATGCACCGATTGCGGCGTGAGCCCCAGGTGCGCGCACACCGGGATGCCGCGCTCCACCAGGAAGCGCACCGTCTCGGCCGTCCAGCCGCCGCCTTCGAGCTTCACCATCTGCGCGCCGGCCTGCATCAGCACCACAGCACTCGCGAGCGCCTGCGCCGGGCCCTGCTGGTAGCTGCCGAACGGCAGGTCGCCGATCAGCCACGCCCCGCGGTTGCCGCGGGCCACGCAGCGCGTGTGGTACGCCATCTCGTCGAGCGTCACGGGCAGCGTGCTCGCCTGGCCCTGCAGCACCATGCCCAGCGAATCGCCGACCAGCAGGCAATCGACGCCGGCCGCATCGAGCAGCCGCGCGAAGCTCGCGTCGTAGCAGGTCAGCATCGAGATCGGCTCGCGGGCCGCGCGCATCTCACGCAGCCGGGGCAGCGTCACCGCCTTGCGGCCGGGCGCCGGTTCGGTGGTGGGATGCGAGCTCATGCGGGGCGCATCCCCAGCTTGTCGAGCAGCGCGCGGTCGGCCTGCACGTCCGGGTTGCCGGTGGTCAGCAGCTTGTCGCCGTAGAAGATCGAATTGGCGCCGGCCGTGAAGCACAGTGCCTGCACCGCCTCGCCGAGCGCCTGGCGGCCGGCCGACAGGCGCACGCGGGCCTTCGGCATCGTGATGCGCGCCACCGCGATCGTGCGCACGAACTCCAGCGGGTCGAGCTGCGCCGTGCCGTGCAGCGGCGTGCCTTCGACCTGCACCAGGTTGTTGATCGGCACCGATTCCGGGTACGGGTCGAGGTTGGCCAGCGCGCCGATCAGGCCGGCCCGTTGCGCCCGCGTCTCGCCCATGCCGACGATGCCGCCGGCGCACACCTTGACGCCGGCGCCGCGCACGCGCTGCAGCGTGTCGAGGCGGTCCTGGTACTGGCGGGTGCGCACGATGTCGCCGTAGAACTCCGGCGCGGTGTCGAGGTTGTGGTTGTAGTAGTCGAGGCCGGCGTTCTGCAGCTGCTCGGCATGGCCGTCTTCCAGCATGCCGAGCGTCGCGCAGGTCTCGAGGCCCAGCGACTTCACCGCGGCGACCAGCTCGGCCACCTTCTCGATGTCGCGGTCTTTCGGGCCGCGCCACGCGGCGCCCATGCAGAAGCGCGAGGCCCCGGCGGCCTGCGCGCGGCGCGCGGCGTCGAGCACGGCGTCGGTTTCCATCAGCTTGCCGGCTTCGACGCCGGTGTCGTAGCGCGCGGCCTGCGGGCAGTAGCTGCAGTCTTCGGGGCAGCCGCCGGTCTTGATCGACAGCAGCGTCGACAGCTGCACCTCGGCCGGGTCGAAGTGCTCGCGGTGCACGGTCTGCGCGCGGAACATCAGCTCGGTGAACGGCAGCTCGAACAGGGCTTCGATGTCGGCCACCTGCCAGCGGTCGGTCGGCGCGGCCTGCGGGGCGGCGCGGGTCACGAGGTGGACGGGGGCTTCGTGGATCGTCATGCGCGGGGTCGGGCAGTGAGGGTGGCGCAGTCTAAACGCCCGACGGCCCCAAATTGGTCAGGCCAATTCGGGCCGACACTTCAGGCGGGTTGATAGGCCAGCCGCACGTAGATCGGCGCAAACGCTTCCGCCTGCGTGATCTCCAGCAGGTGCTCGCGCGCCAGTTCGAGCATCGCGATGAATGTCACCACCAGCACCTGCGGGCCGCGGGTCAGGTCGAACAGCTCCTCGAACATCGCGAAGCGCCGGCCCTGCAGCCCGCGCAGCACGATGCTCATGTGCTCGCGCACGCTCAGTTCCTCGCGGGTGATCGTGTGGTGCTGGTTCAGCTTCGCGCGCTTCAGGATGTCGGCCCAGGCGGCGCGCAGCTCGTCGATCTCGACGTCGGGGAAGCGCGGCGTCAGCGACTGCTCGATGGTCACCTGCGCGCGCAGGAAATCGCGGCCCAGCACCGGCAGGCGGTCGAGCGCGGCCGCGGCCAGCTTGATCTGCTCGTATTCCAGCAGCCGGCGCACCAGCTCGGCGCGCGGGTCCTCGGGCTCCTGGCCTTCGGCGACCTTCTTCGGCGGCAGCAGCATGCGCGACTTGATCTCGATCAGCATCGCCGCCATCAGCAGGTATTCGCTGGCGAGCTCGAGGTTGGTCTTGCGGATCTGGTCGACATACGCCAGGTACTGGCGCGTCACGCTGGCCAGCGGGATGTCGAGGATGTTGAAGTTCTGCTTGCGGATCAGGTAGAGCAGCAAGTCGAGCGGGCCTTCGAAGGCCTCGAGGAAGACCTCCAGCGCATCCGGCGGGATGTACAGGTCGGTCGGCATCGTGAACAGCGGCTCGCCATACAGGCGCGCCACCGCGACGTGGTCGACCACATGGGGCACTGCCGCATCGGGCGCGGCCTGCGCCAGGGCGTCTTCGCTCACGAGGGGAATCCGTTCGGTGTCGCGTTCCGGCCCGGATCAGTGCCCGGTCTGGTAGACGTAGGGCTGCTGCGGCACCTGGGCGTCGCGGTACTTGCTCTGCGCGTCGCGGTCGACCGGCTTGTCCCACAGCAGCTGGCGGCCCTGCAGCATCCGGTCCGACAGCGTCGGGTCCTTGGCCTTCAGCTCCTCGATGAACGAGGTGGTGTCGGACTTGTAGGCTTTCCAGAAGAGCGGCATGGTCGGGGCCAGGTGAGCGGGAGGAGGGCGGATTTTAGCCGGGCTCGCCGATCAGGCTTCGACGCGGCGCACGCTCTCGGCCAGCTTCAGGAAATCGTTCGGCTCGCCGACGATCCCGCGGGCCAGCTGGTCGAGCAGCGCTGACGTCACCTGGAACGCCGCAAACGTGGCCGTCACGGTCTCCAGCCCGTCCAGGTTCATCAGCTGGAAGGCCAGCTTGCCTTCGTCGTGGTCGGGCAGCAGCCGCAGCGTCAGCACCACGTCGGCGATGAAGCTGAAGCGAACTTGCTCCAGCCGGCCGTTGTCGGGGTGGCGGATCCATTCGGTTTCAGCGGCGATGCCGGCCTGGCGCAGCCGGGATTCCAGTCTCTCGATCTCGGGCGGGAAATCCTTGTTCAGCGTGAGCTTGCGGCCGCTCGTCTGCTGCGCGTGGATCACCACATGGTCGAAGACCTCCTGGCCGCGGTGCTGCTTGCGTCGGGCGTCGACCCGGAAATCGCGGCGTTTCAGGCCTTCGAGTGCGGTCACCTTGTCGAGCGAAAAACGCACCGGCGCCGTCGGCAGCAGCACGTTGAGCTGCTGCGCCAGGTCCATCCAGTAGTGCCAGGTGGTCTTGCAGGCGGCTTCGACCAGCGCAGCGTTGCGGGCCAGCGTGGCGGTGTCCTCCGTCTGCTTTGACTTCAGCGCATCGGCCTGGCGCTTCAGGTCGTCCAGAAAACCCACGGAACCTCCTCTTCATCGAGTGACGGATTGTTTCGCGGCAGCATACCGATGCCGGGTGACGGAAACATCCCCCCTTATGATGGGAAAAACCAAACAAGGGCGCGGCGCCCGATGACGCCTCCCGATTTCCCGATGGCCGACGACAGCCCGCCGCTGGTCCGCGCAACCCTCGATGCGCAGGTGCTGCAGTTCTCCGATGCAGAGATCCAGAGTCGCATGCGCCTGCTGGACCCGCATGCGCTGGACCTGCAGTACACCCAACTGATGATGGGCTTCCTGATGTTCATCGCGGCGCCCACGCGCGTGGCGATGATCGGGCTGGGCGGCGGCTCGATCGCCAAGTTCTGCCACCGCCACCTGCGCCGCACGCGGCTCGATGTGGCCGAGATCAACCCCCAGGTGATTGCATTGCGCGACCGGTTCCACCTGCCGCCGGACGACGACCGGCTGTCGGTGCTGCAGGTCGACGGAGCGCGTTTCGTCAGCGAGACGGCGGTGCGTTACGACGCCCTGCTGGTCGACGGCTTCGACCGCCACGGCCTGCCGCGGCAGCTGTGCTCGCAGCGCTTCTATGACGACTGTGCCGATGCGCTGCAGCCCACCGGCGTGCTGGCGGCCAACCTGCATGCCAACCATGCCGAGCAGCCGGTGTGGCTGGAGCGCATCGGGCGCAGCTTCGGCCATGAGCCGCTGGTGGTGCATGACGACGACCGCAGCAATTGCGTCGTGTTCGCGAGCCGTGTGGCGTTGCGGCTGGCGCCGGGCACCTCGACATGCCCGCCGGGCCTTGCGTCAGCCGGCTGGCCGCCCCTGGCGGACGCGTTCAGGCTCATCGTGTCGCGGATGGGTATCCGGGCTGCCTGACCGGGGCAGTTTGGAGTGTGTCCACTGTCGTGTCTCTTGCTGGGAATCAAATCCCGGCTGCGGTTACTTACTCCACGGTTCTGCGTTGAAACGCAAGCCGCTTCATCGCAGCATCTCAGGAGTGGAAATTGAGCTATTCAACAGCGCCTTTGCAAGCATCTCCGCGTCGGCCCTCGGTGGGTGCGACGACTGGCAGTCAACCCCAGACCTCAAGTCGTGCCACGGAAAGCGAGAAGGCAAAGGGGACTCTGCAAACTGTTTTTCAGCAGCCCGAAACTTCCCAGCGTGACCTCGACGAGCGCGTCATCACCGAAGCATTGAACAGGGGTGTCGATCACCTGGATCCCTATCAAAAGTCGGCCGTGCTGATGACCCGCGTGCTGTGCCTTTTTCTTCCCAAAGAGTCGGAGACGGCGGGAAGGCTGCGCGCCGGGACGGTAGCGCTGCTCAAAGACCCCTCTTCCCTGAAAGCAGCCGAAGCGTTGTACATCCTTGCGAAAAGTGCTGTGCCTTCTGCCGACAGGAGCATCGGCATTGCATTGAGGAGTAATCGCCAAGCTTCGTGCCAACCAGACCTTCAATTTGCCAAGTATCTGATCAATATCTCACCGCTCTCGACAGACCCTGCCGTGTGGAAGACCGTACTTTCCAAGTGCGAGCCGCTCGTCCTCCGCTGAGCGTGCGCAGGTGGCGTCAAGCCGAGCTCAACGCACCCGCAACCCCGGCGTCGCCCCCGTCCACGGCTCCAGCACGTACAGCCCGGGGTGCGCCTTCTCGTCGGCATGCGATGCCGCCAGCACCATCCCTTCGCTGAGCCCGAACTTCATCTTGCGCGGGGCGAGGTTGGCCACCATCACGGTGAACTTGCCGACCAGGTCTTCCGGTTTGTAGGCCGACTTGATGCCGCTGAAGACGTTGCGTGTCTTCGCCTCGCCGACGTCCAGCGTCAGGCGCAGCAGCTTGTCGCTGCCGTCGACCGCTTCGCAGGCGACGATCTTCGCGATGCGCAGGTCGACCTTCGCGAAATCGTCGATCTTGATCTCCGGCGCGAGCGGCTCGCCGCCGGGCGGCGGCAGCTCGATCACCGGCGGCTCGAGCAGCTTGTCGAGCAGCGCCGGGTCGACGCGCTGCATCAGGTGCTTGTAGTCGCCGATCGTGTGCCCGCCGATCGCGCGCGCCGCATCGGCGAACACCATCGGCTCGAGCTTCAGGAAGGCCTCGACCTGCGCGGCCAGCGTCGGCAGCACCGGCTTCAGGTAGATGGTCAGCACGCGGAAGGCCTCGATGCAGGTGCTGCACACGTCGTGCAGCACCGCCTCCTGGCCGGCCTTCTTGGCCAGGTCCCAGGGCTTGTTCTGGTCGACGTATTCGTTCACCCGGTCGGCCAGCAGCATCACCTCGCGCAGCGCCTTGCCGTACTCGCGCTCCTCGTAGAGCTCCTCGATCGCGCGGCGGTGGTTGCGCAGGCCGTCGAGCAGCGAACGGCCCTCGACGCCCAGGTCGGACGACAGCCGCCCGTCGAAGCGCTTGCTGAGGAAGCCGGCGGCGCGGCTCGCGATGTTGATGTACTTGCCGACCAGGTCGGAATTGATGCGGGCGATGAAGTCGTCGGGGTTGAAGTCGATGTCCTCGACCTTCGCGTTCAGCTTGGCGGCGATGTAGTAGCGCAGCCATTCCGGGTTCAGCCCGACCTCGAGGTACTTCAGCGGCGAGATGCCGGTGCCGCGGCTCTTGCTCATCTTCTCGCCGCCGTTGACGGTGATGAAGCCGTGCACGTTGACGTGGTCCGGCGTCTTGCGGCCGCTGAAATGCAGCATCGCCGGCCAGAACAGCGTGTGGAAGTAGGTGATGTCCTTGCCGATGAAGTGCACCTGCTCGACCGCCGGATCCTGGAAGAACGCGTCGAAGTCGCGCCCGGTCTTGTCGAAGTAGTTCTTCAGCGACGCCAGGTAGCCGACCGGCGCGTCGAGCCAGACGTAGAAGTACTTGTCGTCGGTGTCGGGGATGCGGATGCCGAAGTACGGCGCATCGCGGCTGATGTCCCAGTCGGCCAGGCCGCCGTGGCCGTGCTCGTCGACCGCGAACCATTCGCGGATCTTGTTCAGCACCTCGGGCTGCAGGCGCCCGGGCGTGTGCGTCCAGTCCTTCAGGAACTCGATGCAGCGCGGCGACGACAGCTGGAAGAAGTAGTGCGCGCTGCTCTTCAGCACCGGCGTGGCACCGCTGAGCGCCGAGTACGGGTTCTTCAGCTCGGTGGGCGCATAGACGGCGCCGCAGTTCTCGCAGCTGTCGCCGTACTGGTCTTTGGTGCCGCAGCGCGGGCATTCGCCCTTGATGTAGCGGTCGGGCAGGAACATCGCCTTCACCGGGTCGAAGAACTGCTCGATCGTGCGCTCGGCGATCAGGCCTTCCTTGCGCAGCGCGAGGTAGATCTCCTGCGCGAGCCGGTGGTTCTCGGGGCCGTCGGTCGAATGCCAGTTGTCGAAGCCGATGCTGAAGCCGTCGAGGTACTGCTTGCGACCGGCCGCGATCTCGGCGACGAACTGCTGCGGCGTCTTGCCGGCCTTTTCGGCGGCGATCATGATCGGCGCGCCGTGGGCGTCGTCGGCGCAGACGAAGTGGACCTCGTTGCCGACCATGCGCTGGAACCGCACCCAGATGTCCGCCTGGACGTACTCCATCATGTGCCCGATGTGGAACGGCGCATTGGCGTACGGCAGGGCGGTGGTGACGAAGAGCTTGCGGGTCATCGGAGGCGTCCGGGTCGGCGGGGGAGGGTCGATTCTAGGCGCGCTGGCCCGAGGGAGAAGGTGTGTGGGCTAGACTGCCGGCCGCCCACCGCCTGCCTGCCATGACCATCACCGAATCCGCCCTCCTGGCCGCCCTGCAAGCCGTCAACGACCCCCTCACCGGCAAGGACGTCGTCGGCGCCCGCCAGGTGAAGAACCTGCGCATCGACGGCGCCGACGTGTCGTTCGAGCTGGAGCTCGGCTATCCCGCGAACAGCCTGCACGCGGCACTGCGCGAAACGGCGCAGCAGGCGCTGCGCACGCTGCCGGGCATCGGGCGGGTCGACGTGCAGATCGCCACCCGCATCGCCGCCCACGCGGTGCAGCGCGGCGTGCAGCTGCTGCCGAACGTGAAGAACATCGTCGCGGTGGCGTCCGGCAAGGGCGGGGTCGGCAAGAGCACGACCGCGGCGAACCTGGCGCTGGCGCTGGCCGCCGAGGGCGCGAAGGTCGGCATCCTCGACGCCGACATCTACGGCCCGAGCCAGCCGATGATGATGGGGCTCGAGGGCCGCCCGGAGAGTGCCGACGGCAAGACGATGGAGCCGATGCGCAACCACGGCGTCGAGGTGATCTCGATCGGCTTCCTGGTCGAGCGCGACAACGCGATGATCTGGCGCGGCCCGATGGCCACGCAGGCGCTGGAGCAGCTGCTGCGGCAGACGAACTGGGGCGACCTCGACTACCTGATCGTCGACATGCCGCCCGGCACCGGCGACATCCAGCTGACGCTGTCCCAGCGCGTGCCGCTGACCGGCGCGGTGATCGTCACGACGCCGCAGGACATCGCGCTGATCGACGCGCGCCGCGGCATCAAGATGTTCGAGAAGGTCGGCGTGCCGATCCTCGGCATCGTCGAGAACATGGCGGTGCATGTGTGCAGCAACTGCGGCCATGTGGAGCACATCTTCGGGGCCGACGGCGGCAAGAAGATGGCGGCCGAGTTCGGCATGGACTACCTGGGCGCGCTGCCGCTGGCACTGTCCATCCGCGAGCAGGCCGATTCGGGCAAGCCGACGGTGGTCAGCGATCCCGACGGCGAGACCGCGGGGCTCTACAAGGCGATCGCGCGCCAGATGGCGGCGAAGATCGCGCAGCGGAGCAAGGACTTCTCG
>Ga0065165_1002007_pt1 | contig 19058 bp, 18 predicted proteins | sample AraplaMF_Cvi_mMF_FD_63813 | JGI IMG/M metagenome (GOLD analysis project Ga0065165, IMG submission 63813) | Arabidopsis root microbial communities from the University of North Carolina, USA - plate scrape MF_Cvi_mMF (version 2) (version 3) | ecosystem: Host-associated > Plants > Roots >...
CATGCCGACGGATTGGGATCCTTGGCCGGGGAAGACGAATGCGAAGCTCTTGCTCATGGCTGTCGGATCTGTCGGTAGTGAAAGGAAAGAAGAAAGCGAATGGTGCGGACGCAGGCGCGGTCAGCGGGACAGGTGCGCGGGATCAGAAATCCAGCAGCACGGCGCCCCAGGTGAAGCCACCGCCGACGCCCTCCAGCATGACGGTGTCACCGCGGCGGATCTTGCCCGAGCGCACGGCCACGTCCAGCGCCAGCGGGATGGACGCGGCAGAGGTGTTGCCATGCTCGTCCACCGTGACGATCAGCTTGTCCAGGGACATCTTCAGCTTCTTGGCCGTGCCCTGCATGATGCGGATGTTGGCCTGATGAGGAATGAGCCAGTCGATGTCCTCGTCAGTGCGGCCGGCCTTTTCCAGCACGGCGCGCGCCACCTTGTCCAGCACGCCGACGGCCAGCTTGAACACGGCCTGCCCGTCCATCTTGAGCAGGGGGTGACCCAGCACCTCGCCGCCCGAGACGGTGCCGGGCGTGCAGAGAATGTCCACATGACGGCCATCCGCGTGCAATTCGCTGGCCAGGATGCCGGGCGTCTCGCTGGCACCGAGCACCACCGCACCGGCGCCGTCGCCAAACAGCACGCAGGTGGTGCGGTCCTTGAAATCGAGGATGCGGGAGAACACTTCCGCGCCGACCACCAGCGCCTTGCTGGCCGCGCCGCTCTTGATCATGGCGTCCGCCACCGTCAGCGCGTAGACAAAGCCCGAGCACACGGCTTGCACGTCGAAGGCGGCGCAGCCATGGATGCCGAGCTTTTGCTGCAGCAGGCAGGCCGTGGAGGGGAAGACCATGTCCGGGGTGGACGTGGCCACGATGATCAGGTCAATCTCTTCGGCGGCCACGCCGGCCGCTTCCAGCGCGGCACGGGCGGCAGGCAGGGAGAGGTCGCTGGCCGTCGTGTCGGGGTCGGCGAAGTGCCGGGCATGAATGCCGGTTCGCTCGACGATCCATTCATGGGAGGTCTCGATCCCGTCGCGGGCCAGCCGTTCGGCCAGCGCCTGATTGGTCACGCGGGAACCGGGGAGAAAACTACCCGTGCCGAGGATGCGCGAGAAACGGGGGGAAGATGGGGCGGAAGCAGTGGTCATGCAGCGTGGGCAGCGGTGGCTGCCGTGTCTCCAGCATCGCCGCCCTCCTCACCCGCAGGCACCGGAAGGGCCTGCATCGTTGCGACGATTCGATCATGAACCCGGTCTAGCAGCCGGTTGCGAGCCGCATCATAAGCCCTGTTCAAGGCCTGCTCGAAAGCAAACGCATCCGCCGAACCGTGGCTCTTGAAGACCAGACCGCGCAGCCCGAGCAGGGCCGCACCGTTGAATCGACGATGATCGACGCGGTTCTTGAATCGTTGCAGGATCGGCATGGCCAGAAGAGCGACGATCTTGGTCCAGCCACTGCGGGTGAACTCCGCACGGATGAAGCTGGAGATCATGCTGGCCAGGCCTTCAGCCGTCTTCAAGGCCACATTACCGACAAATCCGTCACACACGACGATGTCGGTCGTGCCCTTGAAGATGTCATTGCCTTCCACATTGCCGTGGAAACGCAGCGTGTCGTGGGCATGAGCCTCGCGCAGCAGTTCGCCGGCGCGCTTGATGGTCTCATTGCCCTTGATCATTTCCTCGCCGATGTTGAGCAGGCCCACCGTGGGCTCGTCCTTGCCGTCCACGGCCGACACCAGGGCACTGCCCATGACGGCGAACTGCAGCAAGTGCTCGGGGCCGCAATCGACATTGGCGCCCAGGTCCAGCACCGTGGTGAAGCCGCCAATCTGGTTGGGCATCACCGTGGCAATGGCCGGGCGGTCGATGCCTTCCATGGTCTTGAGCAGGTACTTGGCCACTGCCATCAAGGCACCGGTATTACCAGCCGATACACAAGCCTGCGCCAGCGGGGCGCTGCCGTCCTTGCCCGCCTTCAATTGCTGGATGGCCACCCGCATGGACGAATCCTTCTTGCGGCGCAGCGCCACTTCGATCGGATCTTCCATCGTCACCACCTCACTCGCGGCCACGATCTGGCAACGCGGCCACTGCGCCGCCTGCGCCAGCGCCTCGGGCTGGCCCACCAGCACCAGTTCGGCTTGCGGGTGGCTCGCCAGGAACGCCTTGCAAGCCGGCAGCGTGATGGAAGGGCCATGGTCCCCTCCCATGCAATCCACGGCCAGCCGCAGCGGCGTCAGAGGCGACGGGGAGGAGGAGGATTGCTGGACGAGGGTGTCAGACATCGAAACCAATGAAGGACGGAGAAGGAGGACGAACCATGCCAGACCTCAGGCCCAGCAAAGCAAAAGCCCGGCAACGCCATGCGCTGAACCGGGCTTTGAAGCAACACGATGGATGCAAGAGGTCTTGGCAGACCAGTGCATGGTGCCACAGCACCATGACATCGCTGATGACGACTGAACGTGACCGACGGGGTCGGGACGATCAGGCGGCGTCAGCCTTGGTCTTCAGGACCTTGCGACCACGGTAGAAACCGTTGGGGCTGATGTGGTGACGCAGATGCACTTCACCGGTGGTGGGTTCGATCGCGGTACCCGGGGTGTCCAGGGCATTGTGCGAGCGGTGCATGCCACGCTTGGAAGGCGACTTCTTGTTTTGCTGAACGGCCATGAAAATTCTCCTAAAGGCTTCGGCGCAGTGATCAAAAACGATCAAGCTTCGTGAATTCGAGGCCTGCGATGGACCCTGCGGCCTGGAGCAGCACATAGCGCTCGGGCTTGCAGAATCGGCCGCAACCGATGCCTCGGCCCGGCTCAAACATTTGTTGAACCGGGAAAGCCCGCGAGTGTAGCACAGCGCCTTCAGGCTTTGCCAGCCGTTCCTTTCTTGAGGGCGGCCAGGGCTGCGAACGGATGGGGCGTCTCTTCCTGGGCTTCCTCCTCCAGCTCGTCGGGCTCGGCCAGAGGCAGCGGTTCGGGGCAGACATCGTGGCGAGGCACCAACGGCAGAGCCAGCAGCAGCTCGTCTTCCGCCAATTCCTGCAGGTTCAGGTGGCGCGGCAGCGCCAGGACGTCGTCCTCGCTGTCCATGTCCAGCTCGGCCGCCTGCTCTTCGTCCCGCACGAACCGGAACCAGCGCGAGACCGCCACATCCTCGCGCACCGCCTTCAGGCAACGCTGGCAGGTCGGGGCCACCTGGGCCGCGGCCTCCAGCTGCAGCCAGACCTGGGCCTCGCCGCCGCGCGGCGTGCGGATCTCGCCGGCGGCGGACCAGCGCACGGCGGGCCAGCCGCTGGCGGGCGCTTCAGGGGCGGCGGTGTCCGCCAGGCGATGCAGGGCGGTGGCCGGCCATTCGCCGTCCAGCGTGGCGCCTTCGCGCGCGAAGGCTTCCACATCCAGCTTGAGGGGGTTCAGGGCACGCGACTTCATGCACGCAAGTGTACGAGCCCAAGGTAGGCCTGCTCGCCTCGCACCCCTGGCGCCCAATGGGAGAATCCGGGTATGAGCGTCCCCGCCGCCCCTTCGGTCCATCCTGTCCCCTCCCCCGTCGCCGGGCCCCACCCGGTGTCCGCCGCGCCAGAGAACGCATCCGCGTCGCCGCCGCCCCGCCTGATCCTGGCGTCGACCTCCCGTTATCGCCGGGAGTTGCTGGAACGCCTGCAATGGCCGTTTGAGGTGGCCTCGCCGGGCGTGGACGAGACGCCGCTCGCCGGCGAACAGCCGCTGGCGCTGGCCTGTCGGCTGGCACTGGCCAAGGCGCAGGCCGTGGCCAGCCAGCAGCCCGATGCCCTGGTGATCGGCTCGGACCAGGTGGCAGACCTGGCCGGCGAGCCCCTGGGCAAGCCTGGCGACCATGCGCGCGCCGTGGCGCAACTGCGCGCCATGCGGGGCCGCACCGTCATCTTCCATACCGCCCTGGCCGTGGTCTGCCAGGCCAGCGGTTTCAGCGCCACGGACGTAGCGCCGGTGCAAGTGCGCTTTCGCGACCTCAGCGATGCGGAGATCGAGGCCTACCTCCTGGCGGAGCAGCCCTATGACTGCGCGGGCAGCGCGAAGGCCGAAGGCCTGGGCATCTCGCTGCTGGAGGCCATCGTGTCGGATGACCCGACCGCGCTGATCGGCCTGCCGCTGATCCGCACCTGCCGGCTCCTGCGCCAGGGCGGGCTGAGCCTGCCTGCGCTTCGGGCCGCCACAGCCGTCCCTTCGCATCCCCTTGCCCATCCCCTTCCCCATATCCACACCACCTCCGGAGACCATTCGTGACCCAGGGCCGCCTTTATCTTGTCCCCAGCCCCTTGGATTTCGGTATCGACGGTCAGGCGGTGGACCTGCGGGAGGTGCTGCCCGAGGCCGTCATTCGCCGCGCCGCCGGCATCATCCACTGGGCTGCTGAAAACGCCAAGACGACGCGCGCCTTCCTGAAGCGAGTGGATGCGCTGCACCCGTTGGCACTGCCGCTGCAGCAGCAGCAGATCCTGGAACTGCCCCGGCCGCCCAAGGGACGAGCGAGCCCCGCCGCCGATGACGGCGCCTGGCAGGCGCTCCTGGCGCCGGCCCTGGCCGGTGAGGATGTCGGACTGATTTCGGAAGCCGGCATGCCTGCGGTGGCGGACCCAGGCGCGAAGCTGGTGGCAGCCGCGCATGCCGCCGGCGTGGCGGTGGTGCCGCTGGTGGGCCCGAGCGCCCTGCTGCTGGCCGTGGCGGCGAGCGGGCTCAATGGGCAGAGCTTCGCCTTCGTGGGCTACCTGCCCACGGAACCTGCCGCAAGGCAGGCGCGCCTGAGGGACCTGGAGGCCTTGTCGGCCCGCGAACAGCAGACCCAGCTGATGATCGAGACCCCCTACCGCAACAGTGCCCTGCTGCAGGCGCTGGTCAGCCAGCTCAAGCCGGGCACCGTGCTGTCGGTGAGCTGCGGCCTCAGTTTGGCCGACGCCTGGACGCACAGCGCGCCCGTGGCGCAGTGGCGGCAGGCGCCGCGCGCAGTGCCGGACAAGGTGCCGGCCGTGTTCGCCTTCCTGGCGGGCCGCTGATCAGGATTCGGTGGTGGCAGCGGGCTTCTTGGCCCCGAACAGTGCCGCCACCTTGCGCTTGGCCTTGATGTTGGTCAGGGCGCCGCGAGCGGCAGCCTGCGCGCCGGCTGGCGTCTTTTCCCAGCTCGGTGGCTCGGCCCGGTCCGACGCTTCGTAGGGCTTGTCGAATAAGGGGTCGTACGGCGCGCGGGGCTGCGAGCGCGGTGCGGAGGAGGCGCCGTAGGCTTCGTCGCGACGGTCTTCACGCTCGCGGCGGGGACGGTCTTCGCGGCGACCCTCGGCACGCCCTTCCGGCCGGCCTTCGGAACGATCGTCGCGGTCGCGGCGCTCAGTGCGGCGAGGACGGTCATCTTCGAGCTGCAGCGGTTCGAGCTCCAGCTTGCGCTTGATCAGCTTCTCGATCTCACCCACCAGACGCGCGTCCGAGCGAGCCACCAGCGTGAAGGCCAGCCCGGAGGCGCCAGCCCGGCCGGTGCGGCCGATGCGGTGGACGTAGTCCTCGGCGTTGAACGGCACGTCGAAATTGAACACCGCGGGCAGGTCGGCAATGTCCAGGCCACGGGCCGCCACGTCGGTGGCCACCAGCAGCTGGACTTCACCACGCTTGAAGGCCTCCAGGGACTTCAGGCGCTCGTCCTGCGACTTGTCGCCGTGCAGGGCGGCAGTCTTCAGGCCATCCCGCTCGAAGGACCGCGCCAGACGGGCAGCCCCCAGCTTGGAGTTCACGAAGACGATGGACTGGGTGATCTCACGCTGGCGCAGCAGGTGCAGGATGGCGGCGCGCTTGTCGTCGTCCTCCACGCTGAAGAAGCGCTGCTCGACGGTGGAGGCGGTGGCATTGGGGCGCGCCACTTCCACCAGTTCCGGATCCTGCAGATAGCTTTGGGCCAGGCGCTTGATCTCGGGCGAGAAGGTGGCGGAGAACAGCAGCGTCTGACGGGTCTTGGGCAGGTAGCTCAGGATGCGCTGCAGGTCCGGCAGGAAGCCGATGTCCAGCATCCGGTCCGCCTCGTCCAGCACCACGTATTCCACCTGGTTCAGCGGGCAGTTCTTGGCCTCGATGTGGTCCAGCAGGCGGCCGGGCGTGGCGATCAGCACTTCCACACCTGCCTTGAGCTGCAGGGTCTGGGGCTTCATGTCCACGCCGCCGAAGACGCAGGCCACGCGCAGCTGCGTGTGCTTGGCATAGGCCTTGACGTTGTTGGCCACCTGGTCGGCCAGTTCGCGGGTGGGCGCCAGCACAAGGGCGCGCACCGGATGGCGGGCGGGCGAGGCGCTGGCGTTTTCATGCTTGAGCATGCGCTGCAGCAGCGGAATGGAGAAGGCGGCGGTCTTGCCGGTGCCGGTCTGGGCCGCACCCATCACATCGCGGCCGGAAAGCACAACGGGAATGGCCTTCGCCTGGATGGGCGTCATCGTCGCGTAGCCCTGGTCGGCGACGGCGCGCAGCAGCTTGGGATCCAGCGGCAGCGTGTCAAATCGCGGGCTTGGCGTCGGGGTGGTATCTGTCATGGGGGCGGATTATCCCTTATGGTCCCCATACCGCCCAAATCGGCCTCAAATCCTTGAAACACCGGGTGTACGTTAGCACCCGGGCGCTCAGCGCGGCTCCTCGCCGGGCAGCTTGCGATGGTCCCCCCGAAATACCAGCCACTTGGGGGTGCGGAAGCGGACGATGCGCCAGTACAGCGCCACGTAGGCCACCCCGAACAGCACCATGCAGGCCAGGATCATGGGGGTGGAATCCCAGAACAGCAGCGCGGGGGCCAGCGACGAGATGCACAGCGTCCACAGGTAGGGCGCCGTCATCGAATTGCGCCGCGTCATCACCCGGGCATCCCGGGCGCCCACCGCCCAGCGCATCAGGCGGCGGTAGATGAGGGAATGCAGGTGGATGCCGTCCGGCGCTCCGGGCGAGACGTCGCGCAGCACGCGGCGCCGGTAGATCGAAAAGACGGTCTCGAACACCGGATAGATACACACCATCAGGGCGAACAGCGGCGACACCTGAGCATGACGGGAGATCAGCAGGATGCCCATCTCCGCCAGATAGAACCCCATGAAGTAGGCGCCTCCATCCCCCAAAAAGATCATTCCGGCCGGATAGTTCCACACAAAAAAGCCAAGGATGGCGCCCACGCCGGCCAGGGCCCACAGGGCCAGTTCGGTGTCGCCAACCTGGTAGGCGACATAGGCCAGCGTCAGCAGCATGAGACTGACGCACATGGACGACAGGCCGTTGAACCCGTCGATGATGTTCACCGAATTGGCAACGCCGGCCACGGTGAAGACCGTCGCCACGAAGGCGCCCGCGGCCGTGCCCACGATCAGGTCCAGGCCCGGGATGTCGGTCCGGGTGATGGCCGCGCCCAGCACGAAGACCCCGAGGGCCGCGGAGACGGCGGTGGCCAGCAGGCGCTTGCCGGGAGACACGCGCTTGGTGAAATCCTCGATCAGGCCAGCCCCGAAGGCGGGCAGGCCGCACAGCAGCAGCAGGCCGCCCAGCCTGGCATTGACCCCGCCTTGCAGGTAGTAGGCCGCGGCCACCATGCCCGCCAGCCCGGCAAAGATCCCCACGCCGCCGATTCGTGGCACCGGTCGCGCGTGGAACTTCTGGGGGCCCGAGAGGTCATGGTCCGCCGACAGGTGGCCATGGCGCGTCGATGAGTGCACCACATACAGGGTGACCGCCGCCGCCAGGGCAAAAGGGATCAACAGAAACAGCATGCGCGGCAGTGTAGCGAGGCTGTTTACCGGCCAAGCGGTTTTGGCGCCACAACGTGCTCTTAGAATGCGGCGGCTTGCTGTCGGGGCCCCAGCCCCGTCGGATTCGGTCCCGATTCAATGAGACTTCGCATGGATATCAGCGCCCACGTTCCGCTCTCTCGCAGTTCGACTTCGCTGGCGCAACACGCTCGGCACCTGGCGCTGGCTGCCGCCATCGGCCTTGGAGCACTGGCCGCCCACGCGGCCGACGACAACGGCGCCACCAGCCTGAACACCGGCAGCACGGGCAGCAGCGACGTGAGCGGGCCCACGCGGCTCAACGCCGCCCGTGCCAGCACGACCGAGAGCATCGCGCAAGCCAAGCCTCAGGCCGACAAGCAGGCCAAGGCGCGTTACGTTCCCGGCGAGTTCGAAATTTATGTCAACAAGCTGCTCGGCATTGATCTGAAGCAGGTGGAAGAGCAGCAGAAGCTTGATCTCCAGGCCGAGCGCGCCGGCACCCTGATGCCGAGCAACACTACGGAATACGGCACCAGGAAGGCCGGCGCGGACGACGTGGTGCGCCGGCTGGGTGCGGACATGATGCTCGACGACGACCCGAGCGCAGGCAATGAAGGCCCTCGCCAGGCGCCGGACGACTACCTCATCGGCATCGGGGATGAAGTACAGGTGGCGATCTGGGGGTCGGTCGACGCCGACCTTCGCCTGACGGTGGACCGCAGCGGCCGCATCACCATTCCACGCGTCGGCCCCGTCATGGTGGCCGGCGTGCGCTATGGTGATCTCACCGAGGTGGTGCGGGCCCGTACCGCCCAGGTCTTCAAGAACTTCCAGGTCAGCGCGACGCTCGGCAAGCTGCGGATGATCCGCGTCTATGTCACCGGCTTCACCGCCAAGCCTGGGGCCTACACGGTCAGCAGCCTTGCCACGGTGGTCACCGCCCTGATCCGCGCGGGCGGCCCCTCCGCCGCCGGCAGCTTCCGCCAGATCGAAGTGCGCCGCAACGGCCAGCTCATCTCCCAGTTCGACGCCTACGACCTGCTGCTCAAGGGCGACAAGAGCAGCGATCGCGCCCTGCAGGCCGAAGATGTCATCCACATCGGCCCGGTCGGCCCGCAGGCGGCGGTGCTGGGAAGCGTGAACAAGCCCACCATCGTCGAACTGAAGCCTGGCGAAACGGTGGAAGACGTGCTGAGCATGGCCGGCGGTTTCAGCGCCGTGGCTGATCGTGCCCGGGTCTCGGTCGAACGACTGAATGAGCGCAACGACCGCAAGATCGTGGAACTGGCCCTGCCGCAACAGCTCAAGGCCAGCATGAACAACGGCGACGTGATGCATGCGTTCAGCAACGTGAACAATCAGTTGCCCCAGTACAAGCAATACAAGCGTGTGCAGGTGGAAGGCGAAGTGGCCCGGCCCGGCGAGTATGTGCTGCCGCCCGACGCCACGCTGTCGGATGCCATCCAGGCCGCCGGCGGCCTGACGCCGCAGGCCTATGTCTTCGGTACCGATTTCCAGCGCGAGAGTGTTCGCAAGTCCCAGCAGCTGAACTACGACCGTGCCCTGCGGGACATGGAAACCGAATTCACCCGCAACACCTCCACGCAGCGCGCCACGACGGTGGACGAGGCACAGGCGGCCGCGCAGCGCGCCTCCAGCACCTCGCGCCTGATCGAGCGGCTGCGTGCAGTGCGCCCCACCGGCCGGGTGGTGTTGCAACTGGAGCCAGAGGCCCGCGAACTGCCCGCGCTCACGGTCGAGTCGGGCGACCACCTCGTCATCCCCTCGCGGCCCAATACGGTCGGCGTGTTCGGCAGCGTGTTCAACGGCGGCAGTTATCTGCTGGGGAACAGCGACTCCGTGGACGACATGCTCAAGCAGGCCGGCGGTCCCACCCGCGGGGCAGATGCCGGCAGCATCTTTGTGGTGCGCGCCAACGGCAGTGTCATCAGCGCACGGCAGTCCAGCAGCGGCTGGTTCGGCTCGAGCTCGAACCTGGCCAGCTTGAAGGCCCTGCCGGGCGACACGGTGTTCGTGCCAGAAGAACTGAACAAGACCACCTTCATCCAGGAAGCCAAGGACTGGACGCAGATCCTCTACCAATTCGGCCTCGGAGCAGCGGCGCTGCAGACGATCCGCAACTAATGCCTATGCAGCCCAATGCCCCCGCCGCTTCCCCCGCGGCGCCTTCCTCCGATGTCAGCCTCCTGGACCTGCTGCTGGTGCTCCTGCGGCACTGGAAGCAGCTGGTGCTCGTTCCGCTGCTGGTCGGCGCCGCGGCGCTTGGCGCGTCCTATCTGATTCCGCCCCAGTTCACGGCCACCGTGACCTTCCTGCCGCCCCAAAGCGGCAGCAGCTCCATCAGCAGTGCCCTGAACTCCCTGGGCGCCCTGGCCTCGCTGGCCGGCGGCAGTGTGGGCGGAGGAAAGACCTCCTCCGACACCTACGTGTCACTGCTCCAGAGCCGGACCGTGGCGGATCGCCTGATCGACAAGTTCAAGCTGCAGGACCTGTACAAGCGCGACTTCCGCTTCGAGACGCGGGATATCCTGAAATCGCGCTCGCGCATTTCGCTTGGAAAAAAGGACGGCCTCATCACCATCGAGGTGGATGACAACAGCCCTGAGCGAGCCGCGGAGATGGCCAACCAGTATGTGGTCGAGCTGCGGGACCTGACCTCCACGATGGCCCTGACGGACGCGCAGCGCCGGCGGGCCTTCTTCGAGAACCAGTTGCAGCTGACCAAGAAGCGCCTGACCGAGGCGCAGCAGGCGCTCGAAGCCAGCGGCTTCAACCCGGGCGCGCTACGGTCCGAACCCAGGGCGGCAGCCGAGGAGTACGGCCGCATCAAGGCGGAACTGACCTCCACCGAAGTGAAGCTCAATGCGCTTCGTAGCCGCCTGGTGGACACCGCTCCCGAGCTGACCCAGTTGTCCGCCGCCGCCGCCGCCCTGCGGGCGCAACTGCGCGGCCTGGAGCAGAAGTCCGAACCGCAGCAGAACCAGGACTACATCAGCAAGTACCGCGAGTTCAAGTATCAGGAAACCCTGTTCGAGCAACTCGGCCGCCAGTTCGAAACGGCCCGGCTGGAGGAAAGCCTGGACAACACGGTGCTCCAGATCATCGACCCGGCCCAGGTTCCCGAATGGAAGAGCAAGCCCAAGCGCGCCTTCATCGCCCTGTCCGCCACGATGGTCACCGCCCTGCTGCTGTGCCTCTTTGTGGTGGGCCGGCATCTCTGGCGCGGTAGCGCCCCCGCGCGCCGCTCTTACTGAGGCCCGGCCGCCCGTAGCGGACGCTGCCGGCGGCAGTTGTCCCGCGCGCCTGTGAGGGCGCAACGGGACGACCTGAGGTCGTGATAGACTGCCCGTTCAACGCGTGAACACATGGGCAACACCACCTCCTCCTCTGATGCGGACGCCGATACGGAAGACGCCCGCCTGATGGTGATGCGGGAGCTGGAACGCGACCCCAACATCTCGCAGCGGGCGCTGTCCCGGCAGCTGGGCATCAGCCTTGGCAAAACGCACTACCTGCTGCAGGCGCTGCTCAACAAGGGGCTGGTCAAGATGCGCAACTTCGAGCGCAGCGACCACAAGCTGGCCTACAGCTACCTCCTGACGCCAGCCGGCATCATCGAAAAGGCCCGGATGACACGCGACTTCCTTCACCGCAAGGAAGCCGAATTCCAGGCGCTCAGCCACATGATCGACGAACTGCACCGAGAGCTGGCACAGAGCCCGATCGATCCTGAGCAGCCTCCCTCTTCCCATCGCACTGACTGAAAGATTTCTATGAAGCGAGTCCTGGTGACCGGCGCAGACGGTTTCATTGGTTCCCACCTGGTGGAACTGCTGGTGCGGGAAGGGATGCAGGTACGTGCACTGAGCCAGTACAACTCCTTCAATAACTGGGGTTGGCTGGACGATATCGACCGCAGCAAGGATGTCGAGATCGTCAGCGGCGACGTGCGCGACCCCCACTACTGCCGCAAGATCACGCAGGACGTGGATACGGTGTTCCACCTGGCAGCCTTGATTGCCATCCCCTATTCCTATGTGGCGCCCGACAGCTACGTCGACACCAACGTCAAGGGCACCCTCAACATCTGCCAGGCCGCGCTGGACAACGGCGTGCAACGGGTGATCCACACCTCCACCAGCGAGGTGTACGGGACGGCGCGCTACGTGCCCATCGACGAGAAGCATCCGCTGCAGCCCCAGTCGCCCTACAGCGCCTCCAAGATCGGGGCGGACGCCATGGCGATGAGCTACTTCAATGCGTTCAACCTGCCGCTGACCATCGCCCGGCCGTTCAACACCTACGGCCCCCGCCAGTCGGCGCGCGCGGTGATCCCGACCATCATCACCCAGATCGCCTCGGGCATGAAGCAGATCAAGCTGGGTGATACCTCGCCCACGCGCGACTTCAATTTCGTCGAGGACACCTGCCGAGGCTTCCTGGAACTGGCCCGCTGCGACAAGGCCATCGGCGAGACGGTCAACATCGGCTCCAACTTCGAGATCTCGGTGGGCGACACGCTCAACCTCATCAAGGAACTGATGCAAAGCGACGTCGAGTTCATCACCGACGAGCAGCGCATCCGTCCGGAGAAGTCCGAAGTCTTCCGCCTGTGGTGCGACAACACCCGCATTCGCGAGTTGACCGGCTTCGAGCCCCGGTTTGACATCCGCCAAGGCCTGCAGCGCACCATCGACTGGATGACGCAGCCGGCCAACCTGGCCAAGTACAAGGCCCACATCTACAACGTCTGAGGTCCGCCATGTTCGACCGTCTGGTGAGCTTCGTCCGCGAGCAGTACCGCACGCAGGATTTCATTCCCCTGCATGCACCGGTGTTCCGCGGGCGCGAGCGGGAGCTGGTGCTCGACACCATCGACTCCACCTTCGTCTCCAGCGTCGGCGCCTACGTCGACCGCTTCGAGCAGGATGTGGCCGCCTTCACCGGCAGCCCGCGCGCCGTCGCGGTGATGAACGGCACGGCGGCCCTGCACATCGCGCTCAAGCTGGCGGGTGTGGAGCGGGACGACCTGGTGGTGACGCAGTCGCTCACCTTCGTGGCCACCTGCAACGCCATTGCTTACTGCGCCGCCGAGCCGCTGTTCATCGACGTGGACCGCCGCACCCTCGGCCTGTCTCCCACGGCGCTCGACGCCTGGCTGTCCGAACATGCGCTGATCGACGATGCCGGCGACTGCCGCACGCGGGACGGTCATCGCCGCATCCGCGCCTGCCTGCCCATGCACACCTTCGGTCACCCGGCCGATCTGGATGGGCTGATGGCCGTGTGCGAGCGCTGGCATCTGGTGCTCGTGGAGGACGCCGCCGAATCGCTGGGCAGCTATTACAAGGGCCGGCATACCGGCACCTTTGGCCAGATCGGCGTGCTGAGCTTCAATGGCAACAAGATCATGACGACCGGGGGCGGCGGCATGGTGCTGGCCGACGAGGCCATCGGCAAGCGCGCCAAGCATCTCACCACCACGGCCAAGATTCCCCACCCCTATGAGTTCTTCCATGACGAGGTGGGCTACAACTACCGGCTGCCCAATCTGAACGCCGCGCTGGGCGTGGCGCAGCTGGAGCAGTTGCCCGCGTTTGTTGAAGCCAAACGGGCCCTGGCCGCGCGCTACATCGAGTTCTTCGCCGGCTCCGACCTGCAGCCGATCGTCGAGCCGGACCAGTGCCGCTCCAACTACTGGCTCAACGGCGTCCTGTGCGAGACCCCGCAGCAGCGCGAGGCCCTGCTCAAGGCCACGAATGACGCAGGCGTCATGACCCGGCCCATCTGGACGCTCATGAACCGTCTGCCCCTGTACAAGAACGCGCCTTGCGGCCCGCTGGACAACGCCCAGTGGCTGGAGGCGCGCGTCGTGAACCTGCCCAGCAGCGTGCCACCGGCGTGACATGAAGCGCAAGATCGCCATCTTCACCAGCACGCGGGCCGAGTACGGCCTGCTGCGCCCGCTCATGCGCGAAATCTGCGCGCGTGAGTCGCTGCAGCTGCAGGTCATTGTCAGCGGCACGCATCTCTCGGCCGCCCATGGGCGGACCGTGCAGGAGATCGAGTCAGACGGTTTTCCGATCTCCGCCACCATCGACATGGGGCTGCAAGGCGATAGCGCCCTGGCCACCGCACGATCGGCGGCGGCCGCACTGGCCGGCGTGGCCGAGGCCCTGGACCGCCTGCGTCCCGACCTGCTGGTGCTGCTGGGCGATCGGTTTGAACTGCTCGCGGCCGCCCAGGCGGCGGTGCTCTCGCGCGTGCCCATCGTCCATATCCATGGCGGAGAGACGACAGAAGGCGCGCTGGACGAGTTCGTGCGCCACGCCGTGACCAAGCTTGCGCACTACCATTTCGCTGCGGCCCAGCCCTATGCCGACCGCCTGCTGCAAATGGGCGAAGACGCGTCACGGGTCTGGATGACCGGGGCGCCCGCCATGGACAACATCGCCGGCCTGGAGGCGGTGACGCGCCAGGAGCTGGAGGCCTTCATGGGGGTCCCGCTGGGCACGCCCAGCTTTTTGGTCACCTATCACCCCGTGACGCTGGACCCCCATGGGGGCGTCGAGGCGGTCCAGGCCATGCTTGATGCGCTGGATGAGACCGGCGGAACGGTCATCCTGACCGGCAGCAATGCAGACCCTGGCGCAGCGCCGATCCGCGCCGCCCTGCAGGCCTTCGCGGCAGAGCGGCACGGGCGTGTGGCCATGGTCGAATCCTTCGGTGCACGCCGGTATCTGAGCCTCATGCGGCTTGTTGACGTCGTGGTGGGCAATTCCTCCAGCGGCCTGCTTGAGGCGCCTGCCGTCGGCGTTCCCACCGTCAATATCGGAGACCGCCAGAAAGGGCGTCTCAGCGCCCCCTCGGTGATCCATTGTCGGGAGGACCGCGCCAGCATCCGCGCCGCCCTGCACACGGCACTGAGCCCGGCTCACAAGGCATTGAGCGCCAGGCGACAGACGCCTTATGGCGAGCCTGGCGCGGCCAGGCGCATGGCTGACATCCTTGAGACGCTGCCCCTTGGAGGGCTGCACAAGCCCTTCGTCGATCGATCCCTATCTGCGCCCTGAGCGCCTTTGCAACATGAACAAGGTCTATGTGATCGCGGAAGCCGGGGTCAACCACAATGGCGAGCTGGCCCTGGCCCGGCAGCTGGTGGATGCCGCAGCCGACGCCGGCGCGGACGCCGTCAAGTTCCAGACGTTCGATGCTCGCAAGCTGGCCAGCCGCAAGGCGCCCAAGGCCTCTTACCAGAAGCAGACGACAGATGCTGGCGAATCGCAGCTGGACATGCTGCGCAAGCTGGAACTGCCCCGCGAGTGGCATCACGAACTGCGCGAGCGCGCCCATGCGCGCGGCATCGAGTTCCTGTCCACCGCCTTCGATCCGGACAGCCTCGATTTCCTGGAAAGCCTGGGCATGCCTTTCTACAAGGTGCCCTCGGGAGAACTGACCAACGGCCCGCTGCTCTGGAAGTTCGCACGTCAGCGCAAACCGCTGGTGGTGTCCACCGGCATGGCGACCTTGTCGGAAGTCGAGCTGGCCCTGGCGGTCATCACCCACGCGTTCAACAACGACGACGAGCCGCGCCATGTCGATGAAGCCTGGCGGGCATGGAGCAATCCGCTCTGGCGCCAGTCCCTGCAGGGTCGAGTGACGCTGCTGCACTGCACGTCGCAATACCCAACGCCCTTGCACGAGGTCAACCTGGCCGCCATGGACACGCTCGGACGGGCGTTTGGCCTGCCGGTCGGCTACTCGGACCATACCGAGGGCATCGTTGTGCCTGTGGCCGCGGTGGCCCGTGGCGCCATCCTGGTGGAAAAGCACTTCACCCTCGACCGGGCCATGCCCGGGCCCGACCACAAGGCGTCCCTGGAGCCGGCAGAGCTCACCCTCATGGTTCAGCAGATCCGGGCCATCGCACTGGCGCTGGGCGATGGCATCAAGGGCCCGCAGCCCAGCGAATGGGACACCCGCCAGGCGGCTCGTCAGCAGGTGGTCGTCACGCGTGACCTGCCTGCCGGCCACCGGTTCGAGCGCAGTGACCTGGGCACCGCGCGCAGCGGCCACGGCCTGCCGCCGTCCGCCTTGTGGGGCCTGGTGGGGCAGATCAGCCATCAGGCCTACGCGGCGGGGGATGTCGTTCAATCATGAACAAGCCCCTCGCGGGCCCTCCCCGCGTCGTTCTGATGGGTGCGGGCGGCCATGCCAAGGTCGTGCTCGGCACGGCCCGGCTGCTGGGCTGGACGGTGCTGGGCGTATGCGACCCGGCACTCGCACGGGCGGGCGCCACCCACTGGCGCGGCCTGGACGTGCTGGGTGATGACCGTGCGCTGCAGGCGCAAGATGCGAGCGAAGTCGGTCTGCTCAATGGGATCGGCCTGGTGCCCGGCTCGTCAGTGCGGCAGCGCGTGCATGAGCAGTGGGCGGCCCATGGCTTTCGCTTCCCCTGCCTCGTTCATCCCGCCGCAACGGTCGATGAAACCGCCTCGCTGGCGGATGGGGTGCAGGTCATGGCGGGCGCCATCGTCCAGGCGGACGCCCGCATTGGCCTGTCCACCATCGTCAATACGGGCGCGCAAGTCGATCATGACTGCGTGGTGGGCGCACATGCCCACCTCGCTCCCGGCGTCGTGCTGTGCGGCGATGTCCGCGTGGGGGCGGGCGCCTTCCTCGGCGCCGGCTGCACGGTGCTCCCGCAGCTGAGCATTGGTGACGGCGCCCTGGTCGCCGCCGGCTCGGTGGTCAGCCGCGCTGTCGGTGCGCAGCAGGCCTGGGCCCCGCACCGGCGCCTGGCCACCAAGCCTTCCGCTTCGAACGAGAACCCTTGAACGATTCCTGGACCCTTATGAATTCGTGGCAATCCGTCCTCATCAGCCCGCAGGTCAGCCTTCAGGACGCCATTGGCGTGCTGGATCGCGGCGGGCGGCAGATCGCCGTCGTCGTGGATGCTGAACAGCGCATCCTGGGCACACTCACCGACGGCGACGTGCGCCGCGCGCTGCTGCGGCAACTGCCCCTGAGCACTCCGGTGGCTGAGGTGATGGCCAGGCATCCCCGCACGGCACCGGCCGACAGCAGCAAGCAGCAAATCCTGCAGATGATGGAGCGCCATCAGGTTCTGCAGATTCCGCTCATTGATCCGGCTGGGCGCGTGGTCGGTCTGGAGACGCTTCACGAGCTGCTGCATGGACGCCGCAAGAACAACGCCGTCTTTCTCATGGCGGGCGGTTTCGGCAAGCGTTTGCAGCCCCTGACGGACAACTGTCCCAAGCCGCTGCTGCAGGTGGGCGAAAAGCCCATCCTCGAAATCATCATCGAGAACTTCGTCAAGGCCGGCTTCCACCGTTTCTTCATCTCCACGCACTACCTGCCGGAGATGATCCGCGAGCGCATCGGCGACGGCAGCCGCTGGGACATCGAGGTGGAATACGTGCACGAGGACGAGCCCCTGGGCACGGGTGGGGCGGTCGGCCTGCTGCCGCGCGACCGCATCCAGGAGCCGATGTTCATGATGAACGGCGACCTGCTCACCAATCTCGATTTCAACAAGCTGCTGGACTTCCACAACAGCCACGACGCCGTGGCCACCATGTGCGTGCGCGAGTATGAGCACCGCGTGCCCTATGGCGTCATCGAAAGCGACGGCCTGCGCATCACGTCCATGACGGAAAAGCCGGCCTACCGCTATTTCATCAACGCCGGCATCTACCTGCTGTCGCCCGAGATCCTGCACAGCGTGGCCCCTGGCCAGCGTATCGACATGCCCACCTTGCTGGAGCAGCAGATGGCCCAGTCGAAGGCGGTCAACATGTTCCCGGTGCATGAATACTGGCTGGACATCGGCCGCATGGAAGATTTCCAGCGGGCCCAGTACGACGTGGCCGGCCTGTTCCATGGCTGATCTGCACCGCCTCCTGGCCATCGTGCCCGCGCGCGGAGGAAGCAAGCGTCTCCCCCGCAAGAACATCCTTGCGCTGGGCGGGCGCCCTCTGATCGACTGGAGCATCCGGTCGGCACTGGACAGCGGCCTGTGCGTGGATGTGCTGGTCTCCACCGACGACCAGGCCATCGCGGATGTCGCGGCAGCGAGCGGGGCGCTCGTGCCGTGGCTTCGGCCCGCCGAGCTGAGCACCGACACGGCCGGCACCGCGCCGGTGCTGGCCCACGCCCTGCAGTGGTATGAGCAGCAGCACGGCGGCGTGGACGCGGTGCTGCTGCTGCAACCCACCAGCCCTTTCCGCTCCGTGGCTTCGATTCGCGGCGCTTGCGATGCCTATCGCGCACAGCCCGGCCCGGCCGCGCATCCAGTGGTCAGTGTCAGCCCTTGCACGACCCACCCGGCCTGGAGCTTCTACCTCGCAGACGGCGCATTGGCGCCCTGCCAGGGCTGGGAGCCGCTGAGCAAGCGCTCTCAGGAACTGCCGCCTGCCTATGCCCTCAACGGCGCCCTTTATGTCATCCCGGCCGAGGACGTGCGACGCAGCGCGCCCATCGTGCGGCCCGGAGTGCTGCCCTATGTGATGACCGACGCCGGCGAAAGCCTGGATATCGACACCGCCGACGACTGGGCCGAAGCCGAACGGCACCTGGCCCGTCGTATTGACTGACCGACGCACCGACCCTGACCCGAAACACCACCATGACTCAAAAAATCGCGCTCATCACTGGCATCACCGGACAAGACGGTGCCTATCTGGCCGAGTTCCTCCTGAACAAGGGCTACATCGTCCACGGCATTCGCCGCCGGGCCTCCCTGTTCAACACTGACCGTATCGATCACCTGTACCAGGACCCGCACCTGCCGGACACCCGCCTGTTCCTGCACTACGGCGACATGACCGATGCCTCCAGCCTGGTGCGCATCATCCAGCAGGTGCAGCCCGACGAGATCTACAACCTGGCCGCCCAGTCTCACGTGCATGTGAGCTTCGAGGAGCCTGAGTACACCGCGAACTCCGATGCGATCGGCCCCTTGCGCATCCTGGAGGCGATCCGCCTGCTGGGTCTTCAGAAGAAGACGCGCTTCTACCAGGCCAGCACCTCGGAGATGTACGGCCTCGTGCAGGAGACGCCGCAGAAGGAAACCACGCCGTTCTACCCCCGCAGCCCTTATGGCGTGGCCAAGCTCTATGCCTACTGGATCACCGTGAACTATCGCGAGTCCTACGGCATGTTTGCGTGCAATGGCATTCTCTTCAACCACGAGTCGCCGCTGCGCGGCGAAACCTTCGTCACCCGCAAGATCACCCGTGCGCTGGCCCGCATCAAGCT
>Ga0065165_1002010_pt1 | contig 19010 bp, 16 predicted proteins | sample AraplaMF_Cvi_mMF_FD_63813 | JGI IMG/M metagenome (GOLD analysis project Ga0065165, IMG submission 63813) | Arabidopsis root microbial communities from the University of North Carolina, USA - plate scrape MF_Cvi_mMF (version 2) (version 3) | ecosystem: Host-associated > Plants > Roots >...
GGTTCAGGAAACGTATGGACGGGCGTTGAATACGGCGGTTGTAAGACGCCTTCAGCGTGTTGCCATTCGCCAGTTTCTTCGAGGCATTTACACTGGGTACCAATACACCGTATGACGGGATTTTGATGTCGGACTCTGTTTGTGTGTAAGCATCGATCGTTGTGTACTCATACCGTGCGCCACCCTTGAAGCTATAGCCTGTACGGGTAGAATAGGTATACGACATGTAACCGGCCATTACATTCTGATCGTAATTCAGGTTGTTGTTCAGGCTCTGGTTTTGAACGGGTACATATACGCCGATGTTTGACGAGTCAGAAAGGTATGTGTAATCGCTGTAAGCTTTACGCAGGATGTCTTTAGCACCGATCTCGAACATCTGGTTCGTGCCGATGGGCGTTTGGTAATCTACCTGTATCGTAGCCTCCTGGTTATAGCTGTCGTTCAGGTTTTTGAAGCGTTGGGTAACACTGTTGTCAGCCTCGCTTTTAATCATGTTGTCGAAGTCGTTGTTCCGGTTGTTGCGGCTATACAGGGCCTGAAAGCTAAGCTCACGTTGAGGCTTTTCATACAGGTGAGTAAACGTTACGTTGGCATCGACAGAATTCGACTTATCGTTCGTCGCCGCGTCGCGAAGGCTGCTTGAAGTAAGGGCCTGGTTTTCGAAACGCTGCGTGAGGAGGTCGTCCTGGTAACTATTGTTGTTACGTACGCCGAAACGCACGGAGGCCGTCATATAGTTCTTTTCGTTAATGTCGTAGTCCCATCCCAGATTATAATGACCGAACAGACCGTTGCTGCGGGTGTCGGCTTGCTGAATGTTCTGGGTTGTTGTTCCTTCTCCGCCTAACGTAGTCTGATCGTTGCGGAAGCTACCCGTCACGTTGTAATTAGAGCGACCCCAGCCGCCGAGCGAGAAGCCCATCTTACCACGACGGTAGTTACCGTTCAGGCCAAGGTTTGAACCGCGAAGACCGGCACCCATGTCGATGCCGAGCGTAAGACCTTCGAGCGTGTTCTTCTTGGTTACGATGTTGATGATACCGGCAGAACCTTCTGCGTCGTATTTGGCCGAGGGCGATGTAATAACTTCTACCGACTTGATCTGGTCAGCGGGAATCTGCTTGAGCGCATCGGCTATGCTGCTGGCCACAATTGTCGATGGCTTGTTGTTGATCAACACCTGGATGTTCTGGTTTCCGCGAAGCGATACGTTACCGTCAAGGTCTACCGAAAGCATCGGCACACGTTTCAATACGTCGGTGGCATCGCCGCCACGGGTTGTCAGGTCGTTCTCGGCATTGTAGATCGTGCGGTCTACCCGCTCTTCAACCAGCGCCTTTTGTCCGGTTACGGTTACTTCTTTAAGAACTTCAACGGTAGGGCTTATGGTTACCTTGCCCAGGTCGATGTCGTCTTTCTTATCGGTTACGTTTATGCGGATGGATTTGCTTTCGAAGCCGATAAACGAGATCACGATTTTGTAGTTGCCGGGGGCAACCTTGTTGATGGTGAATTTCCCTTTGTCGTCGCACACCGCGCCGTCTACGGGCTTGTTCGAGGCAATGTCGGTAAGGGCTACCATGGCAAATTCAACCGGCTTTTGTGTCGTTGAGTCCGTTACAGTTCCCGAGATTTTGACATTCCCTTTTTGCTGACCGCCTTGTGCGTCGCTACGCGCAGATGGGCCGCCGGCAGGAGCCTGTGCAAAGGCGAAGGTGCTGCACATTGTAAGTACCAGGAAGGATACTAGTTTTCTCATATATGGTTTATTCCTAAAAAAAAATTAATGCTCGCGTGTGTGTGGCCGTGCCCGTCAGGTTGCTGTGTAGCCAATGCTTCAAAAAGTATGGAGACAAAGCGGCCGATGCATCCGTGTCTATCCAGAGGGTAGAAACGGCTGACAGGCGGTAACGTACAGGGCGTAGGGGTTGGGGTATTCTGCTGAACGACAAATAACGCTGTTTGTTCCCGCGTTCGGGATGCTATTCGATGTTCTGGGTATTTAGTTCGACATTTCAGGCAATTATTCGACTGAACCGAAAGGTAGAACAAAGCCCCCTAACCGGTCGATAGATTTTTGTTAACGGTAGAAAAAAGGGTGTAAAAGTCTGCCGGTGTGGGCTTAGGGTCCTACCTTTAGACTACAGTTATTTCCGAACGCCAGTCTCATGCAGTCTTTTTTTCAACGCCACCGGGTTGTTTTACTTCACCTTTCCTTCTGGTGTGTTTACCTCTCGTTCTTTATCTATCAGGTAACATCGTTCCGGAAACGTGAAACCGACCTGCCCACCGCGTTTCTTCACGGGGGTATCCAGGTGGCTTTCAACATGCTGGTGTCGTACCTCAACTACTTCTATTTCCTGCCAAGGTTTCTGCGGCAAAAGAATATCTGGCGCTACCTGGCCGAGTTCTCCATTCCGTTTGCCCTACTCATTACGTTGCGTGTGCACCTGCAGCGCTACATGATCGACGGCTATACCCACCGTGAACACTATTTTTATGAACCCGTGTATGTTGTTCAACTCGTGGCCGTAACGTTGTTCATCGTACTCTTCATCGCCATGCTGCGGTTTGCCAAAGAGTGGTTCGAGTTCGAGGCGACACGCAAAGAAGTAGAGAACGAGCGTTTGCTGGCCGAACTAAACTTCCTGAAGGCCCAGATCAATCCGCACTTTTTGTTCAACACACTGAACAATCTATATTATCTGGCCTATTCGAAGTCGGCCAATACCACCGAGGTCATCGCCAAGCTGTCGCACATGATGCGATACATGCTCTACGATACCAATCAGGCCAAAGTGCCGCTCAGTAAAGAGGTAGAGTATATGCAGAACTACATCAGCCTTGAACGGCTGCGGCTCAACGACGAGATTCCGATCAACTTCGAAGTGAGGGGCAATGTACACGAAGTGCGCATCGCGCCGCTTATCCTCATCACCTTCCTTGAAAACGCGTTTAAACACGGCGTCAGTAACAACCGTGGCGACTCGTGGGTAAAAGTAAACCTTGTGCTCACCGGTCGTGAATGTGTATATACTGTGGAGAACAGTAAACACGGTGTTATAGCCGAAGTTGGTAAGTCCGGTATTGGATTACAGAATGTTCAGCGTAGATTGGAGTTAAGTTATCCGGGGCATTACCGCCTGGAGGTGGAAGACCTGCCGGATCGTTATATTGTTCACCTCACGCTGACCCTGTCCTGATGATTGATTGTCTCATTGTGGAAGACGAGCCGCTGGCACGGCGGCTCATGACGGATTATGTGAGCAAGGTGCCGTACCTCAACCTGGTAGCCGCCTGCTCCAGCCCACTCGAAGGAATGGAAATCCTGCGCAAACAGCCTATAGACCTGTTGTTTCTCGATGTGCAGATGCCCGAAATTACCGGCATTTCCATGCTCAAAGCGTTACAGAAGCGCCCCCTCGTAATCCTCACCACCGCCTACTCCGAGTATGCCCTCGAAGGCTACGAACTCGACGTGGTAGACTACCTATTGAAACCCATAACCTTCGAACGGTTCCTCCGTGGTGTTGACAAAGCCAGTCAACGCCTCGTACCCATACAGTCCGGCGGCAGTGCTGTTCCGGTAGAGAAAGGTATTACAGAACCGTCATCGTCATTTGTGTTCGTAAAAGATGGAACAAAACTGGTAAAGATCCGTTGGAGTGAGATTCTGTATGTGGAAGGACTCAAAGACTATGTTACCATACACACCCGTCAGCAAAAAGTAGTTAGCCTGCAACGGCTCAAAGCCCTCGAAGAGCAGCTTCCTGCCGATAAGTTCATCCGCATCCATCACTCCTACATCGTGGCCGTAGATGCTATCGACGTGATCCACAAGGGTGAAGTACAGATCGGAAATGCCGTGCTCCCGATAAGCGATACGTATAAGAAGACGTTTCGCGAGTTTGTGGAGAGGAATCAAATGTAAACAGGATTTAGGGAGGACTGCCATGATGAACAGGATGGTGCGTGCGTGGTGTGTGGAGGGGAGATACAGCACGGATAGAGTACGGATAAAGCACGGTTAGCGTATGAATAGAGTATGGGGGATGGCGGGACGGCCTTGGGAAATGGAAGAGGGGAAATAAAAAAAGCCTGTTCGGATGAACAGGCTTTGTGGGGTGTGGAGAATATCGGAGTCGAACCGATGACCTCTTCCATGCCATGGAAGCGCTCTAGCCAGCTGAGCTAATCCCCCGTTAGGGCTGCAAATATAATGGAGTTTTCGAGAACACCAATGTTGAGCTCTGGTTTCATGAACAGAAACTTAAATGTTTTCAGTGTATACGGGGGATTTATATGTGTAAGAATACATCTGAACGGTAAAAAGTTGGACAAAATTAAAAACCGATTAAATTCGCGCCCCGTTACTATTCAACAATTTATTAATTATGAACAAAGGAGAATTAATCGCTAAGATCGCAGAGGATGTTGAGCTTACCAAAGTACAGGCTGCTGCTGCACTGGAGTCTTTCATCGGTGCTGTAACGAAGACCCTGAAGTCTGGCGACAAACTGACACTGGTTGGATTCGGAACATTCTCAGTTTCGAAGCGTGCTGCCCGTAAAGGCCGCAACCCTTTCACTGGCGAGACTATCAAGATCAAGGCAAAGAAGGTTGCTAAGTTCAAGGCTAGCAAAGAGCTGTCAGGCAAGATCTAATTCTAAGCGAGCTATTTACAAGAAGCCCTGCGTCCCTGAAAAACGCAGGGCTTTTTTTATACACGCATTTTCACCGCAATCGTTCACAGTAAGTATTGTTTCAACGGCCATCCGTTGTATTTCGCTCTCGTCGTCCGTCCTCGCCCTGTTTCTCGGTAGATTACATGGCGTACAGCGCCCCTGGCGTTATGTTGTATGGCAACTAAGGCCCTGGGGAACTGCCGTAACGAAAGCGCGTTGTTTGTGATTTAATTGGTGTACCTTTGCGCTTTGGTTTTTAAAAAGATGGTCCTGAACAACAACATACTAGGCGGGCATCACACCCGGGGCCATCTTGTCCGTGAATGCCGCTATAAACGATAATACATGAAATCTTTTGAATCTCTGGGATTATCCAGGGGATTGGTTGAGTCGGTTCAGCAGATCGGCTTTGAAACACCTACACCTATACAGGAAAAGGCTATTCCTGTTCTGCTGAGTGGAAACCGTGACTTTGTAGGTCTTGCCCAGACCGGCACGGGAAAAACGGCTGCCTTTGGTTTGCCGTTACTGGATCTCGTTGACGACGAGAGCCGTGAAGCACAAGCGCTTGTGCTGGCGCCAACGCGCGAATTAGGATTGCAGATTGCCAACGACCTGGAAAACTTCTCGGAGAAATTCAAACGGTTCAATATCGTTGCCGTATACGGTGGCTCCAGCATCAGCGAGCAAATCCGTAAGGTAAAGAAGGGCGCTCAAATCATCGTGGCCACACCCGGCCGCCTGATCGACCTTATCGACCGTAAGGCAATCAACCTCAGCGCTGTACGTTACGTAGTACTCGATGAGGCCGATGAAATGCTCAACATGGGCTTTAAAGACGACCTCGATAAAATCCTGTCGTTCACACCCGAAGAAAAGAGCACTTGGCTTTTCTCGGCTACCATGCCGCGCGAAGTACGGGCCATCATGAAGAACTACATGAGTGACCCGTTCGAACTTCAGGTAGGCGATAAGAATACCGGTAACGTAAACATCGAACACCAGTACATCGTAGTACAGGAGAAGGACCGCTACCTCGCTCTGAAACGTATACTCGACTATACACCCGAAATCTTCGGCGTTATATTCTGCCGTACACGTATCGATACACAACGTGTAGCCGAAATGCTTATGCAGGATGGCTACAATGCCGACGCCCTCCACGGTGATCTTACTCAACAGCAGCGCGACCGCGTGATGATCAAGTTCCGTCAGCGCTCGCTGCAGATCCTGGTCGCTACCGACGTAGCCGCCCGCGGTATCGACGTGGAAGACATCACGCACGTAATTCACCTGAATATCCCCGACGAAATGGAGTTCTATACCCACCGCAGCGGTCGTACCGCGCGTGCTGGTAAGAAGGGCGTTTCCATCGCCATGATCTCGCGTAAAGAAGTTGGTAAAGTGAAGCAGATCGAAAAAACACTGAAGACCACCTTCAAAAAGATCCTCGTGCCTACAGGTCCTGAAGTTTGCCAGAAGCAGTTGCTGGCACTCATGCACAAAGTACACGAAGTCAAAGTTAACGAAGATGAGATTGCCGAGTTCTTACCGGCTGTATACGAAGAGCTGAAAGACCTCACCAAGCAAGACCTTATCAAACGTTTTGCTTCGATCGAGTTCAACCGCTTCCTCGATTACTACCGTAACGCTCCCGACCTCAATGCCGAAGGCCGCCGTACAGACGGTGGTGGCAGCGATAGCTCGTCAGGCAGCCGCTTCTTCATCAACCTCGGTAAGATGGACGGCCTGGATGTATCCAGCCTGCTCGAACTGCTCGACGACTACTGCAAGATCACCAAGAAGAACGTTGGTAAGATCGACCTCAAAGGCGCTTACTCTTTCTTCGAAGTGGACCCCGATAAAGCCGATGCTGTATTGAACGGCTTTGGTAAAGTTGAATTCAACGGCCGTCAGGTGCGCGTTGAGGCTACAGACCGTAAGTCGGACGAAAACCGTGGCGAAGGCCGCGACTTCAAACGCAAAAAGTTCTCCGGTAACGGCGGTGGTGGCGGTGGCTACCGTGGCGGTAACGGTGGCGGTGGCTACGGTGGTGGCAAATCACGCTCGGGCGAGAAACGCAAGCGCTGGTAATCATCCAAGTATAGCATATAAAGAATACCCCGGGTTGTAAGCCTGGGGTATTTTTTTTGCCCGGTTCAGCGGGTATGCCAAAGATATACCTTACCGGTGTGTCGGGAGTTCGGCGTGTTGTGAAGGGAAGATGGTAAAGTGGATGAGCTCGGTATGGCGAATCACAGAGATGTTGATCGTGTCGAGTATATCTTTCCGGCTAAGTTCGCGGAAAAGATCGTGCGTTGTGCCCGTAGGCTTATCGTTAAAGGATACGATGATATCGCCTTCGAGCAACTGCGAGCGTGATGCGGGCGAGTTGGGCTCGATGCGTGTTACAAACAAACCCTTCTTTACATGCAGCGCGTGGTGTTGACGAATGCGCGGGCTGATCTCCACTTCCTGTAGCATCAGTCCGAGGTAAGCTTTAAACACTTTACCGTCGGTTATAAGCTGGCTGGCAATGGCCTTGGCTGTATTGATGTCTACCGAGAAGCTGAGGCCCTGCGCGCCTTGTATGATAGCGGTGTTGACGCCGATCACCTCACCATCGGTGTTGATCATCGGACCGCCGGAATTACCGGGATTAAGTGCCGCATCCGACTGTATTACATTATCGACAAGTCTGCCAGATTGCGTGCGTAGTGTACGCCCAAGCGCGCTGACAACGCCTGCCGTTACCGTGTGCTGATAGCCGTAGGGATTACCGATAGCAATGACGAACTGGCCAATCTGTAACGTGCTGGCGTCGCCAAGTCTGGCAACCGAATAGCCATCGGTATAGATCTTGAGGATCGCCAGATCGGTATCGGGGTCTTTGCCGATCAGTGTGGCTTCGATCTCGTTTTCGTTAAGGAGACTGACCATTATTTTTTCAGCCCCGTCTACCACATGGCTGTTGGTAAAGATGAGGCCATCAGAAGAGAATATAAATCCGGAACCGGAACCCGCCGGGCGGAGTTTGTTGTCTTTATCGCTTTTAAAGACGTCTATACGAACGACGGCGTTCTTTGTTTTTTCCACGGCGTCGATTATTACCTGAGAGAATGGATCCATACGCGTAGTGTTTTAGCATGTGTGATGGAGAACCCGGCAAAAAGACGTCCAATGCGCTACAAGTAGCCAGAATGGCTGCATGTATGTGCCAGTATGGCAACATCACGCATGCAGGTAGAACTACGTGGTTATTAAATCAGGGAGTTCTACGCTGCGTCACTTCGGCAGCCTGAACTACTTTCGGTATTCCTTGCCCCACGCTTATGGATCGTTTACCGTATGCTTTTATCGCCTCTTGTATGGTGCTGTTGTTTGTTGTACTGGCCACCGTCTGGTTTATTCGGATTGTTGTAATCCGGGCGCAGGCTTCACGCCGCCGGCGCACGTATACCCGCAGCCTCGTGTTTATCTTAAAAGACTTTATACGATTCTGCCTTCAGGAATATAAAACAGCTACTGTGTCGTTGCGGGCGCTCGACATGTCCCGGCGCGATGAGGCCGTTCGTAACTTTACCGTAAGCGGGTCGCCCGAATACCTCAGCAAGCTCGGGTTTATGCTGTTTCAAAGCAGCGACCGTGTGCTGTTTGAAGACGACGTGTTGAAGACCAGCGCTACACTGTTTTCACTTCGCGACCAGATCATATCCCAGCAAGAGCATGTGAGCCGGTTTCTACGGTATGCCTCCGATACCTATCGCGCAGAAGAGAAAATCTACGACGATAACTTCTATGCCCTGCGCCTGCTATACGACAGACTCAGGTTGTATACCGACACCGTATCCGATCTGCGTATAGCCGAATGGATGGATGCGTACTTTCGTATATTCGACGACTACGCCACGCAAGGCCGCAGCCGCGATGTAGGCGTGTCGTACCCCATGGTGGTATTGCGAATATTGCGCATGAGCCAGGGCTTTCGCGATGTTACCTTTGCCGTAGAAGCCATTGAGCACGCCTTACGCTGCGATGCCGCGTATACGCATATTCATCTCATAGACCAGGAGCTGGCCGGGCAGTTGCGGCATTTTGCACATTCGCACCGGCTGGCCTATAAGCTTGTTACACGCATCGTTGCCGCGGTAGAGACGCCAACGCGCAGTGCTACCGCGATCGATATTGTGCAAGACCTGTTCAGAGCAGGTTCGCACGTGCGGCGTGGTGCCGAACGTAAAGCCATTACTGTAAAGGCTACGGGCTGGCGCGGTGTGCTGGCACGCATCAGCGGAGCTGTGCTCATTATCTGCGGCGTGTTGCTGCTAATCGATACATTGCTTTTTTCGCTGCCGCAGGGCTCGTTCATGCAGCTGTTTGAGTCCAAGCCCGATACGCTGCATGTAACCAGGCATAGTGCCCGGGCGATGAAAGGCATGGACCTTTCGAAGTACTATGGCAATTTTGTACAGGACGGCGTAGCCACCGAAGTGGATTTTATAATCTGCAAAGCCACCGAAGGCAGTAAATATATCGATCCTGATTTTGGCGCGCGCTGGCGTGTGATGCATGCTACATGTAATGTTCGCGGTGCCTATCATGTGTATTACGACACAAGCGATCCCGTTGGGCAGGCACAGCATTATATGGAGGTAGTGCAACGCTTTGACCAGGGCGACGTGCCAATGGTGGCCATTGAACACGGTAGCCTTACCGGCGCGGCTAACCCGGCCACACTACAGGCCGATCTGATACGCTTTCTGTTATACATCGAGCAGGCGTCGGGTCGTCGGCCCATGATCTATACCAATCGTAAATTTGCCAACAGCTATCTGCTCAACCCCGTCTTCGGCCACTACCCACTCTGGCTGATTGACTACTCACGCGTAGACAAACCGCTGATGCCCGAAGCCTGGAAAGAAACCGGCTATACAGTATGGCAGCGGAGCAATGCCTACGCCAACACCACCCAGGCCCACGATCTCGACCTGTTTAACGGCGACAGCGCCACACTGCACGCCTTTGCCGGCAGCCACGCTAAAAAATAAGTGTTGTATTCTTTTACTGTATGATGGAGCACTACTTCTTCACCGCTCCCAACGTCTTCAACTTCAAACACACCGGCGAAGGCACCTTCGCCTGATTCCTGGTATACGTAAGCAACCCTGTCTTGGGGTTGGTTTTAAAGATCACGATGTTGTCTGAGTCCTGGTTGGCTACCAGCACATACTTGCCCTTAGGATCTACCAGGAAGTTGCGCGGATTCTTGCCCAGGGTTTTCTGAAAGCCGGCCAGTTTGATCTTGCCGGTTTTGCCGATGGAATAGATGGCAAGGGCATCGTGACCGCGGTTCGACATATAAAGAAACTTGCCTTGCGGATCGGTGTGTATGTCGGCAGCCTTGTTGAACTCCTTAAATACTTTCGGCAGTGAGCGTACCGTGTCTTGCATCATAGTCAGGGCACCGGTGCCTGTATTAACGTTGAAGGCCGCTACGGTAGAGGTTAGCTCTTCCACAGCATAGGCGTATTTACCGGTAGGGTGAAACGCGATGTGACGCGGACCCGCTCCGGGAGCAACGGTGGTAGCCGGGGGCGTGGCCGGGTTTATCTTTCCGGCTTTCAGATCTATCGAATACGTGTAAATGTTGTCTGTGCCAAGGTCGGCCACGTAGATAAACTTGTTATTGGCCGATAGTGTAGCCGAGTGTATGTGAGGCTGTTCCTGCCGTTCTTCGTTCGGACCGGAGCCGGTATACTTCTTGGCATCGAATGCCGCACCAAGCGACCCATCTTGTAGTATAGGGAACACCACAAAGTTGCCTTCTACATAATTAGATATAAAGACCCACTCGCCGGTCTTGTCAATACTCACGTGGCACGGTCCTTTGCCCTGCGACGATACGTGGTTGAGAAAAGAGAGCTTGCCCGTTTTGGGATCTATCGTATAGGCGGTTACCGACCCGCCGTTCTCGTTGGCACTGATAGCGCCGCTGTTTACCGTGTAAAGGTACTGACCATTGGGATGGATCTCGATAAAATTCGGGCTTTCGGCGTCTTCTATCGTTTGAATCAGCTTCAGCGTGCCCTTCAGGCGATTGAATTCAAAAACATACAGACCTTTGCTATCGCGTACGGAATACGTGCCGACATAGAGTATTTCTTTGGCTTGCTGGGCAAAGGCGGTACTGAGGGCAAAGAGCGAGAGAAACAGCGAGATCTGGTAATGTTTTTTCATAGGCATGGTGCCCTTAAAACTAAAAAAACATGGGGAATATCCCGGCAGTCAGGGAGGAATGAAAAAAATAATTCACATCCTGGTAGGGGATGCGAAGATTTTAGTTGTCCTGGTGGCGAACGAATGGATAATTATGCCCTTTTTCTTACAAGGTATTGATGGTGAACGCGTACCGTATCAGACCAACTCTTCGCACAGAAAGCCGGCATCGGTCACATAGTTGATCACCTCCTGTGTAGAGGTTGTGTTGGTTATCAGCCGCAGTACCTTGTCGCAATCATCCAGGTCAACCGACCAGCGGCCATTATTGGTCAGTCGGTCCAGCAGGGGGGAGATCCGGTTTATTTCCCGGAGGGTGTTTATGTTGGTTTTGAAGATGAGTACTTGCATCTGTAGGAAATTCGTTAAACTTTTGGCGCTCAGCGTGCCGGGCGTCGTGACGGTTGGGGTGTGCAGGGTGTTGTAACGTTCAGGAGAAGCTATCACGGTATTTTCTTACCAGAACTTTAGCAACGATATCTACGTAAAACTATAACTTGGTCTGTCCACGGAGACCACGCGATCGGGAGTATAAAAGACGAAAAACGGAGGGTTATGAAGCTACAGATACAATCGGAAGACCGGCAGCAGGTTTACCTGGCGGAAACGTTTCCAGACGAGTTCTATACCGGTAAAGGCACCGAAGAACGCCGGAACACCATTGTCCTGGAAGAAAGCTTTTGTGGCGATGCCCGTACTATTCTTTTCAATGGCGTAAGCATTACCCACGGCCATTTCACAGTTCCAAAGCGTCTGAACTTCTACGCTGAGTTCGATAAGCCCGTTATCGAAATGCATTTCACGCTCTCCGGAATGACGCGTGTGGTCGTCGAGGGCGGCCGCCGGGATCATTATGTTTTTGACGAGCATCATCATAACCTCACCTTCGCACCTCGCTTTCACGGTCTCATGGAACTTCTGTCCGCAGGCAAATTCCAGATGTTCGAAGTGAACTTTACCCGGAAGTATTTCGAGCGCGTTGCCGATAGCGGAAGTATTATACTGGACCGTATGATGAATGCCATGGTTCGTGGCGAAGAGGCCCAGGCTTCTGAGCGAAACCTTGTTATAACACCTGCTATGCGTCAGGTTATTCATAGCATCGAAAGCAGTTCGTATGCCGGAGCCAGTCAGAAACTCTTTCTCGAAAGCAAAGTACTGGAGCTGTTCGCCATGCAGCTGGAGCAACTTGAAAACGAACATCAGCATAACTCCCGGAGGCGCTACACGCCGCAGGAGCTTCGTACGCTGCAGGAAGCACGTCAGCTACTGTTGGCCGACCTGGGTAATCCGCCTACTATTGCCCGCCTGTCACAACTCACCGGCGTCAATGATTTTAAACTCAAGCAAGGCTTCCGCGATGTATTTGGCAATACCGTATTCGGTACGTTGACCGATGCCCGTATGGAAGAAGCCTATACCAAACTTCAAACCGGCGTTATGAATGTTAACGAAGTTGCCACGCATGTGGGCTATAGCAATGCCTCGCACTTTGCGGTAGCATTCAAGCGCAAGTATGGCTTTCTGCCCGGCAAAGTTAAGCCCACTATTGTAGCGTTCTGAAGTTCGGCCCCGGACAATACCCTGTATAATTCCGGACAGCGCACACCATAAAACCGAACACAGGTATCGTTTAGAACCATCAAATTCGTTGTTTTTAAACGTTTGCTGTTCTGGCATCCTTCTTGGAATAGGCGTTCGCAGGAAAAGTTATTCCTGTGTATTATGGTTCATAACTACCGGTCTGCTGTTCGTCGTTCGCTATACGCCCTTACCTCCTTCGTGGTGGTACTGGCCAGCGTTGGGTTTACCACGACACGGCTACCCTACGAATACCGACGTTGTTCTGCCGACGTTGCCAACGGTCACATCTACCGCGTCATGACCACATATACCTCAGCCGACGGTGTGCAAAGAACATATCCCCTGGGCTCCGGCCGTATAGCCCAGGCCATACGTATGAATCTGGGTACCGCGCAGGCTGTTACACAAGTAGCGGCCTCGCATCGCTGGCCTAACGTCTTAGATTTTCAATCCGATCCATCGCATACCGATACCTTCCGCTATAGTAATGGTATATACACTGACGAAAACTTCTTCGAGACATTTCAGTTGCCGATCGTTCAGGGTACATCACAGATATCAGGTAACGGCATAATCATATCCAGGCGTATGGCCACCGAGTTATTCGGTACCGAAGCCCCCATCAGCAAGACCCTTTATGCCGACCAATGGATTACCCTCACCGTAGTCGGCACCTTCGAAAACATATCCGAATCATCGTCCCTGCAATTCGATTTCGTAGCTCCTTTCACCGTATTCCGCAAACTTCGCGGCATACCTCACGATTCCGAAGTACCCGCAGACTACCTAGAAACCTACGTCAGAACCTTTGTCGACGAAGATGCCACGATGCTCACCCGGCAATTAAATCACTCGGAAATCGCCCCCAGAAACATAGTCGAAGGCGGCGAAGGCTTTACCGTCCAGTGCATGCCCAACATCTGCCAGCGCACCGCCCACGAAAGCGGCATCTGGTTCGGCAACGACAGAGGCAAGTACCTCCTGATCCTGATCGGCGCCGCAATGGCCATGCTCAGCACCCTGCGAGTGTCACGACACAAGTGAAGTTAATTTGGTTTATAATAAGTGCACTGGGCCTGTATCATAGTGGTACGGGCCTTTGTGTTTTTAAGGGCTACGATAATGCTTGCTTGTTACCGCTTTTTTAGAATAAATGGATCTTCCCATTTCTCACCATGAATCGTTCCGATTTAACGGATTACACTATCCTTAACAACAATACATGCCGCACAGCCCGTCCTGATCCGACTCAGTGAAGTAGACCTTTCCATTTTTCTGCATATCAAACCGATCAGGTGTTTCTCATTACGCCCATAAGTCTCTCCAACGTACTGCTGTCCAAGAGTAATTGACGGTAGTATCATCAAAATCACAAACCCATAAATTGTTTTCATAACAAATGGTGTTCCTCCCCAGGATCGTCTCAATCCATCAAAAATAAAAACGCCGAGCAATCCAATCACCCGGCGTTCCCCTTGCATGGGATAATTAACTACTACTATCAACGGCTATTGTATCAATGTATTTCGCACTCTGAACATCTTTCACCCCATTGCCCAATCAGGCCCGTTGCATCATCAATGCATTATCTCTGTTCATCATGTTAATCCTCTTATTTTGCCGCCGTCGCAGCATTAGCGAAGGCGGGTTTACTTCTGAAGAACCATCACCCCATTCATCACAAACGGCGTGGTGCTGCTAGCTTCAATATTGTAAACTTTTTGAGTGCCGGGTGCATACTCTCTTTTGCCCAAAACCGTAAAATTTTCATAAGCATTGGTATCAGCATTATAACACACCACCACATCCTCCTCGATAATCTCCCCAAACGCCTTCGTTCCCGTACTGGTCAGCATCGGATGGTTAGGTGTAGCCTCAATAACCCGGTTGCTTAAAACGATCTCGTTAGCCGAAACCTCACGCGCGTTTACCAGCGTAAGCCGCACCACGGCATAGTTAGACGCCGCATGCTCGATCAGTTTTGTGATGCGGATCGTGCTGCTTTGTTTTGTACTGGGGTCGAGTGTGGTAATCTCGTCGCCGGGCGTTAGGTCACTGATGCGTTTGGTGGCGCCGTTGGCCAGGTCTACCAGTTGGTCGCCGGGGAAGCAGATGTCGTTGCCGTACGTGGCCGATTCCTTGCTCAGGTCTTTGCCCTGGTTGATGGATTTGTAAAGTTGAAAGCCTACTTCTTTCGATAGGATGTACGACAGTTTAAGAACGAAGTTCTTCTCTTCTTTATCGATCGCGTGTATATCTTCGAAGTATCGTTCCCATACGCTTGCATCGGCGGTAAAGTTGGGGAGCAGCGCTTTGTACACTTTGCCCTTTTCGGTGGTATAAAAGATCATGAGGCCGAGTTCCTGCATGCCGGCTTTGGCAACCAGCTTGTAGAGGTCGATCCGTTTTTTAAGTCCATCGTCGCCGGTAATGAAATATGGTTTACGTAGTTCATAGCGGTCCAGGATGTAGGTATTGTCAAACTTTACATAGGTCTCGGTATCGAGGTTTTTAATCTCGAAGGTCTTTGCTTTGGTATACTCGTCCATGGTGAGCGGGCGTGGATTTATTTCCTGCGCTATGGCCAGACGAAGGCTACAAAAGCAAAGCAGCGTGATTACGGAAAGGGTACGCATAGTTGGTGTTGTCGGGTTTACCGTGTTACGGTTTGCTGTATAAGGTTTAAGAAATCTGTTTAAAGGCCTCTGCGAAGGCTTTCATTTCGTCCATCTTGCCAATGCTTACGCGGCACCATTCCTGGCCGGCAAACTGCCATGGCCGCACGCCTACGCCACGTTTCATCATTTCTTCAACAAAGCGTTCCGCAGGCATTTTAATCGGGAAGATCACGAAGTTCGTTACTGAAGGCACGAAGGCATAGCCTTCTTTCGATAATACATCGTACAGATATTGTTTTGACTCCAGGGTTTTCTTTAAGGCTTCTTGCAGAAACTCCGTGTCCTTGTAGGCGGCCAGTGCGGCATGTGCCGTGGTGGTAGAGATGCCGGCAATGGGGTTGGCATACATCGTGAGTTGCTTTACAATATCAGGTTGTGCGATTACGTAGCCGATGCGTAGCCCTGCAAAGCCGTACAGCTTCGAGAAGGTTCGGGCAACGATCACGTTGTGTCCTTCCTGGGCAAGGCCGATCATCGTAGCCTGCTCGGGCTTCTCCATGTAATCGATATACGCTTCGTCGATAAACACGGGAACCTTCTTCGATACACGGATGCAGAATTCCCGTAACTGTGTCGAGTCGAGCGCGGTGCCGGTAGGGTTGTTGGGATTGCAGATGTATACCAGCGAGGTCTCGGGTGTAATAGCTTTCTCCATCGCGGGCAGGTCCAGCTTATGCTCGGTGTTGAGTGGCACCTTTATCCACTTGGCGTTGAACATTTCAGCTTTCTCCGGAAGGTCGTCGTATGTAGGATCGCCCGTTACAATGTTACCGTTGTTCTTGCTGTAGAGCAGTGCTGACCCCAGCAGTAACGATGACGATCCGGGGCCGATCACCACCTGTTCGGGCTTTACGCCTTCAGATGCGGCGATCTTCCCGGCAAGCTCGCGGATAATCATAAACGGATACTGGTGACTGCCGTTGAGGGCTTCTACAATGGCCTTGCGCGCCTTCTTCGACGGACCAAACGGATTCTCGTTAGCAAACAGCCGTGCCTTGAGCTGCGGCATTTGCTGCGCGATGGTCTGTTCGGCAAAACGTTTTGACGTGTAAGCATGTGTGTTGGCAAGGCTTTCAGCGGCAGGAGCGGCGGCAACGGAGCGGATCAGGCCACTGCCCAGCGTAAAGCTGCCGGTAAGCAGCGCGCTGGTTTTAAGCCAGTGGCGGCGGTTCATTTGGTTTGGGGTTTCCATAGGTTATCTCAGTTTTTGGTGGTCGAAGGATAATCCAGTCGTTGTTCTGTTACCCGGGCATGTACATCGGTCACAACCTTTCTGGCCGAGTCCAGTGCGCCAGCCATCCATGCCGTAAGATAGGTGGCATGCTCGCCGGCGAAGTACACGTTCTTGTCGGGTGTGAGTAACGCTTTGTATAGGTTCTTACGTGTGTCGGTGTTGTACAGCGCCCATCCCCCCATGCTATGCGGCGTGAGGTGCCAGCTTACCGACAACGAGTTCTCGAACTCGGCATCATACTGCGGATGAATCAGGCGGCCTTTGCTCAATGCCAGCTTCTGGCGTTCGGCATGCGATAGATTGCCGGTTGTAACAGCTTTCTCGTTAAAATTGTAGTAGCCAATCAGAACACCCTTCTTGCCCAGGTAGTCGTTAGAAGGATAGAAGATCTGCGTGAGCGCGTTGTTTGTGTGCGTAATACCACCGTAAATGTTTTCGTCCTCTTCCCAGAACCGCCGTTTGAATTGCAGTCCGATCTTACCGGTGGATATGTAAGGAATGTAATCGATCGTCCGGCTCACGTCAGACGAAAAGTTATGATCTATATTGCTTAAAACGGGCAGCGGCAGCGTACAGATGCACAGATCGGCTGTTATTTGCTTCGGCTGCTGTTGTTGTTGTTTATAACTTATTGTGACACCGCGTTCCGTATTGCGCACGGCCGTAACTTCGGCCCCTAGTTGAATCATGCCCGTAAGCTTCTTTTCAAACGCTTTCGTAATATTGTCCATGCCGCCCTTCGCCTGGAACATCGTCATCTGCAGCTCATACGTATACTCGGCCACATTATAAAAATCCGGATCGAGCAACCCTGAGTTGGCAATCTCCGCCAGCACATATGGATCGGCTACCTTGCCCGCACGCTCTCCTGCTCCCGGTGTTTCAATGTATCCACGCCGCGCCGAAGCCTTATACAATTTATCGATATCGAGGCCACCCTCCGCCCGAAGATATTCAAGCACCTTCTGCGCATCCTCCTTCGTTAGCTTCGTATCTACCGCTCCCTGGTCTATCGCCTTTGCCAACAACTCCGTCATATATCCACGCATGTCGTTATGGATCTCACGCATGCGAATTTTTTTATTCGACAACGGCCCCTTGCCCTCGGCAAAGTAATATGCGCCTTCGTTTACGTTATTGTAGTTCTCAATAGGTACACCCAACTCACGACAATAGTGTAATGTAAGCTGATGATGATGTGGTATTCGCGATGGCCCCGCATTGAAATAATATCCATCATCAAACGCCGCCACCTGTTTCGGATTCTTTATCTCTTCCTGTTCCGATCCCTTCCGTACACTCCACACTCTGCCACCCGTGCGTTGCCGTGCTTCGAGTATAGTACATTTATATCCAAGCTTCGTAAGCTCATATGCCGAAGCAAGCCCCGCAAGGCCGGCGCCGAGTATAACAATGTGTTTGGCTGGTGGCGTGTTTGTATTGTTGGTAGGGAGAGAGAACGCATGGGCAGGCGCAGGTCGCAGCATGTCCAGCGCGATCATAGCAGGGTATGCAATGCCGGCAGCTGCCGAACCCCGCTGAAGAAATGCTCTTCGGCTTATGGCTTTCAACTGGTGGTTAGTTTAGGTTATAGCCGAATGTAGTGTTTAGAAATGAGAAATGGTAACTGATTTTGATTAGTGGAAAGTGGTATCGTTTGCGGACAAGAAAAAATGTCTGAACAAGATGAGGGGAGGATTGACATGATGAACAGGATAAATGCAAATACAATATTTGGGACGTATTGTGTGTCGGATTTTTAGTATGTTAGTTTCGTAATCGAGTTGTTTGGATACATTATTGTTATTGTGCCAGATTACCCAGCTGTTATTCTTTTGCTTTTATCAATACTATAGTATAGAGCGTTATGGAGATTAATGATTTAACCTATGCCATTATAGGCAGCGCAATGCGTGTTCATTCCGCATTGGGTACCGGGTTCCAGGAGGTAATTTATCAGCGAAGTCTGGAGGTTGAGTTCGAGTTCAGCGGCATTCCTTTCGAACGAGAGAAAGAAATGGATATTTTCTATCGAAATGCGAAAGTAGGTTCGAGGCGCGTCGACTTTTTAGTAAACGGTAGCATAATGGTGGAATTAAAAGCGACCGAGACTCTTCTTCCCGTTCACTATACCCAAGCCATCAACTACTGCGAGGCCTACGCCGTCCCCCACGGACTATTAATAAACTTCGGTTCCATAAAACTAGAGTTCAAACGCGTCATCAACAAAAAAGCGCTTGATGCCCCAACCTCATAACCCATCCGTCAATCCTCCCTGCGTCCTATTCAAGCAATTTACCCCGATCATCACATCAACTCCCCCCACATCCTGTTCAAACAATTTATCCTGATCATCATATCAATCCCCCCGGCATCCTATTCAAGCAATTTACCCCGATCATCATATCAACTCTCCCCACATCCTGTTCGAACAATTTATCCTGTTCATCATGTCAATCCTCCCTGCACCCTATTCAAGCAATTTACCCCGATCATCACATCAACTCTCCCCATATCCTGTTCAAACAATTTATCCTGTTCATCATGTCA
>Ga0065165_1002012_pt1 | contig 18982 bp, 10 predicted proteins | sample AraplaMF_Cvi_mMF_FD_63813 | JGI IMG/M metagenome (GOLD analysis project Ga0065165, IMG submission 63813) | Arabidopsis root microbial communities from the University of North Carolina, USA - plate scrape MF_Cvi_mMF (version 2) (version 3) | ecosystem: Host-associated > Plants > Roots >...
CGATCTTCTTTTCTTCGGGAATTACCTTAACATAAGATCCTTTATCGAACGCATCGAGCACGATGTATGCGTCGTTGGTCTTAGGGAAGGTAAATCGGAACATGGCGGCGCGTTCTGTGGGCGTAATCTCGGTGGTTACGTTATGGTCAGCCAGGTATACGCTGTAGTAGTATGGCTTTGCTGTTTCGGCTTTGTGCGAGAACCAGCTGGCGCGCTCGTCTTCCTGCAGGGCCATCTTGCCGGTAACGGCCATGATGGAGAACTGACCGTAGTCGTTCATCCACGGTGAAGGCTGGTGTGTTTGTTTGAAGCCTTTGATCTTCTGGGCGTCGTATGTGTAAGCCCAACCATTGCCCATCTTACCGGTTTGCGGCATCCAGAAGTTCATGCCCCAGGGTAAGGCGATGGCGGGATACGTGTTACCGTTAGACAAAGCCGGACTGGATGCCGTGCCGATCAAGGGGTTTACCCAATCTACCGGACTAACCGGCTGTGCCACCAGTGTGGTAGTGGCCAGCCCTAACAATAGTAAGGCTGCGTATTTACAGAAATTGGTCATAGTTTAGGATATCAACAATAAAATATAAGCGTGGGCCTGCACAGGCAGGCCGGGCGAAGGTAATGAATAGTTGCTTACCGTCTTTCATGATATACTCCGAATTCGGTGAGCGTGGGAGCCTCTGTAAATTCGTTGATGGTTACGCGTACACGCTCGGCCCACACCCGTTCGAAGCGGTGTATTTTGGCTTTGCCCTGCAGTGCGCCGGTGACGAGCGGTTTCCACACACCGGCGGTATAATATTCCAATGTGTAGCGTTTTATACGAGGCGTCCGTTCGTATAGTGTAATCATGTTGACGGGCTGTTCGCCATCCAGCAGCACTTCGAGCCACGGTGTTTTTACGGTGGGGTTCGATGTCCACGAGGTGGTGAAGCTATCGTCGTTGGCAAAGTCCATAATCCACATATCGTCGCTCCAACTGGCGTTTGTCGGGCGGCCTTTAGCCAGGTTGTGCGAAATGATGGGCGCGGCATAGTCCGGTAAGGAAGACGGTGTGGTTGCGGGCTTCCAGCGTTTGCCGATATCGGCGAGTGCAGCCAGAGCGTTGGCATCGATCAGTCCATCGCGGTTTGGGGCCACGTTCAATATAAAATTACAGTGGGCTGTGTTGAGCGGCACGATGTTATCGTTTACCAGTGTGGCCGGATCTTTTACGGGTGTATGCGGGAATGTTGTTTTCCAGAACCAGCTGCTGTTAAGCGGCAGACACGAGAGCGCGGGCAGTGTGTTGGCGTCTTTGGCTATGTGCTGGCCGGCGCCCTGCTCGTATGATTTGATGTCGGTATAATATAAGGCCTCGGCGGGATATTTGGCGGCGTTGAGATCCATTACCAGGCAGTTGGGCTGAAGCGACTTGATGAGGGTGTAGATCTCTTCGAAGGGAATGTCGTCGTATGATATGCGCGACCATGGCGCATCCCAGCCGTCGATGATGAGCGCGGTAATTTCTCCATAGTTGGTAAGAAGTTCTGTAAGCTGTTCTTTAACCATGCGGATGTGATCGGGGGTAATGTGGTGTGGGCGCAGTTTGTGGTGTGTATCGAGTATAGAATAGTACAGCATTACTTTGAGACCGTTAGCGCGAAAGGCATCGGTATATTCCTTCACTACGTCGCGTTTCAGCGGGCTGTTCATTACGTTATACAACGTGGTCTTTGTATTCCAGATAGCAAAGCCGCTGTGGTGTTTGGTGGTGAGGCAGCCGTAACGCATGTTGGCAGACTTCGCGGCTTTGGCCCACTGATCGCAATTGAGTTTTTTAGGATCGAAGACGGCCGGTAAGGCTTCGGGATCAGCCCAGTCCTGGTCCATGAACGTAGGGATATTGAAGTGTATAAACATGCCGAAGCGCAGGTCTACAAACTCCTGCTGCAGATCACGCAGTGGTCGATGTGTACTGTGGTTCTGGGCAGCGAGCGTTGCAGTGCGGCATACAAAAGCGATGACCATAACGGTTGTTAGTAAGCAGCGGCGAGGCCGGGTAGTTCTCATCATTCGGTTCAGGTTTGTTTGAGACATGAAATAAATCAAATTGCCGTATAGCCCACTACTGCATGAATAATTTTTCAAAAAACTACAGGGACGGTTGCGGATCCGATACCGGAGGAGATTGAGATGGTATAGCAATCGTGTTCGAGCGGAACGATGCGTATACGCAAGGTTCCGTTTACATTAATCACATTTTCGTAAACCATCAAAATCGTTAGATTGCGTTTTAATTACGGTAGAATTACCAAACCATGAAGGAGCCAAGAGCCGGGCTCCTGCCTAACGGTTTAGAATGAAGAATGGAATGACGCGCAACGGGGTATTACTCACGGCTGGAGTATTGTTTTTTATCTATAGTTATCTGGCAATCGCCTGCACGGCTATTGCGCAGCATGGCCCGTTTGATGAAAACGCCAACCTCGACTCCCTCCTACTGCTGGCGTTAAAGAATACCAACGATCTCGACTTCGAACAAGCCCACGACGGTTTCAACCAGATTATCCAACTCGCTCAGAAACGCGGCGATCGTAAGAACGAAGTACTCGGCCACCTCAATATGGGCGGCCTCTATATTAAGTATAACGCGCAGGATGAAGCCCTTCGCTATTTCCTGCTCTCGCTCGATCTGGCCCAGAAGTATAAGCTAGAAGACTTACTCAATCCGATCTATAATAATATCGGCATTGTTTACTCTACAAACGATGCCTCCGATAAAGCAATCTCGTATTACGAAAAGGCTCTGGCCATAAGCCGTAAGCAGAACAACAGCCACCGCATGGCGTTGAATCTGTTGAACCTGGGCACCGAGATGCTGAAGGGAGAGAACCTCGCTGTAGCCCGTAAACATTTTAACGAAGCGCTTCACATCTTTCTGAACTTCGACAAGGATACACTTAACGCCAGCATAGCCATTCATCACATCGGTAATACGCTTTATGCACGGAAGCAGTACGACAGCGCGTTGTTTCTGTATCGCAAAGCGTATGCTATGAGTCTTCGGGTTCACGATAAGTTCTACCAGCCGCAGTATACGTTCTGCCTGGGCAAAACCTTTGGTCAGCTTGGCGTGTACGATTCAGCTTCGTTCTATTTAAAGAAGGCTTTGAAAGGATTTCGCGAGATCTCGAACACGGAGAGTGTGATTGAGGTTTACCAATGGTTCACCGAGGTAGAGCGACGATCGGGTGGCCGCGACGCGTTGAAGTATGCCGACCTCACACTGGCGTGGAAAGACAGCTTGCTGAAGGAAAAAACAACGAAGTGGATTTCAGAATCGCAGATGCGGTACGAGTTTGGCAAGAAAGAAACCGAAATCGAACAGCTTCAGCAGGAAGCCACCCGCCAGCGGTTGTTCTGGATCGGGGTGGTCATTACCGCCGGCATTATAGCGCTGCTACTCTTTTTTATATTACGCACACAGAATACGAACCTGAAACAACGGAACATCATTCTGGAAAAGGAGCAGGAAGTAGACCGCCTTACGCTGGAGAAGAACCGTGCGGAACGCGAGCAGCTGGAAAAGGATATTCTGGCTACCGAAAAGCTCAATGCGTTGGAGCAAGAGCGTATGAAACAGGAGCTTACGTTTAAAGACCGCGAGCTCGCCACCAAAACGCTGCACCTGGTTAACAAAAATGAGGTGTTCGCGTCTATCAACAAGCTGATCACCACAATCGATTTTAAAGAGAACCCCACGGCTCGCACGCCGCTGGATAAAGTTAAGAAGATTATTCGCGGCAACGATAACGCAGACCAGGACTGGGAAGGATTCAAACGCCATTTCGAAGAGGTTCACCCGCAGTTTTTCAGCCAGCTGCAGGAGGCCTATCCTACCCTTTCGGCCAACGACCTGCGGTTGTGCGCCTATCTGTTAATCGATCTCAATTCGAAGGAGATCGCCCAGATCTACAACATCTCGCCGGAGTCTATCCGCAAGAAAAAGCAACGGTTGCGGGAGAAGCTCAACCTCGAAAAAGACGAGGATGTTAAAATTCTACTGAAACGCTACAAGGCGATAGAAAAGTAGGCTTGTCCGGATAAATACCATCCATTTTTTGGCTAAACCGTGTTAAAACCACCCATTTCAATACTTTTTATAGGGTATGTCACTCTTTGTCACGCCCCATTTGAACCATGTGGGCGGTAGCGCGCCGTACTTTTATGCCAGAGAGCCCAAACAATTTCCTTTGTTTATTCTAAACCTAAACCCGAAAACCTGATGAAGAGATCTTTACTGTTACTTCTTTTCAGCGTAGCCAGCATGGGCCTTCGGGCCCAGACCCTAACGCTCGTTACGCCGTCTGGCCTGGAGGAGCCGTATGAGGTGCCACCCTCAACTTCGGTTACCGTTCGGTGGACCTACCCCGGTTCATCGCCGTCTGCCTTCTTTACCTATTCTGCCGAGCCAGAGCTCGACCCCTATGTGGTGAACCCGAACTGGACCCGATCAACAAACTACAAGGACAACGGCGACGGCACGTTCGACTTTACAATCCCCGTCAATTCTACGGTTTACCTGTGGGGTGGTGCCCGGTTCGACTTTACGAACATGTGGCAGTATTCCAACGTGATCAAGATCACCGCGTTGTCTAACGTGAAGATCACGGCGACCGATGGTTACCTGTGTACTGGAAACGATACGGAAACTTTAACCGTAACCGGCACGTACCCCAGCTATCGCTGGTACCGGAACGATCAGCCCATTGCCAATGCTGCGAGCGCTACCTATACAGCAACCGAACCCGGTCTCTATAAAGTACAGGCGAACAATGTGTTTTCGAACACGATTCGTGTTAAGACGGCAGACGTTACGTTTACCGGCAGCCTGAGTGGCAATGCCCTGAGTCTTACTGCCGCCGCGGGCGTTACATCCTATCAATGGCTTAGCGGAAGCTCACCTTCGGCCCTCACACCGATTACCAACGCTACAAATGCCAACTACACGGCTACGCTAACGGGCACTACCGTATACTACGCTGTGCGCGCGGTTCGCGCAGGCTGTACGGTACAATCAGAAGCTCGTCCGGCCAGTACGGCATTCTTTGCTAAACCTGTGATAGCCTATACGCCTCCGGCAGGCACGCTTTGCGACGGCACAGGGGTGACACTGAAGGCACCCGATACGTATGCATCGTACTTCTGGGCTAAAGATAATGGCGACTTTCTGGAGGGCGGTGCCGAGTTCACGGTATATAGCGGCGCCGGAAATTATAAGGTGGCCGTAACGCGTGCGGAATGGCCTGAGATAACAATCACTTCCGATCCGAAACGGGTAAACTACTACACGGTGATCGAGCCGGTAGTAACGTTAACGGGAGGTACGGATGGAAGCTTCTGCCCCGGCAATACGGCAAAGCTGACCCTTGTTGACGAAGGTTTGGAATATGTATGGTACCGATACACCGACGGTTCGTATACGGAAGCAGACAATTTGCACATACCGGAAGGCCAGTATGAGTATTCGTTTACGGTAGACGGCAGCGAGTATATTACGATTGTTGCCAAAGACGCCGGCTGTGAGTCTGTGAAGAGTGTCTATGTGCGGAGCTTCGCCAGCAACTCGTTGTATCTGGAGTTGAGCGATTATTCGCAAACTTACCTGTGCCAGGGTAAGTCAGTTGATGCTTTCGTGTCGGAAGGTGATGCCCAGAACTACGCGAGTTACCAGTGGTATGAGCTGTTGGATAACGCGTATGTTAAGATTAGCGGTGAAACCGGTTCACGGTATACCATCAGCAATGCCGGTACGTACCGCGTTGAAGCGATATCGAACGGATGTTCGGGCGCTAAAGTAGTGTCCGAGCCGGTGGTAATTCTGCCGAATACAGCGCGTGAATTGACTATCACGGCCGACCAGACCGAGTTCTGCGTGGGCGAGAAAGCTACGTTAACGGTTTCGAGCGAGTGGACGGCCGTTCAATGGTTAGAGAAAAAGATCACCATGGGTGCTACGCACGGTTATGATATAACGTATGTGCCGATCAGCGGTGCCGGTACAGCCAATACCCTTACCGTAAGCAACTTTAACGGTTATGTGGTAAAGGCCCGTCACGTGGATTGCAACAGCGGTGTAAAAGTTACCAGCCAGGAGCTTGCGCTGAAGCCGCGTGTAAACCCTACGATCGGTGTTGATCCGGACCACGAGATCTCGCGTTGGCGCAAGATGCCGTATGACTCGGCCGCAAGTTATATCTACTGTAACGAAGCTCCACTGACGATGACGTTACCACAAGGCTACGATTCGTATAAATGGTACAAGCTGGCCTATAACGGCGATGACAAGTATGCCCTTGGAGACCCTATGGAAAATGCGACGGGTACCCGCCTCGACGTTACCGCATGGGGGGCCATCTGGTATACCGCAATGGTTGAGAAAGACGGCTGCGTTGGGTTGTCAGACCCCGTACTGATCGATACCTACGTGCATGCTTCGCCTGCTATTTCGAGCGACAGCAATAACGAACTGTGTGCCCCCGGCGATTCAGTGCGTATGAACAGCGCCTTTATATCCGACGGTTGGGTGCGCTATGAGTGGTTCAAGGACGGTGAACTTTTACCTGATTCTGATAACGACACGCTGTACGCCAAAGAGCCAGGTGGGTATATATTGACGGCGTATCCGAAGGAATGTCCTCAGTTCGGTTATTCAACGGGTATACCCGTACAGGTCCGTTATATGGAGAAGGCCGTAATTCACGAGAATGATACGATGATCTGGGCTACACCATGGCAGGGTTACTATACTTACCAGTGGTATCTGAATGGTCAGCCCGTTGCCAATACCGGTGAGTACCCCTACATGTTCAAAAAGACGGCGATGAAGAGTGGCGAGTACACGATATCGGTAACGAACCCGAACAAGTGTGGCCGCGAAGCCGATCCATTTACATGGGTTATTATGGGTAACGAAGAGGCACGCGATGGCTCCTTTACGGTGTATCCTAACCCGACCGACGGTAGCTTTACGATCAACGGCCTGGATGAGCGCACGATTCGCGCGGTTACGATTTACACGGCACACGGCTTACCTGTACAGCACCTGTCGGACGCCGGCACGCTGGGGTTAACCCTGGCTGCGCAGGTCCCCGGAGTATACATTATCGAGGTGGTACTGAAAGACGGCTCTACCCGAAAAGCAAAAGTGATTCGTAGTTAATTTCTGTATGTGCTTTCCGGATCGGTAATCCATTTTTCATAGGGCCGGTCCGGGGCGCATACAACCTTTCTTAAAACCAAGACACATGAATCTTTCTACACGATTATATATGCTGCTCGTTCTGGGCACGCTGCTGCTGGCTACGGCCTGTGGCGGTGACGACGATAACGGAGGTCCTTCTCCGGAAGAAAAGCAACTCACGTCGATAACCAAAACCTGGGCGTTGAAGCGCGCCACACAGGGGCTGGATCGCACCGAAGAGTTTACGGATTTTACGCTGACCTTTTCGGGTACTTACAACGCGGCAAAGCCTAAAGGACCGTACACGTATACTACAGCCGGTACAACGCCTACACCCAGCCCATGGCGAAAAGGTACTGGTGTCTGGTCGTTTGGCGACGACGCAACAACAACGATTGTCCGCGACGATGGGATAGCGATAAAGTATGTAGCCGAAGGCGATAACCTGACGCTAACCTTGACGTGCGCATCGTGCAATGCGACGAACGGCCGTCCGTCATCTGCCGAAGGCGACTGGACGTTTGTTTTCACCGCGGCGAAATAGACAACGATTTTTAATTTCTAAACGGTAGAACCTTGTCGTTTTTGCGGCAAGGCCTGCTGTTCCTTTGTTCACCTCAAAAATCCATCACTACTATGAATAGTTCAGGATACAGTCCGGAGTATTTCGGAGCTGTATTGAAGAAGACCGCGGCCCTGGTACTGGGGCTGTTGTTGCTGGCCGGCGCTATGGCCCAGGCTGGCACGGAATACTGGCAAAGCAATACGATACGCGGTAAGGTTGTTGCCGCTACGGATAAACAACCGCTTCCCGGCGTAAACGTGTCGGTCAAAGGCACAAGCCAGGGAACGATAACCGATGTTAACGGTGCCTTTCAGCTTGAAGCCGGAGAGAATGCCACGCTGGTGTTTTCGTTTATCGGTTACCGGCCGATCGAAGTTCCGGTGGGCAGTCGCTCGACAATTGATATTTCACTGGAGGAAGATATTACAAAACTGAATGAAGTTACCGTGGTGTCTACGGGCTATCAGGAAGTTGATAAACGTCTCTTTACGGGCTCGGTAGTGAACCTGTCGTCGGCCGAAGTAAAGACAGACGGTACGATGGACGTGAGCCGTATGCTGCAAGGTAAAGCGGCGGGTGTATCGGTACAGAACGTATCGGGTACCTTCGGCGCGGCACCTAAGATTCGTGTACGCGGTGCTACTTCGATTACCGGCGATAACAAACCGCTGTGGGTGGTAGACGGTGTAGTACTGGAAGATGTTGTAAATGTATCGGCCGACCAGCTGACGACGGGGGATCCGACAACGTTGATCGGTTCATCGGTAGCCGGTCTGAACACGGACGACATTGAAAGCATAAACATTCTGAAAGACGCGTCGGCTACGGCCCTTTATGGTGCGCGGGCCAAAGACGGTGTTATTGTTATCAAGACGAAACGCGGCCGTGTGGGCCAGCCCATCGTAACGTATACGGGTAATTTCTCGTCGTATCTGAAGCCGTCGTACAACTCGTTCAACATGCTGAACTCGGGCGATCAGATGTCGGTGTACCAGGAGATGGAGCGCAAAGGTCTTCTGAACCATTCCGATGTTTCGAGAGGGCCGAACGGCGGTGTGTATCGTAAGATGTATGACCTGATTAACGATTCGTACAATCCCGGCGATGGTACGTTTGGTGTCATTAACTCGGACGCGGGCCGTCGCGAATTTCTGAACCGTTACGCGCAGGCGAATACGGACTGGTTCGATGTGCTGTTCCGTAATTCCTTCGTTCAGGAGCATTCACTCGGTATCTCGGGGGGAACGGAAGCCTCACAGCTTTACTTCTCTACCAGCTATTTTAACGACAATGGCTGGACGATTGCCGACAATGTAAAACGTTATACGATCAATGCTCGCGGCACGTTCAAGCTTTCGGACAAGGTTACGGTGGGAATCCTCACGACGGGGTCGGCGCGCGACCAGCGTGTACCCGGCACGGTAGCACGCCAGATCGACGCGGTAGAAGGCGGCTTTAACCGCGACTTCGATATTAATCCGTTCAGCTATGCGCTGAACACAAGCCGTGTGCTTACACCTTACGATGCCAATGGCAAGCGTGAGTTTTTTACCCGCAACTATGCGCCGTTCAACATTCTGAACGAGATCGACAACAACTATATCAACCTGGACCAGCTCGACCTGAAGATCCAGGGCGAGGTTGGCTATAAGATTTCAAAGTCGCTGCGCTACGACTTTATCGGGGCGATTCGCCACGTGAAGACGGAGACCCAGCACAGCGTACGCGAAGGCTCTAACATGGCGGAAGCGTACCGTGCCGATGGCTCGGCGGTTGTTCGCGCCGGTAACAAGTTCCTGTATTATAACCCCGATTATCCAAACGCCGACCCGGTGGTGGTGCTGCCCGAAGGTGGTTTCTACAACCGTGTAGACGACAAGATGATGAGCTATTACCTGAAGAACCAGCTGAACTGGACGCATACGATCAACGCGATTCACGCGATCAGTGCCGTGGCCGGTCAGGAACTCCGTTCGGTAGATCGCCGCAATGCGTTCAACAACGGCTATGGCTACCAGTTCAGTAAAGGCGGCGTGCCGTTTACGGACTACCGCATTATTAAACAATTGCTGGAGGGGAACTTCAACTACTTCGGTATGAACAACAGCTACGATCGTTATGCGAGCTTCTTCGCATCGGGTAATTACGCGTACCGTGGCAAGTATATTGTTAACGCCACGAGCCGTATGGACGGATCGAACCGCCTGGGCCAGTCGAGCGGTGCGCGTTGGCTGCCTACCTGGAACATCAGCGGTGCCTGGAACATCGACACGGAGCCGTTTATGGAGCCTTACCGTTGGGTAGACTTCCTCACGCTGCGTGCGGGCTACGGGTTAACGGCAAACGCCGGTAGCGCTACCAACTCGTCGGTTGTATTCCGCAGTGGCACCACACCCCGCCCCTACCTTTATGATAACGAATCGCAGATTGTGATCGAAAGCCTTGAGAACGGCGACCTTACCTGGGAGAAGCAGTACGAAGCAAACGTTGGTGTAAATACCGGTTTGTTCAATAAGCTCACGGTTACATTCGATTATTATCGCAGAAGTCACTTCGACCTGATTGGTGTGGTAAAGACTTCGGGCATTGGTGGCGAAGGCTATAAGGCTGTGAACTATGCCGATATGAAGTCGCGTGGTATCGACCTTTCTGTGGGTGTGCCGGTATATGCGCGTGGTAACTGGGCCTGGAACACAAGCGTTGTGTTCAGCCAGAACAAGAGCGAGATCACGAACCTTCGTAACGAACCCCGCATTATAGACCTGGTATTTCCTGACGGCGGTGCGATGCAAGGGTATCCGGTACGCGGCCTGTTCTCGGTTCCTTTCCGGGGACTCGACGGACGTACCGGCGTGCCGCTGTTTACCAACCAGGACGGCGAAACGAGCTCTAACGTGTACTTACAGAGTCTGAACACGGAGAACCTGAAGTACGAGGGCGCGATTGACCCTACGATTACCGGAGGCTGGTCGAACAACGTGAAGTATAAGGCGTTTACGCTGAATGTGTTCTTTACGTACCAAACCGGCAACAAGATACGTCTCAACCCTACCTTTAAAGGACAGTATAGTGACCTCGATGCGATGCCGCGCGAGTTCCTGGATCGTTGGGCATTACGCGGTGACGAGCAATATACCTCGGTGCCCTCTATTCCTGCCCTGACTACACTGGCCGAGCTGGGCGCAGTATATCCGTACAACACGTACAACTATTCGAGCGCCCGCGTGGTAGACGGATCGTTTGTGCGCTTGCGTACGGTTAGCTTGTCCTACGCGTTGCCGTCGACACTGCTTTCGTCTACCGGATTCAAAAACGCTTCGATATCTCTTACGGGAACCAACCTGTGGCTGGCGTATGCCGATAAGAAGCTCTACGGCCAGGACCCTGAGTTCTTTAGCTCTGGCGGTGTAGCTATGCCGGTAGCCAAACAGATTACCGCATCCGTAAAGCTGTCTTTTTAACTGGATTGTACTATGAAAAGATATACAACACATTTATTCGTGCTGATGACGCTGGCAATTGCCGGCTGTGACGACTTCCTGTCTAAGGAACCCGATAACCGTGCTTCGCTGGATGCCCCGGAGAAGATCTCTGAACTATTGGTAACGGCCTACCCTGAGGCGGGTTATAGCCTGTTTTGCGAGGTGATGTCCGACAATGTGGAAGACAACCCCAGCGGTATACAAGATCCGCTGAACGCTGATCCGTATTTCTGGCGCGAGGGCACAACGACCTCACAGGATTCTCCGGAGAATTACTGGAACGGTTGCTATACGGCGATAGCTTCGGCTAACCACGCGCTGGAATATATCGAGAAGAGCGGTACGCCGGAGTTATTCACCGCGCAACGCGGTGAGGCACTGGTGGCCCGTGCCTATTCGCACTTTATGCTGGTAACGCTTTTCGCGCCAACGTATACCGGTACCGGATCGGACAATGTATCGCCCGGCGTTCCGTATGTTACAGAGCCTGAAAAGGTGGCGTTTAAGAATTACGACCGCGGTACGGTGAAATCAGTATACGAGCAGATCGAGAAAGACCTGGTCGAAGGGTTGCCGCTGATAGACGATAAGCTGTATGTTACGAACGGGTCGGCTACGGGTGTCCCCAAGTATCACTTTACCACGGCAGCCGCGCACGCTTTTGCATCGCGCTTCTACCTGTTCAAGAAGGATTATGACAAGGTACTGGAACATTCCAACGCCGTGTTTACATCGGATGTAACGAACTACCTGCGTCCGTGGAATACTACGTATGCATCGTACTCGGCTAACGACCTGGCGATTGCTTACACTAATTCGGCAACGCCTTCGAACCTGCTGCTTTGCGAAACGTTGTCGTCGTGGGCGCGGTCGTTCTATGTATACCGCTATGCTACCGGTGCCAACAAGTTCCTGACAATGATGCAACGCAACCCTACGTGGGCCGAGTATCAGTATGAGTACTCCGCCCGCTATACCAATGCCGGGGTTTACTTCCTGAACAAGTACCGCGAGCACTTTGTACAGACGGGTGTTAACTCCAACACCGGGTATCCTTATACAATTGTTCCGCTCTTTACGGCCGAAGAGGTGCTGTTTAACCGTGCGGAAGCCCGGATCATGAAAGGCAACTATACCGAAGCCCTGAACGATATGAACATCTGGATCAGCACCCGCGTGGTGAACTACAACGGTATGGATGGTGTGTGGATGGACAAACTTGCCGAAACCTACCCGGACAAGAAGAACAGCCGCGATGTGGCCCTGGCCGGTCTGCTGGACATGAAGCGTGTGGAGTTCCTGCACGAAGGCATGCGCTGGTTTGATATTCTGCGCCACAACATCGAGGTTAATCATAACGTGATTGGCGGAAAGGCCGAAGTACTGAAGGGCAACGATCTGCGCCGCGTGCTACAGATTCCCCGCGAAGCTGTGGCTACGGCCGGTCTGGCCCCCAATCCACGCTAGTGAACCGCTACAGTAAAACGAGACAAGATCATGAAGACATATAAGAAAATAATCTGGTCGGCGCTGATGATTGCCCTTACGGCAATTTCGTGTAACGACCCGTATAACGATAAGCCGAGCGACACGGCTACCGGGCCGGTACAAGGTCCGGTTGCCCAGACGGCGCTGGATACCTGGCTGTATGAAAGCTTTACCCAGCCGTTTAACATTGAAGTAAAGTACCGGGTAGATGCCTCGGAGGTAGATCTGTATAAGGTGCTTACACCGCCCGAGCCAACCCAGGTGGAAGATGTTATGGACGTTGTGCGTAAGGTATGGATCGATCCTTACATCAGCCTGGCGGGCGATGCGTTTATAAAACAGTACTGCCCCAAACAGTTCGTACTGGTAGGCAGCGCCCGCTATAACTTCGACGGTTCGATAACACTCGGTACGGCCGAGGGTGGCCGTAAGGTTGTGCTGTATGTGGTAAACGACTTTACCAAAAACAGCCGCCCCGAGGTGAAGGAGATGATCCACACGATTCAGCACGAGTTTGTGCACATCCTAAACCAGAAGGTACCCTACCCTGCCGAGCTGAAGCAGATTACTCCTGGTGGTTATACTGCGGCCTGGACATCGATCAGCCTGGCCGATGCACGGGCGCAGGGCTTTATTACCAACTACGCGATGGTATCGCCGGATGAGGACATTGCCGAGATGGTGTCGATGATGCTGGTCGAAGGCAAGCAGGGCTACGAAGATATCCTCTCGTGCCAGACCACTCCCGAGTCGTACGCGGCCATCAGACGCAAGGAGCAAATTGTGGTAGACTATTATAAGAAGGCTTTCGGCATTGATCTGTATGCGCTGCAAACGGCGGTACAGGAAGCCATGCAGAAGATCGCACCGGTGGATAACGGTGGTACTACCGCGCCGCCGCCACTTTTGAATGTATGGGGCTACGGTAAGGAATACTCAACGCTGCACATTGACCTGATGACGCTGCCCGAATCGGCCAACGTTACGGCCCGCTACAGCGCGGATAACGAGATCATGCGCAGGAGGAACTTTGCCGTAGACATGAACTACAAGGTTACGTTTACCGATGCCAACCAGCTTACGCTTACATTGTATTACTACAACATATTCTCGGAGGTACGCGAATACCGCGAAGCCAACTTTGTATACCGTGTGAGCGGTCCGTATGAAGACGGCACGATCGACATTGCCCTTTCGGTTATGGACGCCAATGCGGAGTATATGGTTAACACGCTGGGTGCGCGCAACATAGTGAGCTACCTGGGCGGCACGTTTATACCGGACTGGGCACTGTCGTGCACCGGACAGTGGTATCCGGCGCTGTACCCGTACGAGGCTCCTGACAACTACCTCATTGGTATACTGGGCAACTAACCCTAACGCTTTGATTTGACATGAAAACTATAAAATCGCTATCATTCCTTATTTACTGGGCGTTCGCCGCGGTGGTATTGTTGTCGTGCGACAACGATTATGACCGCGTGTTTGGCGAGTCGACCGACACGCGGGTGCAAAACCAGCTGAACGAGTATACCGAAGTTCTTACCAAGGCACCGTACGGCTGGATGGGCTATCTGAAAACCGCCACCGGTGTGCCCTATGTATACCATATGACGTTTGCCGGAGACGGCACGGTAAAGATGCTGTCGGACTTCAATGAAACTACCGTGAGCACGGTAAAGTCCAGCCTGTGGACCTTGAAGGCACTGCAGAGTGCAACCCTGAGCTTCAGCACCTATTCGTACATTCACCTGCCGGCCGATCCGAAAGGTAGTGTTAACGGTGGTACTACCGGCGAAGGTCAGCTGTCGGATTCCGAGTTCTCGTTTGCCCGTACCTCGGGCGACAGCGTGATCCTGGAAGGCGTACAGCGTGGCTCGCGCATTACGTTTGTAAAGGCTACTGAAGAGCAGCAGTTGCTTATGCAGAAGGGCCGTCTCAACGACATACTTCGCTATGGCACGGCAAACAAAGCCCTGAAGCTTACCGTATCGCGCAATGAGGTGGTAACGTTCGCCTTTAACGTGAACGCCAAGACCGTAACCGCGCAATACCTTTCGGCCGATGGCGTAACGGTAACCAGCGATAAGATTCCGTATGCGGTTCACCTTGACCGCGTTGTGCTGGGTAAGGCTGTAACCGCATACGGCCGCACCATCGAGTTTTTCATGTGGGATACCGGCAAAAGCAGCTTCTACGTTCAGAACGGCACAAGCCGGACAGAAATAACGCCGCTTACCGAAACGATTCTGTTTAACCCGACCACGCCGTTCGGTCTCTTTATCGGGTTTGAATACGCAGGCCTCGTAATTCCGGCTAACGCTCCCACTGCGCCGCTATTCGGGCAGTCCGAGACGTTCCTGAACCTGCATAAAGCCGCCAATGCCAGTATGCAGGCGGGTGACTACGGTCTTACCCTGGGTGATATTTACATGATCTTCAACCCGAATAACGCGCGCATGTTTGTGGTGGTGTTGATCTGGCAGAACGGTCAGGCATTCCAGGCCGTTTTCCAGTATAAGTACGGTCTGTACGATGATTATTCGTTCGACTTCGCGTATGAAGCGGCGGACGATAACGGGAAGATCATTCTCCTGGATATGGCTCCTATTCTGGATCGCATCGAGAACGATGCCTTCACCGGACAGTATATCGGTGGCGGTGTTGAACGTATTGGCGGGTTGTACAGCAAAGAGCACCCGGAGTTTACATTATCCGGTTATGTATCGAATTAACGAACTCAAAGTAGGTTGATTGAGAGCATCTGTCGGTGGAGACTGGCAGATGGAGCCCCCTGGGAAGCCGGGGGGCTTTTTTTGTGTCATGGCGTAACGTCCAATACCCCATTCAACATCTTATCCCCTTCCAGCACTTTGACTTTATATAGTCTTCCGGGGATGATGGGGGGCATGCCGGAGGCGATGATGCGTTGGGGGGAGCCGGTGCGTGAGGGCCTTAGCAGTTCTTTGGTGGCTTTGCCGTTGGTGGTTAGTTGGTGGACGACTACTACGGAAGGTTTGCCGTGGTAGCGTTTTACGCGGGTGTCGGCGGTGGGTTTGAGTAGGTTATCGGGATGGTCATTGTAGATGAATAGCACCGTGTTGTTACACGGAATCATGGTGTAGCCACGGCCGCCTTCGGTTGCTGTCTGGTCCTTGTAGAGGGTGTGTTGCCAGTGGTGTTTACCCTGCCATGCAATGACGGTGATGGGGCCGGACATACACAACGTCTGGGCACCGTGCACGGAGCATACATCCCATTCGGCAGAGAATATTAGGTCGCCGGAGGGTAGCGTGACGATGTCGCGTATAACGAGGTTGCGGCTTAGGTTGTGTTGGTCCGTGAGCTTTACACGATCTGCCTGGGTGACTGTTTGCGTTACTGTGTCGGCCTGATAGATAAAATAGCCCATGGTTCGGCGTTCGCGGTAGAAGCCGGCAACGGTAGCCACGCCGTGAATAATGCGGAGTTTACAGCCAACGTTGGTGTTGTCTTGTCTGCCCAGTGGAGTGTTGACGGTACGGTCTGTACGCCAGAAGTAACTGTGCATGCCCGGGGCAAAGTCGCGTGTTATGGGGCCACGCAGGATGTGCAAGTTACCGGCATCGTCGAGTTCGATATCGGCCAGCAGGCCATCGTATGCCGAGAAATCGAAAGCGTTTTGCCATACGGGGGTAAGGGTATTATTAAATACAAAACACTCCGGGCGGCGGTGGTTCTTGTTGAACGAATAGTCGGGGTCGCCGTGGAGGACAGCAATGTACCGCTGGTTAGGCGATACGCGGACCAGCGTAAGGTCGTTATCGGCAAATTCCTTTAATGTAATCAGTTCATGGGCTTCTCCGGTTACGTTGAGCGCGGTATCCAGCTCCTGGATGTACACGGTGTTTCGCTGCTGCTCAGTATCGTGCAGCGCGTATACAAGCAGGTACCGGTTGGCAATGGTCAGCACATCAACAATGCGCAGGGCAGTGCCGGACGTTTCGATGGGCAAACAGCGTCTTTGATTTTCGACAAACGTCATGTAGTCTTTGAATACGGCGATCAACGCACAATGTCCCGTGGTTTCCATAAACCGGTAGGCGGTATGTGTACGCTGGTCGTACAACCACGGGTTTACCTCGAAGCTGGCGAGGCCGTAGGCTCCCCGGGGTTTGATGGCGGTATCATGAAAGTTATCTGTGTATTCACGGGGCGGCTCGTTTGGGTCGTAAACAAGGGTAACGTTCTGGCATAGGGCGGCGAAGGGTAGCATGAGCAGACACAGCGCGGCCAGTCGCCCTGCAATGCGGTAAGATTCGAACATAGCGAAGGTCATATATAAAAACACATGCGTTATATACCCTGTGCGTGCTGTGGTAACCGGCCTGCGTGAAATGTCAAGCGGGCTTTACAGTGCATGGTCTAGCCGCCATGCATGGTGGTCCACACGCGGAGTAGCAACGCCACAATGAGCAACGACAGCGTGAAGACGAGCATGTGAAACACGATAAAGCCACGGATAGTATCCTTCCGCCGGGGTATGATGGCGCGCAGCGCGGGCACCAGCCAGAGTATCGCGAGCAATGTAACGTATACCGCGGCCACCGAAAGGATTGTCAGTATAAACAAGGTAATCATGGGGCTTTCTATCATCGTACAAAAAACAAAAAGGATTATACCAATGTGCTTTGCTCTTCAAGTTCTTCTTCATCGTTCACATGCGCATGTGTACGCGACAGATACGAATATATTGCCGGGATTACGAAGAGTGTAAGGATAAGCGAGAAAATAACACCTCCCACGATAACAAGCCCCAGGGGAATACGACTGGTCGATGCGGCACCCAGCGATAGTGCCAGCGGAAGCGATCCCAGGGCCATGGCCAGACTCGTCATAAGAATGGGACGCAGACGCATTTTAGACGCTTCGATAACGGCTTCGTGTTTGGGCATGCCTTCCTCCTGTTTCTGGTTTGCAAACTCTACAATTAGAATTCCATTTTTCGTAACCAGGCCGATGAGCATAACCATGCCGATTTCAGAGAATATATTCAGCGTCTGTCCAAAGATGGCCAGGGTGATGAACGCGCCGGCGAAGGCCAGTGGTACGGTGATGATAATGATGATGGGATCGATAAAGCTTTCGAACTGTGCGGCCAGTACGAGGTAGATGAGTCCGAAAGCCAGCACCAGGGCGAATGTCATGTTACTGGAGCTTTCGGCGTAGTCGCGCGACGGGCCGTTGAGTGAGGTGGCAAACGAATCGTCGAGCACGTCGCCAGCTATTTCGCGCATGGCGGCCACACCTTCGCCAATAGTTCGGCCCGGGGCAAGTCCGGCAGAGATGGTGGCCGAGCGGTAGCGGTTAAAGTGATACAGGGCTGGTGGCGTGGTCGATTCTTCAACATTCACTACATTGTCGAGTGATACGAGCGCGCCTGCCGCCGAGCGCACGTACAGGTTTCGGAGGTCGTTCGGATCGTCGCGGTTTATACGGTCTACCTGGCCGATAACCTGATACTGTTTTCCGTCTTTTGTAAAGTACCCAAAACGTAAATTACTGTAGGCCAGGCGTAGTGTTTCGGATATATCCTGAACGCTGATGCCGAGTTCGGTGGCTTTAAGGCGGTTTATAATAACCCGTACCTCGGGTTTATTGAACTTCAGATCGGCATCGGGGCCTTGCAATACGGGGTGATTACTGGCGGCTTCCAGGAATTTGGGCAGGGCCGCGGTGAGCTTCTCGAAGTTGTTGTTTTGAATTACGAACTGAACAGGCTGACCGGCGCGGCGGCTGGCCGAGATGGTCTGCTCCTGCACGGCGTTAGCTTTGCCGGCCGAGAACTGTTTCATGTTCTGGTTAACCATGTTCACAATGTCTTGCTGCGAGCGGTCGCGTTCGGAGGGTTCTGTTAAGAACACCCGCACTGTGCCGTTGTTAACACCACCGCCACCGAAGTTCGATGTTCCCGCGAGGGAATAGATTATACGTCCTTCGGGCACGGAGTCCATTACGAACGTGGTGATCTTGTCTACATACTGGTCCATGAAGTCGAACGATGTGCCTTCGGGGGCAGAGACCTGTAAACGAAACTGGTTACGGTCTTCCAGCGGTGCCAGCTCTGATTTGAGGTTTATACCGATGAGCCAGATGGTCAGAAAGCAGCCCAGCACCAGGAGTATGGCCACCCAGCGTACATTCATAAACCGGGCAAGGGCATTGCGATAGCCATTCTCCATG
>Ga0065165_1002013_pt1 | contig 18978 bp, 23 predicted proteins | sample AraplaMF_Cvi_mMF_FD_63813 | JGI IMG/M metagenome (GOLD analysis project Ga0065165, IMG submission 63813) | Arabidopsis root microbial communities from the University of North Carolina, USA - plate scrape MF_Cvi_mMF (version 2) (version 3) | ecosystem: Host-associated > Plants > Roots >...
CGTTCGCACGCTCGGGCTGTTCGGCGAGCTGAGCGGCGCGGCGGCGCCGTCGTACCTGTCCGGCCTGCTGGTCGGCCACGAGCTGAACGGGCTGGCGCCGGCGAACGGCACGGTCCACCTGATCGGCAGCGCCGCGCTGACCCGCCGCTACGAGCGCGCGCTGGCGGCGCGCGGCCTGCAGGCGATCGCCCATGCCGAGGCGCTGACCGCGCGCGGCCTGCACCGGCTGGCCCGCGCGCGCGGGCTGGTCGGCTGAACCCGAAGGAAGCTGTCGATGACCTCCCCCCGCTTCGCCCACTACCCGAGCCTCGAAGGGCGCACCGTCTTCATCAGCGGCGGCACCACCGGCATCGGCACCGCGTTCGTCGAGCACTTCCATGCGCAGGGCGCGAAGGTCGGCTTCGTCGGTCGCAACCGCGAGGCGGCCGATGCGCTGCTGGCCGGCATCGCCGCCCGGCCGAACCCGCACGGCGCACCGACGCCGCTGTTCATCCCGTGCGACGTGACCGACATCGCGGCGCTGCAGGCGGCCATCGCGCAGACGCGCAGTGCGTTCGGCCCGATCGGTGCGCTGCTGAACAACGCGGCCAACGACCAGCGCCACCAGGTCGAGGCGGTGACGCCGGAGTTCTGGGACCAGTGCATGAACGTCAACCTGCGCCACCAGTTCTTCGCGGCACAGGCGGTGGTCGACGACATGGTCGGGCTGGGCGGCGGATCGATCATCAACCTCGGCTCGATCAGCTGGATGATCAAGGGCGCCGGCTACCCGGCGTACGCGACGACCAAGGCCGCGATCCACGGACTGACGCGCTCGCTCGCCAAAGACCTGGGCAAGCGCAACATCCGCGTCAATGCACTGGTGCCGGGCTGGGTGATGACGGACAAGCAGCTGCGGCTGTGGGTGACGCCGGAGTCCGAGAAGGACCTCGATGCCAACCAGTGCCTGCCGGGGCGGCTTCAGTCGGAAGACATCGCGACGATGGCGCTGTTCCTTGCCGCCGACGATTCGAAGATGTGCACTGCGCAGAGCTTCGTCGTCGACGCGGGATGGTCCTGATCCCGATCGGCTGGCGTCAGTTCAGGTCGTAGGACGGCTTGAAGCGGAAGCGGTCTTCGACCTCGGTGTCGGCGAAGCCGAAGTCGCGGTCCGGGTCGACCACGGTGTCCTGAAGGTCGTCGCCATGGCCGCCGTCCCCGCGGCTCACGCGCAGCCACAGGCGGTGCAGCAGCTTGGCCACTTCTGCGGTCGACGACTCGGGTGCTGACATCGGATGCCTTTCGCGGGGCCGCACGGGGCGGCGACAGGTTCCAGATGGCAAGTTGCGGACCAGGGACCTGGTCGGCGTCGCGCCCGGCAGCGGACCTGACGCGGCAGGTCATCCGGTGCGAAATCCGTCACATCGCTGACCGCCCTGGTTCAGGACTGCCGCGGCGTGTCAGGCGCCGCCGGATCCGCTACGACCCGATCAGCGCGGCGGTGCGTTCCACGTCGCGTTCGAACGCGGCGATCGACAGCTCGGAGATCGACGCATGCAACATCACCGTGCGCGCGACCTCGGCGTTGCCGTCGAAGGCGGTGCGCAACGCGGCGCGCTGCTCGGCCGGCAGCACGCGGATCAGCGCCGCCATCAGCGCGTCCATCGCAACCAGCGAGCCCTTCAGGTCGCAGATGCGTTCGGTGGCTTCCTGCAGGTTCTTCATGTGCGAGACCTCCAATGAAAAAACCGCGACCGAGGCCGCGGTTTTCTTGAGGACCCGGGAAACCCCCGGGGCCGCTGTGCCGGTCAGGCCGGAACGATGTTCGACGCTTGCGGGCCCTTCTGGCCTTGCGTCACTTCGAACTGCACGCGCTGGCTTTCGGCCAGGCTCTTGAAGCCGCCGCCCTGGATCTGGCTGAAGTGGGCGAACAGGTCCTTGCCGCCGCCGTCCGGCGTGATGAAGCCGAAGCCCTTGCCTTCGTCGAACCACTTCACGGTGCCGGTTTGCGTTTGAGTCGTCGTCATGTCGATTCCTTTCGAGTCATGCGCAGCACATGCTGCGCAGTGCAGAGACGCCAAGAAAATCAACGATGGGAGTCAGCCGGCATCCCCGGGCAGGCGCCCGGGAACAGGGATGAGGACTTGCTGAAAGACGGTCTTATGCATGCCTACCGGCCGCATCGTACCCCGCGGCGGTGCGCGGCCTGCGCGCAAAGCCCTGCTGGGCTATGCGAGCAAGGCGCTGGCAGCAGGCTTTCAGACCAGGCCGCTGCGGATCTGCTTGCAGATGTTCTGGCCGGTGAGCGTGATCTGCAACGCGCCGCCGCGCCACTCGAACCAGTCGAGCGCCACGTACTCGTCGATCAGCTTCGCATTGATCTGTTCGGCCTGCCGGTGCTGCAGCAGTTCCACCGTGCCGAGCAACGCGTTGCGCAGCGCCTGTCGTTTGAGTGCCGCGGGGGTCACGGAGGTTGCGGGGGGGCGAGCGGGCGCTTCGGTCGAGGGTCGGCGAGGCGCGGAACGGGTCATGCTCATGAGGCCTTTCGTGAACGACTTTGAACGGCGAACCCTCCGACAGTACCACCCCGATCCGACATACCTGTGACGATTTCAAGGAGATTTGCCGAGCGAGACGGGTCACGCCGCCGGAGCGATGTCCGCGTCGTCGTCGGTCAGCGTCATCAGGATGTCGGCGTACCACGCGCAGTTCAGGCCGAGCGACTCGTCGTGTTCGAGGTCGCGCCCGCCCATGTCCAGGCGCGACGAGTGGATCCCGAGCAGCTTCCACGGCAGCGCGCCGCCCTGCGGGTGCCGCATCACCACCGGCGCGCCGCTGGTGCCGCGGTGGGTGCGCGCATCGGTCAGGAAGTAGCCCTGGCCCTGGAAGCGCAGCCCGAACGACGACGCGATCGCCGCCTGCCGCACCACCGGCAGGTGGTGCAGCACGTCGTGGAAGCCGAGCGGGAAGCCGACCACCAGCAGCGAGCTGCCGACCTCCACCTCGTCGAGCGAATGCTGCAGGTGGTCAGGCGTGAACGGCACCATCGCGACGCCGGACGGCAGCGCGGCGCGCTCGACCTCGAGCACCGCGACGTCGATCTCGCCACCGGCATCGCGCCCCTGGCGCCACACGCTCTTGCCGTCGCGGTACAGCAGCATCGACAGCCCGATCGAGCGGGTCAGGTTGACGGCGTCGGTGTGCAGCTCGATCTCGATGCGGCTCGGGTAGTGCTTGCTCGGCGCATCGACCAGCACATGGCGGCTGGTGACGAGGAAGAGCCGCCGGTCGCGCTCGAAGAAGAAGCCGCTCGCACCGGTCAGCGGCTGGGTGCCGTCGAAGGTGGAGACGCGGGCGGTGGTCAGCAGCAGGGGTTCGATCATGGGGCCCGAGTGTGGGGCCTGCCGGTCTCTGGACGGAGGGCTGACCTAGAATCGACCTTCCGTCTGACCGACAGCCACTGGATCAACACCATGTACCGCTGTGTGATCGCTGCCACCGCAGCCCTCGCCTTCGCCTGCGCCGCCCTCCCCGCTTCCGCCCAGGTCCAGTCCCAGCCCCAGGCCCCGGCCCAGGCACAGCGCCCGTTCCCGCAGAACGCATTGCGTGGTGTGATCGCCTTCGACAACCCGCCGCAGGTCACGCTGAACGGCAAGCCGGCACAGCTCGCGCCGGGCGTTCGCATCCGCGGCCAGAACAACCTGCTGGTGCTGACCGGCCCGCTGGTCGGCAGCAAGCTGGTCGTTCACTACACGACCGAATTCACCGGCCTGATCAAGGACGTATGGATCCTGCGCGACGAAGAGATCAAGGTCGTGCCGTGGCCGACCACGGTCGAGCAGACCCAGGCCTGGAGCTTCGACCAGGCCGCCCAGGTCTGGACCAAGCCGTGACGAGGTCGTGATGGAAGAACGCACCAAGAAGGTCTACATCAAGACCTTCGGCTGCCAGATGAACGAGTACGACTCGGACAAGATGTCCGACGTCATGCACGCGGCCGAAGGCTACGAACCGACGCAGGACCCGGAGCAGGCCGACCTGATCCTGTTCAACACCTGCTCGGTGCGCGAGAAGGCGCAGGAGAAGGTGTTCAGCGACCTCGGCCGCGTCAAGCACCTGAAGGCCAAGGGCGTGATGATCGGCGTCGGCGGCTGCGTGGCCAGCCAGGAAGGCGCGGCCATCATCGAGCGCGCGCCGTACGTCGACGTGGTGTTCGGTCCGCAGACGCTGCACCGCTTGCCCGAGCTGCTGAAGCAGCGCCAGCGGCAGCAGCGGCAGCAGGTCGACATCAGCTTCCCCGAGATCGAGAAGTTCGACCACCTGCCGCCGGCGCGGGTCGACGGCGCGACCGCCTTCGTGTCGATCATGGAAGGCTGCTCGAAGTACTGCAGCTACTGCGTCGTGCCGTACACCCGCGGCGAAGAGGTCTCGCGGCCGTTCGACGACGTGCTGGTCGAGGTGGCCGGCCTGGCCGACCAGGGCGTCAAGGAAGTGACGCTGCTCGGCCAGAACGTCAACGCCTACCGCGGCGCGATGGGCGACACCGCCGAGATCGCCGACTTCGCGCTGCTGATCGAGTACGTCGCCGCGATCCCGGGCATCCAGCGCATCCGCTACACCACCAGCCATCCGAACGAGTTCACGAACCGGCTGGTCGAGGTGTATGGCCGCGTGCCGCAGCTCGTCAACCACCTGCACCTGCCGGTGCAGCACGGCAGCGACCGCATCCTGATGGCGATGAAGCGCGGCTACACGGTGCTCGAGTACAAGAGCACGATCCGCAAGCTGCGTGCGGTGCGGCCGGACATCAGCCTGTCGAGCGATTTCATTGTCGGCTTCCCTGGCGAGACCGAGGACGATTTCACGAAGATGATGAAGCTGATCGACGACGTCGGATTCGACTCGAGCTTCAGCTTCATCTACAGCCCTCGCCCCGGCACGCCGGCCGCGGCGCTGGCCGACGGCACGCCGCACGAGACCAAGCTGGCGCGGCTGCAGCACCTGCAGGCGGCGATCGAGGACAACCAGCGGCGCATCGGGCGGTCGCGCGTCGGCACGGTGCAGCGCATCCTGGTCGAAGGACCGTCGCGCAAGGACGCGAGCGAGCTGATGGGCCGCACCGAATGCAACCGCATCGTCAACTTCGCCGGGCCGGCACGGCTGGTCGGGCAGATGATCGACGTGACCATCACGCAGGCCTACCCGCATTCGCTGCGGGCGGAGGTGGTGACGCGGGAGCTGGAGGCGCTGGCCTAGCGCCTGCCGGGGCCGAAACCGGCCCACCACAAGGTGAGCGCGCAGCCGACCACCATCGCGCCGTAGGTGGCCATCTTGCCGTCGCGCCCCAGCCAGGCGAGGCCGACGATGGTCACGACGCTGGCGACGCCGGCCGACCACAGCCACAGCCGGGCCCAGCGGACAGTGGCCAGTTCACGCCGCCACAGCAGCTTGGTCAGCGCCGACGCCAGCGCGGTGACGCCGAAGGCGGGCCCCAGGAAATTCAACAGATGCCACAACGCGTCCAGGGGTCCCATCGGTGGTCTCTCAAAAGCTGGTCCGGGAATTGCCGATAAGCCGAAAGATGTGTCGAGTCGTCAGCCGGCGGTTGGCTCGCAAGGGTTTGCGATTCGACAGACACCTGAGCCGACTTCGAATTTTATAATCTGACCATGAGTGTTTTTGCCCTCGGACTGAACCACACGACGGCTCCGCTGGATTTGCGGGGCCGTTTTGCGTTCACGCTCGAGCAGCTGGCACCGACACTGCAGGGTTTTCGCGAACGGGTCGCGCGCCCGAGCGGCAGCCCCGAAGCCGCGATCCTCTCCACCTGCAACCGCACCGAGCTGTACTGCGCGGCCGAACCGGCGCTGGTGCGCCCGGCGATCGACTGGCTGGCCGGCGTCGGCGGCGTCGCGAGCCAGCACTTCATGGACCATGCCTACGTGCTCGAAGGCGGCGCCGCGGCGCGCCATGCCTTCCGCGTCGCGAGCGGCCTCGATTCGATGGTGCTCGGCGAGCCGCAGATCCTCGGCCAGCTGAAGCAGGCGGTGCGCGAGGCCAGCAGCGCCGGCACGCTGGGCACGACGCTGCACCAGATGTTCCAGCGCTCGTTCGCGGTCGCGAAAGACGTGCGCACCTCCACCGAGATCGGCTCGCATTCGATCAGCATGGCCGCCGCCGCGGTTCGCCTCGCGTCGCAGCTGTTCGAAGACCTGCGCGAGACCAAGGTGCTGTTCGTCGGCGCCGGCGAGATGATCGAGCTGGTCGCGACGCACTTCGCGGCCCGGGTGCCACGGGCGATGGCAGTGGCCAACCGCACGCTGGAACGCGGCGAGAAGCTGGCCGGGCGTTTCGGCGCCGAGGCGATCCGCCTGTCCGACCTGCCGGCCCGGCTCGGCGAGTTCGATGCGGTGATCTCGTGCACCGCGAGCTCGCTCCCGATCATCGGCCTGGGCGCCGTCGAGCGCGCCCTGAAGGCCCGCAAGCACCGCCCGATGTTCATGGTCGACCTGGCCGTGCCGCGCGACATCGAACCCGAGGTGTCGCGGCTGAACGACGTCTACCTCTACACCGTCGACGACCTGTCGGCGCTGGTGCAGACGGCCGGCGAGAAGCGCCAGGCCGCGGTCGAGCAGGCCGAGGTCATCATCGAAAGCGGCGTGCAGAGCTTCGTGCACTGGCTCGACCAGCGCGGCACGGTGCCGCTGATCCAGGCGCTGAACGCACAGGCCGACGACTGGCGCGCGGCCGAGATCGCGCGCGCCCGCAAGATGCTCGCGAAGGGCGAGGACCTCGACGCGGTGCTGGAAGCGCTGACCCGCGGCCTGACCCAGAAGATGCTGCACGGCACGCTGGCCGAACTGCATGCGGCCGACGGCGAACACCGCGCCGCGCTCGCGCAGACGGTGTCGCGGCTGTTCCTGCGCGGCGCGCCGCGCAAGCCCGGCGACCACCACTAGCGACGCCCCGTCGTCCGCCGCATCACGGCGGAGCGGGCGCATCCTGTGCGGCTCCGGCCGCGCGCCGGCTCCGCGAACCTTTTCCGGAGCCCCGATGAAAGACACCCTCCGCCAGCAGTTCGAACGCCTCGCGATGCGGCTGAGCGAACTCGACGCGACGCTCGCCGACCCATCGGTGGTCGGCGACATGAACCGCTTCCGCGCGCTGACGCGCGAGCATGCCGAGGTCGACGGCGTGGTGCAGCGGTTTCGCCGCTACCAGCAGCGCGAGCGCGACCTGCTGGCCGCGCGCGACATGCTGGGCGACGCCGACCTGGCCGAGATGGCGCGCGACGAGATCGCCGCCGCCGAGGCCGACCTCGAACGCCTGCAGAACGAACTGCAGACCGCGCTGCTGCCGCGCGATCCGGACGACGGCCGCAACGCCTTCCTCGAGATCCGCGCCGGCACCGGCGGCGACGAGTCCGCATTGTTCGCGGCCGACCTGCTGCGCATGTACACCCGCTATGCGGAGCGCTGCGGCTGGCGCACCGAGCTGATGTCGGAGAGCATGTCCGACCTCGGCGGCTACAAGGAAGTGGTGCTGCGCGTCGACGGCGACGACGTGTATGCGCGGCTGAAGTTCGAATCGGGCGGCCACCGCGTGCAGCGCGTGCCGCAGACCGAGACGCAGGGGCGCATCCACACCAGCGCCTGCACCGTCGCGGCGATGCCGGAGCCCGACGAGGCCGAAGAGATCCAGCTGAACCCCGCCGACCTGCGCATCGACACCTTCCGCGCCAGCGGCGCCGGTGGCCAGCACGTCAACAAGACCGACAGCGCGATCCGCATCACCCACCTGCCGACCGGGCTGGTCGCCGAATGCCAGGACGACCGATCGCAGCACCGCAACAAGGCGAAGGCGATGGCAGTGCTGGCCGCGCGGCTGCGCGAGAAAGACCGCAGCGAACGCGCCGCGAAGGAAGCCGCGACGCGCAAGGGGCTGATCGGCAGCGGCGACCGCAGCGACCGCATCCGCACCTACAACTTTCCGCAGGGCCGGCTGACCGACCACCGCATCAACCTGACGCTGTACAAGCTGCAGTCGGTGATGGAAGGAGAGCTCGACGACGTGGTGGCCGCGTTGCAGGCTGCGAGCGCCGCCGAGCAGCTGGCCGAGCTCGAAGGACGCGGCGCGTGAGCGCAGCCACCGTCGACGCCGCGCTCGCCGGCGCACGCGGTGCGGGGCTGGACCGGCTCGATGCGCAGCTGCTGCTCGGCGCGGTGCTCGGGCGCGACCGCAGCTGGCTGATCGCGCATGGCGACGACGCAATGCCAGCAGACCGGGCGGCGGATTTCGACGCGCTGGTCGCGCGCCGCCTCGCCGGCGAGCCGGTCGCCTACCTGCTCGGCCGGAAAGACTTCCACGGCCTGGCGCTGCAGGTGTCGCCCGCGGTGCTGGTGCCGCGGCCGGACACCGAGACGCTGGTCGACTGGGCGCTGGAACTGCTCGGCGGCGAACTCGCCGGCACCGGTGCGCCGCAGGTGCTCGACTTGGGCACCGGTTCCGGCGCGATCGCGCTGGCGATCAAGCACCGCTGCCCGCGCGCAGACCTCAGTGCGGTCGACACCAGCCCGGACGCGCTGGCAGTCGCCGCTGGCAACGCCAGCGCCCTCGGCCTGCCGCTCGCGTTGCTGCGGGGCCACTGGTGGGCACCGGTCGCAGGCCGCCGCTTCGACCTGGTCGTCAGCAACCCGCCTTACATCGCCGGCGACGACCACCACCTCGACGCACTGCGGCATGAACCACGACTCGCGCTGACCCCCGGCGGCGACGGCCTGGATTCGTTGCGCGAGATCATCGCGGGTGCCAGTGCCCACTTGCGTGACGGAAGCTGGCTGTTGCTGGAGCATGGCCACGACCAGGCCCGGGAGGTGCAGGCCTTGCTGGCCGCCGCCGGCCTGTGCGACGTGGCGACCCGGCGCGACCTCGGGGGCCACGAGCGCTGCACCGGCGGCCGTTGGCGGCAGGCCACGCGCTGAGTCTGTTACCGGCAGGACTGCACGCGCTGACGACTGTTGCCATTGGATCGCGGGGTGGCGCCCCCCAAGCCGGCGCGGCGGGCGTAGCATGGTCGCGAGGCCTTCAGCGGGCCGCAGGTTCGTCTCCCGTCACACCCGTCGCAAGGAGAGTCGCCATGTGGAACCCCAGGTGGAAGTGGATCGGCATCGGCGCGCTGGCGTTCGCCAGCGCACAGGCTGCGGTGGCCCTCGACATCGGCGGCAACGGGCTCGGGTGGCGCAACCTGCAAGGTCGCATGAGCCTCGGCACCGCCAGCACCAGCCCGGGCCTGCGCAACGACACTCCCGGCTTCGACAGCGCCGGCCTGAAGCTCAGCAGCCTGAGCCTGATGGCCGACTACTACCTGATGCCCGCCTTCAGCCAGGGCACCCCCGCCGGCGGGCTGCGTGCCACCAGCGGCGTGCTGTTCGGGCCGCGCTCGTCGCCATGGAGCGGCCCCGGCACCGGCGCGCAGTTCAGCATCGACCGCCGCGTGAATCCCACCCCCGACGGCAGCACCGACAGCATCACCTCGCCGTACGTCGGCATCGGCTACACCGGGCTGTCGCTGAAGGGCGGTTGGGGCTTCTCGGCCGATGTCGGCGTGCTGGCCGGCCGTTTCGGGCGCAGCCTCGGCCAGAGCCTGGACGACCAGGTGCGCGAGCTGCGCCTGCAGCCAGTGCTGCAGCTCGGCGTGTCGTATTCGTTCTGACGCCGGGTCGCCGCGTCAGCGAAGTCGCATTTCCGCCGGGGGCATGCCGGAGGTCGGCACGGGTCGCCTCCGCTTTGCCGTATAACGTCGGTCCTTCCACCCTGAACTCTGCCGGGCCCGCCGGCGCCAGACCATGAGCGACGTACAGCAACGCATCGATGACCTCGTCAAGCAGAACCGCGTGGTCCTGTTCATGAAGGGGACGGCGCAATTCCCGATGTGCGGTTTCTCCGGCCGCGCGGTGCAGGTGCTGAAGGCCTGCGGCGTGACCGACCTGAAGACCGTCAACGTCCTGGAGGACGAAGGCGTGCGCCAGGGCATCAAGGACTACGCGAACTGGCCAACCATTCCGCAGCTGTACGTGAACGGCGAGTTCGTCGGCGGCTCGGACATCATGATGGAGATGTACCAGGCGGGCGAGCTGCAGCAGGTCCTCGGCGTCAAAGCCTGATCTGGTGAGCGCGCCGCAGCGCATCGTCGTCGGCGTGACCGGCGCCAGCGGCGCGGTCCATGCCGTGCGGCTGCTCGAACGGTTGAAGGCCCTCGGCCGAGAGACCCACCTGGTGGCAAGCCCGGCCGGCGTGCTGAACGTGCACCACGAACTCGGCATGGACCGGCGTGCGCTCGAAGCGCTGGCCCACACCGCGTACAACCCGGCCGACATCGGTGCCGCGATCGCGAGCGGCTCGTTCCCGAGCGCGGCGATGGTCATCGTGCCGTGCTCGATGAAGACGCTGGCCGCGGTGGCGCACGGCTTCTCCGACAGCCTGCTGGCGCGCGCCGCCGACGTGACGCTGAAGGAGCGCCGCCGCCTCGTGCTGATGGTGCGCGAGACGCCGTTCAACCTGGCGCACCTGCGCAACATGACCGCGGTGACCGAGATGGGCGGCGTGATCTTCCCGCCGCTGCCGGCGTTCTACCACCGGCCGACGACGATCGACGAGATGGTCAACGACACGGTGGAGCGGGTGCTGTCGCTGCTGGGGGTCGAGGCCGCGACGCCGACCGCCTGGCCCGGGCTTTGACGCCCGATCAGGCCTTGTAGTCCCAGTAGCGCTTCGCGCCGAACACCAGGTTCGGGTACTCCGGCTTGCCGCGGCTGCCGTTGTAGCGCCCCAGCGCCATGTAGAGGTCGCCGCGTTCGACGTCGAGGTAGTGCCGCATGATCACGCAGCCGAAGCGCAGGTTGGTCTGCATGTGGAACAGCCGGCTCACGTCGCCGTTGCCGATCAGCCGCGCCCAGAACGGCATCACCTGCATGTAGCCGCGCGCCCCGACACTGCTGATCGCGTACTTGCGGAAACCGCTCTCCACCTGCACCAGCCCAAGCATCAAAGCCGGCTCCAGCCCGGCGCGGGTGCTCTCGTACCACAGCGTGTCGAGGAACTCGATGCGGGTGACGTGCTCGGCCTTGCGCTTCTTCAGCCGCGCGCTCATCTCGCCGAGCCAGCGCAGGTAGGCCAGCCGGGCCTCGGTGCTGACGAAGACGGGCTTCGGCGGCGCGCTGTTCGCGATCGCGGCTGCCAACGCACCGCGCACTGCATCGGCGAGCGGCTCCTCGACCTGCGCGCCGGCCACGGCCTCGCGCACCGGCCATGCCAACCACGGAGCGGCCGCAGCCGCCAGCAGCGATCGCCGCCGGATGGCCCCCGCGGCGCGCGGAGCCGCCGCGGGCCTCGCGGCGGTCATGACGCCAGCTTCGCCTTCACGAAGTCGAGCACCTCGGTGGCAGCGACCGCCGAGGCCTGCGCGTCGGCGCGGCCCTGGTACTCGACCTTGCCTTCCTTCAGGCCGCGGTCGGACAGCACCACGCGGTGTGGCACGCCGATCAGCTCCCAGTCGGCGAACATCGCGCCCGGGCGCTCGCCGCGGTTGTCGAGCATCACGTCGACGCCGAGCGCTTCGAGCTGCTCGTGCAACTGGTCGGCGGCCGCCTGCACCTCGGCCGAACGGTCGTAGCCGATCGGGCAGATCACGACGCTGAACGGCGCAATCGCGGTCGGCCACAGCATGCCGCGTTCATCGTGGCGCTGCTCGATCGCGGCGCCCAGGATGCGGGTCACGCCGATGCCGTAGCAGCCCATCATCATCAGCTGCGGCTTGCCGGACTCGTCGAGGTAGGTCGCGTCCATCGCCTTCGTGTAGTTCGTGCCGAGCAGGAACACGTGGCCGACCTCGATGCCGCGCTGGATCGCCAGCACGCCCTTGCCGTCGGGCGACGGATCGCCTTCGAGCACGTTGCGGATGTCGGCGACCAGGTCGGGCTCGGGCAGGTCGCGGCCCCAGTTGACGCCGGTGATGTGCATGTCGGGTTCGTTGGCGCCGCAGATGAAATCGCTCATGTTCGCGACGGTGCGATCGGCGACGACCTTGACTGGCTTGCGCAGCCCGATCGGGCCGAGGAACCCCGGCTTGCAGCCGAAGTGGTCCTCGATCTCCGACGCGGTGGCGAAGCGGTAGCCCGCCTTCAGGCCGGCCAGCTTGCCGGCCTTGACCTCGTTCAGCGAATGATCGCCGCGCACCAGCAGCAGCCAGATCGTCGTCTGCTTCAGGTCGCCGGCATCGTCCGTCTCGTCGGTCGCGAGCACCAGCGACTTCACGGTGGTCTGCAACGGCACGCCGAGCAATGCGGCCACGTCGGCGCAGGTGCTGGCCTTCGGGGTCGGCGTGCGCTGCAGCGCGGCCGTCGCGGCGGCGCGCTGCGCGACGGCAGGCAGCGCTTCGGCGAGCTCGATGTTGGCAGCGAAGTCGGAGGTCGGGCAGTAGACCAGCGCGTCTTCACCGGTGTCGGCGATGACCTGGAACTCCTGCGAGACCTCGCCGCCGATCGCGCCGGTGTCGGCAGCGACCGCACGGAACTGCAGGCCCAGGCGCTCGAAGATGCGCACGTAGGCGTCGAACATCGCCTGGTAGCTCTTGCGGGCGGAGTCGAGGTCGCGGTCGAAGGAGTAGGCATCCTTCATCGTGAATTCGCGGCCGCGCATCACGCCGAAGCGCGGGCGGCGCTCGTCGCGGAACTTGGTCTGGATGTGATAGAAATTCTTCGGCAGCGCGCGGTAGCTGCGCAGCTCCTGGCGCGCGATGTCGGTGATGACCTCTTCAGAGGTCGGCTGGATGATGAAGTCGCGGTCGTGCCGGTCTTTCACGCGCAGCAACTCCGGCCCCATCTTCTGGAAGCGCCCCGTTTCCTGCCACAGCTCGGCCGGTTGCACGACCGGCATCAGCAGCTCGATGGCGCCAGCCCGGTTCATCTCGTCGCGGATGATGGCCTCGACCTTGCGGATCACCCGCAGCCCCATCGGCATGTAGGTGTAGATGCCGGCGCCGAGCCGCTTGATGAAGCCGGCCCGCAGCATCAGCTTGTGGCTCATGACTTCCGCGTCGGCGGGCGCTTCCTTGAGGGTCGAGACGAAGAACTGGGAGGCTTTCATGGGGATGCGGGGAAGAACGCCGAAAAAGAACGCTGAAGAAAACAGCAGTCGGCAGGCCTTGAGGGAAAGCCACGGGGTTGATTCCCGTCATGCCGGTGCAATAATGATTTCAACTAAGGAATTTGAGGTTGATTATGCTCGACCGAGAAGGGTTCAGACCCAACGTCGGCATCATCCTGCTCAATACGAAGAACCAGGTTTTCTGGGGCAAACGGATCCGGACCCACTCCTGGCAGTTCCCGCAAGGGGGCATCAAATACGGCGAGACGCCCGAGCAGGCGATGTTCCGCGAGCTTCACGAGGAGGTGGGGCTGACGTCGGACCATGTTCGCATCATCGCGCGCACGCGCGACTGGCTGCGCTATGAAGTGCCGGATCATTTCATCCGGCGCGATGCCCGCGGCCACTACCGGGGGCAGAAGCAGATCTGGTTCCTGCTGCAGCTGGTCGGCCGCGACACCGACATGAACCTGCGCGCCACCGACCACCCGGAGTTCGACGCCTGGCGCTGGAACGAGTATTGGGTACCGCTCGAGGTCGTGATCGAGTTCAAGCGCGACGTGTACCAGATGGCGCTGACCGAGCTCGCGCGCTTCCTGCCGCGCGGGAATCATCACAACCGCTACCTGCGTTCGGGCATGCGACCGCATCACCGCGACGACGGCTTCGAGGAATCGCGGCCGGCGACCGAGCCGCAGGCGCTGGACGACGACCCCGGCGCGCCGAAAGACTGATCAGCCGCGCACCAGGTTGTCGCGGTGGATCATCTCCGGCTCGCCGGTGAAGCCGAGCAGCCGCTCGAACTCGCTCGACGGCTTGCGCGCGATCAGGCGCGCCTCGGAACTCGAATAGTTCGCCAGGCCGCGGGCGATCTCGAGGCCTGCACCCGAGCGCACCGCGATCACGTCGCCGCGCGCGAACTCGCCATGCACCTCGATCATGCCGATCGGCAGCAGGCTCTTGCCTTCGTCGCGCAACTTCGCAACCGCACCGTCGTCGATCACGACAGCACCGCGCAACTGCAGGTGATCGGCCATCCACTGCTTGCGGGCGGCCATCTTCTGCGTCGGCGCGTTGAGCGCGGTACCGATCGCCTCGCCTTGCACGAGGCGGATCAGCACGTCGGGCTCGCGGCCCCAGGCGATCACCGTCGACGCGCCGCTGCGAGCGGCCCGCTTGGCCGCCAGGATCTTCGTGATCATGCCACCGCGGCCGAGGCTCGAGCCGGCCCCGCCGGCCATGCGCTCCAGCTCGGGCGCCCCGGCCTGCGCCTCGTGGACGAAGGTGGCCGATTCATCCTTGCGCGGGTCGGCGGAGTACAGGCCCTTCTGGTCGGTGAGGATCACCAGCGCGTCCGCCTCGATGAGGTTGGCGACCAGCGCGCCCAGCGTGTCGTTGTCGCCGAATTTGATCTCGTCGTTGACGACGGTGTCGTTCTCGTTGATGACCGGCACGACTCGCATGCGCAGCAAGGTGAGCAGCGTCGAGCGTGCATTCAGGTAGCGCTCGCGGTCGGCCAGGTCGGCATGGGTGAGCAGCACCTGCGCGCTGCCCATTCCGTAGGCGCGCAACTGGGTTTCGTAGATCTGCGCCAGACCCATCTGCCCGACCGCGGCAGCGGCCTGCAGTTCGTGGATCGCCTTCGGGCGCGCCGCCCAGCCGAGCCGCTTCATGCCTTCGGCGATCGCACCGCTCGAGACCATCACGATCTCGCGCCCCTGCCCGGCGATGTGCGCCATCTGCCGGCACCAGTTGCCGACCGCCTCGGCGTCGACGCCCCGGCCTTCGTTCGTCACGAGGCTGGAACCGACCTTGACGACGATGCGACGGGCGTTCTTCAGCGCTTCACTCATCTGCTTCACTCGCCTGCATCACTCATGGGCAGCGGCGGCGGACCCCTGGTCTTGCACCGGCGCGTCGAAACGGGGATCGGGATCGTCCGGCACGACGTTCTTCAGCGCCGCCACGTGCTTGTAGATCGCATGCACCAGGTGCTCGCAGCCTTCGCGCGTCAGCGCGGAGATCTGGAACACCGGCCCCTTCCACTTGAAGCGCTTGACGAAGTCCTTCACGCGCTTCTCGCGCTCGTCGAGCGGCACCATGTCGAGCTTGTTCAACACCAGCCAGCGCGGCTTGTCGTGCAGCGACTGGTCGTATTTCTTCAGCTCGGTGACGATGGCCTTCGCCTGCGCGACCGGGTCGACCGCATCGTCGAACGGCGCCATGTCGACCAGGTGCAGCAGCAGGTGGGTGCGTTGCAGGTGGCGCAGGAAATAGTGGCCGAGGCCGGCACCCTCGGCCGCGCCCTCGATCAGCCCGGGGATGTCGGCGACGACGAAGCTCTGCTCCGGCGCCACTCGCACCACGCCGAGGTTCGGATGCAGCGTCGTGAACGGGTAGTCGGCGATCTTCGGTTTCGCATTCGAGATCGCGGCGATCAGCGTCGACTTGCCGGCGTTCGGCATGCCGAGCAGGCCGACGTCGGCCAGCACGCGCAGTTCGAGCTTCAGCTTCTTCTGCTCGCCGGGCCAGCCGGGCGTCTTCTGGCGCGGCGCACGGTTGGTGCTGGTCTTGAAGTGCAGGTTGCCGAAACCGCCATCGCCGCCCTTCACCAGCAGCACCCGCTCGTCGGGCACCAGCAGCTCGGCCAGCACCTGGCCGCTTTCGGTGTCGGTGATGATCGTGCCCATCGGCATGCGCAGCACGATGTCTTCGGCCGCCGCGCCGTACTGGTCGGAGCCGCGGCCATTCTCGCCGCTGCGAGCTTCGTGCCGACGCGCATAGCGGAAGTCGATCAGCGTGTTCAGGTTGCGGTCGCCGACGGCGTAGACGCTGCCGCCGCGCCCGCCGTCACCCCCGTTCGGCCCACCGAAGGGAATGAACTTCTCGCGGCGAAAGCTCATGCAGCCATTGCCGCCATTGCCTGCCGCCACATCGATGGTCGCTTCGTCTACGAATTTCATGATCTCGCCCACAGGCCACCGCACCGCCAGAGGCTGCATGGTAGGCCACCGGTCGACCGGCGACCGGAAAAAACAAAAGCCCCGGGTGACCGGGGCTCGGGATCAACGCCAGCTGCACGAGGCAGCCGCAGCTCACGCTGCCGTCTTGACGCTGACCGTCTGGCGGTTGCGCGGGCCCTTGACGGCGAAGCTGACTTCGCCCTCGACCAATGCGAACAGCGTGTGGTCCTTGCCGATGCCGACGTTCTGACCGGCATGGAACTTCGTGCCGCGCTGGCGGACGATGATCGAACCGGCCGGGATCATCTGGCCACCGAAGGCCTTGACGCCGAGCATCTTGGGTTGGGAATCGCGGCCGTTCCGTGTGGAACCGCCGCCCTTTTTCTGTGCCATGGTTTAACTCCTGGAAGCTTGGGGAAGCAGGTCAGGCTTCGATCAGGCGGAAACCGCGCTGATCTCGATCTCGGTGAAGTTCTGGCGGTGACCCTGCCGCTTCTGGTAGTGCTTGCGACGGCGCATCTTGAAGATACGCACCTTGTCGTGCCTGCCTTGCGCCACCACGGTGGCCTTCACGCTTGCGCCCGTCACCAAGGGAGTCCCGACTTTCAGGTCTGCGCCGTTTCCGACGGCAAGCACCTGGTCGATCGTGATCTCTTGGCCAACATCCGCAGCAATCTGTTCTATCTTGATCTTTTCGCCTGCAGCAACCTTGTATTGTTTGCCGCCGGTTTTTATGACCGCGTACATATCAGCCCTTTCAATGAATTCCGCCAGGGGCTCGGCTCTCGATCTGCTCGAGTAGCGGCACCCATGGGCGAACCCTGCAGGAAATGCAGAGCCAGCGAGTCTAGCACGCTCACCCAGACCCGGGGAAGCCCGTACGAGGCGCCGGCGCCTCGGCGGGGCCGGCAATCCTGCACGAATCGATGGCGCGTCCCCGCTTCCTATAATTTGGCGCAAACACCTGAGCCTTCCGTGCAGACCTCCACCCCTCATCCCACCAGTCCCGCGCCAGGTTTTGCGCAACTCATGGCTCCGGAAATGAGCGAGGTCGATCAGGTGATCCGGCAGCGCCTGTCATCCGACGTCGTGCTGATCAACCAGATCTCCAACTACATCATCAGCGCTGGTGGAAAACGGATCCGCCCGATGCTGGTGTTGCTGTTTGCCAACGCGCTCGGCTTCCGCGGACCGGAGCGGTTCGACTTGGCCGCGACCGTCGAATTCATCCACACGGCCACGCTGCTGCACGACGATGTCGTCGACGAATCCGAGCTGCGCCGAGGACGCGCCACGGCCAACGCACTGTTCGGCAACGCCGCCAGCGTGCTGGTTGGTGATTTCCTGTATTCGCGTGCCTTCCAGATGATGGTGTCGGTCAACCGCATGCGCGTGCTCGAAGTGCTGGCCGATGCGACGAACGTGATCGCCGAGGGCGAGGTGCTGCAGTTGATGAACATGCACGACCCGGACCTCGCGGTGGAAGACTACCTGCGGGTCATCCGCTTCAAGACCGCCAAACTGTTCGAGGCCAGCGCGCGGCTGGGCGCGGTGCTGTCCGATGCACCGCCCCACATCGAGGATGCCTGCGCGAGCTACGGCCGTGCGCTCGGCACTGCGTTCCAACTGGTCGACGACCTGCTGGATTACGAGGGTGCGACCGAGCAACTGGGCAAGAACGTCGGCGACGATCTGCGCGAAGGAAAACCGACGCTGCCGCTGCTGCTGGCGATGGAACGGGGCACTGCCGGACAACGCGCCGTGGTGCGTCACGCGATCGAGCATGGCGAGGTCGCCCGGCTGGCAGAAATCGTCGAGATCGTCCGCCTCACCGGGGCGCTCGATGCCACGCGGCAAGCCGCCCGCGACGAAGCCGACAAGGCGCGCGAAAGTCTCTTGTTGTTGCCGGACTCGAAACACCGCGAAGCTCTGCTAGAATTGTGTTTTCGATCGATCGACAGGTCGTTCTGAGACCCCCGAATCAGAACACTGCGGCTTGTTGTCATCAGGTGCCTCGCGATGCTCGCGGGTTCGCACCGAAAGATCGGGGTGTAGCTTAGCCTGGTAGAGCGCTACGTTCGGGACGTAGAGGCCGGAGGTTCGAATCCTCTCACCCCGACCAGTTTTCCCGCAGTCCATCCGCCGTCCTTGCCGTCCTGACGCAATCTGTTGCAAGGCATCAGGCTGCTCGGTGTGACTTCTTGACCGCTCCAGGGCCGGCTTCGGTTTACAGTGCCACGTGGATCGGCGATCATCGTTTGATCGTCGACTAGTCTTTTTTGCACGAAACCTGCCTGTGGACACTCTTGCCGAAGCCCCCCAATCTGCACTCTCCGGCGTTGCGCGGGTCCTGGTGCATGCAGGCAAGCTGAATGCGAAGACCGCTGAAGACCTGGTCAAGACGTCGAAGGACAAGAAGGCCAGCTTCGTTGCCGCGGCCATCGCCGCCGGAGCGGTCTCCCCGTCGGATCTGGCCCATACCCTTGCCACGGCACTCGCGCTGCCGTTGCTCGACCTGAATGCGGTCGATCCGCAGAAGCTGCCGAAGAACGTCATCGACGGCAAGCTGACCGTGCAGTATCAGGTGCTGGTACTCGGCAAGCGCGGCAACCGGCTGTTCATCGGCGGCGCCGACCCGACCGACCAGGAAGCCGCAGAGCGCATCAAGTTCGCGACGCAGCTGTCGCCGGAATGGATCATCGTCGAGCACGACAAGCTCGCGAAGATCCTCGAGGCGAGCAGCACCAGCGCCAGCGAATCCCTCGAGAACATCGTCGGAGGCGAGTTCGAGTTCGACGTCACCGACGAAGACACGACAGCGGCCCCCGAGAGCCAGGAAGTCACGACCGACGTCGAAGACGCCCCGGTGGTGCGCTTCCTGCAGAAGATGCTG
>Ga0065165_1002014_pt1 | contig 18974 bp, 21 predicted proteins | sample AraplaMF_Cvi_mMF_FD_63813 | JGI IMG/M metagenome (GOLD analysis project Ga0065165, IMG submission 63813) | Arabidopsis root microbial communities from the University of North Carolina, USA - plate scrape MF_Cvi_mMF (version 2) (version 3) | ecosystem: Host-associated > Plants > Roots >...
GCAAGGGAGCCGCCACCTGCTGCGTGCGCGCCGCGGCCTTGCGGGTATCGGGCGTGCGCGGCTCTCCCTTGAGCGAGGCCAAAAGCTCGGGGCTCGCCTCGCCGGTCTGGGGCAGGCCGGCGCTTTCCTGGTAGAAGAGAATGGCGGCGGCTGTCCGCGACCCCATGACGCCGTCCTCGGCGCCATCATAAAGGCCGCGACCGGCAAGCTCGCGCTGCACGTCCGCCACCATCTGGTGGGCGCTGTCCTGCTGTGGCTGGGCCGCCGGCATGGGCTGCGGCAGCGGCGCGGCGATCCGCGCCGGAAACGGTGCGGCACTCGGTGTCGAGGGATTGGCCGGCGTTGACGCCGGCTGGTTGACCACGGCCGGTACGTCCGGCTGATCGGGCGCGCGTTCGATCCGGAATGTCGTCACATCGTCGGCCGGAAGGCCGCGATTGGCCCGGTAACCGGCGATCCGGTCCGGATCCCTCGGATCGCGGGTGGCAAGGAAGGGCGACGGATGGCCGCCCGGCTGGTACCAGAGCGCGTTGGCAGCGACGAAGGAAAACAGCACGGCAAACCCGGCAAAGCCCGCGAGCGGCCTCGGATGACGCGCGACAAGCCCGCCGGCGCCCATCAGGAGGCGCAGCGGCAGGCCCGGCCGGCTGATCTGCTGTTTCTTGCCCGGTCGCCTTGGGTCAGGCGATTTTTGCTTCCGCCCGCTCATTCATTGCTTCCTGTTGATCCATCATGATCGACGTGCGGCTTGCCTTCAGCCGCGGCGGAAACTCCACCATTTCTCCGGCGCCTTCTGCGGCACCTGCAGCACCCGAACCGTCTGCCGGCAGCGTCACGGTGACCACCGTGCCCTCGCCCGGCTGGCTTTCGATCGCGAACCGGCCGCCATGCAACGCCACCAGCCCCTTGACCAGAGACAGGCCGAGGCCCGTTCCCTCGTAGTGCCGCGTATAATCGTTATCCACCTGCATGAAAGGCTGACCTATCAGGGCAAGCTTGTCCTGCGCAATGCCGATGCCGGTATCGCTCACAGAAATCACCACCTGGTCGCCACGCAGGCTCGCATCGATGGAGACGACGCCGCCGGCACCGGTGAATTTGATGGCGTTGCCGGCAAGGTTGATCAGCACCTGCTGGATGGCGCGGCGGTCGGCGACCACTTCGCCGATCTGCCTTGCGGCGCGAGCGGTCAAGGTGACGCCCTTTTCGCGCGCTGACAGATCGAGCATCGCCCGGCAGGATTCCATCGCCTCGGCAATCGCGAAGGGCTCCGTCAAGAGCTCGTAGCGGCCGGTTTCGATCTTCGACATGTCGAGCATGGTGTTGACCACCGACAGAAGATGGGCGCCGGACTGGCGGATGAGGCCGACATATTCGCGCTGGCGGTCGTTGGCGAGGCGGCCGAAATATTCGCCGGCCAACACGTCGGAGAAGCCGAGAATGGCATTGAGAGGGGTGCGCAGCTCGTGGCTGACGGCGGCCAGGAAGCGCGACTTGGCTTCATGCGCCGAGCGGGCCTCGGCCGTGCGGCTGATGGCCTCGGCGCGCAGCATTTCCTCTTCCGTGCAATCGCGGGCCTGGGCGAAGATCTGCACGAGCGTGCCTTCGGCGTCGCGGATCGCGGTCATGTCGAGGCTGACATGCAGAAACTGGCGGCCGGCCTTGGCCGTCAGAGGCCGTTCGACGCGGATATCGACCTGCGTGCCGGCGGCGCCAAGACGCAGACGGTCGACCGCCTGAGCGAGCGCGATCCGGTCCGAGACGTGGACGAGCTCGGCCAGCGCCAGGCCGGTGCCCTCCTGCAACAGGCGCGGGAAGGTCTGCCGGTCGCGGCCGCCGATCTTTTCCACATGCCCGTGCGGATCGAGCATCAGGGACAGTCCCGGGCAGGACTCGAACGCGATGTCCGGCGATAGCGGCTGGCTGGCAGGCACGAGGCGCAGCGGCCGAAAGGCTATCGCGGCCAGGATCAGGAAGAGAGCCGCCACCAGGGCAGCGCCGACCGGCAGTGCAAGGGCGGGCGTGAGAACGGTGCTGAGCGCCAGCGGCACCACCAGGAAGGCGAGCGCACCGGCAAAGGCGAGCCGGCGCAGGATGGCGATATCGCCAGCCCGTGCCGCCCGGCTGTCGCCAAGGCGGGTCAGCCAACGGTCTGCCGTCCGGTCGACGAACAGGACCGCGCTCCCGGCAATGTTACTCAATACGCTCACACAAAAAACCTGACGCAGAACTCATGTTACAGCGCAACAATAGGTCTTGCCGGCTTAAGGAAAGGATAAAAGAGAGGCCCGCAAGCGGCCCTCAAAGGCCAGTTCATCCCGCTTTGGGACAGCCCGGACGGCGCATTTCCGGACGTGGTTAACGGGACGTAAGCGATGGATTTGGCTTGATTTTTCCTGGCACGTTAACCTTTGCGGCAAAGATGCTGTGGAAAGCCGTGGAGCTTTGGGGCTGCTGCCGCATTTATGCTTAACCGGGACTGCTAGAAGTTGAACAAAAGGCAAGAAGACGGAAGGGCTGACGCAGGATCGATCGCATTTTAGATAAATTCGCGAAAAATCCGAGTGACGCCATCAAAGGCATGTTGTCTTCCGGGGGGTACAGTCGTTTCCAAGACCGGGGAAGCCCGGCGACCCGAGCAAGAGCGACGGGCAGAACAGGTGGACAGGGCGATGTGGTTTCTGATCAAGGGAAGCGTATTTTTCGCAGCCGTGCTGGTGGTGCTCTCCTATTTCAGCACCAAGCCCGCGACGGAGATCGACGGCGCCAGGACCATTCAGGTCGGCGATGCCGTCACCGCCGCCACCCAGGCCTACCAGTATCTCAGCGCGATCTGCCTTGAAAAACCCGACGTCTGCCAGAAGGGCGCCGAGACGTTTTCGGCGCTCGGCGTGCGGGCAACGGAAGGCGCCCGGGTCGCCTTCGAACTTCTCGACAAGCAATTCAACGGCGCTGACGGGGCGCTCGCCACGCAGGTCGATCCCGATCCAGCTCCCTTCCCGGCCAAGGCCATGGCGTCGGCCACGCCCGTGTCGGACCATGTGTTTACCGGCACCGTGCCTTTGCCGCAGAAGCGGCCGGCCACCCGCTGACGGCCTGACGGCCCCTCCCTTTCAACCGCTTGCACCGGGCCTGCGTGCCACGTTTCCCGGTGCCTGACTGCCGCCCAATTCAGCGTTTGCTGACGCCGTGAGGTTTTGCACCTCACGGCGTTTTTTTTGCCGTTTCACCGGAGCGGCGATCAGGGCTGCGGACGCTGCCATTCCGGCAGATGACCGGCGATCCAGGCGCGCGACAGGTTTACGTCCTGCGGTCCGATTTCATGGCCGGTGTCGAGCGCGTGATGGGTAAGCCGCGCACCGGCGGCGTCCAGCTGGGCGCCGAGCAGCGCCGCATGATGCGGCTTGCGCCTGGGGTCGCTGCGGCCCGAGAGGAGGAGGACCGGCATCCCGCTCAATGCAGGGAAGGCGAAATCTTCGGCCAGCACCTGCGGGCGCAGGAGGATCGCTCCTGCGATGCGCTGCGGGGCGACCGCCAGCTGGGCGGTGGCAAATACGGCGCCGCTGGAATAGCCAAACACAGCCAGCGGTCCGCTGCCCGCAAGGCAGGCGAAGCCGCCGGGGGCAAGGCTCTGCCGGGCGAGATCCAGGACGGTGTCGACCGGAATGCTGAAATCCGGATTGCGCCGGAAGAAGGTGAACCCAGGACCATCGGCAAACCGGCCTTCCGGACAAAGGATATCTGCCTCAAGGTCGAGCGCGTCGATGACGCTGCGGATGACGGCCGGGTGCCCGGATGAGCCATGCAGGCCAAGAATAGTGACCATGATCGCTCCCTGCCCTGTTCCGGCGCCACTCTGGCACGACAACCGGGGGCCCGCAACGCCTGCGAGGCGCCTTGTCGCCCGCCGCTCTTTTTCCTTTATCCGCGGTCGAGAATGCCTATATCTGCAAACACGACAGTGGAGCGCGCATGGCCAGCCTGGAACAGATCATCGACGACTTTGCCTATCTCGACGAATGGGAAGACCGTTACCGCTACGTGATCGAGCTCGGCAAGCAGCTGCCGGACCTGCCAGATGCCGACAAGACCGCCGAGAACAAGGTGCAGGGTTGCGCCAGCCAGGTGTGGGTGGTCAGCCATGCCGCAGACGACAGCGCCGATCCGGTGATGACCTTCGACGGCGATTCCGACGCGCACATCGTGCGTGGCCTGGTGGCGATCGTGCTCACCGTCTATTCCGGCAAGCACGCGTCGGAGATCGCCCGCACGGATGCGATCGAGACCTTCAGCAAGATCGGCCTCGTGGAGCATCTTTCGGCGCAGCGCGCCAACGGGCTGCGCTCGATGGTCAAGCGCATCCGCGAAGATGCCATGCGACGCGCGGTCGTCTAGGCGACGGCCCGTCCTTTACAGCGACGGACGATAGTCCTCGGCGCCCCAGTGGCGGTGGCGCGGCGCCTGGCGCGCGGGCGGTGGCGCATAATGGCGGGCAAGCGCCAGAAGCGCCGTCCGCAGCATCAGCTTGGCCGAGCGGGCCGGCCATTGACGCTCCCGCTCCACAAGTTCCAGCCCCTTGTAGAAGCAGCAGACATCGACCGCGACACCGGCCAGTTCCGGGCCCATGGCGTCGACCGCGTCGCCGAACCTGTTGCGGGCCGCCATGGCGCTGTCGGCGATCTCGCCCCCTCCGCCCGCATGGCCCTTGCCGCGCCCGGCAAGCCGCGGTTCCCAGGACGCGGTGATGCGCGGCTGCAGCTGGCCACGGGTGAAATCGGCAGCCAGACGCTCGCCCGCGGCGATCGCTTCGGCGGGAAGGAACGGGTTGCCGTCGCGATCCTTGAACCTTTCGATCGCCCCTAAAGGCGATTCGCAAAGGTTACGGCGGACCGGCTGTCGCTCGGCCTCAGACTTCACCACGGTTTCGACAATGTCGCGGTGCTGGTCGGCAAAGGGGTCCTCGCTGTCCAGCAGCGCGCGTCGCAGATAGGGCAAGGCGGCGTCCGAAGCGGCAATCTCCCCGTTTGCCCATGACACCAGCCCATCGGCGCGGGCCTGACGGAGGAGCTGCTCGGGATAGGTCCGGGCATCGTCGCCGGACAGGCGGACGCCGTCGGCTGTCTGCTCCGTCAGGCAGGCACCGCGCAGCAACCGGCGCAGAAGGCGCTGGAGCAGCCGTCGCTCAACCGCTGCGGCCGTGCGCGAGGCTTTGCTCATCGTGGTCTTGTCGCCGTTTGCCCGGCGTTCGGTTGTCTGGCGCTCAGTCATAGGCCGGGACCTCCACCAGGCCGAAGATGGTGGTGACGAGCCGCTCCACGGTGGAAACGAAGTCGTCGAAGGCCGGATCGTCGCGGCGATCCTCGACCACGTGGCAGGCATGGCCGACCGTGGTCCGGTCGCGGCCGAACGCCTCGCCGATGTCGCTCTGGGAAATCTGCAGCGCGACGTGGCAGACATACATGGAGATCTGGCGGACATGGCAGGCAAAGCGGCGACGATCGCGGCGCAGCATGATGCGGTCACCGAGGAGAAGCACAAGCTCGCCGGTGAGCTGACGCACGATGCGGCAGGCTGTCTTCAGCGGCAGCGTCGCCGGCAATTGCGGCGGCGCCAAGGGGAGCCCAGCCGGCATGGCCGGTTGCGACAAAGGGCAAGAAGGTTCGACCTGATTCTCGAAAGGCATGACAACTCCTCAATGAATAGGAATTAATTCATACACCTTAGAGCAAGACTGCGGATGAAGAAAAGCGCCGCCCGACAACCTTACACTGTAATCGCATGGTTTTCTCGGTCGCCAAACAAGTTTTATGGGATTATTTTCCTCGTGCGATCCACGCGACGAGGCAGCAAATGAAAAGGCCGGGCGTGGTGCCCGGCCTTTTCATTCCGATCCTTGCACGCGGCACGGGCTCAGCCGCGACGCAGCAACCCCGGCGGCAGGCCAGGGTTTGCGAGACGTCAGACCTTGCCGCGCTTGCGACGCTGGCCGAGGCCCATTTCCTTGGCCAGACGCGAACGCGCTTCGGCATAGGCCGGTGCGACCATCGGATAGTCGGACGGAAGGCCCCACTTTTCGCGGTATTCTTCCGGCGTCATGTTGTAGTGGGTCATCAGGTGGCGCTTCAGCGACTTGAACTTCATGCCGTCTTCCAGGCAGATCAAGTAATCGTCCTCGATCGACTTCTTGATCGGAACAGGTGGCTTCGGCTTCTCGACCGGGGCGGCGACCGCGACCGGGGAAGATGTATTGCTGAGAGCAGAATGCACGTCGGAGATCAGGCCGGAAAGATCCCCGACCGGAACAACATGATTGCTCACATAGGCCGCCACGATGTCTGCGGTGAGTTCCACCAGCAGATTCTGGCCCGTGCCCAGTGCGATTTCGTTCATTTTCAGTCTCCTGTCATCATCTCGTGCCGAGTGCCGCGACCTTCGCAGCGCTCGTTGCTGGTAGATTTTCCCAGCCGATGAGTTTGCCGTTCCCGCGTTGTCCAAGGACCGAAACCTACCCCTAAGTTTCATGCGAGACGAAAACCGATCGGCTAGTGATGCTGCGCCGGCCCCAAGATATCCTTTCGCGAGTATGCTGCGCTTCACGCACAACTTCCTATTCTGTCGGGAAATGTCAGGTTTAGACCAACATCCATGCACTACCGAGGCTGAAGTAGCACCGGCTTTCAAAAAGTCCAACTGCGAAATTTAGTAACGAATCGAATTTGAATGCGCCGAAGGCCCCGAAAACCCGCGTTACTGGCCGAAAATGGCAACAATATCCGCAATATGACACAGTTATAACTCTGCGGGGTCAAGCTATATTGATTCTGGGGGATTCTTGATCTCATCCACGACTGACTGGCTCGCCAGTGGATAACCGGCTCTGCGCGCCGCCATGGCCAGGAGATGAGCCGAGACCGGCGCAGTTAGCACAAAGAAAAAGAACCCGGCAAGGGCACGCGCCAAGGTGGCAAGATCGCCTGCATGCAGGCCGACCGCCAGCAACATCAGCGCCGAGCCGACGGTGCCCGCCTTGGAGGCCGCGTGCATGCGGCTGTAGACATCGGGCAGCCGGTTGAGGCCGATCGCGGCGGCAAGCGCAAACAGCGCCCCGAGGAGCACGATCAGCGCGATCAGCGTGTCCATCAGCATGGCGATCATCGCGGTTTCCTCCGGCGGGCGGCTGCTCCGCCGTCTCCCTTGTCGCGGCGTGCCGGCTTGCGGCGCTCCTGAAGCGGCGTCTGTTGAACGGTCGGCGGAACGACGGGCGGACGCGTTGTCGGGGCTTCCTCCTCCTCACCGGAACTCGACAGGATGAACCGGGCAAAGGCAACGGTGGCAAGAAAGCCGACAAGGCCGAGCGAGATGGCGATGTCGATATAGAGCGTGAAGCCGGTACGGATCGCGATCAGGGCAATGAAGCCGATGACGATGCCGACCAGCATGTCGAGCGCCACCACCCGATCGGGCAGCGTCGGGCCTCTGACCACCCGCCAGACGGTGAGCAGGAAAGCCAGGCCGAGAATGACGAGGGCGAGCCAGAGCGCGGCCGACAGGATCATCGGAAGGCCTCCAGGATCTTGCGCTCGAAGCCTTCGGCGATGTCGCGCTTGGTGGCCTCCACATCGGAGCAATCGAGCGCGTGGACGAACAGGGTGCGCCTGTCCGGCGAGACGTCGACCGACAGCGTTCCCGGCGTCAGGGTGATGAGGTTGGCAAGCAACGTGATCTCGAAATCGCGGTCGACGGTCAGCGGGAAGGCGAAGATGCCCGGCTTGACCACCATGCGCGGCGACAGGACGAGCACGGCAACCTTCCAGGCGGACAATGCCAGTTCCTTGAAGAACAGCCGCAACAGCGACAGGATGCGGCCGAACCGACGCAGATAGCCTTGCGCATTGATCTCGCCCCGGACGATCCAGAGCGCCAGGGTGGAGAGCGCAAAGCCAAAGACGAGGTTCTGCAGCGAGGCGCTGCCGGTGATGGCCGCCCAGATGACGGCAAAGACAAGCGACAGGACGAAGACGATCATGGCGCGCGACCTCCCGGGAAGACGGAGTTGATATAAGCCTGCGGATTGCCAAGCCCGTCGGCCGCCGCCTGCGACAGGTTGAGCACCGGCTCGGGAAAGAGGCCGAACACGATCGACAGGGCGGCCAAGCCGGCGAGCGGCACGGTGATGCGCCAGTCGGCCGCCACGGGTGCGGCGCTTGCCGTTGGTGCAGGCTGCGGCCGCCAATAGGCCAGCAGAAAGACCCGGGCGAGCGCAAGCGTCAGCAGAAAGGCCGACAGAAGGATCGACATCGCCAGCCACCACGCGCCGATATCGAGCGCTGCCTTCAACAGCACGATCTTCGGCCAGAGGCCCGACAGCGGCGGCAGGCCGGCCGCGGCGAGGATGAGCAGGAAGGAGATTGCCGCAAAGCCCGGCGAGCGACGGTAGAGACCGCCGAGGGTCGCCAGCGACCAGGATCCGCCGATCCGCGCCGCCTCGCCCGCCAGCAGATAGAGGGCGGTCATGGTGATGATCGAATGCAGGGCATAGAGAACAGCGCCGGCGACGGCTGCGGGCGTGCCGACCGCCACCCCCGCCATCATGTTGCCGATGCCGGCGATCACCACATAGCCGACCAGCCGGCGCGTATCTGTCTGGGCAAGTGCGCCGAGAGCGCCGAGAACCATGGTCAGCGCAGCCGACACGGCGATCACGAAGCTCAGCGCCTCGCGTTCGACCGGCATCAGCATGATGGTGACGCGGATCAGCGCATATATGCCGACCTTGGTGAGCAGGCCGCCAAACAGGGCCGAAACGACGATACGCGGTGTGTGATAGGAGGCGGGCAGCCAGAAATTGACCGGAAAGGCAGCCGCCTTCATGGCAAAGGCGAGCACGAACAGCGCCGTCAGCGTGGTGAGCGGCGCATCGGGCGGGGCCAGCGTCACCTTTTGCGCCAGGTCGGCCATGTTGAGGGTGCCAAACACCGCATAGAGAAAGCCGACCGCGACCAGGAAGAGCGTCGTGGCGATCAGGTTGAGGAGCGCGTATTTGAGCGCGCCGTCGATCTGCCGCGGCTCGGAGCCGAGGATGAGCAGGCCGAAGGAGGAGATCAGCAGCACTTCGAACCAGACGTAGAGGTTGAAGATGTCGCCGGTCAGGAAGGCGCCGCTGACGCCCGCCATCAGCAGCATCAGGAAGGGAAAGAAACCGTAGCGGCGGCCGGCGCCGTCGATATCGGCAAGCGCCGCAATGCCGGCCGCAAAAGCGGCGACGGCCGAGGCCAGCGCCATCGCCGCACCGAACAGATCGGCGGTAAAGGCGATGCCATAGGGCGGCAGCCAGCGGCCCATGACCATGGTGACCGGGCCGTTCATGCTGACACGCCACAGCAGGGCCGCATCGAGGACGACGAGGAGAGCGAGCGCCGCAAGCGCGATGACCCCGTGCAGCCGCACCGATTTGCGCACCATCAGCAGCAGCGCGCCGACGCCGATCATCAGCACGACGGGGGCGATCACCAGCCAGTCGCCGAGCGGCGGCGGGGTGAGGACAAGGGCGGCGGAGAGGTCGATGGCGGGAGACGTCGAAACGGCCATGGTCGGTCAGTACCCCATCGGCGGCAGCGGCTCGTCGCGCGGCTCGGACAGCCGCATCTCGTCGCTGTTGTCGGTGCCGAGCTCCTGGTAGGCGCGGTAGGTCAGCACCAGCAGAAAGGCGAAAAACGAAAAGGAGATCACGATCGCCGTCAGGATCAGCGCCTGCGGCAGCGGATTGGCCGCGCCGGGTGCAAGCCTGTCCTGCGTGGTCGCGCTGATCGGCGGAACCTCGCGCACCAGCCGGCCTGCGGTAAAGAGCAGGAGATTGACGCCGTTGCCCAGCAGCGCCACGCCGAGCAGGATGCGCACCGTGTGCTTGGAGAGCATGAGATAGATGGCGGCTGCAAAGAAGAAGCCGCAAAGAATGGCAAACAGCGCTTCCATCAGCGGCCCTCCCCTTGGGCGCGGTCGCGACGGCGGCGCCCGCTTGCCGGCGATTTCGCGGCCGGTGGGGAAAGCGGTTCGGCGGTCGCCGGCGGCGGGCTATCCTGCTCGAGCACCAGCGCGATCGACGTGATGGCGCCGAGCACCACGAGGTAGACGCCGAGGTCGAAGGACATGACTGTGGAGAGCGGCACTTCGACACCGAGGATCCGCGGATAGATCCACAGACCGGTCATGAAGGGCACCCGGAACAGGATCGACAGGAGACCCGAAAGGGTCGCCAGGAGCAGTCCGGCACCGGCCATCGCCATCGGGTGAAAGCGGATGGCGCGGCGCACGGCGCCGACCCCGAAGGCGATGCCGTAGATGGCCAGCGCCGACGCGGCGATCAGCCCGCCGATGAAGCCACCGCCGGGTTCGTTGTGCCCGCGCAGCAGGACAAAGACCGAAAACAGCAGCATCAGCGCCGTCAGGGCGGGCGCGACCGTGCGCAGGATCAGCGAGTTCATGGTGCTCTCCTGACGGCTCTGACCCGGACGAGGGCGAGGACGGCAAGGCCGGCGATCATCACGACGGCGATCTCGCCCAGCGTGTCGGTGCCGCGGAAATCAACGATGATGACATTCACGACATTGGCGCCGTGGGCGATGGCCTTCGAATAGGTGCCGAAGAAATCGCTAAGGCCGGTATCGAAGGGCAGTTGCAGCGCCTTGAGAAGCAGCAGCGTAAAGCCGGTGCCGCAGGCGATCGCAATGGTGCCGTCGAGCAGGCGCTGGCCGAGCGGCCTGTGGTCCGAGACGGACAGCCGCAGCCTGGTCATCACCAAGGTGAGGATGACCACCGACAGGGTTTCTACCATGAACTGGGTGAAGGACAGGTCCGGCGCGCCGAACAGCAGGAAGATCACCGCGATCGCAAAGCCCTGGATGCCGAGCGAGACGATCGCCGTCAGGCGGTTGCGGGCCCGCAGCACGGCAAAGAGGCCGATGAGCGCGATCACGAGGAAGGCAGCCTCCTGGATGAGGATACGGTCGGGCCAGGCCGGCATGGCCGGCAGTTCGTTAAAGGCGATCAGCGGCCCGATCAGGGCGGCCGCCACCATGATGAAGGTCACGGTGACATAGATTTCCAGCCGTCCCGGCTGCAGGATGCGGGTCACCACCACCGCGCCGCGCACCAGGCCCGAGACGACATGGTCGAAACCGCGGTCAGGCCCGTCACCCAGGCCGTCGAAGACGCGCAGCATCACGGCACGGACCCTGTCCAGCTGCCAGTAGACGGCAAGGCCGAGCGCGATCGTCAAGAGCGAGAGATAGAGCGGCGCACCGAGATGCGGCATCGAGGTGATGTCGACCGAAACCGGCTGGCCGGCGACAGCGCTGACCATCGGGGAGGACAAGTAGCGGTGGGCAAGGGTCGGCAGGAGAGCGAGGAGGAGGCCGAGCCCCGCCAGCAGCAGCGGGCCGATCCACAGGCCGGGAGGCCCCTCGTGCACGGCGTCCGAGCCGCCGGCGCGCCGGCCAACAAAGGGTTTGAGGCCGACGGCGAAGGCGAGCGCGAACATCAGCGCGTTGCCGAGGACGGCGAGCGCGGTGAAGAACACGGCCCGCGGGTTGCCGGCGGCAAGCGCGGCGTAGATTTCCTCCTTGGCGAGAAAACCGAAGAACAGCGGCAGGCCGCCCATCGACAGCGCCGCAAGCAGGGCTGCCGCGAAAGTCAGCGGCATGGCTTTGCGCAGGCCGGCCAGGCGGGTGATGTCGCGGCTGCCGGCCTCATGGTCGACGGCGCCCGCCGCCATGAACAGCGCGCCCTTGAAGAAGGAATGCGCCAGCAGGTAGAGCACCGCCGCTTCCAGCGCATGTTCCGAACCGAAGCCGGTCAGCATGACGAGGAGGCCGAGCGACGCCACCGTGGTGTAGGCGAGAATAAGCTTTATGTCGGTCTGCTTGAGGCCGAGCAGCGTGCCGGCGAGCAGGGTGATGCCACCGAAGAAGGGCAGAAGGATTTCCCAGGCCGGCGTATTGCCCATCGACGGCTGCAGCCGCATCAGCAGGTAGACACCGGCCTTCACCATGGTGGCGGAATGCAGATAGGCCGACACCGGGGTCGGTGCTTCCATGGCGTTCGGCAGCCAGAAATGGAAGGGAAACTGTGCCGATTTGGTAAAGGCGCCGCCGAGCAGAAGAAGAAGCGTTGCGAGGTAGAAGGGGCTGGCGCGCAGGCCGTCACCGAGGTGGACGAGCAGCGACAGCTGGGTCACGCCCGTGATGTTCCACAGGAAGACGAGGCCGGCCAGAAGGCTCAGCCCCCCTGCCCCGGTGACCACCAGGGCCTGGAGTGCGGCGCGGCGCGCGGCTTCGCGCTCGTGGTCGAAGCCGATCAGCAGGAAGGAGGCAATCGAGGTCAGTTCCCAGTAGACGAACAGCATCAGGAAACTGTCCGAGACGACCAGGCCCAGCATGGCGCCCATGAACAGGAGAATGAACGACAGGAAGCGGCCCTGCTGCGGATGGCCCTTCATGTAGGCGCTCGAATAAACGACGATCAGCGTGCCGATGCCGGTGATCAGCAGGGCGAAGGCGAGCGAGAGGCCGTCGAGAAACCAGGAAAAGGACAGATTGAGGCTGGGGACCCAGGCATAGCCGCCGGTGCGGACCTCGCCCCTCGCGATTTCGGGCAGGAAGCCGCAGAAGTGGACGAAAGCGATTGCCGGCAGCAGCGAAAGAAGCAGGGCACCACGGGCACCCATGCGGGCGATCAGCCACGGTGCCAGAGCCGCACCCAAAAACGGGAGCATCAACGCGCAAAATGTCAGTGCCGGCCCGATTTCAGCCATGTCGCCTCCCATTCCGCCTCGCTCCAGAGCAGGGTTTCTACGGGAAAGGTGGACCCGCCTCAAGCAAAAGCGGCATCAACACACAGGCGTGTCCCCCTTTTCGCGCGGCGTCAGGACACCTATCTTTCCTTCACCAAGGAAAGGGAATGCCATGTCAGAGGTCACGACACCGAAGATCCAGAAAACCGACGCCGAATGGCGCGAACTCCTGTCCCCCGAGCAGTACCGCATCCTGCGGCAGGCGGGCACCGAGCGCGCCTTCACGGGACCGTTCTGGAACAGCAAGGAAAAGGGCTTGTACAGCTGCGCAGCCTGCGGCGAGCCGCTGTTCGTCTCCGATACGAAATTCGACAGCGGCTGCGGCTGGCCGAGCTATTTCGAAGCCGTCAATCCGGATGCGATCACGGAACTGCGCGACACGACGCACGGCATGGTGCGCACCGAGGTTCGCTGCGCCAATTGCGGCGGTCATCTCGGCCACGTGTTTCCGGACGGTCCGCCGCCGACCGGGCTGCGCTACTGCATCAATGGCCACTCGATGACGTTCGAGCCGATGGCCTGAGGCCATCAGGCAGCGCTTCCGTCGCAGGCACAGGACATGACAACAAAAAAGCCCGCGAAAGCGGGCTTTTTTCATCTGGCCGATCGGTGAATCAAACGACGATGCGACGCACCTTCGTATTTTTGACAGTGGCCAGCATGAACGAAAAAGGGAGGCCGCGAGGCCTCCCCTTCCGTAATCAGCAGCTGCCGCCGGTGTTGCCGGCCGTGCCGGTTTCCGTGGTCGAGTTGGACGTTGCGCCGGTCTGTGCGCCGGTGCTGCCCGTGCCCTGGTTGGCAGAGGTCGGGCCGCAGTTGGTGCGGCTGGACGAGCCTGCGCCGTTGCCGGTGCCCGAGTTGTTGCCGCCATCCGAAGACGAGCCGGAACCGTTGGACGAGCCGCCGTTTCCAGAACCGGAGCCAGAGCCGGAGCCCTGAGCGACAGCGGCAGTTGCCAGGCTAAGAGAAAGGGCAGTCACGGCAAGGATCTTGGTGATCATTTTGGTGTTTCCTCGGGTTTGTTGTTTCGCAATTCTACAACACACCGAGGCGACGAAAGTTTCATCAGGATTCACTTTTTAAGATACTTCTACGATGGAACCTTTTCCCTTTTCGATCATCAGCCTAGCCGTTCGTGCAGCCGTCGTCAGACGACCAGAAAGTCCTTGAAGGTCAGCGACAGGTTGGGCTGGAGGTGCGCCACGAGCGTGCTGCCGCCCGTCAGGTTGCCGTTGCTGTCGTAGTATAGATTGCCGCCGTCCCTGTCGTAGACCACGTAGTCGTTGCGGTCATGCGCGACACCGGCATCGGAGGCATAGAAGGCCGAGGAAGCCAGGGTGCCGACCGTCTTCAACGCCGTGAAGATGGCGTTCTCCAGGCGGATGATGTCATCGAGCACGTTGAAGTCGGTGATGGTGTCGACGTTCGTCTTGCTGCTCAGTGCCGTATTGAACAGGAAGCTGTCCTTGCCGGCGCCGCCGGTGAGGTTATCCATGCCGCTCCCGCCGGCCAGAAGGTCGTTACCATCCTCGCCCTTGAGGATGTCCTTGCCGGCGCCACCCGACAGACTGTCATTGCCCTTGCCGCCAAGCAGCTGGTCGTTGCCATCCCTGCCGTCGAGATTGTTTGCCACGTCGTTGCCGATCATCCGATCGGAGGCGCTGCCGCCAATCACCTTCTCGATCAGCGTGCCGGTGCCGATGCCGAGATTGCCGACGAGGCCGCCGACATCGGAATAGTGGTCCGGGCGCAGATCGATCATCTGCGACTTGGTGACCTTGGAAAAGTCGAAGGTATCGGATCCGCCGGTGTCGTAGATGGTCTTGGCCGTGGCGGTTCCGGTCGCATTGGCAAACACATAGCTGTCCGCACCGGTGTGCGACTGCGCCTTTCCGTAAAGATCCTGTATGGCGATGATGTCGGCCACCATCGGCGTCGTCACATAGGCATAGCTGGCGTCGACCGCCGTGTTTTCCGTCTGGCTGAAATAGGACATCACGGTCGCCTGCCAGCTGTCATTGGCATAGTCGTTGTCGACACCGTAGGTGGCCCAGCCGTTGTAGTCGCCGGCGTGGCCGAGGCCGAGCGCGTGGCCGATCTCGTGCAGGTAGGTCTGGTAGGAATAGCTCGCCTTGCCGGTTCCGTAGTCCTGCAGCCAGCTGGAATCGATGTTGACATAGGCGGACACGGTCTTGCTGCCCGAGCCCGTATATCCGCTATAGGCGCCGGACTGGCTGTCGTCGAAGCTGATGTCGGCCCCCGCCTTGACATAGCTGAAGCGGATGCCGCTGACGGATGTCCAGGCATCCAGCGCCCAGTGCGCCAGCTGCTGGCCGGCGGCGGTCAGCGCGGTGATGTCGACGGTCAGCGTGCCGCCGGGTTTGACCGCGAAGGCGTGGCGCGGAACGCCTTCGCTGTCCCAGTAGCCATCGGTCAGCTGGCTCGCGATCTGGTCATAGGAATAGGTGGAGGTACCGGCCATCAATCTGTCTCGCTCGATTTCCCGGAAGTATCCGCAGGTCCGCTTAAGGAGCGATTAAGTTGCTCGCCTGACCTGCCTGCTTTAGCGAAAGTCGCCGATTCGATCCAGCGCTGCCCGCAGGCTGCTCAGCCGGGAAGCTCGACGCTCCAGGAAAACCGCTGCGTCTGCCCTTCCGGCAGAAGGATGCTGTAAGGGCGCTGCGCCAGTTCGCCGGAACTGCCGACCTCCGCCGCCGTGCCGTGCCATGGCTCGATGCACAGGAATGGCGGCGCCGGATCCACGCCGGGCTTGGACCAGAGGGCGAGATTGGGGAGGTTGTCGACCGAGAGTTTCAACGCCGGCCCGCCTTCCACCGCATAGGTCAGCCCGTTGCCGGCACCGTCGGGAAAGATCATCGCATCGGCATCGAACATGGCATGGTCGAGCGTCAGCGCGCCGTCGACGAAGGGAGACGGCAGAAGGTCCGGCCCGACCAGCCCGTCCTGCAGGCGAACCATTGCGGGCTCTCCGCCATTGTCGAGCGTCACCCGGTGCGGCCTGCCTTCGCTTCCCGGCAGCGGCCAGAGGAAGGCGGGGTGGAAGCCGAGGCCGAAGGGCATGGCATCCCGGCCGCGATTTTCGACCGTCGCCGACACCGTCAGGCGCGGTCCTTCCAGCAGATACTCGACCGCGAGGAGGAATTCGAACGGGTAGACGGCGCGGGTTGCCTCCGACGGCGCAAGCTCGAAGCGGCACATGGTCTGCGTCGAAGCGGCCAGCGAAAACTCGGCGCGACGGGCAAAGCCGTGCTGCGCCATGTCGTAGGACGTGCCGTCGATGCGGATGCGGTTGTCCGGCGCCTTGCCGACCATGGGAAAGAGAATGGGCGCGCGGCCGGTCCAGAAGGCGGCATCGCCATTCCACAGCCAGGATTTTCCATCGGCGCTGGTCAGCGACTGCATTTCCGCCCCGAGAGCCGCGACGTCGACCGTCAACCGGCCATTGGAAATGCGGGTGGTCGAACTGTTCATCTGCGGCTCCTTGTCGGCGCGAACGGTGGACGGCCACCACGCGAGGCGACCGGATTGCCCCTGTCCTCCTACACGATCAGGCTCGGCAAATCATCCCGCCTCAGGCCTGCGGAAGCTTCAGTTCCATGCAGGTGAGATCGAGCCAGCGGCCAAACTTGATGCCGACCTCCGAAAACTGGCCGGCGACACGAAAGCCAAGCTGCTCGTGAAGCCGGATCGACGCGCTGTTGCCGGATTCGATGGCGGCGATCATCACGTGAATGCCGCCGGTCCGCGCCCGCTCGACCAGCGCCGCCATCAGCGTGCGGCCAATGCCGCTACCGCGATGATCGCGGTGCACGTAGACGGAATGCTCGACGGTCTGCCGGAAACCTTCGAACGGGCGCCAGTCGCCATAGGAGGCGTAGCCGGCGATCGCGCCGTTTTCGACCGCCACCAGAACCGGAAAGCCGCGCGCCTGGCGTGCCGCGAACCACTGGCGGCGGTTGTCGAGATCGACCAGCGTCTCGTTCCAGATCGCCGTCGTGTTGGCCACCGCGTCGTTGTAGATTTCCATCACCCCGGCGAGATCGGCCTCGGTGGCGTCGCGGATGTCCATGCCCGTCCCTCGTCCAATATGAAAGCGTTTCGTCCACTATAGGAGACGAGGCAGCTTGTCTACTGTCGCGCCTCACGAGGCGCTGCCGCCAAGGCTGAAGCATGTCAGGACGGCGCTGTAATGGACGGCAGCGGCTGCGACGACGAATCCGTGCCAGATGGCATTCTGGTATTTCAGCTTTTCCCAGACATGGAAGATGACGCCGAGCGAATAGATCATCCCGCCGATGACGATCAGCCAGACGCTGATCGACGGCAGATAGGAGGACACCGGCTGCATGATCATTACGCCGCTCCAGCCCATGGCGAGGTAGAGCAGGATGGCGAGCCTGTCGTAGCGCCCCGGAAACAGGCATTTCAGGAGCACGCCGGCAATCGCGCTGGTCCAGATGCCGACCAGCATGAGGCGGATCAGCGGGTCTTCGGCGCCGCGCTGGAGGAAGGGCGTATAGGTGGCGGCGATGAGAATGAAGATGGCCGAATGATCGAGGCGCCGCAGCAGCCACTTCGTGCGGGTATAGGGCCAGATATTGTAGGTGAAGGAGATGGAAAGGCACAGCACGAGGCCGATGCCGTAGATCCAGGCGGCAGCGAGCTGGCCGTGGCTCGACCAGACGCTGGCGTAAAAGATCAACGCCGTTGCGCCGATCAGGGCAAAGACGATGCCGATCCCGTTGATGATGGCATCGGCCACCAGTTCATCGAAATCATACCGTCGTCCGAAATTGAAAAGATCGCTCATCTGGCCTCGCTGGCTTGAGAGCAAAGGATGGCGTTGACACGGCCCCAAGGCAAGGGCAGCGGACGTCAAATTGCGTTTCAGCCTGTGACATGGAGCAGGCGCCGGCAGTGCCGTCGCAGACTTCGGTCGCCGAGCGGATCGTCAACAATTACGGAACAATGTTTTGCCGCTTCATGCTCTATCGTGAACGATGGCTTGGAGCGATACTCTCACCTGACAATAGTTCCTGGAGACCGGAGACCGATCGTGACCAGCACAGCCGACGTTTTTGCCCTGACCCGCCCGGCGCATGTGGACCGCGCCCATCTGGTGGTCGACGACCTGCGGGCCGTGTCCGATTTCTATCAAAACGTGGTCGGGCTTTCCGTTCTCGAAAAGGCAGCCAGCGGCGAAGTCCTCGGGGTCGCCGGCCTGCCGCTCCTCAGCCTCACGACCGAACGCGGCATCACGCGCGCACCGCGGACAGCCGCCGGCCTTTTCCACACCGCGTTCCTGGTGCCGGACCGGGCGGCGCTGGCCCTGTGGCTTGCCCATGCGGCGGAGGCGGGTGTCCGGCTCGACGGCGCTTCCGACCACCTGGTGAGCGAGGCGCTCTACCTCTCCGACCCGGAGGGCAACGGCATCGAGATCTACCGCGACCGCCGCCCCGACGAATGGACCTATCACCCGGACGGGACCGTCGCCATGGCGACCGAACGCCTCAACCTGCAGGCACTCGTCGCCAGCGCGCCCCAGACACAATGGGGCGGCATGCCCGACGGCACGGCGCTCGGCCATATCCATCTGCAGGTGGGCGACCTGCCCCAGGCGGATGCCTTCTACCGCGACGTGCTGGGGCTAAAGATCATGGCACGCTATCCCGGCGCCAGCTTCTTTGCAACCGGCGACTACCACCACCATATCGCGGCCAACATCTGGAACAGCCGCGGCGCACTCAAGCGCCAGGACAAGATGACCGGACTGTCCGACTACAAGGTGCATTTCAACGACACCGGCGCGCTCGACCGGGCACTTGCGGCTGCCGACGCCCAGGAGATTCCGGTCACCAAGGGTACGGAGGGTTTTTCGCTGCTCGATCCGTGGGGCATCGGGTTGACCCTCTCAGCTTAATTGGCCCTGAGGGCCGAGCCCTTGGGCATCGGCCTCACGCTCTCCGCATAATTCCCAGCATCCTGCCCGAGCCCTTGGGCATCGGCCTCACGCTCTCCGCATAATTCCCAGCATCCTGCCCGAGCCCTTGGGCATCGGCCTAACCCTCTCAGCATAATTCCCAGCATCCTGCCCGAGCCCTTGGGC
>Ga0065165_1002015_pt1 | contig 18962 bp, 16 predicted proteins | sample AraplaMF_Cvi_mMF_FD_63813 | JGI IMG/M metagenome (GOLD analysis project Ga0065165, IMG submission 63813) | Arabidopsis root microbial communities from the University of North Carolina, USA - plate scrape MF_Cvi_mMF (version 2) (version 3) | ecosystem: Host-associated > Plants > Roots >...
TATCCAAGAGGCGTTTATTCGGACGATTCCCGGTCTCGAAAAGGTCGACATTGCTCAACCGGGATACGCGATCGAATATGATTATGTCGACCCTCGTGAGCTGACGGCGAGCCTGGAAGTCCGCAAGCTGAAAGGCCTGTTCCTAGCTGGTCAGATCAATGGGACAACGGGCTACGAGGAAGCGGCCGCGCAGGGGTTGGTTGCGGGGATTAACGCTGCTCGCCTGGCGTCTGGCGCGGCTGCGCATGTCTTCAGCCGATCCGAATCCTACGTCGGCGTTATGATCGACGACCTGACAGCAAAGGGCGTTACCGAACCCTACCGTATGTTTACGTCACGAGCCGAATACCGACTGTCGCTACGCGCGGATAATGCTGATCTCCGGCTCACTCCAATTGCATTATCGCTGGGAATAGTTGGGAGCGAGCGCTGGCAGAAATTCTCGCGTTTCAAAGAGGAAATTGATCAGGGCCGCACCTACCTGCAATCTGTCAATCTCACGCCGGCCGAGGCACAACGAGTTGGCATATCGCTCAATCAGGACGGGAAGCGTCGAAACGGATACGACCTTCTGGCGTTCCCAAATCAAACAGTTGCTGAGCTAGCGTCTGTTTGGCCAGACTTGGCTCAAGTATCTCGCAAGGCAGCAGAAGCTTTAGAGATCGAGGCCTCGTATTCTGTCTATATGGACCGGCAGTGGGCGGACATCGTGTCACTGCAGCGCGATGAGGCGGTTGCGATTCCCATCGATTTTGATTTCAGTAATCTTCCAGGTCTCTCTAACGAACTGAAACTGAAACTGACCAAGGCTCGGCCAGCAAATCTTGCTCACGCCGGGTTAGTCGATGGTATGACACCAGCTGCGCTTGCCCTCCTCCTCGCGCTTCTGAAGAAGGACAGTCCCGCACAACGCCTCCAGCGAGTCTCCTGATGAATTTGAACGGCATGAGTGTTTCACGTGAAACGCAGGAGCGATTGAGCCTCTTTTTGGAGCTCTTCAGGAAATGGGCGAAGTCTATCAACCTCGTCGCACCGTCCACATTGGATGATCTATGGACCAGGCATATCGCCGATAGTGCACAGATCTTTCAACTTTCTCCCGGGCCGCATAACTGGCTTGACGTGGGTTCGGGTGGTGGTTTTCCAGGTGTGATTACGGCTATCCTTTTGGCAGAACACGGAGACGGATGGGTTCATCTCGTCGAAAGCAATCAAAAGAAGGCAGCCTTCCTTCGGGTTGCGCTCGCGGAAACAGCAGCTCGGGGGTCCGTCCACGCCATCCGAGTCGAGACAGCCCAAGAGTCTTTTCCGGCCTGTGACCGTGTGTCTGCCCGAGCATTTGCTGAACTTGATCTACTTTTCACATATGTGGCGCCGTGGATGGAGCGAGAGTCGACCAAAGCTTTTCTCCACAAAGGCCGGGATTATCAACGCGAACTTGCAAAAGCGCGTGGCTCGTGGGTTTTCGATCTGTTAGAACACAGAAGTGTTGTCGAGCCGGATTCCGTGATCCTTGAGGTCAGCCAGCTGAGGCGCCACGTCGTTTAGACAGGTGCGGGTATGGACAAGAATCGAATTATAACCATTGCGAACCAAAAGGGCGGTGTCGGAAAGACAACGACCGCGATCAATCTTGCTACGGCGCTAGCCGCCATCGGTGAGAATGTTTTGATTATCGACCTTGATCCTCAAGGCAATGCAAGTACCGGGCTTGGTATCGACCGCAAGTCTCGCAAGCTATCATCCTACGATCTCTTGATGGGGTATAACACGATCTCCGAGACTGTTATGCGGACTGCTGTTCCTAATCTGTCGATCATTCCCTCCACTATGGATCTGCTCGGATTCGAAATGGAAATCTCGCAGAGCAGCGATAGGGCCTTTCGCCTGCGACGTGCGCTTTCGACCGCAGACGCTCTGGCCTACAGCTATATCCTGCTGGATTGCCCACCTTCCTTCAACCTACTGACAATGAACGCGATGGCTGGCGCCCATTCTGTGCTTGTCCCGCTACAATGTGAGTTCTTTGCTTTGGAAGGTTTGAGTCAACTTCTGGAGACGGTCGACCAGGTTCGGCGCACCGTGAATCCGAACCTCGACATTCAGGGCATTGTCTTGACCATGTTCGACGCGCGGAACAATCTCGCACAACAGGTTGTCTCGGATGTTCGCACATATCTTGGCGAGAAAGTATATCACACGCTCATTCCAAGGAACGTGAGGGTATCCGAAGCGCCGTCGCATGGAAAGCCGGCTATCCTTTATGACCTAAAATGTGCCGGTAGCCAGGCTTACTTGCAGCTGGCATCCGAGGTTATCCAGCGCGAACGTCGCCGTAAGGCGGCCTAGACTCTAATTCGATAGGTAGTTTCTTATGGTTGATGATCCTTCCAAGCGTCGCCTGGGACGCGGTCTTGCAGCGCTGATCGGGGAAATGGACCAGCCTCTTCCACAGGAAGGACAAGCTAAAAGCGTCAATCCTGACCGTTTGGTGCCCATCGAGCAAATTGCGCGAAATCCAAAGAATCCACGGCGTTATTTTGACGAGGGAGACCTTCAGGATCTCTCCAGTTCGATCCGGCAGCACGGGATTGTTCAGCCAGTCGTTGTTCGGCAGCGCAATGACGGCTACGAGATAATCGCTGGTGAGCGCCGGTGGCGCGCGGCCCAGCTGGCCGGACTGGTCGAAATCCCCGTCATCGTGCGTGACGTCGATGATCGCACGGCGCTCGAAATTGCTATCGTCGAAAACGTTCAACGGGCTGATCTTAATCCGCTCGAAGAGGCACTTGGCTATGATCAACTGATCGCCGAGCACGGCTATACACAGAATGATCTCGGCGAGATCATCGGAAAAAGCCGTAGCCACGTCGCAAACAGCCTTCGCTTGCTGAAGCTGCCGGATCCCGTCCGCGACATGCTCGCTGCCGGTTCGCTCTCGGCTGGACACGCAAGGGCACTGATCACGACTTCAGACCCCGCGGCGCTCGCAAAGCAGATTGTTTCGAAGGGAATGTCGGTGCGCGATGCTGAGCGACTTGCTCAGAACGACATCAAAGGGCAGTCGTCGGAAGGACGGGGTGCGCCAAAATCTGTCGACAAGGATTCCGATACCCTAGCGCTCGAGCGCACTCTCACCGACGCGTTGGGACTCGAGGTGAAGATCAGCCACAAGGGCGGCAGCGGGCACATTCGGGTCAACTACCGAACTCTCGAGCAACTGGAAGATATTTGCCGACTGCTGGAGCGGAAATAGCTCAAGCTCTGCGTCGCGCTTGGGCCGCTGCTGCCATCAATGCCTGAAGAGCAATGCTGGGCTCAAGTACTTGCCTCTGCCGCGACGCCAGCACTGCTGCCTGCAGTCGTTCAGCCTCGCGCTTGATCGACGCAGGACCCCAGTCTCTCAAAGCCTGTTCGATGATTGGCTTCCGCTTGAAGTGCAAATGACGGCCCAGCGTCATCATTACCTGGCCAACCTGCAGCTTTTTGTCATCCATCTCCGAGCGCATTGCATCGAGCATCTGCAACTGCCTCAGGCACGATTGCAGTACAATGAATACCGAGGTCTTGGAAGCCACAACCTTCTGGATGGCCCGATTAAGGGCTGCGAGATCTCCGGTCAAAACGGCATCGACAGCGTGGTCGGCGGAAACACTACTCGCATCCCCGATGATGTCATCCACTTGTCGTTCGTCGATCACGGCGCTTCCGCGACAATAGAGCGCCAGTTTGCGGATCTCGTTTCGGGATGCGATACGATCGCCGCCTAGGAGTTCCATCAGCCTTGAACGCGCGGCCGGGCTGATTTTCAGATTGTCCGCTTCCAGTTCAATATCAATGAGGCCTTGGAGCGCCCTGGCATCATCCGCGTAGCAGGGAATTACAGCAATATTTTTAGCCGGCTCAGCAATCTTTCGAAGACCGCTTCCTTTCTTGAGATCGCCAGCTTCCACTATTAGGATATTGGCCGGAGCGGGGCCGGCTGCCAGCACCAGCATGGCGTCGAGAAGCGGCTTTTCGTTTGCCGCACCGCGCAGCCAGACAAGTTTTTCTCCGCCGAACAGGCCAAGCGAGTTGACCTCGTCCATCAAGCGTCCTGGGTCGCCCGAGAGGTCGCTTACATCCATCTTGAGCATGGAAAACGGATCGTCCGTTGCCACGCCGGTCGATTTCGCGACCGCGGCGGCGCGCTCCGAAACGAGGCCGCGGTCGGGGCCATAGATCACGAATATCTTGTAGAGCTCGACCCCCCTTTTTACGAAGCGATCGAATTCGTGCGACTTTATTTCTGCCATGCAGGCTTCGGCTGCGGCTGTACCAGCGGAGAGGATTGCGGCTCACGGGACAAGGCGATCGCGATTTCGCCACGCATAAACTCCGCAGCCTCCCGAGCGGCGCGGTTTTCGGCGTCACGGATCGATCGAAGCTTGGCGAAGCTCTGCCCGGAGACATCGATCTGAGAGACAACCTCCCGGGTGGCGGTCTTGATGACTTGGCCGTCGCGGATGCGCGTCAGCGTGTAGGTCACCGACAAGGCAACCCGTCCCGCCACGGGTGTATTGGTCACGGCAACAGTGTTGTCGTCGGTGGTAATGTCTAGGATGCTGGAAGCCGAGCTTTTCGCGGTCATTGTGACTTCGTACTCGGGATGCGCCGGCTCCCCTGCCCCGCCGGCGGCGAGAAAGATCAAGTTGTTGCGGACCACCTGTTCTATGCGGTTATGCGGGTCGGCAAACCCGACCGTGGAGAGGCGCTGGCCAGCTCCGGTGCTTTCCGAATAGAGAGGGCGGACCTGGCAGCCGGCCAGAAGGACGAGGGCACCGGCAGCGAGAGCCAGAGCGATGCGGCGGGCGGAGCGGTCAGGCGACAATGTTCACGATCCTCTGTGGGACGACGATGATCTTTTTCGGCGGGCGGCCATCCAAAGCCGTTTTCACCGCGTCCATTGCAAGTACCGCGGCCTCGACGGCAGTTTGATCCGCGTCGCGCGGGATTGTCAATTCGCCGCGTTTCTTGCCGTTGATCTGGACCGGCAACGTAATCTCGTTTTCGACCACGAGCGCTTCATCAAATGGCGGCCAATCGGCCTCGGTCAACAGACCCGTGTTGCCCAGAACCGCCCAGCACTCTTCCGAAAGATGCGGCGTCATCGGGGCGACGATCTGCACCAGGATTTCGGCAGCGTTGCGCACGGCAGCCAGGTAGGCGGCGTCGCCCCCTCCGGCGGCCACGTCAGCCAGCGGCCCGGCCAAGCCATTCACCAGTTCGTAGATGCGAGCGACGGCCTTGTTGAAGGCGAGCTTGTCGTAGTCCGCCTGGACCGCCTTCAGGGTGCGATGGGCAAGCTGCGAAATGGCCAGCGCGTCGCCTTCCTTTGCCGGTACGGGCGTAACGGCCGACAGGGCATCGGCCGCTTCGGATACCAGCCGCCAGAGGCGCTGGGTAAAGCGATGTGCTCCCTCGACGCCTGCTTCAGACCAGATCACGTCGCGGTCCGGCGGAGAGTCCGACAGGACGAAGAAGCGTGCCGTGTCGGCGCCGTAGGATGCGATGATATCGTCCGGATCGACAACGTTCTTCTTCGACTTCGACATTTTCTCGATCGAGCCGATCGTCACTTCCTCGCCATTCCTGATCAGGGTGGCGCGGCGCCTACCGTCGGCTTCCTCGATCCGGATGTCGGCAGGTGCGACCCATTCGCCGGCTTGACCGGAGCCGAGGCGATAGGTCTCGTGAACGACCATGCCTTGGGTGAACAGGCCCTTGAAGGGCTCTTTCACATCTACATGACCGGTTTCCCGCATCGCGCGGGTAAAGAAGCGGGAGTAGAGCAGATGCAGGATCGCATGCTCGATGCCGCCAATGTACTGGTCGACCGGCAGCCAGTGATTGGCGACCGCCGGATCCGTCGGCGCGTCTTCGCGTGGCGCGGTGAAGCGCGTAAAATACCAGCTGGAATCCACGAAAGTGTCCATGGTGTCCGTCTCGCGGCGGGCATCCTTGCCGCAGTGCGGGCAGGCCACGTGGCGCCATGTGGGGTGGCGATCGAGCGGGTTGCCCGGCATGTCGAAGGTGACGTCGTCCGGCAGACGGACCGGCAGGTCCGGCTTCGGCACCGCGACCACGCCGCAATCGTCGCAATGGATGACCGGGATGGGGCAACCCCAGTAGCGCTGGCGCGAAATGCCCCAGTCGCGCAGCCTGAAGTTCACCTTGCGCTCGCCCTGCGGCGCGTTGCCCACGGTCTGACCGGCCAGGGTCTCGGCAACCAGCTGGAAAGCCTCGTCGGTGGTCTTGCCATCGAGGAAGCGCGAATTGATCATCACCCCGTCCTCGACATAGGCGGTGTCGCCCACGGCAAAGCTGGACGCGTCCGCGCCTTTTGGCATGACGACCGGGACAACAGGCAGATGGTACTTGCGCGCGAAATCCAGGTCGCGCTGGTCGCCGGAGGGGCAGCCGAAGATGGCGCCCGTTCCGTATTCCATGAGCACGAAATTGGCGACGTAGACCGGCAGCTCCCAAGAGGGGTCGAGCGGATGCCTGACGCGCACACCGATGTCCATGCCCTTTTTCTCAGCCGTCTCCAGCGCAGCCAAGGACGTGCCCTGACGTCGGCATTCTTCGGCAAAGGCTTCGATAGCCGGATTCGCTGCCGCAGCGGCCTTGGCCAGGGGGTGGTCAGCAGCAATCGCCAGGAAGGATGCGCCGAACAGAGTGTCCGGCCTGGTCGTATAGACAGTCACTTCGGTCTCGCCCGCCGGTGCCGTCTCCGCGACAATCTCCCAGCGGATGGTCAGGCCCTCGGAACGCCCGATCCAGTTTTTCTGCATCAACCGGACCTTTTCAGGCCACTGGTCGAGCGTGTCCAATGCGTCGAGCAGATCCTGGCTGAAATCGGTAATCTTGAAGAACCACTGGACCAGATCCCGCTGCTCGACCAGCGCGCCCGACCGCCAGCCGCGGCCGTCGATCACCTGTTCATTGGCCAGAACGGTCTGATCGACCGGATCCCAGTTAACCTTCGACTGCTTGCGATAGACGAGGCCCTTTTCCATCATGTCCAGAAAAAGGTGCTGCTGGCGCTGGTAGTATTCGACGTCGCAGGTGGCAAATTCGCGAGACCAATCCAGCGACAGGCCCATGGCCTTCAGCTGCTTCTTCATCGATTCGATGTTCTGATAGGTCCAGGTCTTGGGATGGACCTTGTTGTCGCGGGCAGCGTTTTCGGCCGGCATGCCGAACGCATCCCACCCCATCGGGTGCAGCACGTTGAAACCCCGGGCCCGCTTGTAGCGTGCGACCACGTCACCCATGGCATAGTTGCGCACGTGTCCCATGTGGATGCGGCCCGACGGATAGGGGAACATCTCGAGGACGTAATACTTCTCGCGCGGATCATCGTTATCGGTTTCGAAAACCTTCGCATCGGCCCATTTCTGCTGCCAGCGGGGTTCCGCGTCGCGCGGGTTGTAACGTTCAGTCGCCATGGGAATTATTTTCCGGAAGATCAGTTCGAAGATTTGGGCAGACCTTCACCATGAAAGCCCGCAAGCGTCAAGTTTCGCGGCGTTCGGAGGAGTATCAGAGTTCTAGATGATTGCGCTTGGCACGCTCCTATATGGGCTTTAAGCCAATACGCTACAAGGAACGCAGAAGGGTACGCAGGATGACTGTCGAGGATCGTTTGGACGACGTCAGGTCGAGGATTGCAAAGGCGGAACAGAGTGCGCATCGGGCTGCCGGCTCCGCTCTACTGGTGGCCGTTTCAAAGACGTTCGAGGCGGATCAGATCCGTCCTGTCATCGCCGCCGGCCAGCGTGTCTTCGGCGAAAACCGGGTCCAGGAAAGCCAGGGAAAATGGCCAGACCTGAAACAGGAAACGCCAGGTATCGAACTTCATCTGATCGGGCCCCTGCAGTCCAATAAGGCTGCCGATGCCGTCGCGCTTTTCGATGTCATCGAGACGGTCGATCGCGAGAAGATAGCCCGTGCGCTGGCCGCGGAGATCAAGCAGCAAGGACGCAGCGTGCGACTTTACGTCCAGGTCAATACGGGACTCGAGCCCCAAAAGGCCGGGATCGAGCCGAAGGAGACAGTCGCTTTCGTCGAACTGTGCCGGAAGGAACTGGGCCTCGCGATCGAAGGGCTGATGTGCATTCCCCCGGCTGACGAGAATCCGGGGCCGCATTTCGCGCTTCTCAGCAAATTGGCCAAGGAATGTGATCTGGACCACCTTTCTATGGGCATGTCCGGCGACTTCGAGACGGCCATCGAATTCGGGGCGACCAGCGTGCGCGTCGGATCTGCCATTTTCGGCACACGCTAGGCCGAAGCTGACCCTAGCCCTTCGTCGGGCTTTGCGGTCATGCCCAAGCCCCCTAGACTACTGCTTCACAGGCAGTGCCATGTCACGGGAGGTGCAGATGCAAAGCCGCTATTTCGACGCATACGAGGCTTGGCGCCAGGACCCGGACGGGTTCTGGCAGCTGGCGTCGGAAGCGATTGACTGGTTCAGGCCACCGGACAGCGTCTTCGACGCAAGGCAGGGGGTCTATGGGCGCTGGTTCGTCGGCGGGGAAACGAATACCTGCTACAACTGCCTCGACCGGCAGATCGAGAATGGGCGGGCCGAGCAGCTCGCTTTCATTCACGACAGCGCGATGACCGGCGCCGTCAGGCGCTACACGTACCGCGAGACATTGGACGAAGTGACCGCGATTGCAGCCGTCCTGCGCCGGCTCGGCATCGAAAAGGGCGACCGCGTTATCATCTACATGCCGATGGTGCCCGAGGCGGTGTTCTCCATGCTTGCCTGCGCGAGGCTGGGTGCGGTTCATTCCGTCGTGTTCGGCGGCTTTGCGGCGCAGGAGCTGGCCGCGCGTCTCAACGATTCGGAAGCGAAACTGATAATCGGCGCAAGCTGCGGCCTGGAGCCCGGCAAAACGGTCGCCTACAAGCCCCTGATAGACCAGGCGATCGAGCTTGCACGCAACAAGCCGCGGAACTGCCTTATCCTGCAGCGGCCGGAGCTTACCGTCGAGATCAGACCCGAACGGGGAGAGCTGGATTTCGCGACCGAGGTGGCACAAGCACGCGGCGTGGCGGTCGACTGCGTGCCGGTGCTGGCGACGGATCCCCTCTATATTCTCTACACTTCCGGAACGACGGGGCAGCCGAAAGGCGTAGTTCGCGACAATGGCGGCCACATGGTCGCGCTCCACTGGAGCATGTTCAACATTTTCGGAATGAAGCCCGGGGAAGTCTTCTGGACAGCCTCCGACATCGGCTGGGTCGTCGGTCATTCCTATATCGTCTACGCACCCCTCCTCACCGGAAATACGAGCGTGATCTTCGAGGGCAAGCCTGTCGGGACGCCGGATGCGGGAACGTTCTGGCGGGTCGCTGCAGACCATGGCGTCAAGGTTCTGTTTACAGCCCCCACGGCATTCCGAGCTATCCGACGCGACGATCCGGAGGGGGAGCTTGTCGCTGCTCACGACCTTTCGAACCTGCGCGGATTGTTTCTTGCCGGTGAACGGGCGGACTCGCAGACGCTCAAATGGGCGGAGCAGAAGCTCAACGTCCCCGTCATCGATCACTGGTGGCAGACCGAGACCGGATGGCCTGTTGCCGCAAACACGCTGGGTCTTGGCCTGATGCCGGTAAAGCACGGATCGCCAACACGGCCGATGCCGGGATATGCAATCGAGGTTCTAGACGATGCCGGCCATCCGGTGCCGCCGGGAACGCTTGGCAATCTGGTGATCCGGCTGCCACTGCCGCCGGGTTGCCTGCCTAGCTTCTGGAAAGCCGACGAACGGTTTCGAGAGACCTGTCTTGCGGAGTTTCCCGGCTACTACAAGACGGCAGACGCCGGCGTTATCGACGAAGACGGCTATATCTTCGTCATGGCGCGGACGGATGACATCATCAACTGCGCCGGCCATCGCCTGTCGACCGGTGCGATGGAAGAGGTCTGCGCGAAGCATTCGGACGTTGCCGAGTGCGCGGTGATCGGCGTGCATGATGCGGTGAAAGGACAGATCCCTTGCGGCTTCCTGGTGCTGAAAAATCACGTTTCACGGGAAACATCGCAGATCGCTGCGGAAGTGGCGCAACTGGTCAGGGCCGAGATCGGACCGGTCGCCGCCTTCAAGTCGGTCATGATCGTTCCCAAGCTTCCAAAAACCCGATCCGGTAAGATCCTGCGCGGAACGATGCAGAAAATTGCCGACGACCTGCCCTGGAAGATGCCGGCCACGATCGAGGATCCAGCCACGCTCGACGTGATCACTTCATTGTTGAAGAAGAATGGCTATACACAAACTGAGGGGAGCAAGTCAGTCCCGGCCATGCCCAATTAAGCCCGGTCGGCGCTAGCCTTGCGCTGCCATCGTGGCGCGGAGCGCATCATTGATGCGATCCTGCCAACCGGGACCATCCTGCTGGAACCAAGCGAGGACATCGCTGTCGATGCGCAGGGTTACCGTCTCGCGACCGTGCGGGACGGCTGGTCTTTCAACCGCCGGCGCTGCCTTTTTGGGCGCCGGTTTGAACAACGCCTCGGCGGCATCCATCGGGTTAACCGGTCTGCGGGGGGTGGATGCCATGATCTCAGTCTCCGTTACAGCCGCCGGCTGCGATCACTAGAAGCGATCGTCCTCGTCTTCCTCATTGCGCGTCGACTTGAGGGAAGAGAGCTTGGCGAAGACAGCGTCCGCATCGATCTCCTTTTCTTCCTCGCGGTCGCTGCGGTAGCTGAAGCCGAGGTTTTCGGTTTCGGATGCAGGCTGCAGGGAAGCGCCAAGTTCGGCGGCGGTCGGAAGCGGGCGGCCCTTTGACGCCTTTTCAACTTCCAAATCGAGGTCGATCTGGCTGCAGAGGCCGAGCGTTACCGGATCCATCGGAGCGAGGTTTGCGGCATTCCAATGGGTCCGCTCGCGGATCTGCTCGATCGTCGACTTGGTGGTGCCGACAAGACGCGAGATCTGTGCGTCCTTAAGTTCCGGATGGTTGCGAACCAGCCAGAGAATGGCGTTCGGCCTGTCCTGACGCTTGGAAACCGGCGTGTAGCGCGGGCCACGGCGCTTGGATTCCGGGACGCGCACCTTCGGATCCGAAAGCTTGAGCCGGTAGTTGATGTCGCCTTCGCCGCGCTGGATCTCGTCACGCGACAGCTGGCCTGTCGCGATAGGATCCAGGCCCTTGATTCCCTGCGCCGCTTCGCCGTCAGCAATAGCCTTCACCTCGAGGGGATGCAGTTTGCAGAACTGAGCGATCTGTTCGAAGGAAAGAGCAGTATTGTCGACCAGCCACACGGCGGTCGCCTTCGGCATGAGCAGCTGTTGAGCCATGGATATAGTTCCTCTGTCCGTCCGCGCCGGTGTCGCGGGCCGTGGGTAGCAAACCACAAATTTCCGGGAATTCATTGCTGCTATAATCGAAAAGGCGTCCGATTGCAATTCTTCATGAAGGGTGACCGTTTGTCTAATTGCCGGTGCCGCACCAGCTGCTATGAATCCGACATATGACTTTGATCTGCTTCGGCGATCGAAGCAGGCAGGGAGGAATGGCATGTCCGAAAAACTCTATCCGGTACTGAAATCCACGAAGGCTCACGCGCTGATCGACCGGGACAAGTATGAGAAATGGTACGAAGAAAGCGTCGAGGATCCGGACAAGTTCTGGGGTAAACACGGCAAGCGCATCGACTGGTACAAGCCATTCACGAAGGTGAAGAACACGTCGTTTACCGGCAAGGTCTCGATCAAATGGTTCGAAGACGGGCTGACCAATGTTTCCTACAATTGCATCGATCGCCACCTGAAGACCCACGGCGAACGTACGGCGATCATCTGGGAGGGCGACAACCCCTACATCGACAAGAAGGTCACCTACAACCAGCTGTATGACCAGGTCTGCCGGCTCGCCAACGTGATGAAGAAGCATGGGGTCAAGAAGGGCGACCGCGTCACCATCTACATGCCGATGATCCCGGAGGCCGCCTACGCGATGCTGGCCTGCGCGCGTATCGGGGCCGTGCATTCGGTCGTCTTCGGCGGCTTTTCGCCGGAGGCTCTGGCCGGCCGCATCGTCGACTGCCAGTCTACCTTCGTCATCACCTGCGATGAGGGCGTCCGCGGCGGCAAGCCGGTGCCGCTCAAGGAAAACACGGATACGGCCGTCCGCATCGCAGCCAAGCAATATGTGACGATCGACAAGGTGCTCGTTGTTCGCCGCACCGGCGGCAAGACGAACTGGGCGCCGGGTCGCGACCTCTGGTATCACCAGGAAATCAACAGCGTAAAAGGCCATTGCGAACCGGTGAAGATGAAGGCCGAAGATCCGCTTTTCATCCTCTACACCTCCGGATCGACCGGCAAACCAAAAGGCGTGCTTCACACCACCGGCGGCTACCTCGTCTATGCGGCGATGACGCACGAATACACCTTCGACTACCACGACGGGGATATCTACTGGTGCACGGCCGATGTGGGCTGGGTGACCGGCCATTCCTACCTCGTATACGGGCCGCTGGCGAACTGCGCGACGACGTTGATGTTCGAGGGCGTGCCGAATTTCCCTGACCAGGGCCGGTTCTGGGAAATCGTCGACAAGCACAAGGTGAACATCTTCTACACGGCACCGACCGCCATCCGCTCGCTGATGGGTGCGGGCGACGACTTCGTGAAGCGCTCATCCCGGCAAAGCCTGCGGCTGCTCGGAACGGTCGGCGAACCGATCAATCCCGAAGCCTGGGAGTGGTATCATGGCGTGGTCGGCGACCGGCGCTGCCCGGTGGTCGACACCTGGTGGCAGACCGAAACCGGCGGGCACATGATCACGCCGCTGCCGGGAGCAACCGATCTCAAACCTGGCTCGGCTACCAAGCCGTTCTTCGGGGTCAAGCCGCAGCTGGTCGATAATGAGGGACATGTGCTCGAAGGGGCGGCCGACGGCAATCTTTGCATTACCGACAGCTGGCCAGGGCAGATGCGCACCGTCTACGGCGACCACGAACGCTTCATCCAGACCTATTTCTCCACCTACAAGGGAAAGTACTTCACCGGTGACGGCTGCCGCCGAGATGCGGATGGATATTACTGGATCACGGGCCGGGTCGACGACGTGTTGAACGTCTCCGGCCACCGGCTGGGCACGGCGGAAGTGGAGTCTGCCCTGGTTTCCCATCATCTCGTGTCGGAGGCGGCCGTGGTCGGATATCCGCACACCATCAAGGGGCAAGGGATCTACTGCTACGTCACCCTGATGGCCGGAAACGACGGCACGGACGCGCTGCGGCAGGAGCTCGTCAAGCACGTGCGCAACGAGATCGGCCCGATCGCCGCGCCGGACAAGATCCAGTTTGCGCCAGGTCTTCCAAAGACCCGTTCCGGAAAGATCATGCGGCGCATCCTGCGCAAGATCGCCGAGGACGATTTCGGCGCGCTGGGAGACACCTCGACGCTGGCCGATCCAGCCGTCGTGGACGACCTGATCGCCAACCGGCAGAACAAAACAGCGTAGCAGTTCCTGCCATCAATCGCGGTCGCAGACCTCCGGGGGCTTGCGGCCGCCGTCGTAAGGATGAGCAAGGCCGGCCAGCAAGAGATCGCTCCCGACGTCGCGACCGTCCGAAAGGGTGACGTTCGCGACGATGCGGCCAAAGTATTTGTCGCCTGAGATGCGCGTGAGCTGTATCGTCGGTGAAGCAGAGGCCATGTCTTCGAGCACGTGCTGCGCCTGTTCGGCGCCCGCCCTGATAAGGTCACAGTGCGAATGGATTTCCGGCGCATCGATGCCGCGTATCCGGACGTAGACTTCCATGGTCTGCTGTGGCCAGGGGCGCGCCTCCACGAGAATGGTATCGCCATCGATGACGCGAAGGATTTCCGCCGTTACCGGCCCAGCAATCTCTTCCCGTGCCCGGATCGTCTCCGGGCAGAGCAGCGTCAGACAGAAGAGTGCGAAAAGAGTGGGGCGCATGAAAGGAATAAATTCCGGATCAGGTGCGAAGTCAATAGGAATATTTACTTAGAAGTCGATGGCCCGGCCGTTGATCTCCCAGTCACCGAAGCGGGCAGGGTCAGCACCACCACGGCCACCATGCTCCGGTGCGACTTCGGCGGGAACTGACGCCCTGCGGCGCTCCTCAGCTTCCTGCAAAGCGCGTTGCGCTGCTGGGGAGAGAAACTTCTGTGGCGTCTCGGTGGCGTTGGGAAGGCCTGTATTGTCGTTATCTGCAGTCTGCATAGTCAATCATCAGACGGTTTATTGAAATCAAAGAGCGAACTGGCCACATCATAGGCGGTTCCGGCAACCGGGAAAAGCCTTCGGTCTCAAGAGAATGGTTCCCGTCGCGGATATGGCAAAAGGAGAAATGACGATGAACATGATGCGGACCGCCATGCTTCTGGCCTTCATGACGGCCCTGTTCATGGGGGTCGGCTTTCTGATCGGCGGGCGTGGCGGCATGATGATCGCCTTGGTCATCGCTGCCGGCATGAACCTTTTTTCCTACTGGAACTCCGACAAGATGGTGCTTTCGGCCTATCGTGCGCAGGAAGTTGACGAACGCAGTGCGCCGGAGTTCTACCAGATCATTCGGCAGCTTGCCGCCAATGCCGGCCTGCCTATGCCCAAGGTCTATGTCTACGACAATCCGCAGCCGAATGCCTTTGCGACAGGGCGCAATCCCCAGAACGCTGCCGTGGCGGCCTCGACGGGCCTGCTGCAGGTTCTTAACCAGGAGGAAGTTGCCGGCGTCATGGCGCATGAACTCGCGCATGTGCAGAACCGCGACACGTTGACGATGACGATCACCGCCACGCTTGCCGGGGCCATCTCTATGCTCGGCAATTTCGCGTTTTTCTTCGGGGGAAATCGCGAGAACAACAGCAATCCGCTCGGCTTCATAGGTGTCCTTGCCGCGATGATCGTCGCGCCGCTGGCCGCAATGCTTGTGCAGATGGCAATAAGCCGGACGCGTGAGTATTCCGCCGACCGCCGCGGCGCCGAAATCTGCCGCAACCCCCTCGCGCTCGCTTCGGCGCTTGCCAAGATCGCCGGCGCAGCTCACCAAATTCCGAACTATGATGCGGAACGCAATCCGGCGTCCGCCCATATGTTCATCATCAATCCTTTGTCGGGCGAGCGCATGGATAATCTCTTTTCAACCCATCCCGACACCGGCAACCGTATCGCTGCGCTCCAGCAGATGGCATCGGAGTTCGGCAGCGGCGCCTCGACGTTCTCCTCCGAGGCTGTTAGACCGCAGCGCACCGCGCGTTCCGTACCCACCACCGGCTGGGGCCGCGGCTCCGATGAACCGCGCAAGGGTCCCTGGTCCTGATGGACGACAAAAAAAAGAAGAATTCCAAACCGCAGTCGCAGCACCGCCGGGCGCCGTCGGCTCAGTCCCATCCCCAAAAGCCCGGGCTGGAGGTGCGTGTCACCGCGGCCAAGCTGCTGGCTGCTGCCGTCGACCGCAAGATCTCGCTCGACGGCATGATCGACCCAGTCAACGGAAATCCGGCCTACAGAGCCCTCAGCGATGCAGACCGCGCTCTGGCGCGCGCCATGGTAACGACGGCTTTGCGTTACCTGCCGCGCCTCGAAGCGGCGATTGCATCTCTCCTCGACAGTCCCCTGCCCGAGGGCGCGCGGACGCTGCAGCATGTCTTCATCATCGCCGCGGCCCAGATTCTGCATCTGGACGTCCCCGTCCATGCCGCGGTCGATCTGGCCGTGGAGCAGGCAGACCGGGATCCGCGAACCCGGCGCTTTGCCAAGCTGGTCAATGCCGTGCTGCGCCGCCTGGTGCGCGAGAAGGACGACATCCTGGGACAGACGGCAGCCGTGTCACCCATTCCGTCCTGGTTCCGAGAGAGGCTCGTGGCTGCCTATGGCAAGGACGAGGCCGATCGGATCGCCGAGGCGCAACTCGTGCAGCCGGCGATCGATCTCACAGTTAAAGCCGACCCGCAGACCTGGGCGCAGCGGCTGGGGGCAACTGTTCTGCCGACCGGCAGCCTTCGCCTCCCCTCGTTCCAGGGCAGCGTCACCGAGCTCGAGGGTTATGCCGAAGGCGCCTGGTGGGTCCAGGACGCAGCCTCGAGCATACCGCCGAGGCTCTTCAAGGACGCAGCAGGCAAGAGGATTGCGGACCTCTGCGCGGCTCCTGGCGGGAAGACCGCACAGCTTGTGGCTGCCGGTGCAGTGGTAACCGCTGTCGAGCAGTCCGCCAACCGGGTCGTGCGGCTCAAGCAAAACCTCGAGCGCCTGCATATGGAAGCCGAGGTCGTCGCAGGCGACCTGTTCGAATTCCGTCCGACCGAGTTGCTCGACGGCGTCCTTCTCGACGCCCCCTGCTCTTCTACCGGGACTACCCGCCGGCATCCGGACGTGTTCTGGACCAAGGGACCGGAAGACATCGCCAAGCTTTCGGCACTTCAGGAAAAAATGCTGCGGCACGCCCTGACACTGGTCAAGCCCGGCGGGCTGGTGGTCTTCTCCAACTGTTCACTGGACCCGATGGAAGGCGAAGAGCTCGTTGCGCGCGTGCTGGCCGACACGCCAACCGTCGAGCGCGCTCCGGTCAAAGCCGAGGACTGGCCGGGGCTGGAAGCGGCGATCACCGATGTGGGCGATGTTCGCACCACGCCGGCGATGTTGCCGCCGACCGAGGGCACGACAGGTGGCATGGACGGGTTCTTTGCCTCCGTCCTGCGCATCCGGTAAGACAATATTCACTATAACAGTTGATTATTCTCATAATCTAAAAAGGTGATTCCGCCCCTTCGGACGGACTGACGAATTCCTGCGGAGTGTTCCAGGTTGACGATGAGGCTCGTGGATCGCAGGAGGATTGCGTCCTTCGGATTGCGGGACATTTGGCGACGTCTTGGACGGCGGGTCGCGCCCTTGCGCCTGGCTTTATCTCCGCTTGCGCTGCACGTCCCCGACAGACTGATCGTCGCGCCGACCGATCTTCGGTCACTGGACCCTTTTGTCGCGGAAGAGATTCTCGACGGCCGGTTCCCGATGGCCGGGCGCACGCTCGAAACCTTCGGGGAATCCCCCTTCGCGGTTGATCTGCCGTCGCGGGTGTTTGCGGAACGGCTGCACTCGTTTGCATGGCTCCGGCATATCCGTGCCAAGAAAACCGAAGAGGCCTGCGCCCATGCGCGGGAGATCGTCGATGACTGGATCATCCGCTATGGACGGCGGCGGCGCGGTATTGCCTGGGAGCCGAGCGTGGTCGCCGAGCGCGTCATTGCCTGGCTTTCCCACTCCACGGTGGTTCTTCACAAGGCAGAAGCCGGCTTTTATCGCCGCTTCATGAAAAGCCTCGCCTATCAGGTCCGCTATCTTCGCAAGATCGCCAGATACACGCCGGAGGGTGAGGCGCGGCTGCGGCAGCGGATCGCCCTGGCCATGGCCTCGATCTCCATGCCGACGCGGGCTGCCTTCATCCGCCGCGAGGGCCTGCGCCTCGACCGGGAGCTGGAAGAGCAGATCCTCGCGGATGGCGGCCATGTGTCGCGCAACCCGCGGGCGATCCTCGATATCCTTCTCGACCTGCTGCCGCTTCGCCAGACCTATATCAATCTCGGTCACGACCTACCGTCGAAGCTTATTCCGGCGATCGACCGCATGTATCCGGCCCTCAGATTCTTCCGTCACCAGGACGGGGATCTCGCGCTCTTCAACGGGGCGAGCGCTACCCCGGCCAGCGAGCTGATGTCCGTGCTGCGTTATGACGAGTCCGGCGGACGGCCGTTCAAGGCCCTGCCCCACATGAACTACCAGAGACTGTCCGTTTCCGGAACTACGCTGATCGTCGACACGGGCCGTCCCCTGTCACCGGACCTATCGTGTACCGCCCATGCCGGTACCCTGTCGTTCGAGATGTCCTCCGGAAAACACCGGTTCATCGTCAACAGCGGGTCGCCGAAATGGGCCGGTCGCAGCTATCGCTCGATTGCCAAATCGACGGCCGCCCATTCCACCGTCAGCCTCGACGAGGCGTCGTCGAGCCGCATCGTCAAGTCCAAGCTTGCGGGCGCCCTGCTGCTGCCGGGCGTGACAACGGTGGATATCGAGCGTTGGGACGATCCGCATGGCAATGACTGGCTGAAGACCGTTCACGACGGCTATGTCCGGGACCATGGCTATTTCCACCAGCGCGAAATCGGACTCAGTTCGAAGGGCGACAAGATCAAGGGCCACGATCGGCTGTTCCTCGCCGAAGGCGCAGAAGCGCCTGGTGCCGCGATTGCAGCTGTCGCACGGTTCCACATCCATCCCTCCGTCACGCTGAAGCGACGCGACGAGGAAAGCATAGCGATGCGCGCCCCGGACGGCGAGACCTGGATCTTTGCAGCTCCCGGGCTGGACGTGCTGATCGACGAAGATATCTTTTTCGCCGACGTGTCAGGGATCCGCCCAAGCCAGCAGCTGGTGATCGAGTTCTCACTGCCGCAGACCTCCGAGATCCGCTGGATGCTGCGCAGGGGCGATTAGCCGTTTCCTCTTCCGCCAAGCTGTGCTAACCGGCGGCCATTGAGCTGGCGCCCTCCCGGCGCGTTTGAGGACAATCAGATGGCCGTCGCTTCCAAGAAAATTCCCGCTCCGGACCGCGTGCCCCTGCGCACGGCGCTCCTGTCCGTTTCCGACAAGACCGGCATCATCGAGCTTGCTCAGGCGCTCGTCGAACAGGGCGTCAGGCTGCTGTCAACCGGCGGCACCCACAAGGCGATCGCTGCCGCCGGCCTTCCGGTTACCGACGTGTCGGACGTGACCGGCTTTCCCGAGATCATGGACGGGCGGGTCAAGACCCTTCATCCCAATGTGCATGGCGGCCTGCTGGCTATCCGCGACGATGCCGATCACCAGGCGGCCATGCAGGAGCACGGGATCGAGGCGATCGATCTGGCCGTCATCAACCTTTACCCCTT
>Ga0065165_1002016_pt1 | contig 18958 bp, 9 predicted proteins | sample AraplaMF_Cvi_mMF_FD_63813 | JGI IMG/M metagenome (GOLD analysis project Ga0065165, IMG submission 63813) | Arabidopsis root microbial communities from the University of North Carolina, USA - plate scrape MF_Cvi_mMF (version 2) (version 3) | ecosystem: Host-associated > Plants > Roots > Endosphere...
CCAGCCACGCACCGTTGCACGAGTAGCTTATGTGGTTTTCTACAATAATGTCTATGCCTACCTTGGTGCCGTACTCAAGCACCTTGCCATAGCCGTCTATAGCCGCCTTGGCCACTTCGTCGGCAGTGCCCTTTTGGTCGAGTGCGCCCAGGTTGACCCGAATGGCATAGCAGCCCAGGTGTTTGGCAGCATCGACCCATTTGTAGTGGCTCTCAACAGCCTTGTTGCGTTTGGCATCGTCCAGGTCGGCAATGTTATCGCCGTCTACCATAATCAGATTGTTTTTTACACCCAGATCGCCGGTGCGTGTTTTAAGATCGTTCAGCCAGGCGGTGTCGGTTTCTTTGCCGTTAAAGAACATCGCTACATACTCAACCGTAGAAATGCCGAAGTCTTTCTTGGCTTTCGCGGGAAAGTCCAGCGTAGTAAGCTTGCCATTCCAGAAGTCTGACGCCAGCGAGAACTGTGCGAGTGATATTTCGAAGAATGGCTTTTTAGCATCGCCCGCCAGCAGGGTAGTGGGTAGTAAAGCTGAAGCGGCTACCGCCCCCGCAGCCATGCCGCTCTTTTGTATGAATTCACGACGGTTTATCATATTATGTTTTTGGGTTTGATTATTTAGCAGATAACGAAGAAGATTTTTTCGTGGCGCCATAGATATAGTTCACGAACGTAACGATAAACAACGACTGCCCGGCTGGCGATGTATCGTTACGGAAAACAAAGTATACATCATGCTTGCCTTTGGTAGGGGTAATCAACGCGGTAGGATGAAGCGGCGGCAGCTTCTGGTAATCGCCCTTCTGCGGCACAATTGCTTCGGTCTTGCCGATCAGCGGGCCGGTGGGCGAGTCGATGTGTACCTCGATCGTACCACCTGCCGAATGCAGCATTTGTTCGGGCGCAGACGCTATAAATACAATCTGGGCTATATTGGTAAGATCGGTCGCCTTATAGCCTATATACGCTTTATTACCCGATGCTATGACCAGCTCGATCGGCGGCTCAGGCAACTTGTATTTCTGCACGCCGTCCGTATACTCGGCATTGCCCGCGGGCAGTGTGGCACTGCGCAGCACCATGGTTTTCTCAGCCGTAATCGGTGGTATACCGTTGGCGCCTTTGTCGGTATACGCTGCGCGAAGAATAAACACTCCGTGCTCGGGTGTTCCTTTCGGTATAGCGGTAGTGTACGTGCCGTCTACAGGCAGTGTGGGCCGCTTGTTCTCCTGCCCGAGACTCAGAATGTATTTTACAATTTCACGCGTGTTCGCCTCCGATAGCTGCGGGTGCGCGGCCATCACCGTTTCGCCCCAAACGCCACCACCACCGTTGATGATCTTTTTAGCAAGCCGGTCTATTGCGCCGGGATCGTCCTTATACTTCCTGGCAACCTCGATATACATCGGCCCGACAGATTTTTTATCGATCATGTGGCAGGCCTTGCAGTCGCTCTCATCCATAAGCTTCTTGCCGGTAGCAAACTGTGCCGACGCATCGGCATCCTGGTGCCCCTGGGCGATAGCCACCTGGTCGAAGCCTTCCTTCAGGTAATCGATGCTTACCGATACCTGGTCAGCAGCGATACCGTTGTTCAGCGTGCCGTCCTCCTTATCGGTTACCTTTACCGAATAGTGGAACGATTGGTTGGGGAAGAAGAACGTCTGATTGCCTTCTGTAATATCGAACTCCAGCTGCGGCGGTTCGTTACCGGCTTGTATCGACACTTTTGCTGTACCGCTTTCGCCCTTTGTATCGGTAACGTTAAGCGATGCCGTATAGGTGCCGGGTTTATCCAGCGTGACGGACGGGTTCGGCTCTTTAAAGCTTGCTACCGTCTTGTTGTCGGGGCCGGTAATCGTCCATTCGTATTTCAGCTTGTCGCGGTCATAGTCTACCGTACCGGCTGAATTTAGCGCCACCGTCAGAGGAACGGCACCCTGAGGTTTATCGGCTGCCAGGCGCACCGCTGGTTTACGGTTGCCGCTGTTATATTCAATGCGTACAAGCCGTGCATCTTCATTGCCCTGGAACCAGGCCGTGCCGTACTCCAGCATATATAAGTCACCCGATACCGGGTCGAACTCCATATCCATCGGATTACTGAATTTGTGCGATGGCATAAAGCGTTCCATGCCCACATAGTCACCCTTGTTGTTCATCGTTACCGCCATAACCCAGCCCCGCATCCATTCGTAGATAAACAGCTTGCCATTATAATAATCCGGGAATGCCCGTTTAGCCTTCTTGAAGTCTTCGGCATAATATACTTCCCCGGCCATAGCCGTACGTCCACCTTTACCCACCTGCGGGAATTCTTTCGACTCGTCGTATGGATACCAGATGAACGCCTTCTGTGCCGGCGGCAGCTCGGTGAGGCCGGTGTTGTTTACCGAGTTGTTAACGGGCTTCTCTGGATTAAACACCGCGCCGGTCTTGCCGGTGGCAAAGTTACGCTCATAATAAGCCTGGTTATCGCCCACAAAGTATGGCCAGCCGAAGAAGCCCGCCGCGCGTGCCTGGTTTATCTCATCAAAGGCTTTCGGCCCACGGTTTACAGAGTCTTTGCCGGCATCGGGGCCTACGTCACCCCAGTACAGATATCCGGTCTTCTTATCCACCGAAATGCGGTAGGGGTTCCGTGTGCCCATCGTGTAAATTTCCGGTCGGGTCTTGGCCGTGCCTTTCGCAAACAGGTTGCCTTCGGGGATCGTATACGTGCCGTCGGGTTCCGGATGGATGCGCAGTACCTTGCCGCGAAGGTCGTTCGTATTCGAAGAGCCTTTCTGGGCATCCCAGGGGCTGCGGCCCGGGCGCTCGTCCATCGGCGCGTAAGCCGTAGAGCGTGGGCTCGTATTATCGCCCGTGGATACAAACAGGTTGCCGTGGGCATCAAACGCAATCGAGCCACCGGTGTGGCAGCACTGCTCCCGTTGTGTGGCTACTTCGAGGATCACCTTTTTCGACGACTCGATCAGCGAGTCTCCCTTCAGCTCATACCGTGTTAGAATATTCTTGGGCTCATCGCCTGCGGGCGAGTAGTAGAGGTAGATCCAGTTGTTCTTCTCGAAGGCCGGGTCAATGGCCAGACCAAGCAGACCGTCTTCAGCTTCCGATTGATTACCATCTTTGAATTTATACTTGGTACTCACCGGTATTTTGGCAATTACCTTGGTTGCCTGCTTCTCGGGGTCGTACAGTTTTACATTACCCCGGCGCTCGATAAACAGGATACGTTCTTTGGGAAGCACGGCAAGCTCTACAGGCTCCTCCAGTTTCTGATCGAGCACCACCTTGGTAAAACGGTTTTCATCGGGTACCCGGAGCGATGTGGCTTTGCTGTAATTGAGCAGGTGGTCATCGCCGCCCAATACATAGCTTAAACCGCCCCACAGGTGCCGCAGGAAGAGTTGTTCAGTATAGGTATCGTTTGTATGCCCCATGGCCGTATAGAAGGCCCTGCCGCCATCGTAGGCGTGATACCAGGCCATGGGGTGATCGTCGCCGTTCGTGCCTCCCGTATACGTCTTCTCGTCGATCTTAACGAGCACCTTGATATCGGGATTGATTTGTTTGAAGCTGTAGAACTCGTCCGTGCGGTCGAAACGCTCGGGCAATGAGTCAGAGGCGGGGTGGTTCTTATCTACCGTGTAGAACGTGCCCTTCTTAACGTTCGGGTCGTTGGGGTGGCTCTCAAAGTAGGCGCCTACCAGTTTGCCATACCAGGGCCAGTCGTATTCCGTGTCGGCCGCGGCATGTATCCCTACATAGCCGCCACCGGCCTGTATGAAGCGTTCGAAGTCATTTTGCTGCTGCTGGTTCAGTACGTCGCCGGTAGTACTCAGGAAAATCACCGCGTTATAGTTCCGAAGATTCTCTTCGTTAAACTGTGCGGCATTTTCAGTAGTGTCTACATGAAAATGGTACTTCCGGCCGAGTTTGCGTATAGCCTCGATGCCAGCCTCGATGGATTCATGCCGGAACGCGGCGGTTTTCGAAAACACGAGTACACGCGACTCGTGGTGTTTGTCCTGGCACGAGCCACCGGCAAGCAGCAGCACAACCAGGCAACAGACCAGTATCCTGGCTGAGGGTAATTCAACGTTCATAAGAATAGTTTGGGTTAAAAAACTGTACTGCGATTGGTTGGTACAGGACAGCTATACAATGTACCGAAAATCTTATTATGTACAACCGACACAATGAGCGTGCAAACGTTTTTTTGATATCATAGGCCGTTTTCCCGGACAAAGGGGAGTATTGCGTCAATACTCCGTAAATTTTTTACATCCGGTTTTGACCGTTTTAAAACCGCAACGTATCAGTAGTAAATTGCCACGATGCAGAAACCCGAATCCGATATCATACTACTGGCGCAGGAAGGCGATACCCGGGCGTTTCGTGTGTTGGTAGAACGATACCAGGGTTTTGCATATGCATTGGCCTTCCGGTTTACCGTGGAAACCGGAAGTGCTGAAGACATCGTACAGGAGGCATTTATCCGCGTATGGAAGAATCTCTCAAGGTACCGGACGGAAATCAAGTTTTCTACGTGGTTGTATACCATTGTAACGAACCTGTGTCTCGATTACCTGCGCTCGCGGTATGGCAGGAACCGCCGCCAGCTCCAGGACGTAGAACAGGTGTTGCACGCGCGCAGTGGCTATGCGGCCGATACAGACCTTCATCAACAGGAGCTCGTTAACGCGATACTGCTGCTGGCCGACGCACTGTCGGCCAGACAACGGGCCGTGTTTATTCTGCGTGACCTCGAAGGTCTGCCGGTAGAGGAAGTATGCGAGATCCTGTCCATGTCGGCGGGCAATGTCAAAAGCAATTTACACCACGCCCGCAGTTTTATGCGTGAGAAACTTACGCAGTATTATCAAGATGCCGTAAAGAAGGAGGATGTATGACGTGTTCTGAGATTCACTATGCCGTAGACCTGTACGACCTGCTCGATGAGCAGCAGCGTATGCAATTCGATGCCCACCTTGCCACATGTGCTTCATGCCGCAAATACGTTGCGCAGGCTCAGCGTGCGCGTAATTTGGTACAGGCCGTCGCTGCAGCACGGCCCATGCCCGATAACGCGGCAAGGCTCACCGCCAACATTATGCAAAACGTAGCCGCTGTGCAGCGCCGGCAGCAACGCCGTGGCCTGGTCCGTCAAGTTGCGTCTGTAGTGCAGTTACCTGTCGTGCGATATGCCTATGCCCTGGTGTCGATACTCCTGGTGGCAGGCTTCGCCTATGAGGCTACCCGCCCGGCAGCGTTGCCCGTAGCAACAGGCGCGTATGCGGCTACGGCAAACAGCGCAACACTCAACACTTCGGGATTTTTAAAAAATCTTAAGCGCGATACCCTGGCGGCACCAACGCTGCTGGCTTGCCTCAAGGTATCGCAAATGTCGGATGGCAACCTTGCCTGCCGCGATTGTGAAAAAATGTACGCTAAATTTTATCCCAAGCCATGAAAATCAGTTTGATTATACTCCTATCCGTTTGCAGCCTGTTAATGGCCTGCGAACAACATATAACTACCGAAACGGTAGTGCACGAGGATGGTTCGCTTGATAAGGCGATCACGCTCTCAGACGTGGACTCTGTGGAAATTTTGAAGAAAAACGTTTTTAATGCCCGGCCAGCGACAGGGTGGCGTGTAACGTTTATCAGTGATGAAAGAAAAAAGGTACCGGATGATACTGCGGATACAACAAAGGCACGGGTAATCAATGATGAAAAGATTATGGCCCGCTTCACAAAGCATTTTACCTCGGCAGAAGAAGCGAATAAAATGATGAATGCCGGTACAGACTCGTTGTTCGAAATAGAATCGCGTGTAGAAACGAAGTTCAGGTGGTTCTATACATACATGCGATATTCTGATACGTACAAAGCCATCAACCGCTTAACAAAAATTCCATTGTCCGACTATCTGACGCAGGAAGATTATGCATTTATCAAACGACTGCCGGGCGAAGGACAGATAATTTCGAAAGCCGATAGCATCTACCTCTACCAACTCAATGATAAAATCTATGAGCTGTATGGCATACACGCGATCTTTGAAGAGTATTTTCAGAAGATCAGACAACTCGTTCAGCAAGAACAGGGCGAAAAACACCTTGTCGATAGCCTGGATCGTAACAAAAAAGCATGGTATAAAAGGATAGCCCGCGAGCGGGACATTGACGACACGATCATGCTTCAATGGGTTGATAGTAGTGGCATCGCATTGTCCACCGGTGCGCGTGCTGAGTATACGCGCTGGATAAAACAACAGGAGCGGAAGTTTGGATTGGCGACTTTCGCAGGAATAGGCAAATACGTACACCGCATCGAAATGCCCGCTGCCATAACCACCACCAATGCCGATTCCATAGCCGGCAAATCGGTGTTCTGGAAACCGCCCGTTATCAAATTCCTGGTAACAGACTATACCATGTATGCCGAATCGCGCAAGCTCAATTATTGGGTTGTGATCTTATCGGCCGTTATAGTGATGGGCGGCGGTATACTCGTATTCCGCCGCCGTAAAGCATCATGATTTTGTATCGGGCGTGGTGGCAACATCGCGTCCGTACTGAATGGTCCACTGTTTGAGCTGCTTTTGCAGCGGCGCCGTGAACGACTTCGGAGGCACACGCCACTCCCAGTTGTGGATGGCCGTAGCCGGCGTATTGATGCGCGCTTTTTCCGTTAAGCCAAGCAAATCCTGGAAAGGCAGAATAGCGGTATTGGCTACGGAGGTATAGGCTAAGCGCGACAGTACGGTGTGCACGTTGCGCTCCGTTACCCGAAGGCCGGTATAGTCGTTCAGTGCTTTGCGATGTTGGGCCGAAGCTTCCTGCCGGTACCAGCCCCGGGTGGTATTGTTGTCGTGTGTGCCGGTATATACCACGCTCTGCGGTGTGTGAAGATGCAGGCTGTGTATGTTGGTCGGCATGTCCTTCCCAAAGGCGAACTGTAATACCTTCATACCGGGCATAGCACATTCATCGCGTAGCTGATATACCGCGTCGTCTACATCGCCAAGATCCTCGGCTATAAAAGGCAACGGGCCGAGCGCTTCCTGTAGCGCGTGGAATATATCCGTTCCGGGACCTTGTTTCCATTCGCCTTTAACGGCTGTCTTTTCTTTTGCAGGCACCTCCCAAAAGCTGGAAAATGCTCTGAAATGATCCAGGCGTAATACATCGTACAGAATGCGGTTGTTGCGTATGCGCTCGATCCACCACGCATACTTCTGTTTCTTCAGCACGTCCCACCGGAACACCGGCATGCCCCAAAGCTGACCGTTTTTATTGAAGTAATCCGGAGGAACACCAGCCACACCAACCATAGCGCCGTTCTTATCGATGCTGAATATATCCGGATAAGCCCATACATCAGCAGAGTCGTAACTCACGTAAAAGGGGAGGTCGCCAAAAAGATATATGCCCAGGCCGTTGCAATATTGTTTTAATGCCGTCCACTGCCGTCGAAAGATGAACTGCAGCCATTTCACTTTGTCGATAGCGCGATCATTATCGCGGGCAAACTGTGTGAGTGCCTGGTCGTCTCGAAGCTTATACGGCTCCGGCCAGGTATACCAGGGCTTTTCCTGGTGATGCTGCCGCAGCACCGAATACAACGCAAAGTCGTGCAGCCACGATGTGCTGCTTACAAAGCGGTGAAACTCATCGTGCAGTTCCGTAGGTTTGCTCTTGCTGAAGGCGGAATACGCTTTTTCGAAAAGAATACCTTTGGCATTACCCGCCTCACGATACTTAATGACAGTGGTAGACGCTATGGTGTGCTTGTTCAGTTCTGCCCGCGTAAGCAGGCCGTCGTTCATAAGCTCCTCGGGGCTTATCAGCAGCGTATTGCCCGCCATGGCCGATAGTGCGCTGTACGGCGAATGATCTTTGCCGGTCTCTATCGGGTTGAGCGGCAGCATTTGCCAGAAGCGCTGGCGGCTTTGGCTCAGGAAGCGGGCAAACGCTTTTGCTTCCGGACCAAAGTCGCCGATGCCAAACCGGCCGGGTAACGATGGCACCGGGAGCAACAGCCCCGCGGTGCGAATCTTAAAAACATCAACCGTCATCCGTGTAGCGAATAGTGTTGCGTTACCTCACGCACTTTGCCTTTCCGTTCACCGGGTGCCTCATCGTGCAAAATGGCATGCTGTAACAGCACCACAGACCGGCCGCCGGCTGTTATTGTACCTCCTGCTTTAACGGGCTTTGCCTCCTTATTCTTCGATGATTTGTTATCGGAAGGGCCGTCTGCGAGCTGATCAAGGCTGGTGTCGAGAACCTTCACCCATTCCTTGCCGTATTTAACCTCCGGCAAAACATAGTCGAGAGACTCATGGTGCGCGTTGAAGATCACGTAGAAGCTATCATCGATAATATGTTCACCCTTGGAGCCCACAGCGTGTAGCCCACGACCGTTCAGAAATACACCGAGCGATTTTGCAAAGTCGGTAGTCCAGTGCTCCTCCGTCATCTCGGTTCCTTCCGGCAGGAACCAGGCAATGTCTTCTACGCCTACGCCTTTAATCGGTTGACCCTGGAACCATCGACGGCGGCAGAATGCCGGGTGTGACTTACGAAGCTTGATAAGCTGTTGTGTAAAGGCAAGCAGGTTCTGGTCTGCGTTTTTCCAGTCCAGCCATGATATTTCGTTGTCCTGGCAGTAGGCGTTGTTATTACCTTGTTGTGTTCGTCCAATCTCGTCACCGGCAACCAGCATCGGCACCCCTTGTGACAGGAACAATGTGGCAAGCATATTCCGTTTTTGGCGCGAGCGCAGCTCGTTCACGACCGGGTCCTTGCTCGGTCCTTCTTCTCCACAGTTCCAGGAGCGATTGTGCGATTCACCATCATTATTGTTCTCACCGTTGGCTTCGTTATGCTTTTCGTTGTACGATACGAGGTCGTGCAGCGTAAAGCCATCGTGTGCTGTAATAAAGTTTATACTCGCAGTCGGTTTACGGTAGTCGCCCTGATACAGATCTGAACTACCGGTAAAACGCTCAGCAAACTCACCCAGCATACTATCCGCACCGCGCCAGTAATCGCGAATGCAGTCGCGGTATTTGCCATTCCACTCGGCCCAGTCGGGCGGGAACTTTCCAACCTGGTAGCCGCCTTCGCCAATATCCCACGGTTCTGCAATAAGTTTTACTTGTGAAATCGTAGGGTCCTGGTGTATAATGTCAAAGAAAGCGCTGAGCCGGTTTACTTCATGAAGCTCGCGTGCCAGAGTCGACGCCAGGTCGAAGCGGAAGCCGTCTACATGCATATCCACAATCCAGTAGCGCAGGCTGTCCATCATCAGGCGCAGTACGTGCGGCAGGTTGGCGTTAAGTGTATTGCCGGTGCCGGTATAATCCATATAATAACGCTTCTCTTCCGCCAGGCGGTAATAGGAAGCATTGTCTATTCCTTTGAACGATAGGGTAGGACCCTTTTCGTTGCCCTCAGCCGTGTGGTTATACACCACATCGAGAATCACTTCGATGCCCGCCTTATGCAGCTCCTTTACCATGTTCTTGAACTCAATCACCTGCTCTCCCAATACGCCGCTGCTGGAGTATCGAACGTCGGGCGCGAAGAACCCAATGGTATTGTAGCCCCAGTAGTTGGTTAGGTCGCGTTCCTTCAGGTGTCGGTCGGCCACAAAGTGATGCACGGGCATAAGCTCAATGGCAGTAATACCGAGTGCTTTGAGATATTTTATAGTCACCGGGTGACCGATTGCGGCGTAACTGCCGCGTATTTTTTCGGGGATATCGGGATGAAGCTGTGTAAAGCCTTTCACATGTGCCTCATAAATGATAGACTGGTGGTAGGGAATACGTGGCGGTCGGTCGTTGCCCCAATCAAAGGAATGGTCTACCACCACGCTTTTCGGAAGGAAGGGCGCGCTGTCAAGTTCACTGAAGCTCAGGTCTTCGTCGGCATGGCCAATCTCGTATCCAAACAACGCGTCATGCCAGTCAATTGTGCCGGCAATGGCTTTAGCATACGGGTCGATAAGCAATTTGTTCGGATTAAACCGGTGACCGTTCTCAGGCTCGTACGGACCTTCTACACGGTAGCCATAAAGCTGCCCGGGCCGTATGTCAGGCAGATAGACGTGCCATACGTGGTGGGTACGTTCGGTCATTTTTACCTTAGCTACTTCTGCCTCATCGCGGACAGAATTGAAAAGGCAGAGTGTAACGCCGGTGGCGCTGTCTGCATAAAGGGCGAAGTTTACGCCGTTACCATCCCATGTGGCACCGAGTGGGTACGGATTGCCGGGATATATTTTTGTGCTCATACGTTAACGTGAATAGTTAAGAGGGTGTTGTTTGGTTGTGCTGGCAGAACCGGAGGTTTATCAAAACCTGTATAACGGGATTTAATTTTCCGTGTCTTCATATGGCCTCAACCAGGGTTTGGTAAACAGGGATTAAAAAGATATGCCCGCGACGATATCGTCTGCACTGGCATGTATTTTTCCCGCTTCCCAACATCAATATCAATCAAAGACCATCTATAACGCTATGTCATACATCTACCCAGCCGTGGGAGCCCATGCGGCAGGAAACAAAAAATATACCTTTACCGTCTGGGCGCCGCAACGCGAACAGATGGAAGTAATTCATAACGAACGGGGCTATCCCATGAACCGCGACGAACGCGGGTACTGGTCCGTCACCCTCGACAACATCAATCCTGGCGATCGCTATCTATACCGCCTCGACCACGAGAAAATCTTTCCCGACCCCGCGTCGCGCTGGCAGCCCGACGGTGTACATGGTGCATCGGCGATAACCGATACCGATTTTGCATGGACCGACGACGCCTGGGAAGGCGTGCTGATGGGCGACATGATCATATACGAGCTCCATACCGGCACGTTTACAGAGGCCGGCACATTCGATGGAATCGTATCGCGGCTCGCATACCTCAAGTCGCTCGGCATCAATACCATTGAAATCATGCCCATTGCTCAGTTCCCCGGCAAACGCAACTGGGGCTACGACGGCGTTTATCCATTTGCCACGCATCATGACTATGGCGGCATAGCCGGCTTAAAGCGACTGGTCAACGAAGCACACCGGCAGGGCATTGCTGTTATCCTCGATGTAGTGTACAACCACATGGGGCCCGAAGGAAATTACCTGCGCGAATACGGACCGTACTTTACCGAAAAGTATAATACGCCGTGGGGTAGCGCGCTTAACTTTGATGATGCATGGTGCGACGGCGTTCGGCAGTACTTCCTCCAGAACGCACTAATGTGGCTCGACGAGTTTCATGTCGATGGCCTGCGTATGGATGCCGTACACGCCATCTGGGACTTCAGCGCGCGCCACTTCATCCAGGACCTCACCACCGCGGTGGCGGGCCTGGAGCGCGACTCCGGCCGTAAGAAAGTACTGATCGCTGAATTAGACCTCAATAATCCCCGGTACATCAATCCCCCCGAACAAGGCGGCTATGGTATGGACGGCCAATGGATAGACGAATTCCACCATGCCTTGCGTGCGCTGGTTACCGGCGATACCGACGGATACTATGAAGACTTCGGCAAGGCCGAACATCTAACCAGGGCGTTACGCGATTCGTATGTATATACCGGGCAGTACTCAAAACACCGCAAGAAGCAGTTCGGTGTGCTGCCGAAGGGCAACGACTATAGCCAGTTCGTTGTCTTCGGTCAGAACCATGACCAGATCGGAAACCGGCTACTCGGCGACCGTCTGACCGAAAAGGTGTCCTTTGAAGCACTCAAGCTGGTGGCCGCCACCGTATTGCTATCCCCACATGTACCCATGTTGTTTATGGGTGAAGAGTATGGTGCAAAGAACCCCTTTCAATATTTTATAAGCCACACCGACGATAAGCTCGTAGAGCTGGTACGTAAAGGCCGTCGCGACGAGTTTCGCCACTTTAACTGGGAAGGCGACGTGCCCGACCCGCAATCCGAAGAAGTGTTCCGCAACTGTATTCTAAGCGGTCCCGATCAAAACGATCCCAAACAGAAGGCATTGCAGGAATGGTACACATTCCTGATACGCTTCCGTAAAGAACGCCTCGCGATGAAAGGACGCGAACGGGAATCGCTACAGGCCTTCGATCCTACAGAAGACGGCGTTGTGAGTTTCATCCGATCGTCGGGCTCGGATAAAATACTGGTCGTGCTGAACTTCAGCAAAAAACAGGCACAGTATACACCACCGCTGTTCCCGGCCATACGCAAAGTGTTCGACTCGTCGGCATCCGAGTGGCAAGGCCCCGGAACGGTAACGCCCGACGTGCCCACGCCCTCTGTTTCGTTTACCATTAACCCCGAGTCTGTCGTACTCTTTGAACTTTAAAAGCGTCATGCAAATACCTGCCTCAACGTATCGTATTCAGTTTAACCGTGAGTTTACCTTTCAGGATCTGGATAAGATTTTAGCATACCTCAATACACTCGGTGTATCTACCGTATATGCTTCGCCAATTGTTACCGCCGTACCCGGCAGCATGCACGGATACGATGTAACCGATGCACACCAGCTAAACCCCGAGATTGGTTCCGAACAGGAACTCGCAGCGCTGGCTGCCCGCCTGCGCCAATACAACATGTCATGGCTACAGGATATTGTGCCCAACCACATGGCCTTCGACGGACATAACTTCCGCCTGATGGATGTGCTGGAACGCGGCGAACATTCACCCTGGTACTCATACTTCGATATCGATTGGGATCACCCATCATCCAGCCTGAACGGTAAACTGATGGTGCCGTTCCTGGGCGACGATGTGCAGCCGTGTATAGACCGTGGCGAATTGAAGCTTGCTTTCTCGTCACAAGGGTTCACCATAGCCTATATGGACAATCATTATCCGCTGTCGTTACCGGCCTATGCCCAGCTTCACGCACGTTCGCTGGAACTGGCCGATGGGGAGCGTATACACAACGCGCTGGCTACCCTTGTAAACGGCTCAAAACTTCCGTTCGCCGAATGGCAGGAGTCAAAACGCGCTGGCATAACATCGTTGCTGGACGACAATGGCGCGCAAGCCGTTGTTACCGAACTGGTAAACCAGATCAATGCCGATGCCGCCGCGTTGAACCAGCTGCTCCTGCAGCAGTACTACGTGCTCACCAACTGGCGCGTTACCACCCGCGTAATGAATTACCGCCGCTTCTTTACCGTAAACTCGCTCATCTGCCTCCGCATGGAAGACGAAGCCGTGTTTCGCGAATACCATACCTATCTGCATGCCCTATACGAAAAAGATTTAATTCAGGGCCTGCGCATCGATCACATCGACGGTCTTAACGATCCGCTCATGTACATCGATCGGCTACGAAACACCTTTGGTCCGCACTGCTATACGATAGCCGAGAAAATCCTGGAAGCCCGCGAAGACATGCCCGCGCACTGGCCGCTCGAAGGCTCCAGCGGATATGAATTCTTATCGTACGTAAGCCGCCTGTTTACCGATCGCGATGGCGCCCGAAAGCTAAAGGCCATATACCACGAACTGGTGCCGGGCATAAAGCCGTATAACGAGCTCGTGGCCGATAACAAGAAATTGATTCTCGAAGAGCACATGGCCGGCGAGTGGGATAATTTGGTGAATGAATTCTTTCTGCTGGACTTACAGGCATCGTTTAGTCGCAACAGTATACGGCACGGGCTGGCAACCTTTATGCTTGCCCTGCCGGTATACCGGATATACCCCGACGTGATACCCGTCACCGGGCGGAACCTGCAGCGCCTGAAGGAAGCGTTTACACATGCCGCGCAGCTGGATCCGCAGACGGTCGAGGTGCTGAATTACCTCCAGCAACTCTTCACCACCGCGCCCGATACAGCAGCGAAGGGCGACGCTATCCTGAAGTTCCTGCGTCGAATGATGCAGTTTACCGGCCCCCTTACCGCCAAGGGAGTAGAAGATACCACGTTCTATGTCTATAACCCGCTCATCTCGCACGATGAGGTGGGCGATGCGCCATCTACACTGGCCATTACCATAGACGACTTCCACGCCAAGATGCAGAACCGCCAGCGTCTCAGCCCGCTATCGCTTAACGCCACCGCTACACACGATACCAAACGCGGCGAAGATGCCCGCATCCGCCTTAACGTATTGAGCGAACTCCCCGACAAATGGCACGAGCATGTAAGCCGCTGGTACAACCTGAACCAGGGCTTCCACCAGGACATAGACGGACGCAACGCGCCTGACGCGAACGATGAATACTTCATTTATCAGTCCATTGTAGGCGGTTTCCCGGAAGACCTCGTCGTGTCGGCAAACTGGATTGATCGCCTCAAGGCATACCTGGAAAAGGCGCTGCGCGAGGCCAAAGTCAACAGCAGTTGGGATGCGCCAAACGAACGCTACGAGACCGCCTGCGCCGAATTTGTAACGCATATCCTGACAGAAGGCAGTCCGTTCCTGGCCGACCTCATGCCGTTTCTAAAACTCATTCTGTTATACAGCCACCACTACGCACTCGGGCAGGCGTTAATTAAAATGACAGCCCCCGGCATTCCCGATGTATACCAGGGATGCGAGCTGTGGGACCTGAGCTATGTTGACCCCGACAACCGCCGACCAGTGGACTATATCCGCCGCATACAATGGTTACAGGAGATCATCGACAAAGAGAAGGAGGGAAGCGATGCCCTGTTCCTGTTTCTCCGCGACCACCGGCAGGAAGGATTCGAGAAATTATTTATTACCTGGAAAACACTCAACTTCCGCAAAGCATATCCCGACCTGTTTATTTACGGCGATTATATTCCCCTGAAAACCTACGATAGCAGCGCTACCGTAATGGCCTATGCGCGGCACTACCAGGACCAGTGGGTTATTGTAGTCGTGGCGTTGGGATTGGCAAAGCGCGATGCTACTGCCGAACGAAACGATTGGGATAACGATCATGTAATACTTCCCGAGCATGCACCCCATACCTGGGAGAATCGACTTACCGGCGATGTAGTAACCGGCGAAGGCCGGCTGTGTCTCGCTACGGTGTTCAAGACACTGCCGGTGGCCCTGCTACGCGGGTAATGCTTTTGATATTAACGGCGCTCAACCGGCAGCGATACAATGAAGGTAGCCCCTTCATTGTTTTTGCTGCGGGCCGATATGAAGCCGTTATGTTGCTCAACAATCTTTTTACAAAGAGCCAGGCCTATGCCCGTTCCTTCAAACTCGGTGTTACGGTGTAAGCGCTTGAACATGCCGAAGATTTCTTCGGCATACTTCTGGTCGAAACCAATGCCGTTGTCCTCCACGTAAATGCGGCAATACTTCGATATCAGGTTGCCCCGGTTCTTGCCGTTTATGTCCGTGCTTAACTCGGCCCGTATCTTCACTACGGGCGGTGTATCTTTTTTACTGTATTTGAGCGCGTTGTTTATCAGGTTCTGAAACAGCGGTTTCATAAGCCCCGGGTTAACGTGCAGGCTGGGCAGGCTTTCAATCTCTACCTGCGCCTGCTTCTCGCGTACCTCTTCAGCCAGGTCGGTCATCACATCGTCCAGCAGCGTATTGAGGTCACACTCCGTAAATGGTACTTTTTCAGCCGAAAGTTTCGAGAACTCCAGGATGTCTGTAATGAGCGATTGCATGCGCTCGGCCGCCTTCTGAATCCGCAATAAATTGCTTTTGCCGTCGTCGTCAAGCAACCCTTGATACTTGAAGAAGAGCCGGTCGGTAAACACACAGATCTTACGGAGCGGTTCCTGCAAATCGTGCGAAGCCATAAAGGCAAAACGGTCAAGGTCTTTGTTGGCCGATTCCAGACTGGCAATGTTTTCAAGCAGTTGGTGGTTCAGGCGCTTGATCTTCTCTTCAGAGGCCTTGCGTTCCTTGATCTCCAGCTCCAGGCTGCGGTTAATCGCCACCAGCTTCTGCTCCTGTAGAATAAGCTGTCGGTTTTTGCGATACAGTTCGATCAGAACCGAAACCTTTGCACGCAGAATGTTTGGGTTAATAGGCTTATAGATATAATCTACCGCCCCGGCCTGGTACCCCTTGAAGGCAATCGCTTCGTCGTAGGTATTGGCCGTAATAAAAATGATGGGAATATGCTTCAGCTTATCGCGTTCGTAAATGAGCGACGCAGTTTCAAAACCATTCAGGTTCGGCATCTGCACATCCATGAGAATCATCGCGAAGTCATACTCGTTGAGCAGTATTTTAAGCGCCTGGCGCCCGGAGTTCGCTTTTACAAAGCGGTATCCTCCCGGCTCCAGGATAGTTTCGATGGAGAGTAAGTTATCTTCGCGGTCGTCAACTAATAATATCTTCGGCTGCATTCAGGACAAATGTTTATTATTTGCAAAACCAAAGACGCATGAGCGAAAGAAGCTGGTCGATCTTTAGAGGTTTGGTAATATAGTCTGACGCACCGGCTTCAATACATTTCTGCCGGTCGCCCTTCATGGCCTTGGCGGTTACCGCAATGATCGGCAGCGAGCTGTTCTTATGCTCGCGGCGTATCTTCTGCGTTGTTTCGTAACCGTCCATCTCTGGCATCATGATATCCATAAGCACCATATCGATCAGCGGATTTTCGTTCAGGATCTGGATTGCTTCTTTTCCACTTTCGGCTGTTATAGCATTTATATTAAAGCGTTCAAATACGGTCGTTAAGGCAAATAGATTCCGTACGTCGTCGTCTACCACCAGAATGTTCTTGCCGCTCAGAATGTCTTCCTTGCTGCGTATGTTCTCAATGATCCGGCGCTTGGCGGGATCGAGTTCCTTATGATTCAGGTGCAGGTGCGATACCGTTTCTTCCAGCAACTGCTCCATCGTGTTAACCCCCTTGGTCAGCACGGCGTGCGAGTGATTGCTGATCTGCTGAATCTCACCCTTTGTAAAGTCTCGTGCTGAGTATACAATAACCGGCGTCAGTTTCTTCTTGGCTTTGCTCACCTTTGAAACCAGCTCGGCACCCGATATGTCGGGCAGTGTATAGTCCAGGATGATACAGTCGAAGTCTTTGGTCTCGATAAAGTCCAGCCCTTGCTGCGCTGTAGAGGCAATTTCGATGGACATCATATCGTCCTGAAGCATCTTTACGATCTGCGACGAATCCATCTCGTTGTCTTCAATCACCAGGATATCACGTCTCTCTTTGATAACATTAGCCGTAATGTCGGCAAACAGGTCGTTCAGCGAGTCGTTGTTCAACGGTTTCAGCAGGAAGTCGCGTGCACCACGGCGCATCGCCAGTATGCGATTCTCTTCGCCCGAAATAACATAGATCGGAATATGGCGGTACGTCAGGTCGTTGCGCAGCAGATCGATAACTTTCCAGCCGCTCGTTTCCGGCAGGCGAACGTCGAGCGTAATCGCGATCGGCGTAAAGCGTGAAATGAAATCGAATACCTCCAGGTAGTTCGTAGCCACTACAGCCTTGAAGCCCGCGGCGTGCGCCTTCTCGATAACGATCTTGCCGAAGCGTAAATCGTCTTCTACAACCAGCACCACCTTGTCCATCGATTGAATGTGTGTGCGGTCGTCGCCGGTATCGTTAATCATCTCGTTAACGATCTCCAGGTTCCGGTTCTCGACGCCGTCGTTGGTGATCCGAAGCGTATTCAACAATGGGCCGTCGTTATCCAGTTGCATCTGCTGGATAACCTTAATGCTTTCCGTCGTGCTGCGGCTCGGGTTAGACAGTGTTATATTGTCCAGCGGCAGGAAGAGCGTAAACGTACTTCCCTGACCGGGTATACTTTCCAGTTCAATCGATCCGTTGAGCAGTTCGGCCAACCCACGGCTGATGGAGAGGCCAAGACCTGTTCCACCATATTTACGGCTGGTAGAACCCTCTGCCTGCTGGAAGGCTTCGAATATGATTAGCTGCTTATCGGCCGGAATACCGATCCCTGTATCGCTGATAGAGAAGGCTACTACCTTGCTGGCGTTGGCCAGCGCCGCGTTGCCTGGCTTCCAGGTGTTCTTCGCTTCTACAATGCGTAGCTTAACCTCACCCTTCTCCGTAAACTTGAAGGCGTTCGATAAGAGGTTTTTGAGAATCTGGTTGAGGCGCTGAATATCGGTCTCGATCGTATCGGGCAGCATCGGATCGGTCTCGATCTTGAACCGCAGGCTGCGGGCCTCCGAGATCGGTTTGAAAGTAGTCTCCACAAAACCGGTGATCTCCGAGATCGTCACCGGCGATATATTGGTCGAGATAAAGCCCGATTCGATTTTCGAAAGGTCCAGAATATCGTTGATAAGCTGAATAAGGTCGTCGCCACACGAGTGGATCGTCTTGGCATAGCGAATCTGTTTTTCCGTCAGGTTACCTTCTACGTTCTCGTAGAGCTGCTGTGCTAGAATGAGCAGCGAGTTCAGTGGCGTACGCAACTCGTGCGACATGTTCGCAAGGAACTCAGACTTATACTTCGACGTAAGGGTAAGCTGCTCCGCCTTTTCTTCGAGCGACAAACGGGCTTCTTCCACCTCGCGGTTTTTGGCTTCCACCTCGTTCTTCTGTTTTACCAGCAGCAGCGCTTTATCCTGAAGCTCGTCGTTGGTACGACGAAGCTCCTCCTGTTGTACTTTAAGCTCGCTCGCCAGTGACTGCGATTGCGACAGCAATTCTTCCGTACGGCTACTCGCTTCGATCGTGTTCAACACGATACCGATACTTTCCGTAAGCTGGCCGAGGAAGTCAAGGTGGGTCTCGCTAAACGTCTCCAGCGACGCCAGTTCGATAACCGCTTTTACATTGGTTTCGAACAATACCGGCAGGATGATAAGGTTTGAAGGACGCGCATGGCCCAGACCCGACGAGATGCGGATGTAACCCTGTGGCACATTGGTCAGCAGGATACGTTCTTTCTCAAACGCGCACTGCCCTACAAGGCCTTCGCCAATGGCAAATTCGCGTGGAATATTTCTGTCTTCGTTATAGGCGTATGCCGCGAAGAGTTTCAGTTTTACATG
>Ga0065165_1002019_pt1 | contig 18932 bp, 5 predicted proteins | sample AraplaMF_Cvi_mMF_FD_63813 | JGI IMG/M metagenome (GOLD analysis project Ga0065165, IMG submission 63813) | Arabidopsis root microbial communities from the University of North Carolina, USA - plate scrape MF_Cvi_mMF (version 2) (version 3) | ecosystem: Host-associated > Plants > Roots > Endosphere...
CAGGCCGGCGGCCTGGCAGACGCGGATCGCCGCCAGCGCCGCCATGTCGTTGTAGGCGAACACCGCGTCCGGGCGCGGCCGCAGCTTCAGCAGCTCGCGCATCGCGGCCTCGGCGCCGGCCGAGGTGTCGAGCCCGGGCGGCGCGACCACCTCCAGGTCGGGATCGGCCAGCACGCCGGCCTCGAACAGCGCGCGCCGGTAGCCGCGCTCGCGCTCGCGGATGCTGAAGTGCGCCAGCGAACCCGCCAGGTAGGCGACGCGCCGGTAGCCCTGCGCCAGCAGGTGCTGCGTCGCGAGGTAGCCGCCTTGCGCGTTGTCGGGGTTCACCGCACGGCAACCGGGCATCCAGAAATCGACCAGCGCGAGCGGCAGGTCCATCGCGCGCAGCAGGTCGACGACCTCGGCCTCGAAGTAGCCGGCGGCCATCAGCGCATCGGGTTCGTGCAGGCGCAGCAGCTGGCGCACCGGGTCGGCGGGCCCGGCGCTGAGCACCGTCGGCACCACGCCGAACTCGCGGCAGGCCTCTTCGACGCCGTGCATCACCTGCGAGAAGAACGGGTTCAGCGAGAAGCTGCTGTGGTGGCGGTGCACCATGAACAGCAGCCGCCGCGCCTTGGCCGAACGCAGCCGGCCGGGGTCGTAGCCGAGGTTGCGCGCGACCTCGCGCACCTGGCGGCGCGTCTCGTCGGAGAGACCGCGCTGGTTCTTCAGCGCGCGCGAGACGGTGCCGATCGAGACGCCGGCGGCTTCGGCGATGTCGCGGATCGTGACGCTGTCCGAACTCATTGCTTCAGCGGCGCGGCCGACAGCCGGTAGCGGATCACGCAGGGCTCGTCGGGATGCAGCGCGATGCCGTCGCGCGCGGCGAGCGGGTGATCGGCCGGCGGGCGGCCGACGCGGCCCAGGTCCCACGCGCCGTGCACCGGCTCGACACCGAGCGCGAGGTGCCGGCCGCTCCACGGCGGCGCGAGCCGGCCGCGCTGGCTGACCCACAGCACCAGGTCGGGCAGCAGCGCGCGGTCCCAGTCGAGCGTCAGCGACCAGCCGGCGTCGAGGTAGCGGGCGCTGACCGCGCCGACGATGTCCATCAGCTGCAGCAGGTCTTCGCCATCGGCCGCTTGCGGGAAGCGGCTGAGATCGCCGGTGCGGCCGTCGGCCAGCGGCACGGCATCGAGCCGATCGAAGCGCGCATCGGGCGCGAGCCGCGAGCGGCCGGGCTCGGTCGGCACCGGGTAGGTGAAGCCCGGCCCATCGTGGCGCAGCGCGAGTTCGATGCGGCCGATGTCGAGCCGCAGGGTCGGGTGCAGCGCCACTGGCAGACGGCACGGCCTGCGGGCCTCGATCTGCAGTTCGAGCTCGAGCGCCGGCGCATCGGCCGCCGCGCGCACGCGGCGGGTCAGGCGCAGCAGTGCGTGATCGGGCGGCATCTCGATGTGCAGCGCGAGCGTCAGCGGGTCCTGCGGGTTCGCATCGAGCCACTGCCAGCGGTGGTGCGACGCGTAGCCGTGCGCCCACTCGTCGGCAGGCTGCCGCGCCTGCCAGCCGGCCGGCAGCGCATCGGGACGGTCGCAGCGGCCGAACGGCACGCACGGCCATTCGCCGCGCAGCCGGCCCTGCAGCCCTGGCCATTGCCGGTGCGCCTGCGGATCGTCGGCCCACGGCGCGACGTGCAGCGGCGAGAAGTCGGCATGCCCCTCGGCGCTGAAGCGCACCGGCGCCAGCATGCCGCCGAAGGCGTGCAGCGCCGCTTCGCCATGCGCCCAGCGCAGACGACGGACATCGTCTTTGGGGAAGGCGGTGGAGGAGGTGGGGGCCACGATCGGGCCAGTGTAGAAACCCGTCGTTGTTTAGTAAACGTCTAAAGCCCAGGCAGGGTGTTCCTGGGGGCGGGCGGGAACCAGGCGTCGAGGTGCGCCAGCGCTTCGGTGAGCGACACCAGCTGCCGCAGCGAGCGGGCGGCGTCCGGCGTCTTCAGGTCGGGCACGGTGACGACCTGCAGGCCGGCGGCACGCGCGGCGGCGCTGCCATGGTCGCTGTCCTCGAACGCGAGGGCGCTGAGCGGGTCGATGCCGGCACGCTGCGCCGCCAGCAGGTAGACGGCCGGATCGGGCTTGCCGCGCGGCACCTCGTCGCCGCCGGCCACCGCGCGGAAGAAGCCGTCGATGCGAGCGATCGCGAGGCGGCGCCGCACTTCGGCCACGTGCGTCGACGACGCCACCGCGCACGGCACGCCGCGCTGCTGCAGGGCCTGCAGCAACAGCATCGCGCCGGGCTTCAGCGCGAACACCACGCCGGCCTCGGGTGCGAGCCGTCGCGCGGCATCGCGCTGCACGCGTTCGTAGGCCTGCGTGCTGCCGAGCAGCGCGGTGAGCCGCGCGGTCGACTCGGCGTGCGCCAGCCCGATCACGCCGATGTAATCGGCCTCGTGCAGCAGCACGTCGAGCGCGCGCGCCGCATCGAGCCACGCCTGCATGATGGTGCGTTCGGAATCGAGCAGCAGCCCGTCCATGTCGAAGATGGCGGCGGTGAACATCGGCAGGATTGTGACGATCCCTCCCCCCAAGTTCGTGGGAGATGACTTAAGCAATAAAGATGGGACCCCCCCTGGTGCGTGTCGGATTGCGTCGTTAGACTGCGCTTCGAATTCTGGGAGGAGTTCCACATGGTCCAGTTGCTGACAGCACGCCTGCCGTTCAAACACGGCAGCGCCAAGGCCTCACCCGTCGTCGCTCGACGACGTCAATCATGCGCCGCCACGTTCCGTTGGCGCTGCCCATCGCCGCCGTCGATCGGCTAGCGACAGTCCCCGATCCGCACCCGTCTCCCGCTGCCTGAACCGCAGCCCGAGTCCGGCTTGGCCGTGCCTGGCGCATGGCGATGCCGCAGTTCGTTCCTGTCGTCGCTTCCACCGATGTCCTCCCTTCGCGGACCCGAGCCCATGACGCTTCCTGCCTGCCTGCGCGCCAGACTCGCCTTCTCAGCCGTCGTCCTCACGGTGGCCGGGCTGCTGCCGTTGCTTGCGTCCGCGCAGACCGCGGTGTCCGGCACGATCGGCGGCGACACGCGCTGGACCGCGTCCGACAGCCCCTACCTGCTGAGCGGCGAGGTCGCGGTGCAGGGCGGTGCAACGCTCAGCATCGACCCCGGCGTCACCGTCTACATGGCCGCCGGCGCGCGGCTCACGGTGCAGGCCGGTGCGGTGCGCGCCGTCGGCACCGCGGCGCTGCCGATCCGCGTGTTGTCGGACAAGACCCGCCAGGGCCAGGCCGGCGCGCCCGGCGACTGGGACCAGTGGGTGTTCGGCAGCGGGACCACCAACACGCGCCTCGAGCAGATGGTGTTCGAGCACGGCAAGGGCCTCGCGATCCACGGGTCCGCGCCGGTGCTGAACCACGTCGACATCCGCAACCAGCAGGGCGCGGCCATCACGGTCGACCTGGCCGCATCGCCCAGCGGCGTCGGCAACCGTGCCAGCGGCAATGCGCTGAACGGCATCGCGGTGCCGGCCGGCGACGTCACCGGCAGCGTGCGCTGGGGCCTGCGCGGCATCCCCTACGTGATCACCGCCGGCTCGGTGTCGGTCGGCGCCAGCCCGTCGGTCGGCGGGGTGTCGCCGGCGACGGTCGAGCAAGGCCAGACCGTCACGCTGACGGTGAACGGCACGCGCCTCACCGGCCTCGCGAGCGCATCGTTCGACCGCGCCGGCCTGACGTTGACGCCGTTCAGCGGCGGCTCGTCCTCGCAGCTCTTCCTGCAGCTGAAGGTGGATGCGGCCGCGGTGCCCGGCACCGCCGCGCTGCGCCTGCAGGTCGACGCGGGCGAGCTGCTGCTGCCCAATGCGATCAGCGTGACGGCGCCGATGCCGGCCATCACGGCCCTCGATCCGTCGACGGTGCTGGCCGGTGCCGGCGCGAGCGAGATCACCGTCACCGGCCGCAACTTCGCGGCCAACTCCGAGCTGACCTTCAATGCCGCCGCGGTGCCGACGGTCGTCATCGGCAGCACGCAGCTGCGCGGCACGCTGCCCGGCCAGCCCGCCCCGGTGACGCTGCAGGCCCAGGTGCGCACGCCCGATGCGGCGCGCCCCGGGCAGTACCTGCTGTCCAACGCCGTTGCGCTGCCGGTGCAGGCGCCGGTGCCGCCGACCGTGGCCATCGAGCCGACGCCGATCGCGTTGCCGCCGGACGGCAAGGCGCGCGACATCACGATCCGCCTGTCCAAGGCCGACTACCGCGACAACACGCTGAGCTTGTCGGTCTCGGACACCAGCAAGGCCACCGTCACGCCGGCCAGCCTCGTGATCCCGGCCGGCCAGACCAGCGCGAAGATCACCATCGTGCCCAAGCTGACCGGCACCGTCACGCTGACGGCCGACTCGGCCACGCTGGCGCGCATCAGCGTGCCGTTGTTCATCACCGCCGATTTCCGCGGCGCCAACACCGCCTACGCGTCGCCGGTCGGCGTGGTCGTGCAGTCGAACACGCCGCCCGCAACGCGCCAGGTCACCGCCGTCAATGCGATGGTCGGCGTGGCGGTGGGCGGCGTGCTGTCGCAGGTGGCGCCACGCTCATGGGCTGTCGGCAGCAGCACCGAGATCGCGATCGCCGGCGCCGCCATTCCGGCCGGCGCACAGGTCAGCGTGCTGCCGGCCACCGGCATCGTGCTCGGGCCGGTCACGGTCAACGCGCAGGCCAGCGAGCTGCGCGTCACGCTGACGACGGCCGCCGATGCGCCGATCGGCGCCCGCAAGCTGGTGGTGCGCGATGCGGCCGGCAAGGAACTGGTGTTCGCCAACCCCGCTGCGTCGGTGGTGCAGCTGATGACCGGGCTGCCGTCCATCGAATCGATCGAGCCGATCTTCGGCAGCCGCGGCAACCTGTTGAAGCTGGTCGTGCGTGGCCGCCACCTGCAGCAGGGCCAGCTGCGGCTGGTGCCGGACACCGGCCTGCATGTCGACAGCACGCCGGTCGTCAGCCCTGACGGCAGCATGCTGACGGCTCCGCTGCAGATCGATGCCGATGCGCCCACCGGCAACCGGCTGGTGCAGGTCGTCACGCCGTCCGGCGCTTCCACCGCGGTGCTGTCGGCGGCCAACACCTTCACGGTGGCCTCGACCGTGCGCGAGACGGTGACGCCGGTGGCCTCGCGCCTGGTCGGCGTCGTCGTCGGCACGGCCTCGCCGCCGGCCGAGCCGGTGCAGCGCCAGCCGGCTTCGTCGCTGGTCGGCGTGCTGCTCGGCACCGGCATCACCGAGGTCCGCCCGAACACCGGCGTCGTCGGCACCACCACCACCGTCATCGTGCGCGGCGCCGGCCTGCAGGCGGTCAGCGGCGTCAGCGTGACGCCGGCCGCCGGTGTCACGATGGGCACGCCGACCGTCAATGGCGACGGCACGCAACTGAGCGTGGACATCACGGTCGACGCAGGTGCGGCGCTCGGCGCGCGCCGCCTGACGCTGACAGCCGCCGGCAAGCCGGTGACCTTCTCGCGCCCCGGCGATGGCAGCTTCCTGGTCTCGGCGCCGGTGCCCGAGCTGACGGCCGTCGCGCCGCAGGTGCTGTTGGCCGGGCAACCCGCCGTCACGCTGACGGTGCGCGGCCGCAACTTCACCAACGTGTCGGCGGTGCGCATCGAGCCGTCGCAAAGCACGCAGATCGGGCCGTTCCAGGTCAATGCCGAAGGCACGCTGCTGAGCTTCGACGCAACCGTGGCCGCCGGTGCCGCGTCGGGCAGCCGCGCGGTCGTCGTGACCACGGCCGCCGGTGAATCTACGTCCACCGTGCAGCCGGGCAACCAGGTGCGCATCGCGACGCAGGCCGGTCCGACCTACGCGGGCGTGCTGTCGCAAGCCGTCGGCGTGCTGGTCGGCAGCGGCGGCACGACGCCGCCGGAACCAGTCAACCGCCTGATCGGCGCGCCGCACGTCGGCGTGGTGGTGGGCAGTGCGACGCCCGCGCCGCAAAGCGTCGCCGGCACCGCCGCGAGCCGGGCCGTCGGCGTGGTGGTCGGTACGGTGGTGCAGACGATGAGCCCCACCGGCTGGCTGCAGGGCGCATCGGGCACAGTCACGGTGAACGGGGTCGGGCTCGACACGGTGACCACGGTCTCGGCGACGCCGGCCACCGGCCTGCTGCTCGGCGCCCCGGTGGTCAACGGCGACGGCAGCCAGCTGAGCCTGACGCTGTCCGTCGCGCCGGACGCGCCGCTCGGCCTGCGCTGGCTGAGCCTGGGCACGGCCACCGGCCGCACGGTGACCTTCGCCGACCCGACGCTCGCGGCCTTCGGCATCGGCAACCTGCCGACCATGACCTCGGTCTCGCCGATCGTCTTCGAGCAGGGCAAGGGCTCGACGCTGCTCATCCGCGGCAGCAACCTGAAGAACGTGCTGCGCGTCGTGTTCGCGGCGGGTAGCGGCCTGCGCCCGACCAGCGACATCGCGTGGTCGCAGGACGCGCTGGGCGAACTGCTCAGCGTGGCCGTCGCCGTCGATGCCACGGCCCCGCTGGGCAACAGCGTCGTGTGCCTCGAGGTGTATGGCGGCCTCACGTCGGCCGCCCCGAGCCCCGCCAACACCATCAACGTGGTCGCCCCGCAGTGACCGAGCCTGGAGCACCCATGTCCTTCTTCCTTTCTTCACGTCCCGTCGTTCACCCTGCTTCGAGGAGCCCCTCCATGAAACTTTCCACCTTCAAGCCGCAGGCCGCCTTCGTGCTGGCGGCGCTGGCGGCAGCCTCGGCGCAGGCGGCCTTCAACAGCGGCAGCACCGGTGCCGACGGTGCGCTGAACCCGACCGTCAACACCGAGATCCAGCTGCCCGAATCGGGCATCCTGAATTACACGACGGTCAACATCCCGGCCGGCGTCACGGTCAAGTTCAAGAAGAACATCGCCAACACGCCGGTGTTCGTCCTGGCCAGCGGCAACGTGACGATCGCCGGCACGATCGACATCCGAGGCGGCGATGCGACGGCGACCGGCACCTACGGCGACGGCGCGCAGGGCGACGACGCCATCCCCGGCGCGGGTGGTCCCGGCGGCTATGACGGTGGGCGCGGCGGACGCGACGACCTGCAGCAGCGGGTCGACATCATCCGCGGCGGCAGCGGGCTCGGCCCGGGCGGCGGCTTGGGCGGACTGGAGGGCGGCGATGGCTGCAACGCCATCGGCTATTACCACTACTTCGGCATCGGCGGTGGCTATGCGACGAACGCCTACCAGGTCTTTGGTGCCGGCTACAACTGCAATGCGGCGTCCATCACCGTCGGTGCGAAGGCCTATGGCTCGCCGCTGCTGCAGCCGCTGCTCGGCGGATCGGGTGGGGGTGGGGGCCGCGGGGGCACTGCTTTTCCGGGCTCCGGCGGCGGCGGCGGCGGCGGTGCAATCCTGATCGCGTCGTCAGGCGTGCTGCAGGTGACCGGCACCATCAACGCCCGCGGCGGCGATGGAGGCGGTCTTTCCGGTGCCAATGCCGGTGGGAACGGCGCTGGTGGTTCGGGAGGAGCCATCCGCCTCGTCGGCAGCACCGTCTCGGGCAATGGCGGCCTGTATGCTGATGGCGGTTGCATCAACAGCGGCAACCAGCCACGGCAGGGGTGCGGTGCAACGGGCGGCTACAACCAGTATGGCGGCTCCGCCGGCCGCATCCGCATCGAAGGCGAGGCCATCACATACTCGGGCAGCGCGAGCCCGGCTTTCGTCGCCGACGTCCCCGGTCCGGTCTTCATCGCCGAAGCCCCGAGCCTGCGCATCGCGTCGGTCGCCGGCACCGCGGTGCCGGCCAACCCGACCGGCAATGCCGACGTGACGCTGCCGGCCACGACCACCGGCCCCATCGATGTCGTGTTCCAGACCGTCAACGTGCCGGTCGGCAACACCGTGCTGCTGCGCGTCGTGCCGGCCTATGGCCAGGCCACCGAGGCACTCAGCCCGGCCATCACCGGCAGCAGCGCGAGCGGCAACGCGTCGGTGTCGGTGACGCTTCCGTCGGGCCCGAGCACGCTGCAGGCGACCACCACCTACACCGTGGTCGTGGCCGGCACGCTCGACCTGTCGCGCTTCGCGCACAACGAGCAGGTCGAGAAGGTCGAGGTCACGGTGTCGATGGTCGGCGAGGCGACCGCCCGGCTGCTGACCGCCAGCGGCAAGGCCTACGACGTGTCGTACGCCGCGCTGCGCGCCGCCGGCTTCCGCGGCTGACGTCCATCCCGCAGCCACGACCCATCGCCGACCCCCCACTGGTTTCCACAGGACCATGATGACGACAGAGGCCAACACCACCGCGCGGCGTGTGCTCGCCACGCTGACGACCGTCGCGCTGGCGGTCAGTGCGGTCTCGACGCGATCGGCCGAGCTGGTCGTCGACGACGGTGTCGTCATCAAGTTCGGCGGCGATGCGCAGCTGGTGCTGCGCGACAAGCTGACCGCCGGCAAGGGGGTGGTGCTGACCAGCCAGAAGGACGATGCCAACGGCGGCCAGGCCAATGCGGCGCCGCAGGTGCCGGCGGCGGGCGACTGGCGGGGGCTGCGCATCGAGAAATCCGCGGCCGCCTTCGGTGCCCTGTCGTTGAGCGACTGGACGCTGCGTTACGCGGGCGGTGGCGAGGCCGGCGCGGCGGTGACGCTGCGCGGCTTCAACCCCGGCCTCGAGTACCTGCAGGTGATGGACGGCACGACCGGCCTGCGCCTGCTCGACGGCGCCTCGCCGGCCATCACCGGGTCCAGCTTCCTGCGCAATGCGATCGGCCTGGACGCCGACGGCAACAGCGCGCCCGTCATCGGCAGCACGCAGTTCGCCGGCAACACCACGCAGGCGATCCTGAACCGCACGCCGGCCACGCTGATCCAGGCCACCGGCAACTGGTGGGGCCACCCGAGCGGCCCGAAGGACGCGGCGGGCAATCCGCAGGGCCAGGGCGACGCGGTGTCCGCCGGCGTCAACTACGCCAACCCGCTGGCGCTCGCGCCGCTGATCGCACCGTCGGTGCGGCTCGCGAGCCCGCTGCCGTTCTACGAAGGCCGCACCATCACGTTCGACGTGGCCTGCATCAACGCCACCGAATTCCGCATCGCCGAAGGCACCGCCTTCGCCGGCACCCTGTTCCAACCGTTGGTCAACGGCCGCGCGACCGTCGACTTCACGCTGTCGGACGGCGACGGCCAGAAGCCGGTCAGCGTCCAGTTCCGCAACGCGGCGGGCACCGTGACCAGCGCCTCGCTGTCGGGCGGCGTGCTGGTCGACACGCAGGCGCCGGTGTTGTCGATCAACAACCCGGCCCCGGGCAGCATCGTCAGCGGCCCCATCACCGTCGAGGCCAGCGCGAGCGATGCTTCCGGCGTGGCCAGCGTGCGCTTCTACCTCGACGAGCAGCTCGTCGCGACGCGCACCGCCACCCCCTACACCTACGCCTGGAACACCGACACCAGCACCGACGGCAGCCACAGCTTCCGCGTCGTCGCGCTCGACCAGGCCGGCCGCAGCGCCGAGCTGGGCCGCGCGGTGACGCTGTCGCGCGCACCGGTCCAGCCCGACCTCGAAGGCCCGCAGCTGGCCGCCGTTGCGGCCGGCGGCAGCGCGCTCGCCAATGGCGCGAGCTTCGCGCGCAACACCACCATCACCTTCAGCGCCAGCGACCGCAGCGGCATCTCGCGCATCGAGCTGCTGCTCGACGGCGCGGTGGTCGGCACCGCCAGCGGCTCGGGCAGCTACAGCGTGCCGTTCAGCCTGGCCGACGTCGCCAACGGCGCGCACACACTGAGCCTGCGCGCCACCGATTCGGTGGGCAATGTCAGCACGACCAGCTACAGCGTGACCGTGGCGCATGCGGTGCCCGACGCACCGCAGCTTGCCAGCCCGGCCAGCGGCAGCACCACGCGCAGCGCCGATGCCGTCGTCAGCGGCACGGCCGCCGCGGGCGCCAGCGTGCAGCTCGCGCTCAACGGCCAGCCGGCCGGTGCCGCGATCGTCGCCGGCAGCGACGGGCGCTTCAGCGGCCCGCTGACGCTGGTCGCCGGCAGCAACCAGATCCGCGCGACCGCGACCGATCAGTGGGGCACCAGCGCGCCCTCCGCGGCCTTGCTCGTGACGCTGGACGTCACCGTGCCGGCCAGCCCGGCCAACCTGACGGCGCTCGCGCAGCCGCAGGGCAAGGTGCGCCTGTCGTGGACGCGCTCCACCGACCCGAACGCGACCGGCTACGACCTGTACCGTGCCGCCAACGCCTTCACCGGCATCGGCGAGGCGGTCAAGGTGAATGCCGGCCTGCTGACGGCGACCACGGTCGACGACCTGCCGGTGCAGGACGGCACCTGGTACTACCGCGTCGTCGCGGTGAATGCCGCCGGCACGCCGTCGCTGCCGACCAACCAGGTGCAGGCGCTGTCCGACAGCACCGCGCCGAAGGCCGTCTCCATCGTCTACACGCCGCTCGGCAAGGTCGATGCCGCCACCGGCCGCATCGGGCAGGGCCGGGTCAACCTGGTCGTCACCGTCACCGAGGCCTTGCAGGCCACGCCGTACCTGTCGATCGTGCCGCAGGGCGGCACGCCGCTGCCGGTGGAGCTGGCGAAGACCGGCGACAGGACCTACGCGGGCAGCATCGTCGTCGACGCCAACACCGCGTCGGGCGTCGCCAATGCGCTGTTCTCGGCACGCGACCTGGTCGGCAACCGCGGCACCGACGTCGATGCCGGCGCGACGCTGCGCATCGACACCGAAGGCCCGGCGCTGTCGGGCATCGTGCTGACGCCGTCGTCGCCGATCAAGAACGACGGCGCACCGGTGATGCAGGCAAGCTTCAGCTTCAGCAAGGCACCGAAGAACGGCGCGACGCCGCAAGTCAGCTACCTGCTGTCGGGCCCGGTGCGCTCGCCGATCGCGGTGGGAGCGCTGACGCAGGTCAATGCCACCACCTGGCAGGCCTCGTTCACGCTGCCGTCGGACGGTGGCCAGGCCGGGCCGGAGACGCTGGTCTTCAGCAGCCAGGCCATCGACGACCTGGACAACGTGTCGAACAAGGTCACGGCCTTCAACCGCTTCCAGGTCTACCAGGGCAACCTGCCGCCGCTGAACGTGCCGTTCGGCTTCGCGGCCAAGGCGCAGCCGGGTGGCAAGGTCAAGCTGAACTGGCAGGCGGTCGACGGCGCGGCCAGCTACCAGCTGTACCGCCAGGGCCCGGGCCAGCCCGAGCTGCAGCCGCTGGTGCGCGCCGGCGGGGCCGACCTGATCGACCAGACGCCGCAGGACGGCACGTACCGCTACGCCGTGGCGTCGGTGCGGCAGTCCAACGGCCAGGAGTCGGTGTCGGGCCAGAGCGCCGCGGTCGAGGTGGTGACCAGCGCGACCGCGCCGGGCGCGCCGCAGAACCTCGCGTTGCAGCTCACCGGCCAGGGCATCTATGCCAGCTGGCAGCCGCCGCTCTCGAGCACGGTCGACTACTACAACCTGTACCGCGCGTCGGGCACCAGCATCGGCAGCATCGAGGGCCTGGTGCCGCTGAAGACGCGCATCAAGAACCCGGTGACCTACGACACCAGCCCGTCGCCGTCGCAAGGCGCCTATGTGGTGACCGCGGTCGATGCGGCCGGCAACGAATCGGCGATCTCGAACTCGGCCTACCTGAACGCCAGCCTGCTGCCGGTGCGCGACCTGAAGGTGGAGCAACTGGGCAACGAGCTGCCGGTGCTGAGCTGGACTGCGCCGAACGGCGGCGTCGCCGGCTACCACGTCTACGTGGGCCCGGAGGCGAGCCGCGTGCGCCTCACCTCCAGCCCGACCACGGCGACACGCTTCACCGACACCGGCTACACCAGCGGCGAGCGCCGCTACACGGTGGCGACGGTCGATGCCAATGGCGTCGAGCTGCCGCGTGTCGTGCTGCTGCCGGCGGTGGGCACGCAGCTGGCCGGCGGGCTGCCGCTCAAGCGCGGCGTGATGAACAAGCTGCAGGTGCAGGTGGCCAACACCTCGGCCGGCGTGCTGGCGGGCGTGCGTGCCGTGGTGCGCGTGCCGGTCAACAAGGATTCGACGCAGTTCAAGGACCACCGGTCCGAGCCGTTCACGCTGGCCGCCAACGAGACGCGCCTGGTGCCGGTGATCGTCGGCGGCTACGGCGACATGCCGTCGCTGGCGGCCGGCCAGGTGGGCGTCGAGATCGCGCCGGAGGATGGCGAGGTGGTCAAGCTGAGCCGCAACGAGGGCCTGGACGTCGTCGACGGCAGCCTGGTCGTCGGCATGGCGACCGAGGAGTTCACCCGCGGCGGCACCGGCAAGCTGCGCCTGACGATCGAGAACACCAGCGAGGTCGACGTCGAGTTGCTGACCGCCACCAACGGCGGCAACAACGACTCGTCCGAACTGCGCTTCAAGATCGTCGACGGCGACGGCAACGTGCTGGCGACGCAGGCCTACAAGCAGGCACTCGGTGCCAACGTGCTGACGCTGACCAACGGGCTCACGGTGGCGCGCATCGCGGCGGGTTCGAGCTACACCTCGGACAGCTTCAGCCTGAACGTGCCGGCCGGCAGCCCGAACAACATCGCGGTGCGGCTGGAGGTCGACAAGCTGCGCTACCACACCGGCCAGGACGACGAAGTCAGCATCGCCGGGCGCGGCACCGAGAAGGGCGTGTCGCTGCTCGACACCGCCTATTACGGCGAGGTGACCGACGTCAGCCCGATCAGCTCGTTCGGCGACCAGGACATCACCATCACCGGCCGCGCGCTCGACCGCCGAGGCAACGTGCCGCTGCCCAACACGCGCCTGAAGCTGGTGCTGAACCAGCAGGGCTTCGAGCGCGTGTTCAGCGTGCTGACCGATGGCGGCGGGCAGTTCGCCTACGTCTTCAAGCCGACGCTGACCGACTCCGGGCTGTACAAGGTGTCGGCGGTGCACCCGGAGATCACCGACCGGCCGGAGCAGAAGGCCTTCACGATCAACCGCGTGACCGTCGGCCCGACGCCGTACAAGCTGGACGTGCCGCGCAGCTACGCGTTCAGCATCCCGTTCTTCGCGCAGGCCGGGCCGGGCACCTCGGCGGCCAACCTGCGGCTGACGCTGGATGCGGCCAGCCAGCCGACCGGCCAGCTGCCGGCGGGCATCACGGTGCAGCTGCCGGCGCCGGTGACGCTCGCCGAGCGCCAGCGGCTGAACGTGCCGGTCAGCTTCGTCGCCAACAACGACGCGCAACCGAGCGGCTCGCTGATCTTCAACGTGGTCAGCGACGAGCACCCGCTCACGCCGATCGGGCAGGTGACGGTGAACTACACGCTGTCAGAGGCCAAGCCGTTCCTGACCGCGAGCCCGAGCTTCGTCGAGACCGGGCTGGCGCAGGGCGGCAGCGAGACCGAATCGGTGCTGGTCGAGAACAAGGGCCTGCAGGAGGCGCTGAACCTGCGCTTCACGCTGACGAAGCCCGATGGCTCCGCGGCACCGGCCTGGGTGTCGATCGCCAGCCGCGCCGACGGCACGATGGCGGTGGGCGACAAGCGCTCGGTCGACGTCGCGTTCACGCCGCCGTCCACGCTGGCCGAGGGTGTGTACGAGTTCCGGCTGAACGTGCAGGGCGACAACGTCGCGACGCAATCGCTGAACGTCTACGCGAGCGTCACGCAGAGCGGACAGGGCAACGTGCTGTTCAAGGCGGCCGACCTCTACACCGCCACCGTCGACAAGCAGGGCCACCTGATCCCGGGCCTGGCGGGGGCGCGCATCGCGGTGCAGAACGAGGACGTGGTGACGGTGACGCAGGAACTGCTGACCGATGCGGTCGGCGAGGCGCTGTTCCAGAACCTGCCGGCGGGCCGCTACAAGTTCCGCGCGACGGCGGCCAACCACCAGGAGATCGGTGGGCGGCTGATCGTCAAGCCGGGCATCACGTTCAACCAGTCGGTCTTCCTCGACTACAACCTGATCACGGTCGAGTGGAGCGTGCGCGAGATCACCATCCAGGACCGCTACGACATCACGCTGAACGCGACCTTCGAGACCGACGTGCCGGCCGCCGTGGTGGTGCTGCAGCCGGCGAGCGTGAACCTGCCGAAGATGAACGCCGGCGACGTGTACTACGGCGAGCTGAGCCTGACCAACTTCGGGCTGGTGCGCGCCGACAGCGTGGTGCGCACCCTGCCGGCCAGCGACGCCTTCTTCCGCTACGAGTTCCTGGTCGACGTACCGACCTCGCTGGAAGCCAAGCAGCGCGTGACGATCCCGTACCGCGTGGTGGCGTTGCAGCCGCTCGATGTGGCGGCGAGCAGCGGCGCGGCGAGCGGGGGCGGGTGCTACAGCTACAGCAGCCAGTTCTCGGTGGCGTGCAAGTTCCAGTGCGCGAACGGGCAGCAGTCCAGCTGCGGCTCGGCGATGTCGTGGTTCTCCGTCAGCAACAGCTCGTGCCCGGCCGGTGGTGGTGGTGGCGGCGGCGGGGGTGGTGGCGGCGGGGGCGGCGGTGGGGGTGGCGGCGGCTGGGGTGGCGCCGGTGCCAGCACGCCGATCAAGATGAAGGGCAAGAAGTGCGTGTTTATTCCCAAGGGTGGAACGCAATGCGATTGAGCCGCAACCTCTCGTTCGCCCTGGGGGCGTGGCTTGCGCTGGCGGCGCTGGCACCGGCGCAGGCCGAGGACAGCCGCAACGGCCTGGTGGTGACCTCGCCGAACGGCTACGCCAACCTGAACGCGCAAGACCTGGAACTGCGCAGCACGGCCGGGCCGGTGCGCTGGACGCGCTCGTGGAACGGGCAGGAGTGGAAGTTCAACCCGCAATGGGAGAGCCTGTCGCAGAGCTGGAGCAACCTGACCGGCAGCCAGACGCAGGATTCGAGCGGCAGTCTGGCCTCGGGCAACAGCGACGGATCCGGCGTGGTGCTGGACACGCCGGCGCCGCGCAGCGCGGGTTCGGTCAGCATGAGCGGCGGCGGTGGCGAGGGCTGCTGGGTGTGGGTCGACGAGGACTGGCAGCCCACCTACTCCGCGGTGATCGAGGTCAGCACGGGCCTGCGCGACGCCGGGCCGCTGATCCCGCTGCGCAGCACGCCGTTCAACCGCGTGATGCCGGAAGCCGGCAGCGACTACGCGCCGGGCATGCGCGTCAGCGTCGACTACGCGAGCCTGTGCGCAGGCAGCAGCGGTGCGAGCGGTGCGGTGTCGATGGAGGGCATTCGCCGCATCAACGAGCTGCACCTGGGCGACAACGGGCGATACTCGTTCAACAACCGCACGGTGCTGGAGAAGCGCGCGGTGCGCCAGCAGGCGCCGGCATCGGTGGCACAGCTGGCGAGCGGGCAGGTCGCGCCGGCGCCGGTGGCCAACGACAAGGGCTACCGCTGGATCGACCGCAGCGGCGCGTGGATCGACTACAACACGCAGGGCCAGGTGGTGGCCTACGGCGACCGCAATGACAACGCGGTGTGGCTGGTGCGCGATGCGGGCGGCACGCTGCGCGGCGTGGTGGATGCGGCAGGGCGGGTGCTGCTGACGCTGCACTACACCGGCGAGCTGATCACCGAGGTGCGCGACTACCCGGTGGCCGGCTTGGCTCAGGACCTGCCCGCGCGCTCGGTGAAGTACGCCTACGACGAGCGCAACCGGCTGGTGCAGGTGACCGACGTGCGCGGCAACGTGGTGAAGTACGAGTACGACATCGGCAACCACATCGTCAAGATCACCGACCAGGAAGGGCATGCCGAGACGCTGCTCTATGCGGGCGAGACGGTGAAGAAGCGCACCGCGCCGGACGGCGGGGTGACCGACTACGAGTTCGACTACGACGACGCCAACAAGCAGTTCGTCAGCAAGATCACCGGGCCGGAAACGCCGGCCGGCCGGCGCGTCGAGGACATCACGCAGAACCGCGTGGGCAAGCTGGTGCGGCGGTTGTACAACGGGCAGGTCGATGTCGAAGTGCGCTACGACACCGGAGCGCGCGCCGAGACTGTGACGAATGCGCGCGGCTTCACGACGCGCACCACGCGCAACGAGTTCGACCAGCCGGTGGAGGTGCTCAATCCCGACGGCACCAGCCGTAAGTACAGCTACTCGGCGTTGAATCTGGCCGTCACCGAGAACGTCGATGAGGCCGGCGTCAGGACGGCTTATTTGCGCGACGTGCGAGGCAACCTGCTCAAGCTGACGGAGGCCGTCGGCACCTCGCAGGAAACCGTGATCGAGTACGAGCGCAATGCCCTCGGCCAGGCAATCCGCACGACGCGCAAGGGCCGTACGGAGGCAAACGGGGTCGTGACGGCGGACGCCGTGTGGCAGTCGGAGTTCGATGCGCGGGGATTGCTCAAGAAGATCACCGACGCAGAGGGGCATGTTCACCAATACGTCTACGACCGCGCGGGCCGCCTGATCTCGTACACCGATCCGAGAGGCCATGCGACGAGTTTCGAGCTGGATCCGGACGGCAATCTGGTCAAGGTCACCGACGCGCTGGCCCGTGTGATCGCCCTTTCGTACGACAAGCTGGGCAATCCGTTGAGCGAGACCGACGGCCGAGGCAAGGTGGCTCGGCGGGCCTACGACAGCATGAGCCGTGTGACGCAGTTCACCAGCCCGGTCAGCGGCGAATACAAGATCCAGTACGACGCGCAAGGCTTGCCGATCCGCACCACCGATGAAGACGGCCGAACCACGGCCTACGAGTTTGACAACCTGCTGCGGTTGACCCGGCACACCGACCCGCTGGGCAACGCGACGCAGTTCAGCTACCGCATTGCCGACGGATCGCAGGCGGGCCAGATCGGATCGCTGGAGGATCCCACCGAAGTCAAGTACCCGACCTTCACGCAACGGGTGCGCTACGACGCGCGCGAACGGCCGACCAGCGGGACGGTCCTGAACCCCGGCACTGCCGGGACCGAAGGCCTTGTCAGCGCGACCGAGTACGACGTCCGTGGACAGGTGAAGAGCGATACCGATTCCAACGGCAAGACGCGCTTCTATGACTACGACGTGATCGGGCGGTTGACCACCACGACCGACAGCCTCGGCAACAAGACGCATGCCCAGTACGACGTTCGGGGCAACCTGCTGCAGATCACGGATGCCAAGGGCAACACGAGCCGCTTTGAATACGACCGCAACGATCAGGTCGTCAAGGAGATCCTGCCGCTCGGACAGACGAGCGTGCTGAACTACGACGACGCGGGCAACCTGGCCGAACGGGTCGATCCGAACGGCAACAAGGCCACCTACGAATACGACGCCGTGAACCGGCTGACCGATGTCGGCCAGTTCAATGCGGCGGGCGTGCAGGTGCGCAGAACCCACTACACCTGGGACGATTCGGACAACCTCAAGGGGTGGACGGACACCGACCTCACGCGTCCCGTGGGCCAGCAGAACACCGCGTCGTCGTCCACCTTCGACGACGACAGCCGGCTCACCGCCCAGACCGTCAGCTACCCGACGCCAGACGGTGGCACCTACACGCTGAGCTATGGCTATGCGTACAGCGCCGCGGGCTACAAGACGCGGCTGACGTGGCCGGACGGAACGGACATCGGCTATGCCTACAGCGGGCATGCCGAGTTGCAGGACGTGACCATTCCCGGGGAAGGCAGCATCAGCGTCAACGAGTTCAAGTGGATCGCACCGGCGAAGGTGACGCTGCCGGGCGGCAGTGTCCAGGAGCGAACGCTCGACGGCCTGCTGCAGCTCGAAGGCCTGAAGGTGAAGACCCCAGGCCAGCAGACGATCCTGAGCGTGGCCAACACGTTCGGCAAGGTGCAGGAACTCAAGAGCAGCAGTCGCACGGACACTGTCGACGGCGTCAGCACGACCCGCAATAGCTCGCATGCCTATGACGACGAGACCCGCCTGACCCAGACGTCGACCGATGCCGGCAGTGCCTTCGGGACCGAGACCGAGAACTTCACGCTCGATGCCGTGGGCAACCGCATTGCGCACAGCCAGGTGAACGGTGCCTGGACCTACGACAAGAACAATCGGCTGCTGCAGCGCGGCACCGGTGCCAATGCCACGAACTACGACTATGACGACGCAGGAAACCTGACCCAGGTCGCGGAGTCGGGCGGTGTGGTGACGCAGTTCGTGCACGACGCACAGAACCGCCTGAGCGAGGTCAGGGACGGCGCGGGACGCCTGGTCGCCCGCTATGGATACGACCCGATGGACCGCCGTGCGTGGCGCGAGCAGTACCGCACGCGCGACGGTGTGGCAATGAACCCCGCCAGGCGGAGTTACTACCTCTACGCGGACGAAGGCCTGATCGCCGAGAGCCAGCAGGACATCGCGCTGGCGGGCGACGGCAGCGTCACGGTGCTCGGCGCACCGGCCCTGATCGCGCAGTACGGCCCAAGTCCCGACGCCGAGTTCACGACGGGCATGCTGTTCGTCAAGGCCCGCAACAGCAACGGATCGGACACCGTCGCCTACTATCACCACGACCAGCTGGGCACGCCGATCCAGGCAACCGACCGCGCCGGAAACGTCGTATGGGCTGCCAGCTACAACGCCTTCGGCAAGGCCACCATCACGACTCCGGCCGCGACCCCGGAGCGCCCGACCATCGTGTCAGTGCTGCGCCTGCCGGGGCAGGTGGAGGATCCGGAGACCGGCCTTCACTACAACTACCGGCGTTACTACGACCCCTCGACCGGACGCTACATCACGCAGGATCCGATCGGCCTCGCGGGCGGTGACAACCGCTACCGCTATGTCGAGGCCAACCCGCTCAACCTGACCGATCCCACCGGCGAGATCCTTCCTGCCGTGGTGGCCGCCGTGGAAGGTGCCGCCGAGATGATCGCGGCCTGCACGGCCGAGTGCGCGCTGCTGGACACGGGCGAGAAGATCCTGACGGGCGAATGCAATGACGTGGCGGACACCGTCAAGGAATGCGCCAAGGATTGCGCGCTGACGCTCGGGCTGGGCTGGGCCGCCAAAAAGATCTGGAAGTACGGCAAGAAACTCTGGGATCG
>Ga0065165_1002020_pt1 | contig 18897 bp, 13 predicted proteins | sample AraplaMF_Cvi_mMF_FD_63813 | JGI IMG/M metagenome (GOLD analysis project Ga0065165, IMG submission 63813) | Arabidopsis root microbial communities from the University of North Carolina, USA - plate scrape MF_Cvi_mMF (version 2) (version 3) | ecosystem: Host-associated > Plants > Roots >...
AGGTCGCGTCCTGGTGCCAGCGCACTTCGCCGCCGATGCCGGGCTGCTTGAAGATGTACATCGACTGCCAGACCTGCGGCTGCTCGAGTCCCAGGTCGCGCGCCACCGCCGCCAGTTTCGCATCGCGGGTGAAGGCCTCGAACACCGGGTCGAGGTCGTGCATGGCGTGGCCGATCTTGTTGATCGACAGGGCCTTGGCCTGTTTCAGCTGGCCGTTCGCGTCGAAGGCTTCCTCTTCGAAGAAACAGCGCACCGTGTTGTCCGAGCCGAGGAACCAGGCGTCGCTGGCGTTTTCCTGGTCGCGCGTGGTGAAGACGGCGCGCGATTCGGCCGGGTCGAAGGCGTCGACGATCTCTTCGGCACGCAAGCGCAGGCGCGCGATTTCTTCAGGTGCCTTGAAGTCGGGGATGACGATGTAGCCGTCGCGCTGGTACTGGTCGCGCTGTTCCTGGGTCAGCATGATGAAAAATTCCGTTGAATCGTGTGTAAGGGTAAGCAGCCGATTTATGGAACCACGTAATGCAGCTCTTCAAACCCGGCACTGCGCAGGCTTACTTGATCGCCAGATGCGAACCGAATGCCCTCGAGATGTCCGAACTCGACCTTCTTACCAGGTGCAATCTGGAAGGATCGCTCACTCTGTGCTCCGGTTGTCGGGTTAAGGGTTGTCATCACGACCTGCAGGTGTAGAGCCGACGTGTTCGTCATCATTGCAACCAGGCCGCGGCCAACAGCGGAACGTCGCATTTCAATTCGGAGTGGCATCGCCGGCAACCGGGCCTTTTCCTGCTCGAGCGCTGCTTGCGCAGACTCTGCTTTCGACTTCTCGACTGCCAAGGCTTTTTCTTTGTTTTGTACCTCGGAAGAAAGCTGAGCCGACCTGTGCGTAAGGGCTTGAGCATCGCTACGAGCGGCATTCAAATCCGACTTTAGCTCCGCAGCGTGCGCAACTTCCTTGGCAATCTCCAACTGCAAACTCGCCACGATTGCCCGCTGGGTTTCGAGGTCACGGGATGCCTGGTAGTAGAGTGCGGCCAGAGCTGCAGACGTGGCGGCGAACGTAGCTACAGCAGCCTTTAAAGCGATAAGCGAGGTGCGCTGCTGGGGTAAGGCGACAGACGACACAGAACTCATGGATTCTCCTAGGACGGTAGGATCAAATAACAGAGTCAGTGTAGCCCTTGGCATGACAAGTGTCTATTAAGCAATACTTAGCGCGTATTTTCTATGCCGCCACCGTCCAGCCCCCGTCGGCATACACGCGCTCATCGTCAAGGTACACCGCATCCGTCACCACGAACACGTCGATGTGATAGCGCGCATCCTTGCGCTTGAAGCCCGGCTTCGCGTACACGCCGTGCTTGGCGCCCAGCGACAAGTGGATGCCGCACATGCGCTCGTAGGTGCCGATGTCGTCGACGCGGCGCTCGCGCGAAAAGGCGCGGTTCATGCCGAAGCCCAGCTCGCGCACCCAGACCTCGCCCTCGTCGCGGCGGATGATGTCCAGCACCTGCTGGAATTCCGGCGTCGCATTCTCGGCGTCGACGACGCGGCCGCGTTCGATGATCAAGGTGATCGGCGATGCCGGGCGGTTGACGAGATAGGACGTATCGCCGAACACGTGGACCCGGGCGCGGCCGCTGACGGCTTCGAGGTCCTGCGCTTCCGTGAACACTTCGCCGATCGGGAACTGGCCGCCGACATTGTTCATCGCGCTGTAGTCGCCGACGTTCAGCTTGGCCGATTCGAGCGGCGAATCGAACACCAGTACATCATCGCCGCCGTGCACCTCCGCGCGGGACGCAACATCGATGCGGCGCTTCAGCGCGTGGCCGATGCCGCGGAAGTAGTGCGGATCGTAGGCCAGCGCTTCGATGTAGTGATCGCCCTGCGCACCCGGCATGCGCGACAGGTGCACGTGCTCGATCACTTTCAGGCCCAGCTTGAACAGCTCCACGCGCAGGCGGAAGCCGTCGAGGCGGAAGTTGCTCGACTGCACCAGTACCACCAGGTCGCCAGGCGCATAGGTCTCGAAAGCCGCCAGCACGCTGTCCGGCGTGACGGCGTCGAAGTCGATGAAGTCGCCCTCCGGCAGGTTGCGGCGGTAGGCTTCGACGAGTGCGCGCGACAGGCCGGTGCGGCGGTCGAACACCACCAGTGCGCGTTGCTGCGGACCATGTTCGAGCGCGATCGCCAGCACGTCGCGCAGATGGGCGGTGGCGGCGTCGATGGCGGAGGAGGAGAGGTCGGGCGTCGGGAGCTCGGTGGCGTTCATGGCGTCAATCGATGGGAAACAACCCGTCATTATAAGCCCGGCCCGGGTTCCCGTACGCCGGGCGCGGCGCTTGCGGAAGCTCACGGACAGTCTTCCTTCTTTGCTGCACAGTTTGGTTGAAGGGAGTCTATCATGTTGATTCTAAAGGGAAAATTTCCGTTATTTAACTTTATCGCCATGCTGGTGGCCTTCCTGCTGGCCGCCACTCCCTTGCTGGCGGCAGAGATGAAGACGGACGCGAAGACCGAGGTGAAGTCGGGCGCACGCGCGCCGGATGCGGTCGCGACTGAGTTCTACGGCTGGTACCTGGAGACCCTCGGCGCCGACCAGGATCCCCTCAGCGACCGCTACGACACCTTTGTCCGCTTCGTGGCGAAGGACCTGACGGCGCGCCTGGTCGACCACCTGCAGGGGGGCCAGCTGCCGCAGCGCGATTACTTTACCCAGTCCGCCAGTTACCGTCCGACCTGGCAGCGCAGCGTGCGCGCGGCCACCGTGCGCCTGCGTGCGGGCGCGGCCGATGTTGTTGTGACCCTCGGCGAAACCATGGAGGACGGCGGGCCGCGGCAGGTCCTGGCCTTGTCCATGGTGCTGGAAGGCGGCGTATGGAAGATCCGCCGGGTCGTGGCCGTCGATGCAATCGGAAGTTCCCTTGAACAGCCCGCTATTTGATCCGTGAAGGATAGCCCCGCGCTCCCTTCGTGAACGGCGCGCCGTGCCCCCCATGCTGGCGCTATGATTTCAAAAGCACAACGGCCCCATGATTGGAGCGGGCCGTGGCGTTTTTTGACGATCGCAGCGGGGGACAATGGCATACCGATGGGAAACGCCAGCCAGTGTCTGGCTGGAAGACGAGAGCAGCGGGCAGTTCGAGCTGGCGGCCACCGAAGGCCTGGGCCGGATCGACTGGAGCACCCACTCGCGCGGACGGGTGTCGGACTTCGCCCACCTGATCGGCGCTTCGCTGCCGGGCATTGGCACTGAAGCTTGCGAGCACTCGCCCATTTATCCCGAAGGTTTTTCCTTTTGCCCCGTCTGCGGCCGCCCGCTCGAGCGCCTGGCCGGGCGCCAGCAGCGCCGTGCCGAATGGTGGGGGCCGCATGCCGACCAGTCGCTGCCGCGCCACGTGCCGCACGGCTTGCTGGTGACCTCGCTGCCGCTCGGCGACAGCCTGGAGGAACGGCCCGCCGCACCCTTCGTCGGCCGCTTCGACACCTCGATGCCGCCGCCGCCGAACGCCGAATGCGTGTTCATCGCCGCCGGCTACGGTTTCCAGGAACAGCGCCTGCTGGCGCTCGCACCGGGCCGCGGCGTGCTGCAGTACTGGGATCCGCTGGGCGAGCTGTGGCACGTGCTGGTGCCGGACGAGGGCACGGCCGACCTGCGCTTCAGCGCTTCCGATTATGGCTGGCTGCCCTCGCTGGAACCGCGGCGCGGCGAAGTCGGCCTGGTGCCGACCGCCCAGGGCCTGTACCGCCTGTGGATCAACCCGATCAACGAGACCTTCCGCCTCGAATCCGTGCTGGCCGCGCCGCTGGTGGCCGCGCCCGGCATCATGCGGCGCCAGCTGGCCTGCCTGGTGCGCGGGAATGCCGGCGTGCTGGTGCTGGCTTCGCTGGACGCCGAGCTGGCTCCGGGCCCGCAATACGAATGCGGCGCGCTGCCGCTGTCCGGCTGGAGCCGTCCGATCGGCTACGACGGCCAGCTGTTCTGGCTGCACGACGAAGGCCAGCTGCTGTGGCGTCCGGGCGAGGCGCCGCGCTTCCTGCCCTGGCCCGACACCTGGCTGCCGCGCCTGCAATTTGGCGGGCCCACCCTGAGCCGCGACGGCCGCATGTGGCTGATCGGGCACGACGGCCAGTCCTACTGCTTCCGCGAACTCGGCGTGCAGCATCCCCAGCGCGAGCCGATCGACGGCGCGCGCCTCGGCTTTGCCAACCTGCTGTTCCGGCGCGGCCATCCGGTGGTCGACGACCCGTGGTCCGGCGAGCACGTCGAAGACCCGAACGAGGACGACTCGCTGGTGCTGCCGCTGCTGCGTAGCTTCAATAACAACCGCGCCCAGCCCAGCGGGCTGGTGCTGCGCTTCCACAAATATACCGGCCGCGCCGAAGAAGCGCTGGCCGACCGCGTGATCGCCCGCACCACCGTCGAATGGATAGGCCGGCGCAACGTCATTCTCGACGAGATCGCACGCCTGTCGCGTCCGCTCGAGTGCCTGCCCTTCGTGTATGCCAACCACCTGTGGCTGCACCACCCAGACTGGAACCGGATCCGCGGCTGGAACCTGGAAGCGCTGTCGTGAGGCGCGCATTTGCTCTTCTCGCAGTGCTTGCAGCCGGACTGCTTGGCATTGCCACGCCTGCCTTCGCCATCCCGCACGTGGTGCTGGTGCAGAACTCCGGGTGGATGGAACCTTTCTACAGCGACCCGCAGTCCGCCTTCAAGCCGCTGGTGACGGAGCTCGTAAGCAACGTCGTGCAGCCCGGCGACGCCCTGGTGCTGGCCGCCTTCAACCAGTCGCTGCCCGGCGCGCCTTCGCCGAAAGGACTGCTGTCCGAGCAGGTCGATGCGAAGACGGTCCACGCCCACGTCCAGGCGGCCCTGCAAGACCTGCAGATGGCCAGGAAGCCCGGTGGCCAGGCGCTGGCCGACACCGATCTCGGCGAGGCCGTCAACGCCGCCCTGAACCATGTCCTCGGCGGCAAGCCGGGACTGGTGTGGCTGGTGACGAACAACCGCAACAGCCCGAACAACGACCAGGCCACCAGCGCCCGCAACCGCGAGTTCTACGAGTTGATCCACCGCGGCGCCGCGATCGACAAGGCCTTGGCTTTCCCGCTGCGCATGAAGGTGGCGGGCCCGCATTACAGCGCGAACGGCCTGATGGTGTATGTGTTCGCGGTGGGGAAGGAAGGCACGCGCGCGCTCGACGCGCTGCTGGCCGCCGGCCGCGTGCAGCGCGTGATCACCGAGCCGCCGGCGCGCCTGAAACCGCTGGACCGCGACACCGTGCGCCTGGTGCCGCGCCGCGTCGAGGGCGCGCCCGGCGTGTCGCTGGCGATGGATGCCGGCGGCCGCCTGCACGCTGACGTCGAACCGGATGCGGTGGCGCCCGGCACTCGCATCCAGTGGCAGCTCGAGAACACGATGTACCCGTACACCATCGCCGACGCGACCATCAGCGCGCGCTCGATGCTGGCCGGCGAGAACCGCCGGATCGACCTGACGCCGCGCGAAGTCAAGCAGCTGGCGCCGGGCAAGGCTGAGCCGCTGGCGTCCAGCATGCAGCTGCCGGTGGCCAAGCTGCCCGGTAAATGGTCGATGGAAGCGCTGAAGTCCGCCGGCTCGGCCTATGTGCTGCCGGGGCAGATCGAGCTGCACCTGGCCGGCCAGAAGCTGGTGCTGTCGCAGGCTTTTCGGGAACGCATGGCGGCGCTGTTCCCCGGCGATCCGCTGCCCGAGATTTTTACGCCGCCGGCCGAGATCCAGGCCTCCACCGCGACCCTGCCGCTGGAGGTGCGGGTGCACTACGGTTCAGGGCCGCTGATGGCGCTGCTCGGCGGTGCCTTGGTCCTGCTGGCGGCGGGCGCCGGTGCCGCCTACGCCTATGGCCGTCCGCGCCGCGTGCAACTGACGGTGGAGGACGAGATGCGCACCGTGCACACCCGTGCCGGCGCGACGCAACCGATTTACGACAAGGCGGGCAAGCAGGTGGCCAGCCTGAAGACGACGCTGTTCGGCCACCAGCTGATCGACCTGCGCGAAGGCGCGCAGGTCCGGCTGGGACGCTGACATACCGATAAAAATGACCCGAGAGGACCCCATGCAAGACAAGAAGACATCGCCGGATTCCACCGACCCCGGCTTCAAGCTGCCGGGCCAGACGGCGCCGGCCGCGCCCCAGGAAGGGATGCCGAAGACGGCGCCCGACACCGCCAGCCAGCCGGTCGAGATCGCGCCGGGCGGCGCCACCAATCCCAGTGCGGCGCCGCTGCGCGACACCTCGGCGCGCGACCTGGCGATCGGCGGCGCGGTGCTGCTCGTGCTGCTGGTGATTTACTTTTTCGTGCGGAACGCCTACGTGCACCACCTGGTCGTCAAGCGCGTGGCGCCGTCTTCGGCCGGCAGCGCGGGATGGCTGATGTTCGTCGGGCTGGCTTTTCTGTCCTTCGCGGCGGTGCTGGCGATCATCAACGCCGCCAAGTACCTGACGCTGGCGATCACGGGGCCGCTGGTCGTTATCGGCGTGGTGGCACTCATCGCGGCGCTCTTCATTGGCCGCCGCTGAAGCAAAGGATAATGACATGGCAGATTTTCCCGATCCCTCGGCCCTGAATAAACAAGCCGCAGCCGGCCGCGCGGAACTCAAGGTCGACCTGCGCCCGACGCTGTTCATCGGCGCCGGCGGCACCGGCATGGAAGTCATGATGCGGATCCGCCGCCGCATCCTGTCGGCCGTGTGGAACCGCCAGCACCCGACCCGGGTCGAGTCGATCGGCGACTTCCCGGTGGCGCGCTTCCTGCACTTCGACCTCGACAACCAGGCCATCATCGACGAAGGCAAGTCGCAGCGCACCGACCCCTGGTTCGAACTGGTGAAGCTGACGGACGAAGAACGCCTGGTCGAGCCGCTCGACCTGCCGCAATACCACGAGTCCGACGACAGCCTGGCGCGCTTCCCATTCATCGAGAATTGGATGCCGCTGCGGCCCAAGAAGCTGCGTTCGCTGGGCATCGATCCCTCCAAGGGCGCGGGCCAGATCCGCGCGCTGGCGCGGCTCTACCTGTTCGATAAATACCCGAAGCTGCGCGGCCGCATCAAGGGCGCCCTGAACTTCCTCAGTTCGAATGCCGGCAACGAGCGCAAGGAGAATTACCAGCGCCTCGGCCTGCAGGTCGATACCAGTAAATTCCGCATCGTCGTCATCGCTTCGAACGCGGGCGGCACCGGGGCCGGCAGCGCCATCGACCTGGGCTGGATCGCCAAGGCCATCGCACGCCAGGAGGTGTCGGACAGCCAGGTCGACCTGGTGATGTTCCTGCCTTCGGGCTATGCGAAGGCGAACAAGGAGCGCACCGAAGCCAATGCCTACGCGACCCTGATGGAGCTGGAAACCACGATGCGCGACATGAATGCGCGCGTGCAGTGGATGGATCCGGACAGCATTGTCGGCCGCGGCGCGCCCTTCGACGATGTCTACTTCGTCGACACCGCCAACCTTGCCAACAAGGCGACCCAGGACGTGAAGGACGTCTACCAGATGGTGGCGGACACCCTGTTCGAGGACTTCGCCTCGGCGGACTTTGCCAACCGCAAGCGCTCGGTGGCGGTCAACCAGCAGCAGCACAAGCTCGGGCCCTACAACCCGCGCGTGCCGGAGCAGCGCTTCGGCGACATGCGCCTGTCCTATTCGAAGGTGTATTCCGCCTTTGGCCAGGCCGTGCTCGACACCCAGCAAAGCCTGCGCGACGACATCCGCGCCTATGAGCTGGCGGCGCTGATGGTGAAGGCCTTCTTCGGTCTCGCCGGCACCGACGGCACAGCGGCCCGCCGCGCCGGCGACGCGGAGCGCGACAGCTTCATGCGCGAGCAGATGGGATTGAAGGAGCATCCGTTCTCGGAGTTCCCCGACTTCCGCAAGGGTACGGTGGACGTCACGCCCTTCCAGGAATACGCGCTCACCGACATGCTCCTGATGGACAAGGACCAGCGTTCGCTGCTGGAGCGGGTCGAGAGCAAGGTGCAGCTGGAGATCGACCGCATCATGGCGTCCTACGATTTGAAACTGTGGCGCGAGAAGGTGGTCGAGCTGCTGCCCAACCTGGAACGCGACGCCATCCGCGAAGCCGGCGCCACCGCCGAGACCAGCGAAGACCGCATCAAGCGCAAGACCGGCGAGCTGCTTTCGGACTTGCGCCTGAATGTGCGTGGACGCCTTTACATGCTGCTCGACGACCGCAAGCAGGGCGGCCTGGAATTCGTGCTGTCGCTGCTGGAACAGATCAAGGCGCGCCTCAGCCAGCGCGACCTTGCCAACGCCCAGCGCAACGGCAAGCGCTACCGCGACATCCGCGACGCCCTGCGCACGCGCCAGGTCGAGGAATCGCTGAACAACCTGACGCAGGCGGCCGGCCGCCTGTTCGGCAAGGATGCCCAGGCGCGCGAGGTCATGAACCATTTGAAGCGCGATATCGCCGACTACCTGCGCTTCCACCTGCTGGCGGTGGCGGCGGGCCAGTCCATCGACGTTATGAACAGCATGTCGGCCTGGCTCGGCAATCCGCAGGGCACGGACGAACAGGGGAACGCCCAGTGGAGCGGCATCGCCGGCGAATTCCAGGAAGGCCGGCGCTCGGTCCAGGCGATGCTGGCGGCCTGCGACCAGCGCATCGTCCAGCTGCGCGACGATGCCCGCCACGAGCATGCGACCTACCTGAAACTGGCTGGCGACACGCTGCCGGCGCCCGTCCGCCTCACCAGCGACGTCAGCGGCTGGGCGGAAGAGGTGCTGCTGGAATTCGGCGGCTCGGCCCAGCTGTTCCCGCAGCTCGGCGATGAGCGCATGCGGGCCGACCTGCTATTGAAGCTGTTCCGCCGCGCGCAAACCCAGCTCTCCAGCATGCAGGCGCAGGGCATCGAGCCCGGCGAAGCCGTCGACCCGCTGCTGGAACGCCTGGGCGCGATGTCGCCGCAGGAGAGACATCGCGTGTTCAGCGAGTGGATCCGCAGCGCCATGCCCTGGATTAATGCGCGCTTCTCGGCCGAGTTCACGCCCAGCGCCGACCAGTTCAAGTGCTTCGTCGGCGTCGGCGACCCGGCGGCCTGGCGCAAACTGGAGCCGGAGATCCGCGCCGCCGTGCCGACCGGCTTCCTGCATGGCGACGCGGTCGCCATCGTCAACACCGGCGTCACGGGCAGGGCGGTGTGCTACATCGAGCTGTCCGGCTATCCGATGACGGTGCTGCGCGGCCTGCCGACCTGGCGAGCCTCCTACCAGATCGAGAACCCGAAGATCCCGACCCACCTGCACTTCGATTCGACCCGCTTCCGGCATCCGATCTCGCCCTCGATGGACGAGCTGAACCGCCTGGCCGACGATTACGAATGGTTCCTGCAGGCGGTGGCGCTGGGTGTCATCCGGCGCAAGCAGGATGCCGGCGACCGCGAAGCCGCCTTCCAGCCGCGCGGCCAGTATTTGTTCGAGGTCGAGCCGGGTTCCGGCGAATGGCTCCAGATCGGTAACGAGTACGCGATCCGCTCGAACGGCCTGCCGCCCTACTACCGCGAGCAGGTGATCGCCGCCGTGCGCCAGCGCCTCGGCACGATGGGACCCTACCGGCTGGCGCTGCTGGCGGCGCTGATGCGCCACTACCAGCTGCGCGTCTACGAACCCAAGCTCGAAGTCGACGAGACCGGTGCCCAGCTGCCGTCGCCTTCGCTGCCGACGATCACCGCGCGGCGCCTGTACGACCAGTGGATGCGGCGCGCGGCTTCGCTCCATCCGGAGCTGTCGCCGGCCCAGGTGGAGGCGGCCCTGGCCCAGCTCGACCTGTGGAGCGAGACGGTACCGGATTCCGCCAGCGATGCCTATCACTGGGAAGTGGAGCGTCCGGTGGACAAGCGCGTGATCCGGCCCGAGTTCCTGGCCAGCGAGGCGCGTGCGCTGCAGGCGCTGGAGCGGCGTTCAGGCGCACCGGTGGGGACGTCCACGGCCGGCCTCGGGGCCATGGGGCGCGAGCACGGAACGTCCCCCGCAACCATCGTCAGCCCGACGATGCAGGCCACGCCGGCCGCGCAGTTTAATACTGAACTGCATCCGGCGGTGGCCAGTCCCGCCTCTTTCGTGGTCGGCGCGAGCCCGATGGCGGCGCGTTATAAATTGTTCGTGAACGGCGCCCAGCGCGGCCCGTATGCGCTGGAGGAGGTGGCGCAGCAGCTGGCGCGCGGCGAGATCGAGCCCGGCACGCGCATCTGGAACATGCAGTGGAACCCGCGCCTGGACAAGTGGAAGACGGTCGGCGAGATCCCGGAACTGGCGGGCGGCTTCGACACCGCGATTCCGGACCCGGACGACGGCATTCCCGACCCGGAATAAGGGAGCGCCGTGGCCGACGAAACGATTTACCGCTGCATCAACGCCGCCTGCGGCAGGCCCACGCCGCGGCCCGTGCACTTCTGCCCCTGGTGCGGGACCGCGCAGGCGCGCGCGGGGGCACAGGGACACGTGGGCGCGGGCGGGCGCGATGCCGCTGCGCCGCCGGTATCGCGGGATCCTGCGGCGGCCGCCACGGCCGCTGCCGCCGGGGCCAGCGCCGCCGCGGCCTTGTCCGGCTGGTCCGATGCGCCGCCGGACCTGCCGCCTCCCGCGCCCGCTGCAGGGCTGCGTCCGAACGCCCCGGTGCCGCCTGCATCGGCGCAGGCGAAAGCTGCCGCCACGCCGAGCGCGAACGATTTCGGCCGCAGCGGCAAGGGAGCGGCGACCCAGGCGCCAAATGGCCAGCCGCCGCGCCAGGAAGTGCCGCGCCCGCCGCTGGCTGCGCATCCGCCGCAGCGTCGCCCGATCCGCCTGCGCTGGTGGCTGCTGGCGCTGGCCGTGCTGTGGGGCGTGTGGTTCGTGGCGAAGCCGTCGGCGAAGAAGATCGAGCGCCGCATCGACGCCGCGATCGCTCTGGCGCGCGAGTGCAAGGCCAGCGATGCGCAGGCCGAGCTGATCGCCCTGCGCAAGTCGCGCGCCACGCCGGCGCAGCTGCAGCGCCTGCAACAGGCCCTCAACGACGAAGCGGCCATATGCACGAAGCGGCGCCAGCGGGGCAAGGCCTGGAACGAGGCCAGCGCCGCGGTCGAGTCGGCACTGGCGGCGTCCGGCTGGGACAAGGCGCGCACCCGCCTGCAGGCGTTCACGAAGCGCTGGGGCGAGGACGAGGACACGCTTGCGATGAAGGAGCGGATCGAAGCCGCACGCCGTGAGGACGAGACGCACCGCGCCCACCCGCTGGCGGTGCCGCGAAACGCGGTCGGCTCCTCGGGCAGGGGCGCCACCGGCGCCGGCGGCGGCAGGAACCAGTAATCAGACGGAAAGGAGGAATTCATGAAGCGCACAAGCACATCAGCCATCCTGCTGGCCATCTTGCTGGCCGGCTGCAATCAGTCGACATCCGGCGACGGCATGGGACCTGCCCAGAAGGCCGGCAAGGTGGTCGACGACGCCGGTGCCAGGGTGCAGAGCGCGGTCCAGCAACAGGTGGTCAAGGCCGACGAAGCCGCCGAGCGGGCGCGCGAGAAGGCAAAGGAAGCGACCGAGGAGGCCCGCCAGAACCTGGACCGGGCGACCGCGAAAGTGGGAGAGAAAGTCGAGAAGGCCGGGGAAAAGATGCAGGAGGCGGCGCGCTAGCCGCTCAGGCCTGCAGTGCCTGCACGGCCTGCAACTGAGGCGGCGCCCAGTTGCCCTGCACGATCGACAGCTCGATCGCGCCGGCGCGCCATGCGCCTTCGATGTCCTGCTCGATCTGTTCCATGCTCATGCCGGTGTCGCGGGCGAAGCCCTGCACGCCGTAGGCGCGGTTGCGGCCGTGGCCCTTGGCCAGGTAGAGCGCCATGTCGACCAGGTTGACCGCGCGTTCCCACGACATCGGCTTGCCGCCCGGGGCCAGCGGGAAGGGCGCAAAGCCGATCGAGACATTGACCGACAGCTTGATGCCCTGGTAGTCGATGCTGCGGGCCGGGATGCCGCTCAGCAGGCGGTGCGCGACGTCGTCCAGCATATTGCGCGGCACCGCCGGCAGGAAGGCCAGGAATTCCTCGCCGCCCCAGCGCACGATCATGTCGGTCTCGCGCAGGATCTCGCGCAGGGCATCGGAAATCTCGCGCAGCACCGCATCGCCGGCGCCGTGGCCGTAGGTATCGTTGATGTGCTTGAAATGGTCGACGTCCAGCAGGTACAGGGCGCTCACCGTTTCCCCGCCGGCCTCGGGCTGCGCGACCTCCTGGTGGCCGCGCATGAATTCCTGGAAGTGGCGGCGGTTGTACAGGGCGGTCAGCGGGTCGCGCACGCTCTGCTGCTTGAGCTCCTGGTTCTTTTCCTCGAGCTGGGCGTTGGCCTGGCGGACCTTGCGGTACAAGAAGTACACGATCACCGCGGACAGCGCGAACACCAGCGCCAGCAGCCACCAGACGCGCTGCTGCAGGCGGCGGTTGTCGATCTCGGTGCTCTTGACCTGGTTTTCCTGGCGCAGCAGCTCGATCTGGCGCTGGCGCTTGTCGGCTTCATACTTTTCCTGCAGCTCGACCATGGCCTTCTGGCGGCGCTTCTCGAACAGCTCATTCGACAGCATGCGCTCGCGATGATAGGCCTTCAGGGCGCCCTGCAGGTCGCCGGCGCGCTCCAGTACTTCGCCGTATTCGGCAAGCAAGGCTTGCAGGTTCGGCTTGTCGCCCTGCTTCTCGTACCAGGCCAGGCCTTCTTCGATGCTTTTCTTGCCGTCGTCCAGGCGCCCCATCGCCAGGTAGACTTGGCCGATGTTCACACGCGCCGTCGCGATCGAGCTGGCGGCGTTGATCAGGCGCGCCTGTTCCAGCGCCTGCTGGGCGGCGGCGAGGGCATTCCGGTAATCCTTCAGCTTCAGGTAGCAGTCGGACAGGTTGACCAGCGAAGTCGCGATCATTGGACCGGCGTTGATCTTGCGCTCCAGCTCGATCGCCGCCAGCAGGGCCTTCAGGCCGCGCTGCACCTGGCCCGAGTCGATGGACAGCGCGTATTCGGTATTCTTCAGTGTCGCCAGGCGTCCGGGCGAGTCGATGCTCTCGGCCGCACGGTAGGATTCCTTCAGCGCCTCGAAGCCTTTCTCGTGCTCGCGCATCTGGTTGTACAGATAGGCGAGCGAGTTGAAGGCGATCGTCACCAGCATCGGGTTGCCGCTCTGGCGCGCGAGCGTGGCCGCGCCCTGGATCTTCGTCAGCGCCATCGGGAAGTTGCCTTCCTCGCCATACGACTGGCCCGACGAGATGGCGGCGCGCACGCGCAGGTCCATGTCGCGGCTGCCGGCGGAGAGCTTTTCGGCCTGCCAGATCAGCTCGTGCGACTGCGACAGCTCGTTCAGGTGGAACAAAACGTAGCCCTTGTCCAGCAGGCCGCGCGCAAGGACCGTGTTGTCGGCATGCTGCTGGCCGAGCTGGATCAGCTCGTCGCACAGCTTGCCGGCGAGTTCATGGTGGCCGAGGTTGTCGTGGGTCTTGCAGGACAGGTCGAGGAAGGCGGCCTTTTCAAGCAGCGGCGCGGCGCGGCTTTCCTGTTCCAGCTTGGACAGCATGGGCAGGGCGCGCAGCGGCGTGAAGCGGCTGATGTCCTGGATCGCGGCCAGGCGCTCGGCCAGCGGCGCGGGAACATCCGCCAAGGCCAGGTTCGACGCCAGCATGAGCGCCGCCAGCAGCACGCGGCTGCGTCGGTGATGCGATGCGCGTTGTAGGCCTGGCAACATAGTTCCTCGAGAACGTGGCGGTGTCCCACCCGGGACTCAACCAGACATTGTACGCCGGTTGCCGGTGAGAAATACAACATTTGCCCGGCATATGCGAAAAAGCTACAAGTCCATGCCGGAAGATTATGGTTGCTTATTAGGCTTGCCTAAACAGCAAGCTGCTGCAGCAGGTAAAGCCGCTGGTACAGCCCTCCTTCGATGCGCATCAGCTCCTCATGGTTCCCGGCTTCGCTGATGCGGCCGTGGTTCAGCACGATGATGCGATCGGCGTCGCGGATGGTGGACAGGCGGTGCGCGATCGCGATCACCGTCACCTTGCCGCGCAGCCCGACCACGGCCTGCTGCACGATTTGCTCGGTCGCGCTGTCGATGCGCGAGGTCGCTTCGTCCAGTAGCAGGATGCGCGGCTTGCCGGCCAGGGCGCGCGCGATCGCGATCAGCTGCTTCTGGCCGGACGACAGGCGCGAACCGCCTTCGCCCAGCGGCGTGTCGTAGCCCTGTTCGAGGCGGACGATGAAGTCGTGGGCGTGGGCGGCGCGCGCCGCCGCTTCGATGGCCTCTTGCGGGAGCCCGCGGCCCATGTCGATGTTCTCGCGCGCCGACGCCGCCAGCAGGAAGGGATCCTGCGGCACCAGGCCGACCTCGTTGCGGAAGCGCTCGTTGGCGATCGCGGCCAGCGGCTCACCGTGGATCTCGATGCTGCCCTGGCGCGCCGGGTAGTAGCGCAGCAGCAGCGACAGCAGGGTCGACTTGCCGCTGCCGGTATGGCCGACGATGCCGAAGAAGGCGCCCTGCGGGATGTCGAGCGATAGGTGGTGCAGCACGGTCTGGTCGTCGACGTAGGCGAAGCTCAGGTCACGCACCCGCACCGCCGGCGCGTCCGGGTCAATCCTGGGCGGCGTGTCGGCCGGGCGCCCGCCGCTGCCGCTGCGTTTGCCGTGCTCGGGGGCGCTGGTTTCATCCAGCAGGTGCGCCACGCGCGCGGTCGCGACCACCGCCTGCTGCAGGCCGCTGAACTGCATCGTGATCTGGATGAGGGGCTCGACCACCCGCGCGATGTAGCTGATGAAGGCATACAGCACCCCGACCTCGACCGCGCCCATGCTCTGGCGGCCGAAGCTGAAGATCACCACCGCCAGCAGGATCACGTTGAGGAAGTCCAGGGCAGGGCGCAGCAGGAAGGCGTTGGCGCGCAGCTCGGCCACCCGCGCCGTGTAGTGCTGGTCGTTGGTGTGGGCGAAGCGCTGGCCGAAACGGTGCTGGGCGTTGTTCGCCTGCAGCACGCTCATGCCGCCGATCGATTCCGCCATCTGGGCGTTGATGTCGCTGCGCAGCGCGCGTGCGCGCGTGACGGCGGGCGCGGAGAGACGCTGGTACAGCCAGATGATGCCCAGCACGGCCGGCAGCAAAGCCAGCACGATCAGCATCAGGTGCCAGTCCAGCCAGGCCATGGCGATCGAGGTCCCGACCAGCACGATGGTCGAGTCGAGGATCACGAACAGCACCTGGATGTACAGGGTTTTCACCGCCTCGGTGTCGTTGGTCACGCGGCTCACCAGCTGGCCGGTGATGGCGCGGTCGAAGAAGGCCATTGGCAGGCGCAGCACGTGGCCATACACCCATTCGCGCAAGCGCTGCACCGAGCGCATCGCCAGGCCGGACAGACGCACCAGTTGCAGGAAGCGCAGCCAGGACGCGGCCCAGCCGGTGACCAGCACGCCGCCCAGCAGCAGGCCCATACGTGTCCAATCCAGGTGGTGCGGCAGCAGGTGCTCGTCGATCAGCTTCTTGCCGAGCAGCGGGCCGAGGACTTCGAGACCGGCGGCCAGGATCAGCCAGGCCGTGGCCCAGCCCAGGTGGGCGCGGTCCGGGAGGGCGGCGCGGCGCAGCAGGCCGGCCGCCTGCCTGGCCTGGGCCGGCGTGGTCTTTTCCTTGTTGTCCTTAGACTGCATCGAGGCTGGCCTCCAGTTGTTGATAGCGCCACTGGCTGGCGTACCAGCCGTCGTGTGCCAGCAGGGCTTCGTGGGTGCCGGATTCGACGATGCGGCCTTCCTTCAGCACGATAATCAGATCGGCCTTGACCACGGCCGACAGACGGTGGCTGGCGATCACCGCGGACAGCTCCGGGCGGTTCGCGCGCAGTTCGTCGAGGTGTTCGAGGATGCGGGTCTCGGTGCCGGTATCGACCGCGGACAGCGCATCGTCGAGCAGCAGCAGCGGGCTTTGCGCCAGCAGCGAACGGGCGATCGCCACGCGCTGGCGCTGGCCGCCGGACAGCGTGATGCCCTTTTCGCCGACAGGCGTGTCGTAGCCGTCCGGGAAGCGCAGGATGTCGTCGTGGATTTCGGCCATTTTCGCCGCATGCTCGATCTCCGCACGCGAGGCGCCAGGGTTTCCCAGCGCGATGTTCTCGGCAATCGAGGCCGAGAACAGGAAGGATTCCTGCGGCACCCAGCTGATCCCGGCGCGCAGCGTGGCGAGCTTGTAGTCGTCGAGCGCGTGCCCGCCCCAGCTGACCACGCCATGCTGGGGCTCGGCCTGGCGCAGCAGCACGCGCAGCAGGGTCGACTTGCCGGCGCCGGTGGGGCCGACCAGGCCCAGGGTCTGGCCCGGCTCGAGGCGCAAGGATACCTGCTTCAGCGCCTGCTGTTCTTGGCCGGAATAGGCAAAGCCCACATCCTGCAGCACCAGTGGGCCACGCGCGAGCGTGTCGATCGTGCCATGGTCGTCGATGGTCAGCGGCGCCTCCAGCAGCGGCTGCAGGCGCGCCAGCGCGGCGCGTCCGCGTTCGATCAGCGACAACACCCAGCCGGCCGCGAACATCGGCCAGATCAGCTGCCCGAGGTACATCGTGAAGCTGGTGAGCGAGCCGATGGTGAGCTGGTTATTCCACACCAGGTAGCCGCCCAGGCCGAGCGTGAGGCCGGTGGCGGCGGTCAGGGTCAGGCCGACCGCCGGCTCGTAGGCCGCTTCCCATTTCTGCGCGGTCAGGCTGGCATCGGCGGCGCGCGCGGCCAGTTCGCCGAACTGTTTCGCGCTGCGCTGTTCCAGGCCGAGGGCGCGCAGGGTGCGCACGCCGCTCAGGGTCTCCTGCACATGGTCGTTGAGGGCGGAAAAGCGCTTCAGCGAATCGCTGGACGCCGTATGGATGTGGCTCGAGATGCGCCAGAAGGCCAGCGCCATCAGCGGGAAGGGCAGCAGGGCGATCAGGGTCAGGCGCCAGTCGACGCCGAGGAACATGATGCCGAGCACCATGACCAGGGTAAGGGTGCCGTCGAAGCCGGCCAGCATGGCTTCGCCGGCGGCCTGCTCGATGGCGTCGATGTCGTTGGTGGCGAGCGCCATCAGGTCGCCGGTGCGCTGGCGCTGGTAGAACGCCGGGCCCTGGCTTGAGAGCCGCGCATACAGCCGGGTGCGCAGCTCGACCCCGAGGCGGTAGGCGGCGGAATACAGGCGCAAGCGCCAGGCCACCCGCAGCACATAGATGGCCAGGCCGAGGCCGAGCAGCTGCAGCAGCTGGATGGTGAGGTCCTGGCCTTGCAGGCGGTGCGCCGCCAGGGCGTCGATGGTGGCGCCGACCTTGCGCGGCACCAGCACCGAACACAGGGCCACGCCGAACAGCATCACCGCCGACGACGCGTACGAACGCCAATGCCGGCGTACGAAGCCGCCGATCAGCCTAGCCAAACCCATTGCGTGTCCCGTTCTTCGTTCTTGTTGCGAGGACCGCTAATGTACTATTTTTGCCAGGCTCCTGCTGACCGGGTGGTGCGCGTCGTAGTGCGTTTACTTCTTGCGCGATGCGCGCGAGGCTTTCGGCGTGGTGGTAGGCGGAGCGATGAAGGGCGCGATGTTTTCCGGCGGCTCCACCGGCGGCAGCTCGACCTGGACCTGGGCTTCCAGTGGCACGGTGGAGGCCAGCGGGTGCTCGGCACCGGCGGGCTTCGGCGCCACCTCGTTCAGGGCCTTGGCCAGCGGCTTGGGCTCGGCGGGCGGGACCTCGTCGGCGATGGCGGTGTCGATGGCCGCTTCGACCGCGGCGCGCTCGGCGTCCGCCGCTTCGCCTGCAGGCCCGGCTTGCGCAGCCTCAGTGGTTTGAGCGGCTTCAGTGCGGGCCACCTTGCCGGCATCGATCGCGGCTTCGGCGTGCGCGGCGCCGATGTCCACGGCCGCGGCGGCGATTTCGCTGGTCACGGTGGCGGCGTCGGCGGTGGCGATCGAGGCCTGCTCGATGATCTGGCTATAGCTGGTCGGTACGTTGGCGGTGGGCGCTGGCGCGGCCAGCAGCTGGACCGGCGCCAGCGCGCGGGTGCCGGCGGCGATGCCGAACAGTTCCTGGCCATAGGAGAACATGGCTTGCCACTGTCCCTGGGCGGTGGAGCCGAGGGCGAACAGGTCGCGCGGGTCGCGGACCTCGAGCATCTGCTTCACCGTGCCGGTGGCCTGCTCCACCGAGGCGCGCGAAATACGCATATTGAGTGCGGCGAGCTGGCCGGCGCTGTCGAGCGCACGCGTGCTCAGTTTGCGGAACATGTCGAGCTGGGCCTCGAACTGGGCCTGGCGGACGGCGGACAACTGGTCGGAAAATAGAGTCATCGGAATCCCTTCTTGTTCAGTTATGACGCACTGCAATAAGATCTAAGTGTAAAGGCGTTCTGCACCGTTGGAAAGCAGAATTTGTGTTGTTTTTGCAAGGAAATCTTGCAATGCAGCATGAGTATTGTTCTGCCTCATCAAATCGGTCTGGCAGCGTTAGAATGGGGAACCTCATCAGGAGAACCTGTATGGACCTCGTCATCCGCAACGCGACCCTGGCCGACGGCCGCCATGGCATCGACATCGCGATCGACGGCGAACGCATCGCCGAGGTCGGACCGCAGCTGGCAGCGCGCGGCGCCCGCGAGATCGACGCCGAAGGCAGCCTCGTCAGCCCGCCTTTCGTCGACGCCCACTTCCACATGGACGCCACCCTCAGCTACGGCCTGCCGCGCGTGAACGAATCCGGCACCCTGCTGGAAGGGATCGCGCTGTGGGGCGAACTCAAACCCCAGCTGGCGCAGGAAGCGCTGATCGAACGCGCAATGCAGTACTGCGACTGGGCGGTGGCGCGCGGCCTGCTGGCGATCCGCACCCACGTCGACGTC
>Ga0065165_1002021_pt1 | contig 18891 bp, 14 predicted proteins | sample AraplaMF_Cvi_mMF_FD_63813 | JGI IMG/M metagenome (GOLD analysis project Ga0065165, IMG submission 63813) | Arabidopsis root microbial communities from the University of North Carolina, USA - plate scrape MF_Cvi_mMF (version 2) (version 3) | ecosystem: Host-associated > Plants > Roots >...
ATGCGGCATGGAGGGCTCTCAAGGTTCGATGGAAGAAGCCCCAACTGCTCGGGCACGCGGCGCGATGCTAGTCAAACCGCCTGCCTTCCGGCTCCTTACTTTCTACAGAATTGCGCGCCGCTGCGCCGCAGCCTCAACATGAATGACGCGATCGAGGACGCCGCCTCACCCTTTGGAGGCAAGCGCAGGCTAGGCAGCCCGCTGCGGAAAAGCCCTGGACAGGTCGAGCACCTTGCGGGCTGCAGACAGCAGCACCTGTTTCACGACCGCGGACGGCACCTTCTCGCGCAGCGGCAAGGCTCCGCTGTCAAACAGCTTGCCGACGTTCGCGGCAATGCTCATGGCGCTGTCCGGCCGTGCCGGCGAACGTGCCGAAGCACGCGACGCCGCGCGCGTGGGCAAGGCATCGCTGGCGGCATTGCTGCCGCGGCTGCGAGCACCCTGCGGGGTGGCGGCCCGCGATGGCAGGCCGGGGCGGTTCAGGCTCGGGCCCGACAATCCTTGCGAGGGCGGGCGCTTGATCTCGTTGATGGACATTGCGGGCCTCAGACCTTCATGAACATGAGCGTGTGGTCGGATTCGGCCGGCTGGCCGAGCAGCGCCGAGGCCTTCTGCTGCTCCTCGCGCAGCAGGTAGCTCAGCGGGCTCTCGACGCCGTCGGCCGGTCCGTCGACTTCCTTCGTCGTCGCCATCAGCAGCGTGATCGCATCGGCGCGAAAGCTGTTGCGGTCGCCGCTGCGGCCCTGCATCAGCTCGTCGGTCACCTCGTCGATCAGCGCGCGAAAGCGCCCGAGCAAGGCCGGGTTCACCGTCGGCGGGGCGGTCGGCTCAGCGACGCGGGCGGCACCGTTGCGCTGCCCGGCGTTGCTGCCGGACCGGTCGCCTGTCTGCGCTTTCTGGAGGGCCATCATGGGAACGGACGATAGGCGGCGAGCCCCGTCGTTCGCGCCGGCGACCGGAAGCCGCGTGCAGCGGCGCGAAGCTCAGGCGCCCAGCGCGTCGAGTTCGCCGGTCACCTCGAGCCAGCGACCTTCGGCGGCTTCCAGCTCGTCGCCCAGCTGCTTCAGCCGCTTGCCCTGCTCGACGCGCTGCGCCGGGCTCAGGTCGGCGCGGCCCGACGCCTCGGCGATGTTGGTCTTCTCCTGCGTCAGCGTCGCGATGCGCTTCTCGAGCGTCGCCAGCTCGGTGCGCAGCGGCTTGGTCTGCTCGGCCGCCTTCTGGCGCTGCTGCGCGCCGGCCTTGCGGTCGTCCTTGCCGGCCTTCGGTGGGTTGGCCACTGCTGCGGCCGCGGCGGCCTCCGCCTTCCTGGCCTTGGCCTTCGCCGAACCGGCCTCGCGCGCTTCCTTCGCCATCTCGCGCGAGGTCTCGAGCAGCCACTTCTGGTAGTCGTCCAGGTCGCCGTCGAAGGGTTTCACCGCCCCCCCGGTGACCAGCCAGAACTCGTCGCACACCTCGCGCAGCAGCGCGCGGTCGTGGCTCACCAGCATCACCGTGCCTTCGAATTCGTTCAGCGCCATCGACAGCGCCTCGCGGGTGGTCAGGTCCAGGTGGTTGGTCGGCTCGTCGAGCAGCAGCAGGTTGGGGCGCTGCCACACCAGCATCGCGAGCACCAGCCGCGCCTTCTCGCCGCCGCTCAGCGAGCCCACCGCCTGCGTCACCATCTCGCCGACGAAGCGGAACGAGCCGAGGAAGTCGCGCAGCTCCTGCTCGCGCGCCTGCGGGCCGACGTCGCGGGCGAGGCGGATCATGTGCATCAGCGGGCCGTCGTCGAGCGACAGCACGTCGAGTTCCTGCTGCGCGAAGTAGCCGATCGACAGCCCCTTGCCCTCGGTGACCTCGCCGGCCACCAGCGGGATCTCCTTCGCGATGGTCTTCACCAGCGTCGACTTGCCCTGGCCGTTGGCCCCGAGGATGCCGATGCGCTGGCCGGCCAGCACCGAGCGGTTCACGTTGCTGACGATCGGCACGCCGGCGTAGCCGCATGACATCACCGAGAACGCCAGCATCGGGTTCGGCAGCGAGACCGGCTCGCGGAACTCGAACTGGAAATCGCTGCTCGTCAGCACCGGCCCGAGCTTCTCCATGCGCGCCAGCGCCTTCACGCGGCTCTGCGCCTGCTTGGCCTTGCTGGCCTTGGCCTTGAAGCGGTCGATGAACTTCTGCAGGTGGGCCATGCGCTCCTGCTGCTTCGCGAAGTTGGCCTGCGCCTGCATCAACCGCTCGGCGCGCATTTCCTCGAACGCGGTGTAGTTGCCGGTGTAGCGGGTCAGCCGGGTCTCGTCGAGGTGCAGCGTCACCTTGGTGATCGCGTCGAGGAACTCGCGGTCGTGGCTGATCACGATCATCGTGCCCTCGTAGCGTTGCAGCCAGGCTTCCAGCCACACCAGCGCGTCGAGGTCCAGGTGGTTCGTGGGCTCGTCGAGCAGCATCAGGTCGGCCGGGCACATCAGCGCGCGCGCCAGCTGCAGCCGCATGCGCCAGCCGCCCGAGAAGCTGTTGACCGGGTCGTCGACCTGGTCGACGCGAAAGCCCAGGCCCATCAGCAGCGCCTGCGCGCGCGGGCGGGCCTCGAAGCCGCCGGCCTCGGCGATCAGCTGGTGCGCCTCGGCCATTGCATGGCCGTCGTCGGCCGCCTCGGCCGCGGCCAGCGCGGCGTTCGCGGCATTCAGCCGGGTGTCGCCTTCGAGCACGTAGTCGGTGGCCGAATCGTCGGTTTCCGGCATCGACTGCGCGACCTCGCCGACCAGCCAGCGCGGCGGGATCGACACGTCGCCGGCATCGGACTGCAGCCGGTGCGTCAGCAGCGAGAACAGCGAGGACTTGCCGGCGCCGTTGCGCCCGACCAGGCCGACCTTCTCGCCGGGCTGCAGCGTGACGCTCGCGTCCTGCAGCACGATCTTGGTGCCGCGGCGCAGCGTGACGTTCTTGATGACAATCATGGGTAACTCACCAACGGGAAAAAAGCATGGAGAAGAAAGCCACCGAGGGCCTGACCACCCGGCTGCTGCACGCGGATCGCCGCGGCGGCGTCGAGCATGGTGCCACGCACAAGCCGCTGCATCCGTCGTCGGCCTTCGGCTACGACACGGCGCGTGAACTGGTGTCGGTTTTCAAGGGCGAACGCAGCGGGCATGTCTACGCGCGCCAGGGCAATCCGACCAACGGGGCGCTGGAAACCAAGCTGACGCTGCTGGAAGACGGCGTCGGCACGGTCAGCTTCGCGACCGGCATGGCGGCCATTGCGTCGTTGATGTTGGCGCTGCTGAAGCGCGACGACCACATCGTCGCGAGCCGCTTCCTGTTCGGCAACACCGCCAGCCTGCTGAACACGCTCGAAGGCCTGGGCTGCGGGCTGACGCTGGTCGACGCGACCGATGCGGCCGACGTCGAACGCGCGATCACGCCGCGCACGCGGCTGGTGTTCGTCGAGACCATCGCGAACCCCGGCACGCAGGTCGCCGACCTGGAAGCCATCGGCCGGCTGTGCAGCGAGCGCGGGCTGCTGTACGTGGTCGACAACACGATGACGACGCCCTACCTGTTCCGCCCGAAGACGGTGGGCGCCGGGCTGGTCGTCAATTCGCTGACCAAGTCGATCGGCGGCCACGGCAACGCGCTGGGCGGCGCGGTCACCGACACCGGCGTGTTCGACTGGAGCCGCTTCGCCAACATCGCCGAGCCGTACAAGAAGGGCGAACCGCGCGGCTGGGGCCTGCTGCAGATCCGCAAGCGCGGGCTGCGCGACATCGGCGCGACGCTCGCGGCCGATGCGGCGCACCGCATCGCCACCGGCGCCGAGACGCTCGCGCTGCGCATGGACCGCGCCTGCGACAACGCGCTGCGCCTGGCCACCTGGCTGGCCGCGCAGCCGGGCGTCAAGCGGGTCAACCACCCCGGGCTCGAGACGCACCCGCAGCACGCCAACGCGAAGCGCTGGTTCAAGGCGGGCGGCGCGCTGATGAGCTTCGAGCTCGACGATGCGCGCGACTGCCTGGCCTTCCTCGACGCGCTCGCCGTGGTCATCAAGTCCAGCCACCTGGGCGACAACCGCACGCTCGCGATCCCCGTCGCGCACACCATCTTCTGGGAGATGGGCGCGCAGCGGCGGCAGGCGATGGGCATCGCGGATTCGCTGATCCGCGTGTCGGTGGGGATTGAAGACCATGAGGATCTGCGCGCGGATTTCGAACGCGCGTTGCAGGCAACGTCCGTGGCCGCCTGAGGCGCTCAGCGTTTCCAGCGCTGGAGCGCTTCGCGGGTCACCAGCAGCACCTGGTCGTCGCCGGCGCTGGTGTCCAGCCACGCCACTTCGAGCTTGCGGAATGCATGCTCGAAGTGCGGCCGCTCGTTGCCGATCTCCAGCAGCAGCACCGCGTCGGCGGTCATCTTCGCCGGCGCGTCGTGCAGGATGCGGCGCACCAGGTCCATGCCGTCGTCGCCGCCGGCCAGCGCGAGCGCCGGCTCGTGGCGGTATTCCTCCGGCAGCGCGGCCATGCTGGTGCTGTTGACGTACGGCGGGTTGCACAGGATCAGGTCGTACGGCCCGCCGACGTTCGCCAGCAGGTCGGACTGCATCAGCGTGATGCGCCGGCCGAGCTTGTGCTTGTCGACGTTGATGCGGGCCACCGCCAGCGCGTCGTCGGAGATGTCGGCCGCGTCGACGACCACGTCGGGATAGGCCAGCGCAGCGATCACCGCGAGGCTGCCGTTGCCGGTGCACAGGTCGAGCACGGTGTGCGTCTGGTCGGACAGCCAGGCGTCCAGCGTGCCTTCGCCTTCGCCGTCGACCAGCAGCTCGGCGATGAACGAGCGCGGCACGATGCTGCGCTCGTCGACGTAGAACGGCACGTTCTGCAGCCAGGCTTCGCGGGTCAGGTAGGCGGCCGGGCGGCGCGAGCGGATGCGCTCGTCGACCAGCGCGAGCGCGGTCGCTTCTTCGTCGGCCGACAGCTCGCGCTGCGCCTGCTCTTCGAGCGCGTCGAGCGGCATGCCCAGCGCCCACAGCACCAGCCAGGCCGATTCGTCGAACGCGTTGGTGGTGCCGTGCCCAAACGAAACGCCCGCCGTCTTGAGGCGGGCGCTCTGCGCGGTGATGAGATCGATCAACTTCATAGCAGCAAGCCTTCCAACGTGCGCCGGTAGATGTTCTTCAACGGGTCGAGGCTCGCGACCTCGACGTTCTCGTCGATCTTGTGGATGCTGGCGTTCAGCGGCCCGAACTCGACCACCTGCGGGCAGATCTTCGCGATGAAGCGGCCGTCGGAGGTGCCGCCGGTGGTCGACAGCTCGGTGCGCACGCCGGTCTCGGCGAGGATCGCCGCGCCGATCGCGTCGCTCAGTTCGCCGATCGGCGTCAGGAACGGCTCGCCGCCGAGCGTCCAGGCCAGGTCGTAGCGCAGCCCGTGCGCGTCGAGCACCGCCTGCACCCGCGACTTCAGCGACTCGGGCGTCGATTCGGTCGAGAAGCGGAAATTGAAGTCGATCACCACCTCGCCGGGGATCACGTTGCCGGCACCGGTGCCGCCATGGATGTTCGACATCTGCCAGCTGGTGGCCGGGAAGTAGCGGTTGCCGCGGTCCCATTCGACCGCGCCGAGCGCCGCCAGCGCCGGCGCGGCGCGGTGGATCGGGTTGTCGGCCAGGTGCGGGTACGCGATGTGGCCCTGCACGCCATGCACCGTCAGCTTGCCCGACAGCGAACCGCGCCGGCCGTTCTTGATCATGTCGCCCAGCGTCGAGAGCGAGGTCGGCTCGCCGACGATGCAGTAGTCGATGCGCTCGCCTCGCTGCGCCAGGCGCTCTTCCAGCATGCTGCAGACCTTGACGGTGCCGTCGACCGCCGGGCCTTCTTCGTCGCTGGTGATCAGCAGCGCGATGCCGCCGCACCGGTCGCCGTGCGCCGCGACGAACTCCTCGATCGCGACCACCATCGCGGCGATCGAGGTCTTCATGTCGGCCGCGCCGCGCCCGTACAGCTTGCCGTCGCGGTGCGTCGGCACGAACGGGTCGCTCTGCCACTGCGCGAGCGGGCCGGTCGGCACCACGTCGGTGTGGCCGGCGAACATCAACCGCTTGCCGCCTTTGCCAGGTCGCAGCGCCCACAGGTTGGTCACGCGGAAATCGGCCGGGCCGCTCTCGATCGTCTCGCAGTCGAAGCCGAGCGGCGCGAGCCGTTCGATCAGCAGCGCCTGGCAGCCGCCGTCGTCGGGGGTGACGGAGCGGCGGCTGATCAGGGCTTCGGTCAGTTCAAGCGTGCGGGACATCAGAAGCGGGTCGAGAACCCGGTGTTGCGGTCGTCGTGCACGTCCAGCGTGATCTCGGTGAAGGTCGGCTGGTCGTCTGTCTCTTCCTTCTTCGGGACCTGGCGCGACACCGGCTCGGTGTCATTGGCCAGGCGCCACATCAGGTTGGTCGGCGAATCGGAGAACGCGAGGCCTTCGTCGCGGGTGATCACGCCTTCGGTGATCAGGCGGGCCAGGTCGGACTCGAAGCTCTGCGAGCCTTCGGCCATCGACTTCTCCATCGCTTCCTTGACGCCGTTGAAGTCGCCCTGCTCGATCAGCTCGGACACCAGCTTGGTGTTCAGCAGCACCTCGACCGCCGGGCGGCGCCCGCCGGCGGTGGCGCGCACCAGCCGCTGCGAGACCACCGCGCGCAGGCCGGCGGCCAAATCGGCCAGCAGTGCGGGGCGCGATTCGGGCGAGTAGAACGACAGGATCCGGCCGAGCGCGTGGTAGCTGTTGTTCGCATGCAGCGTCGACACCACCAGGTGGCCCGACAGCGCGTACGAGATCGCCATCGTCATCGTCTCGCGGTCGCGGATCTCGCCGATGTAGATGCAGTCGGGCGCCTGGCGCAGCGCGTTCTTCAGCGCCACCTGCAGCGACTGCGTGTCGCGGCCGACCTCGCGCTGGTTCACCACCGAGCGCTTGTTGCTGAACATGAACTCGATCGGGTCCTCGATGGTCAGGATGTGGCCGGCCATCTGCTGGTTGCGCTGCTCCAGCATCGACGCGAGCGTGGTGCTCTTGCCGGTGCCGGTGGCGCCCACCATCAGGATCAGGCCGCGCTTCTCCAGCACCAGCGTGTTCAGCACCTGCGGCAGGTTCAGGCTGCCGAGCGCCGGGATGTCGTGCGGGATGCAGCGGAACACCGCGGCGATCGAGCCGCGCTGGCGGAACGCGCTGAGCCGGAAGCTGCCGACGCCCGACAGCCCGATGCCGACGTTCAGCTCGCCGGTGTCTTCGAGGTCTTCGAGCTGGGTCGGCGTGAGCAGCTCGGCCAGCAACTGGCGGGGCTGCGTGGCGGTGAGCGGCTGGTCGCTCAGTTGCAGGATCTGGCCGTTGATCTTGATCAGGATCGGCGTGTTGGCCGACAGGTAGACGTCGGAGGCGCCCTTGTCGGCCATCATCCGCAGCACGCGTTCCATGTTGCCGCCGGTGGAGGCTGTCATCGCTGTGTCCTTTCGGGACCTTGTTGAACGGAGGAAAGCATCATGGCACGCCGGCCGGCGGGTTCGCGGGTCAGGCGCGCAACAGTTCGTTGATGCTGGTTTTCGCGCGGGTTTGCGCATCCACGCGCTTGACGATGACGGCGCAGTACAGGCTGTACTTGCCGTCGGCGCTCGGCAGGTTGCCGCTGACCACCACCGAGCCGGCGGGGATGCGGCCGTAGCTGACCTCGCCGGTGGCGCGGTCGTAGATCTTGGTGCTCTGGCCGATGTAGACGCCCATCGAGATCACCGAGTTCTCCTCGACGATGACGCCTTCGACCACTTCGGAGCGGGCGCCGATGAAGCAGTTGTCCTCGATGATGGTCGGGTTGGCCTGCAGCGGTTCCAGCACGCCGCCGATGCCCACGCCGCCCGACAGGTGCACGTTCTTGCCGATCTGCGCGCACGAGCCGACGGTGGCCCAGGTGTCGACCATCGTGCCTTCGTCGACATAGGCGCCGATGTTGACGTACGACGGCATCAGGATGACGTTCTTCGCGAGGTAGCTGCCGTGGCGCGCGACGGCCGGCGGCACCACGCGCACGCCGGCGGCGCGCACTTCTTCGTCGCTGATGTGCGAGAACTTGGTCTTGACCTTGTCGAAGAAGGTGAGTTCGCCGGCATGCATCAGCTGGTTGTCGTTCAGGCGGAACGACAGCAGCACCGCCTTCTTGACCCACTGGTTGACCTTCCACTGGCCGACGGCCTCGCGCTCGGCGACGCGGATGCGGCCCTTGTTCAGGTCGGCGATCACCGATTCGACCGCCTCGCGCACTTCCGGCGAATTGACGGCGGTGATCTGGGCGCGGCCTTCCCAGGCGAGGTCGATGACGCTTTGCAGTTGCTGTTGGCTCATGGGGGTTCTCGGAATCACAAGGATTTGACGAAGGAAACGATGCGCCCGGCGGCTTCGAGGCATTCGGCGACCTCGGCCACCAGGGCCAGCCGGATGCGGCCCGCGCCCGGGTTCAGGCCCTGCGCTTCGCGTGCCAGCAGGCTGCCCGGCAGCACCGCGACATTGTATTGAGCCAGCAGCCCGCGGGCGAAGGCAACGTCGTCGCCGCCGGGCACGGCGGCCCACAGGTAGAAGCCGGCGTCGGGCAGGCGCACGTCGAGCACCTCGGCCAGCAGCGGCGTGACCTGCGCGAACTTGCGGCGGTACTGCTCGCGGTTGTCGACCACGTGGGCCTCATCGCGCCAGGCGGCGATGCTGGCCTGCTGCACCATCGGGCTCATCGCGCTGCCGTGGTAGGTGCGGTACAGCAGGAACTGCTTCAGCACGGCCGCGTCGCCGGCCACGAAGCCGGAGCGCATGCCCGGCACGTTGGAGCGCTTGGACAGGCTGGTGAACACGACGAGGTTGCGGAAGTCGTGCCGGCCGAGCTGCCGCGCGGCGTCGAGCGCGCCGAGCGGCGGGTCTTCGCGGAAGTAGATCTCGGAATAGCACTCGTCGGACGCGATCACGAAGCCGAAGCGCTCGCTCAGCGCGAACAGCCGCTTCCATTCGTCGAGCGGCATCACCGCGCCGGTGGGGTTGCCGGGCGAGCAGACGTAGAGCAGCTGCGTGCGCGCCCAGACCTCGTCGGGCACCTGGGCCCAGTCGGCCGCGAAATTGCGCGCCGGATCGCTGTTGGCGAAGAAGGTCTGCGCGCCGGCGAGCAGCGCGGCGCCTTCATAGATCTGATAGAACGGATTCGGGCAGACGACGGTGGCGCCGGGCCGGGTCGGGTCGACGAGGGTCTGGGCCAGCGCGAACAGCGCCTCGCGCGATCCGTTGACCGGCAGCACCTGCGTGGCGGCGTCGAGCGTGACGCCGTAGCGGCGAGCGACCCAGTCGGCGCAGGCCTGGCGCAGCGCGATGTCGCCGGCGGTGGCGGGGTAGCTGGCGAGGCCGTCGAAGTGGGCCGACAGGGCGTCGAGGACCAGCTGCGGGGTGGCGTGGCGCGGTTCGCCGATGCCGAGGCTGATGGGCTTGAAGGCCGGGTTGGGGGTGATGTCGCGGGTGAGGGCGCGCAGGCGCTCGAAAGGGTAGGGGTGGAGCTTGGCGAGCAGCGGATTCATGCGGCGATTATCGGTTCTTGCTTGCAAAGGCGCGGGTGGGGAGGGCGTGGCGCGCCGGACGGGACGGTCCTCGGCCCTCGGGGGCCGAGGACTTCCCTCCGCTGGCTGGCTTCATGGCCCGTCGCCGAAACTCCCTCCGCTCGCTTCGCTCGCTGTGGTCAAACAGTCGGCGACAGTCAGTTCACGAACGCGCTGCGCGCGGGGCCATGAAACCAGCCAGCTCCGGCGCCCCGTCCTGATTGGCGCGCCACGCCCTCCCCACCCGCGCCTTTGCCGGCACCGCTGTCTTGGGGTGGAGGGAAAAGATTGAAGTGACCGACGCCGATCAAGCCAACCCAGTAGCCACACCATGCGCCGGCATCTGAACCACCGGCTGCGGCTTCCAGCCCTTCTTGCGGTGCTCGGCCACCACGTTCGTGTAGATCCCGCCGCGCACGTACCACTTCGCCGTGATGCGGATGAAGCGCGGGTCGGTGGCCTTCACGATGTCGTCGAGGATGTCGTTCGTGACCTTCTCGTGGAACGCGCCTTCGTTGCGGAAGCTCCACATGTACATCTTCAGGCTCTTCAGCTCGACGCACAGCTGGTCCGCGATCATGTCGATCGTGAAGTGCGCGAAATCCGGCTGGCCGGTCAGCGGGCAGTGGCAGGTGAACTCGGGCACCTGGAACTGGATCGCGTAGTCGCGCTTCGGGCTCGGGTTCGGGAACACGTCGAGCTGCTTGCTCGGCATCGACGGCGGCTTGGCCGGCGCCTCGCGCATGCGCAACGGCGTGCTCGGGAGCGGGACTTTCGAAGACAACTTGGTCGAGGGCGACTTGGACAACTTGGCCATGGGAGCGTCACGTTTTGAGAGGGTTTCGGCAGGCTGCCGCAACAGGGCGCGATGGTATCATCGCGCCTCGCCAGAAGTCCGCGTACGCGTGGAATTCCCCAAATAAATCAATGACTTAGGCGCCTCGCGGCACCCCCGCCGCGACCCGCCGGGACTGCTCTCCATGCGTCTGAACTCCATCAAGCTGTCGGGCTTCAAGTCATTTGCCGAACCGACGCACTTCCAGCTGCCGGGCCAGCTGGTCGGCGTGGTCGGGCCCAACGGCTGCGGCAAGTCCAACATCATGGACGCGGTGCGCTGGGTGCTGGGCGAATCGAAAGCCAGCGAACTGCGCGGCGAATCGATGCAGGACGTGATCTTCAACGGCTCGGGCAACCGCAAGCCGGCCAGCCGCTCCAGCGTGGAGCTGGTGTTCAGCAACGAAGACGCCCGCGCCGGCGGCCAGTGGAACCAGTTCACCGAGATCGCCGTCAAGCGCGTGCTGACCCGCGACGGCACCAGCAGCTACTACATCAACAACCAGCCGGTGCGCCGCCGCGACGTGCAGGACGTGTTCCTCGGCACCGGCCTCGGCCCGCGGGCCTACGCGATCATCGGCCAGGGCACCATCAGCCGCATCATCGAAAGCAAGCCCGAGGAACTGCGCCTGTTCCTCGAAGAAGCCGCCGGCGTCTCGAAGTACAAGGAACGCCGCCGCGAGACCGAGAACCGGCTGAAGGACACGCGCGAGAACCTGACCCGCGTCGAAGACATCCTGCGCGAGCTGAACGCCAACCTCGACAAGCTCGAGAAGCAGGCCGAGGTCGCGACCCGCTACCGCGGCCTGCAGGAATCGGGCACGCTGAAGCTGCACCAGCTGTGGTTCCTGAAGCACCGCGATGCGGCGAGCGAACAGGAGCGCGTGAAGAAAGAGGTGCTCGAAGCCACCAACGGCCTCGAAGCCCGCATGGCCGAGCTGCGCCACGGCGAGGCCGAGCTCGAAACCATCCGCCAGGCCCACTATGCCGCCAGCGACGAGCTGCACACCGCGCAGGGTGCGCTGGCCGAGGCCTCGCTCGAAGTCAGCCGGCTCGAGGAACGCATCCGCTACGTCGTCGAAGGCCGCCAGCGCGTCGAGCAGCGCCTGACCGAGCTGAAGGTGCAGAGCGAGCAGTGGGCCGAACGCTCGCAGCAGGCGCAGGACGAGCTGGAGCAGATCGCCGAGCAGATCGCCGCCGCCGACGAACAGGCCGAGGTGCTGGCCGCGCAGGCGGAGGAACAGGCCGGCAACCTGCCGCAGGTCGAAGACGCGGTGCGCGCCGCGCAGAACCGCAGCAACGAACAGCGCGCCGCCGTCAGCAGCGTGCAGCAGCAGATCCAGGTGCTGGCCGCCGAGAGCCGCAACCTCGACGACCAGCGCCGCCAATTCAATGCGCGCCGCGACCGGCTCGACGGCGAGCGCCGCCAGCTCGCATCGCCCGACATGGTGCGGCTGGCCGAGCTGAAGCAGCAGTCGGCCGCGGCCGACGAGCAGCAGGGCATCGCCGATGCCCGGCTGCACGAGCTGCAGGAGCAGGTGCCGGCGCTCGACGAAGCGCGCCGCGACGCGCAGGAGCAGGTCAATGCGCAGGGCGGCCGCCAAGCCGACCTGAGCGCCCGCCTCGACGCGCTGCGCGCGCTGCAGGAAAAAGTGCAGACCGAAGGCAAGCTGAAGCCGTGGCTCGCGAAGCACGGCCTCGAAGGCCTGCAGGGGCTGTGGACGAAGATCCACATCGAGACCGGCTGGGAAACCGCGCTCGAAGCCGCGCTGCGCGAACGCATCAACGCGCTCGAAGTGGGCCGCATCGAGACGGTGCGCGCCTTCGCGGGCGACGCGCCGCCGGCCAAGCTGGCCTTCTACACCCCACCGCAAGCGGCGATCTCGAACACGCACCAGACGCTGTCGAAGCTGAGCGACCTGCTGCGCCTGGGCGATTCGGGCCTGAAGGCCCTGCTGAACGACTGGCTCGAAGGCGTCTACACCGCGGCCAGCATCGACGAAGCGCTGGCGGAGCGCTCGAAGCTGACGCACGGCGAAGTCATCATGACCCGCGAGGGCCATGCGGTCAGCCAGTTCGCGGTCGCCTTCTACGCGCCCGATTCCGAGCAGGCCGGCATGCTGGCGCGCGCGCAGGAGATCGAGAACCTGGAGCGCCAGCTGAAGGCGCAGACGCTGATCGCCGAAGAGTCGCGCAGCGCGCTGGTGCGGGCCGAGGCGGCCTACACCGATGCATCGCAGCGGCTGGTCGGCGCGCGCCGCGAAGCCGCCGAGACGCAGACCCGCGCGCACCAGCTGCAGGTCGAGTTGCTGCGCCTGTCGCAGCAGGCCGAGCAGACCAGCGCGCGCCGCGAGCAGCTCGACGCCGAGCTGGCCGAGATCGACGCCCAGCTCGAAGAGCTCGACGAACGCCGCGCCACCGGCGAGGCGCGCTTCGAAGAACTCGACATGCAGCTCGCGACCACGCAGGAACGCCATGCCGAACTCGACGAAGCCGTGATCGCCGCCGAACGCAAGCTGGCCGATGCGCGCGAGCAGCTGCGCTCGCTGGAACGCCAGGCGCAGGAGGCGCAGTTCTCGTCGCGCGCGCTGGCGGCCCGCCGCGGCGAGCTGCAGCGCAGCATCGAGACCGCGCAGCAGCAGGTGGCGTCGAACGACGCGTCGCGCGAGCAGCTGCAGGAAGAATTGGTGAAGCTGACCGATGCGTCGGCCCACGTCGGGCTCGAGGACGCGTTGGCGGTGAAGCTCGACCGCGAAGCCGCGCTCGGCAGCAAGCGCAGCGAGTACGACGACCTGACGCTGCGGCTGCGCCGCGCCGACGAACAGCGCATGGCGCACGAGCAGAGCCTGCAGCCGCTGCGCGACCGCATCACCAAGCTGCAGCTGGAAGAGCAGGCGGCGCAGCTCGGCGGCGCGCAGTTCCTCGAGCAGCTCACCGCCGCCGAGGTCGACCTCGCGACGCTCGCGCAGAACATCGCCGACAACAACGTCAAGCTGTACGGGCTGCAAGGCGAGATCGACCGCATCAACCGCGACATCAACGCGCTCGGCGCGGTCAACCTGGCGGCGCTCGACGAGCTCACCGCGTCGCGCGAGCGCAAGACCTTCCTCGATTCGCAGAACGCCGACCTGAACGAGGCGATCGGCACGCTCGAAGGCGCGATCCACAAGATCGACCTCGAGACGCGCGACCTGCTCGCCAGCACCTTCAACCAGGTCAACGAGCACTTCGGGCGCATGTTCCCGAGCCTGTTCGGCGGCGGGCAGGCCAAGCTGATGATGACCGGCGACGAGATCCTCGACGCCGGCGTGCAGGTGATGGCGCAGCCGCCCGGCAAGAAGAACAGCACGATCCACCTGCTGTCGGGCGGCGAGAAGGCGCTGACCGCGATCGCGCTGGTGTTCGCGATCTTCCAGCTGAACCCGGCGCCGTTCTGCCTGCTCGACGAGGTCGACGCGCCGCTGGACGATGCCAACACCGAGCGCTACGCGAAGCTGGTGAAGCAGATGTCCGAAGGCACGCAGTTCCTCTTCATCAGCCACAACAAGATCGCGATGGAGATGGCCGAGCAGCTGATCGGCGTGACGATGCAGGAGCAGGGCGTGTCGCGCATCGTCGCGGTCGACATGGAAGCGGCGGTCAGCTTGGCCGAGGCGGCGTGATGGCTGACTCGTCGCCGGCCGAGCGCCGGGCCGCTCCCAAGCCGGCCGGCATCCCCTCGGCGGATCGGCGAATGTACCCATTCGACGAGAGGCTCCATTGAGCACCTTGACCGTCTCGCTGGCCGCGCTTGGCGGCATCGTGCTGGCCGGCGTGGTCGCGCATGGCGCGTGGCAGGCCCGCAAGGCCGGGCCGCGGCGGCCGATGGAGGCGCTGCCGCCGCCGGGCGGTCCCTCTGCTGCAGCGGCACCGGCCGAGCAGCGCGAGCCGGTGTTCGGCGAGCCGGCGTCGGGTCCGGTGGGCGACGATCCGTCGCCGCGCCTCGACCTCGGCAGCGCGCTGCAGCCGCCGCCGATGCGCCGCACCACGGTGCGCATCGATGCGCTGATCGACGCCATCGCGACGCTGACGCTCGACGCACCGGTCAGCGCCGAATCGGTGCTGCCGCACCTGCCGCCGACGCGCCGTGCCGGCAGCAAGCCGTTCCTGATCGAGGGCCTGAACGCCGACACCGGCGAGTGGGAACCGCCGACCGCCGGCCAGCGCTACGGCGAATTCCAGGCCGGGCTGCAGCTGGCCAACCGGATGGGCGCGGTCAACGAGATCGAGTACTCCGAGTTCGTGCAGAAACTGCAGGCCTTTGCCGAATCGATCGGCGCGATGGCCGATTTCCCCGACATGCTCGATGCGGTGGCGCGGGCGCGCGAACTCGACGGCTTTGCCGGCGAGCACGATGCGCAGCTCGCGGTGCACCTGCAGGCGCGCTCGGCGGCGTGGAGCGTCGGCTACATCCAGCAGCATGCATCGCGCCACGGCTTCGTGCCGGGTGTGGTGCCGGGTCGGCTGGTGCTGCCGGCGAGCGACGAAGGCGCGCCGCCGGTGCTGACGCTGAGCTTCGATTCGCAGGCGGCGCTGGCCGACGACCCGAACAAGTCGGTGGTGCGCGACGTGACGCTGAGCTTCGACGTGCCGCAGACCGATGCACGCGCCGAGCCGTTCATCGCGTGGCAGGCGAGCGCGCAGGCCTTGTCGCTCGGCATGGACGCGGCGATCGTCGACGACAACGGGCAGCTGCTGCGGCCCGAAGGCTTCGCGGCCATCGGCGGCGAGCTCGGGCAGCTGTACCAGGCGCTGGAAACGCACGACCTGGCGGCCGGCACCGCCGCGGCCAGGCGCCTGTTCTCGTAGTCAGGATGCCAATCCGGGAGTCGTCCGGCACATCCCGGACTGGCATCCGGGCTACCGCATCGCCTTGACCGCCTGCCCCAGCTCGATCACCGCCAGCGCGTAGTAGCTCGACCAGTTGTAGCGCGTCACCGCATAGAAGTTCGGCGTGCCGGCCACATAGCTCGGCGCCGCATCGCCGTTCTGCAGCTCGATCAGCGCGAGCTTGTCACCGGACTCGCGCGCGGCGGCCGGCAGCGCGGCGCCATGCGCGATGAACTCCTGTGGCGTGAAGCTCGGCACGATGTCGGGCACCAGCAGCGCCGCGCGGTCGGCGACGTCCACCGGTGCGGCCACGTCGAAGTGCGTCGGCATGCCGCGCTGCCAGCCGAACTCGGCCAGGTAGTGGGCGATGCTGCCGACCACGTCGGCGCCACTCGCGTGCAGGTCGACGCGGCCGTCGCCGTCGAAGTCGACCGCATAGCGGTTCCAGCTGCTCGGCATGAACTGCCCCATGCCCATCGCGCCGGCATAGCTGCCCCTCAATGCGAGCGGGTCGACAGCCTCGCTGTGGCACAGCACGAAGTACTGCTCCAGCTCGTCGCGGAAGAAGCCGCTGCGGTCGCGCCGGCCGGTCGGGAAATCGAAGGCCAGCGTGGCCAGCGCATCGATCACCCGGAAGCCGCCCATCTGCTGGCCGTAGATCGTCTCGACGCCGACGATGCCGACGACGATCTCGGCCGGCACGCCATAGAGCTCCTCGGCGCGCGCCAGCCACTTCTCGTTGTCGCGCCAGAACGCGAGGCCGGCGCGGATGCGCTTCGGCTCGACGAAGCGGCTGCGGTAGGCGGCCCAGTTCTTCGCGGTGCCGGCCGGCGGCGGCATGATGAACTTCGCGACGTTCGGGATGTAGCGCGATTCGGCCAGCTGCGACTGCACCCAGGCCGCATCCAGCCCCTGCCGCTCGGCGAGTTCGGCGCCGAAACGCATCACGTCGTCGCGGCCGCCGTAGATCACCGCGTCGGGGGCGTCCTCGGCGCGCACCGGGGCAGGGTGTTTCTTCTTCGGCGTCGCATCGGCGACGCCGGCCAGCAGGCATGCCACAGCGAGCAGCGCGGGAAGCAATGGGCGGAAACGAGGGGGCATCGGCAAATTATCGGCGTCGGCGCAGCCCCGTCATCTCGGGGCATTCGCGAACGTGTCCTTCCCCGCGTCCTTTCCCATGTCCTTCAACACCGCCTGCAGCGCACGCACCTGCGCCTGCACCGCGCGCAGCCAGGGCGTCGACGGCCGCTCGATCGCACTGCGGCCGTAGCGCTGCGCATCGAGCCCCAGCAGCAGCGCCGCCAGCGGCGCGCCGCGCGGGCCGAAGCGCGCGTCGACCTGCGCCGCGAGCGCCCGCGGCGTGTCGTGCGGCAGCGCGGCCAGCCCCAGCCGCTGCAGCGCCGCGCGCAACTGCCGCGCCTGCCGTTGCCATGGATCCTGCCGGTGCCGGTCCCACCAGGCCCAGCCGGCGCCCAGCAGCGCCAGCGTGCTGAGGGTGCCGATCAACAGCAGCGCCAGGTCCTCCCAGCTCGGCGAGCTGAAGCCGAGGTTCTTCAGCAGGTCGAGCTGCTGGCCGCGCGAGTAGTTCAGCACCCACTGGTTCCAGCGGTTGTTGACCGATTCCCACGCGCCGCGCAGTTGCGCCAGCAGCGCCGGGCTGACGGAGCCGATCGCACCGGCCACCAGCCCCGGCTGCCGCGCGAGACGGGTGCTGCGCGAGATGCGGTCGGGCGCCACCGCGGCGGTCGGGTCGGCGCGCACCCAGCCGACACCCTGCTGCCAGTACTCGGCCCAGGCATGCGCCGAGCTCTGGCGCACGAGGTAGTAGCCGTCGACCGGCACCGGGTCGGTGCCCTGGTAGCCGGTGACGACCCGCGCCGGCACGTCCATCGCCCGCATCACGATCACGAACGCGGCGGCGAAGTGCTCGCAGAAACCCAGCTTGCGGTCGAGCCAGAATTCGTCGACCGCGGTGCGCGGATCGGTCTCGCCGTACACGCCCGGCGCCAGCGTGTAGCCGAAGCCGGCGCTGGCGATGTGCTGCAGCACCGCGCGGGCGAGCGTGCCCGAGTCGGCCTTCGCGAACTCGGGCCGCTGCAGCAGCTGCGTAGCCCACGCGAGGGTGCGCGGGTTGTAGCCGGTGGGCAGCTGCACGAACTCGCGCAGCTCGGCGCTGCGCTGGGTCGGCCCGTGCTGGAAGCGCGTGTGCGCAAGCGCGTTGAAGCGCAGCCGCTCGGTGACCGGCCGCTGCGTGCGCCACGACAGGTCGTCGCGGCGCGACACCGGCAGGTTCTCGATCGGATCGACCTCGGAGGTGGCCTCCAGCAGCGGCAGCAGCGGCAGCCGCAGCGGTTCGAGCGTCACTTCGTAGCGGTATTCCGGGCCATCGGTGCGCAGCGCGGCGCGCAGCGGCGGTGCGAACTCGGAACGGAACACCGGCTGCCATTCCTCGCCGTCGTAGCGCCCGAGCACCGGGCCGCGGAAGTACATGGCCTGCGGCGGCGGCACCGGCCCGAGGAAGCGGATGCGCATCGCGACGCTGTCGTCGCTCGCGACCTCGGCGACCGAGCCCATGCGCATGCTGTTCGACAGGCCGGTCGTCGACAGGCCGTCCTGCGGCACGCCCCACAGCGGCCCGAGGCGCGGGAACATCACGAACAACAGCACCATCACCGGCGCGCCGAGCGCCGCGCTGCGCAGCGCGAGCCGTGCCGCCTTGCGCAGCTGCGGCTGCCCGACCGGCATGTGCGCGAGCACCAGCGCGGTCAGCAGCCCCCACACCGACAGCAGCATCGCGGCCGCGACCGGCAGCGACTGCGAATACAGGAAGTGCGTCAGCACCAGGAAGAAACCGAGGAAGAACACCACGAAGGCATCGCGCCGGGCGCGCAGCTCGAGCGTCTTCATCGACATCAGCACCACCGCGAGCGTGATGCCCGGCTCCTTGCCGAGCAGCGAGCGGAACGACAGCAGCGTCAGCCCGATCGCCAGCGCCAGCAGCCCGATGCGCACCCAGCGGCCGGGCAGCGCGCTGCCGGTCAGCGCCAGGCGGCCGCGCCACAGCAGCACGCCGCCGGTCAGCGCGGCGCACCACGGCGGCAGGTGCAGCAGGTGCGGCAGCACGGTCCAGGCGATCACCAGCAGCAGGAACAGCGTGTCGCGCGTCTCGCGCGGCAGGTGGCGCCAGCCGGGCCAGCGCGGCCACCAGCGGGTCGCGGTCATGCGCTCGCTCCGCGGGTGACGCCATGCAGTGCCAGCGCCTCCAGGCAACGCCGGCGCTGCAATTCGCCCTGCGCCGGATCGATCTGCAGCTCGGGCAGGCGCAGGCCGTAGTCGGCGCCGGCGCGCTCGGCCGCCAGCACCCACGCGGCCAGCCGCGACAACCGGTCTTCGGGCGCGAGGCCGGCGCAGCGTTGCCAGTCGAGCCACAGCTGCTGCTGCACGGTGGCGCTGGTGTCGCGGCTGACGAGTTCGCCGCCGGTCTCGAGGCTGCGCGCCGCCTTCTTCCAGACCACCAGCTTCAGCGGGTCGCCGCGCCGGTAGCCGCGCACGCCTTCGAGCTCGCTGCCGTCGGCGCGCCGGCCGGTGGCCGGGCCGCCGGGCGTCGGGTGGGCCGG
>Ga0065165_1002023_pt1 | contig 18883 bp, 11 predicted proteins | sample AraplaMF_Cvi_mMF_FD_63813 | JGI IMG/M metagenome (GOLD analysis project Ga0065165, IMG submission 63813) | Arabidopsis root microbial communities from the University of North Carolina, USA - plate scrape MF_Cvi_mMF (version 2) (version 3) | ecosystem: Host-associated > Plants > Roots >...
CCGTGGGGTTGAGCTTAGCAGCGATGCGGCCGATTCGGAACATTCCATCATTTTGGATCAGGTAGAAAACGGTGTTGCCATTCGGATGGCCGTAATTTACCTTCTGGCCGGTATAACCGGTAAGTAAAAAATGGCCGGTTATACCATCGGCCATTTTACATTTCCGTTAAAAAAGAATAGAAACGTTTGTGAAATCGCCATTCGGCGAGCGGTCTCCTCGTACCTTATGATACCTGTCGGGATCAGGGGAGTTTTTTGTAACTTAGAAGCCAAAAGTCACTTTCAATGATCTATAACTCGATTATCGACACCATCGGCAACACCCCTATGGTGAAGCTGCAAAATGTTGTGCGGGGCATTCAAGGCACCGTTCTGGCCAAAGTTGAATATTTTAACCCCGGCAACTCTACCAAAGACCGTATGGCGCTTAAAATGGTAGAAGATGCCGAAAAAGCGGGTCTGCTGAAGCCCGGAGGAACGATCATTGAAGGCACTTCAGGCAATACGGGTATGGGCCTTGCCCTGGCCGCCATTGCTAAAGGTTACCGTTGCATTTTTACCATGGCCGATAAACAGTCGCAGGAAAAGATCAACATTCTCAAAGCTGTAGGCGCCGAAGTAATTGTCTGCCCTACCAATGTGGCACCCGAGGATCCACGTTCTTATTACTCTATAGCGCGCAAGCTTAACAAGGAAATACCGAACTCGTTCTATCCGAACCAGTACGATAATATATCGAACACAAAGGCCCACTACGAAACCACCGGTCCTGAAATCTGGAAACAGACCGAGGGCAAGATAACACACTACGTGGCTACGGTTGGCACAGGAGGTTCAATGTGTGGAACATCCAAGTATTTGAAAGAACAGAACCCGAACCTGATATCAATCGGCATCGATACATACGGTTCGGTGTTCAAGAAGTATAAAGAAACCGGCATCTTCGACGAGAACGAAATCTATCCGTATCTCACGGAAGGCTTTGGCGAAGACATTCTGCCGAAGAACGTAAACTTTGATGTAATCGATCAGTTCATCAAAGTAACCGATAAAGACGGTGCTATTGCTGCACGCAAACTGTCGCGCGAAGAAGGCATGTTTGTAGGATGGTCAAGTGGCTCGGCACTACACGGTGCGTTGGAGTATGCGCGCGAGCATCTGAAGAAGGACGATGTTATGGTTATTCTTCTGCCTGACCACGGCACACGCTACCTGGCGAAGGTATACAACGACCAGTGGATGAAAGACCACGGGTTCCTGGAAACCCGCAGCTTCGGTTCGGCCCGCGATATTATCGCTGCCCGTAACGGTAAAGACAGTCTCTTTACGGTAAACAAAGAAGCGAAGGTAGGCGAAGCTATTGTTGTATTGAACCGTGAGGGGATCGATCAGATTCCGGTAGTTGAAAACGGTCAATTTGTTGGCAGTGTAAGCTCGGCTGCGTTGCTGGAGAAGATCATTCAGGACCCTCAGCTTCAGAATAAACAGGTAGGCGAAGTCATGGATAAGCCCATGCTTTTTGTTGCACCTGACAGCACGCTGGACGTATTGTCTTCGCTTTTGAATAAAGACAACAAGGCGGTACTGGTACGTGACGTAACGGAGAAAGTACACATCATAACCCAACACGACGTATTGAAGGCGATCACGACGTAATCGGGTCTAGTCTTTGTCATAGTCAATCATTACCCTGTATGCGCACCTGCTGCTGCATTCTTATACTGCTTGCTCTATATGCTGCCCCCGGCGGGGCGCAGACCGTTGTATTGCCCGATAGCATTGAGCACCGGTTTGCCGGCGTGCCCAAAGACAGTAACTATGTGGTACGGCTCAATGCGCTGGCCACACAGTACCTGGGCCAGTCGCCGGTGACCACACGGGCTATTGCGGCCTATACGGCGGATCTGGCATCGCGAATCAAATTCACCAAAGGGTATGCTCGTGCACTTACCATTTCGGGTAACACCTTCTGGCACGAAGGTATTTATGAGTTTGCTCAGAACTATTACCTGCTGGCAGCCCGCCAGTACCGGACCATTGGCGACAGCGTTGGTCTGGGACAGGTATACAACAACATAGGCGAAGTAAACAAACGCCTGGGCAACCTCGATAGGGCGCGGGACTACCTGGAGCAGTCTATCCGCCTGAAGCGTAATGACTCCACACTTGGTATCTCGTTATATAATATCGGCGATGTATACCTGAAACAGCGACAACTGAAACAGGCTACTGCCTATATGAACGAAGCCGTCGCCCTTGGCCGCCAAACCAACGACACCCGCACCATTGCTTTTGCTTACTGGGGCCTGGCGCGCATTAAGAATGCGCAGCGGCTGTACGACGAAGCCCTGGGCTACCTGCGCATGGCCGAAGAGCTTTGGCAAACCGTGGGCGAGAAACGATCAAACGTTCAGACCTATCTGTTACTGTCGGAAACCTATCGCCTCGCACACCAGCCTGACAAAGCCCTGCAGTACCTCGATAAAGCTGTTGCCGTAACGAGAACGATGCGGGCTCCCGATCTGCGCCTGTCTATCTACCTGCAACAGTACAAGATCGATTCAACCCGTGGCGAATACCGGCAGGCGGTAGCCTCGATGGCGAAGTACAACGTCTTAAAAGATAGTGTATACAATCTACTGAAGGCTGAACAGATTGCACGGGTACAATCCATTTATGAAAACGAGTCCAGAGAACGCGAATACCAACAGCTGCGTGTAGAAAAAACGTTACGCGACGAGGAGCTCCGCTCGAAGGAGGGCGTCCTTACCGTAATCTCAATCGGTCTCTTTATACTGGGTATACTGGCCTGGATATTGTTCCGCCAGCGCAGGCAGATTTTAAAGGTAAATAAAAAGCTACAGGACCGGAACACGGAGATACACGATCAGAAAGAAGCAATCGAAATACAAGCGGCCGCACTACTCAAACTTAACGAGGAATTGCAGGAACTAAACCGAACGCTGGAGCAGCGTATTGAAAAACGATCCACTCAGCTGTTGGTACAAAATCAAAAGCTTACGGAGTATACGTTTATCAACGCGCATAAGCTTCGTGCTCCGGTTGCCAGCATTCTCGGTTTGATAAACCTCATACACCAGGTAACACCCGAGGAGCGTGAGGAGATTATAGCCCTTATGAAAAACTGCGGTGAGCAGCTGGATGCCATCATCCGCGAGATAAGCCGAAACCTGGAAGGTGCCATTATAAAAGAAAAGGCCTGATCAGGCCTTTCTTGTTTACTCTTCCAATATCTCTACCTCTACACGCACATTCTCTTGTGCACGCGAGCTGTTCTTATCGTAGAGGGGCTTCTTACCACCCCAGGCTTTTAGTTCTACCCGTGTACCATCGATACCTTTTGAAATAAGATATTCTCTCACCACGCTGGCGCGTTCTTCGGAAAGCGCCTTCGACGAGCCGAAGCTGTCTTTAGAGCCATCGAGCGAGAAGAAATTTTTCTCCGCGCCAATGGCTATAATGCGACCGCTCGCGTTACCATTGGCATGGCCGTGCAGGCAAATGCGGGTCTTGGGGTTATCGGCAAGCATGTTGTATAACTCCCCTACCTCATACTGCGACTCGGGTCGCATAATGGCGGCGTCACGGAAGAAGTATACATGATACATGATGGACACGTCGCCCTTGTGAAGTTTAAGGAGGTCGAAAGAAACAATGGTTACATCCTGATCTATCGTGATGCCATCGCCGGCGGGCGCGTTATAATCAATTTCACGTTGGGTTTTACGATACCCGAATACACGCGGTACCAACGATACCTGTCCTGACTGGGATTTTGTGCCCGGCACGCGCACGGGTTCGTTGCCTTTGTATGTACCTATTTTATGCTTCTTCTCGGTATCGATCACATCTACTTCACCTGTAAGGATACGACCGTCGGTAGCCCTATACAGCTGAAACATGAACGGCTTACCAGTACCGGCGGGTACTTCGAGTACCTTGGGCTCTTCTTTTTTAGGTTCTTCCTTCTTAGGCTCTTCAGCTACCGCTGGCTCAGACGCTACCGCCACCATTGTAACCGTAGGCTCGGCCCTTGCAACTACCGGTGCCGGCCGGGCAATTGGTTTGTCAGTACCTAGCAAACCGTTAAATACCCAGGCATCAGTAAATTCCGATTCGCCTTGCAGCCTTACAGCTTCACGGATAGCGGCATCGTGATTTTCGGTACGCAATACGTAGACATAGTATAGCTGTTTGGCCTGGTTAATATCGTATTGTGCGCCGTACTTGCGCGCCTGACGGGTGAGTTTAACGGCGTTATACTTTATGGAGAAGGCCCCGATAACGACATAATTCAGCGAATCAGCCGGATCGACCGATGTAGAGGACAACGCACGGGAGGGCGTTACGGTAAGCCAGAGCATAAGCAGACTTATGCCGGCAAAAAATGGTTTGAATCTCATAGTAGCGGGCGCGTAGGCTCCAGGGTAATGGCACGCCAATACGAAGATACTAAAAGAAAGCAAAGAATTAACATATTGATATTAATTAGCTAAATGGCAATAGGTTACATCCTTGAAAGAACCTGAAATATGTACTCCATGGAAATTCCGCTATCGTCTACCAGCGTAAGCGTATGCCGTCCCTCGGGCGGGGCCAGCGGCAACTGATGATTGCCCTGCGTGGTACCGATGAAGGTGCCATCAAGATGCCAGTATACCACAGCTTTTGGGTTGCGGTGTGCCAGGTGAAAGATGGTGCTACCCAGCGTGCCATCCAGGTCGCGCGGCACAAATATGCGGGCGTTGGCCTTGGGGTAGATCAACTCCATCGGCATACCGGTAGCACTTGTCTGGCAGTCGTTGCGAAAGGGCGGCAGCGCCCGATACGAAAGGTTCTTGCTACGATAGTAGTATTCTTGCACGGGCGGCAATACAAACCACGATGTCTCGACCATACGCGCTACGGCTTCGCAGCCGCTGTGTACGCGATACCGTTGATCGGGCGAGAGGTGGACTTTTTTATGGTACATGCACGCGGGGCTTTCAAGTCCTTTTCGTACTACCCATTGCTTGCGAGTTTCAGGGCAGGCTTGCCCGCTCCGCGCGCCACTTTGGGTACATACTGTGATCTGTTCCATTTCCTGCGGCGGGCGAGAGAACCAGCGGTGTCCCGGCAGCTGCGAGATAACATCGAACAACACCGGCGCCGCGGCATCGGTACCGGTCAGGCCAGGTCGGCCTTCGCCATCGGCGTTGCCGGCCCATACACCTATTACATAATCGGGAGTAACCCCTACAGCCCAGGCATCACGAAAGCCGAAGCTTGTACCGGTCTTCCATGCCACGCTCTTCGCGCTGTTAAAGTATCGCCATCCGGATTCTTCACCGGGCCGGTATAATTCTTTCAACGCATCGAACGTCTGGAAGATGGCTCCAGCGCTTAGCTCAGAGGTTGCTTCCAGTTGGGGTAACGGAGCCCCGACGGTTGTATCCACCGGCTGGTAACGCAGCGCATGGATATCGTGACGATCGTATCGGTTCTGGCCGGGCCATTCGGTAAAGTTCATCAGCGTGCGGGCCATAGATGCATACATGCCGGTAATATCCCAAAGAGTACCTTCGGCTCCGCCGAGTATGATCGACAGACCGTAGTGATCGGGCGAGCGTGTAAGCGTTGTCATACCCATTCGTTTCAGTACACCGTGAAAGCGCTCGTAGCGATACTCACGAAGCATGTGCACGGCGGGAACGTTGAGTGAACGGATCAGGGCTTTATCAGCGGGAACAGCGCCATCGTAATCGTGCGAAAAGTTTCGGGGGGCAAAGCCGTTGATATAGGTTGGAATATCGGGCAGCAGCGACTTCGGAAGAATTTTTCCATCGTCCAGCATGGCGGCATACAGGAACGGTTTCAATATACTGCCGGTGCTGCGGCGAGCTGCGGTAATGTCTACATCGTCGCCGTGATAGGCTGTGGGATTTGAAACATTGCCAACATACGCCAATACCTCTCCGGTCTTTACGTCGGCCACGAGCGCGGCCATGTTGTGGATCTGGTTTGCGGCGAGTCTGCGGTGATGATCGCTAATTATTTGTTCTGCACGCAGTTGCAGACCATAGTCCAGCGACGAGCGCATACGGGTTTGCTCCAGGCCATCTACAGTCATGCGGCGCAGCATGTGGCGTGCATACCGCGGCAGCGGCAGCGGCTCATCGGGCACAGACTCGGCTTTGGCCAGATCGCATGTAAAAGCATCGATCGCCCCATTGGCTACAAGTTTATCGAGCAGGGCGTTACGCTTCTTTACCAATCGTTCACGATTCCGCCCGGGATGTATTAACGCGGGTGCATTGGGCAATACCGCAAGCAGCGCTGCTTCGCCCCATGACAACGATGCCGCACTACGACCATAGTATCGCCAGCAGGCAGCGTCCAGTCCTACCACATTACCGCCGAACGGAGCATGCGATGCATAGAGCGTCATCACTTCGTCTTTGGAATACGTGAGGGTGAGCCGCGTTGCCAGTACAACTTCAACAAGCTTCTCCCAAACCGACCGCGAGCGGCCCATACGTGAGAGCCGTATAACCTGCATGGTCAATGTACTGCCACCGCTTACAACACGTCCTTGTGTTATATTCTGGCGCAGGGCCCGGCCAAACGAAAGGATGTCTACGCCGGGATGATACCGAAAGCGTTTGTCTTCGTAGGTGATGATGGCGGTAGCGAATTTATCGGACACGTGTTCTGATTCCGGGAAACGCCATTGCCCGTCGCGCGCAATGGTTGCGCTCATCAGCTGCCCATCACGCGATTCGAGCACCGTAGAATACGGATCATCAAACAGCTTCGATGGCAGACAGAAAAAGTAAAGAACCATCATGACAAACATGATGGCCCAGAACACTTTGTTTTTTAGAATTTTCCGCAGCACAGTTTCCTCCGCCTTGTAGAATGAATTATTGTGGGGTCGGTTTTATAACCTCTACCATCTGCCCTTTTTTGCGCGCATATATGCTCTTGTCGTACATGGCTTCGCAACTTATGGCCGGCAGGTAGAACTTACCCGCATAGCCGGCCGTGAGCATTACGCGGAATGTCCGCGTGGCTGTAGGCGACAACCAGAAGTACGTATACACACGATCGTCGCGTATATCCTGGTAGTTGAACGGATCTGATTTCAGGAAGTTCTCATCGCCCTGCAGACGCAGGTTGTTGATCTCCCAACCCGACGGGAACACCTGCGACAGCGCAAGGTTATCGTACCGCCAGCCCATGCCGCCACCATGGTTTACCGTTACCACGGCAACGAACTCGGTGCCTTGCTCCAGGCTGGTTACATCGATCGGGCGACCGTCAGGATCGGTGTATTGTACTGCTACCGACAGGTCGCTCTTGGCATCTTCTTCCTGACCTTGTGCCGGAGTACCTTCCTGTATAATCCGGGTGAACAGTGTACCCGTGCTTTCGTTTTTAATTTTGATCGCTTCCTTGTTCACGCCCGTGAGCGGAATCTGTACCTGTGCCATCGGTAACTCCGTCGATGCATTCACCGTCTTACCGTTTACCGTATATGAGAACGCGAGACCGCCGCGCTTATCCAGGTTTGCAAACTCGCCAATGGCCTTCAGGCAGAATGCTGTTTCCTGGGTGCTCATCCAGTAGCCGCTGTTAGACATAAATTTCGACAGGTCTTTTACAATGGTAATGCCCTTCGTCTTCTCGTTGAGCAACGTAAGTGTTTCGAGAATCAGCGCACGGTCGCGCAGATCGGAACCGTATGTATAGCTCAGCTCGCGATATGATTTAACCACGGTGGGCAGGTTAGCCACCAGCTTCCGCGCAGCTTCAGGCTGGCCGGCCTTGGCGTAAGCAGCGGCCAGCATCCACGCTCCGGTAGACGACAGATTGCCTTCTTCACGCAGGCGGTTCATAGCACCCAGCTCGGCCGATCCGGCAAGGGCAAGGGCATACAGGCGGTATGCCTGCATCAGATCGCTGTTGCCATACTTATCGGTGCGGCGCCATTCGAGCGCTTTGTTCTTCTGGTATTTCTTCCAGCGCTTCAACATATCGTCAGGCACATAGTAGCCTTTGGCTGCGGCTTCTACCAGGAAATGCCCGGCGTAGGTTGTACCCCATGCGTCTGAGCCTTCGGTTGAGCCGGGCCAGTACGCAAAGCCTCCATCGCGTTGTGTGAACGATTTGAGACGCTCGATGCCCGCCGTTACGTTACGTTGTATTTTAGTCTTCTCGATTTCGGTAAGCTCTTTTACAAGCCCCAGGTATAGTTGCGGGAATACGGCCGATGTGGTTTGCTCGATACAGCCGTGCGGATATTCCATGAGGTAACGCAGGCGATAACCCAGGTCTATTGGCGGCATGTTCGATACTTCCAGTACAGCCGTGTTTGTTCCGGACACGCCGTAAGGCACAACATCGCCCGCCCAGTTCTTACCGGCTTCGAGCATACCTTCGGTTACTTTGGTTACAGGCACATTCGGGTTACGCACTTCTATACTGATGGCATCACTTGCCGTGAAGTTGCCCGAGCTTACGGTAACATCGACTTTGGCGATACCGGTCTCTCGTTTTACAGCGAGGTCGAAATCAACTGTCATATCACCTTTGGGCGACATGGCTACTGTGCGTGTCGATTCGCCGGTAACACCCAGCGGACCCGATGTTTTTACGGTGATCTTTACGTTGCGTACACTCTTCTCCTGTGTAAACAAGGTAATCGGGAGTTTTACAGTTTCTTCAGGGCCCAGCACGCGCGGCAATGTGGCCAGCACCATTAACGGCTTGCGCACCGGCGTGGCTTTTTCGGCTTTACCGTAAGCGCCTTCGTTACCGGCTACCACCATGGTCTTAACCGACCCGATGTATTGCGGCATGGTGAAGGTGTGGGTATCTGAACCGCCGTTGAGTGTGAACGGGCCGAAGAATTTTACAACCGGCTTGAACCGGTTAGACTTTGCGTCGTCTTCTTTGGCGGCAAGCTCGCCGTCGCCCCCTACGGCAATCATCCGTTCAATGCGTGCGCCGAAGGCGCCCATTACATTGTCGAACAAATCCCACGTGCGTACGCCCAGCGCTTCGCGGGCATAGAATTTATTCCAGGCATCCGGTGTTTTAAAGCGGGTAATGTCCAGCAAACCTTCGTCTACCACGGCAACGGTATACGTCATTTTGCGGTTGGTCTTCTCAGATACCTTGATCGTCACTTTCTCGCCAGGCTCCAGCACGTCGGGCATGGAGATTACCGGTTCAAGGTGTGTTGCCGCGTCTTGCACGGTGATGGACGAAACGCCGTAGAGTCGTATGGGCAGATCGTTGGTAGTCTGCGCGTGAGGCTGAAGCAATGTAACGTATACATAGACGTTGGGCGTCATGTCTTTGGTTATCTCGAAGCTGAACGGTGTGTCACCCTTCCTGGTCTCTACCCAATAGGTTTGTATAACCTTGCTACCACTCTCGATGCTCACCAGCGCGCGGCCTTGTTCGGCGCCGGGTATGGTGATGTTCGCCTTTTCACCAATGTTGTATACGGTTTTGTCTGTCGTAAACGAGAGCAATGTGGCTCCACCCTTACCGCCTTCGCTACGCATGCGGCTGTACCAGCCCGGTGTATCGACGTAAACAATTCTGCCTGTGCAGTGACCCGATTTCGGATCGCATACACGAATAAAGTAACGACCATAATCGTCTTTATCGGTTTTCATTTCGAACGACCACGATCCTTTTCCATTCACGGTATTTACAACGCCTTTGCGTACCAGCTTGGACGTGGAGCCTTCCACATAGTTGGCCAGCGTTTCTTCGGAGCTATCCCACCACCAGCGCCAGTCGAGCTTATACATGCTTACTTCAAGACCGTTGCGTGACAACGGATTGCCATCGGGGCTTAACGTTACCAGGTCTACGGTGTGAGGCTTGTCGAAATACAACGTACCGCTGTACTTCTCGCCTTCGGGCACTTTCATGCCGACAAATGAATCGAAGGGATAATAGGGAATTGCGAACCGGTCTATACTGAAGTTTCCGCTCTCTTCAAATACTTTACCACGGAAAACAACATTCAGGAATCCGGGCGCGAGATTGTTACCCGCCAGGTCTACGTTTACGGTGGCCTTACCGTCGGCATCTGTTACGTCTGAGAAGATGGTCTGTGCTTCGCTGTAGAACCCACGCGAAGGGTCTTCAAACTGGTAGTCTTCGTAACGCTTGAATGTGGTGGGTATACGCACCATCAACATGTCGAATTCGGCCTTCAGGTTTCTGCCGGGTGCACCGTGCAGCCATTTCACTTCCAGCTGTCCGGTTACATCGGATCTGGTGAACTTCTCTGTCCCAAAGTCGAGGTTTATCTTTAACCGGTTCGGTTTTACGGTTTCGATTTTGAGTGTCTGTGTGAACTCCGTGCCGCCCACTTTTACACGACCAGACCAGTTGCCGGTGGGTGCGTCAGAACTGGTAGCTGTAGCGAACTTATAGAAGCCGTTCTCGGACGTTGACCGCACGATGCGATTTACGATCTGCCCTTGCGGATTCTGCATTTCGAATACTACGGGGTGGCTGGGCGGAAGTATTTTGTTTTTGTCTTCCAGTATAAACGTGAGGTATAGTGAATCGCCCGGACGCCACACACCGCGGTCGCCATACAGGAAGCCTTTGATGCCTCGCTGCACCACTTCGCCCGATACGTCGAAGTTGCTTACCGTAAGCGCGTCGCCATCGGTAAGTTTGAGGTAGCCACGTTGTACGCCTTGTTTGGCAACCATGGCAAAGGGAGGCTCTTTGGTATTGATCTGTACTTTGCCATCGGCGTCGGTGGTAGCCGTGCCGATAAGCTGTTGATAATAGTCGTACAGATCAACCTGTACGCCAGAGAGTGGCTTGGCCGTTTTGAGATCGGTTACAAACACCATGGCATTGCCGTCGTCGCCATGTTTGGCCAGCAGACCGAGGTCTGACGCCAGTATGTTCCGTTTTATCGCACGGCTGCTGGTGAAGTATGACGATGTACACGGGTTGTCGCGGTCTTCCCAGTTATAATCGTCATAGTAATAATAGTCGTCTTCGTAGCCGTAACCATACTCGTCGTAGTCGTAAGTGTCCTCGCTATCTTCGAACGATGTGGTCTCGGTGTCGGCTTCTGTTTCGTCGCATGTGTAAGTCGAGTACGCTTTACGGAAACCGATCTTTACCTGGTAAATGGCGCCGGGTTCGGTTTGTATAAGCGTAGACAGGTCGAGTGTATAGCGGTTCCACTTGCCCAGGTCGGCTACGCCAGTATTATCCAGCGTGATTGTTTTCTTGAATACACGTTTGCCCACACGGTAAAGTTCCTGGGTTCCGTCTAACGGGTTTACCTGGAGGAACTGTAATATGTTGCTTTCAAAAATCTTTGTGATGGTAAGGTCTACCGACTTAAGGTTTACGGCTTCAAAGGGCAATACCAAACCGTCGGTGCTGGGCAATATAGAACCCTGGCCGGTAAAACGAACGGCGGGAGCCAGCTGCTCGAACACCACATCGGTCTCGGTCTTTTGTTTCATGCGATAATCCAGGATATTACGCACACCTGCTTCGATGGTGATCTTCTTGCTACCGGCCTGACGTACGGGTGGATAAACCCAGATTTCGTTGTCGTGAATCTCGAAATCCAGACTCGACAGGCCTTCGACGGTTACAAGCCCCGCCAGGTTTTGTGTTTCTTTAAGCGGATCAGAGAATTGCAGTACCACATACTGATTGGGGTTCTGAACAACTTTGGCCGTCATTAATTTGAAATCGCTGAGCGACGGGATTTCTACTTCCTGATCTTCACGGCGGTCTACTCCCACCGGCTTACCGTTTACCGCTAATACAACGCGGCTGGCTTCTTCGCGGCGCGCAACATCTTCTACAACGAAGTTGTGTTGCTGCCCGTCGGTGCCGTGTGTCCACGTTACTTTCAGGTTCTTGTTATCCTGCTTGGGAGCGAGCATTTGCTCTACCGCGGCGTTCTCGGCATAGTCAGAAGTATGGAGCGTGCCTTCTATTTTCTGCCGCTTCAGTTCGGTTTTGATATAAGGCTTTATATTATCGACCGCTATTTCGAAGTTCTGGGGTACTACCTGGAAGGTGAACACGAATTCACGAAGTTCAGAAGGAACCTTGGCGAGTTTGGAAAGCGCAAAGGAGGCCTCGTAGATCTGCCCGGAGATGAGGCGTTTCTCGGGCTGGAATTCGACGGTGCGACGGTCGAGCCATACGGTCTTACCCGACACGGAGGGACTAAACGAAAAGAGCTTACCTGTAGCCTCTTTACCAACGGAAGCTGAATCTACCGCATCGTTCGCCATGATAATCCGGATCTTAGAACCCGAGCTTATAACGCCCGATGTATACGACGAAATATATTCGCCAAAAGCCGGATCAATATGCGTCACCCCGGGCCGGGTGCCTTTACTGATTGTGAAATAGAAAATACCGGTCACAACGATGCCAAGGGCCACCACGCCCATAGCGATTTTTTTCCAGGGTAATTTATTCATGATACAGTAGGGGATATTCGAGTAGGGTATATTACGAACTTATTCCGCGGAAAGATACCTTTCCGGGTAATCTTTTTCTATGCCCCATTCAGGTAACTTACGCCAGCGGTAGCAATGCTGCCGGCAAAGGACAATATGGCGTGTATCAGGCGCCGGGAAGCTGCAACGTTACGCGCAGCCCGCGCGAAAGCTCCTGACGCGCCATTACAACGCCTATACTATGGGCGCGACGCTGAATGTTGCCTGTGCCCATACCGCCGGACTGCTGCTCGTGTTCTACCCGCTGATAGCCGGAGCCGTCGTCTTCCACAACAATCACCAGTTCAGTGGGCAGCCAGCGCATCGCCACGGATATGTTCCACGCACCGGAATGTTTTATAGCATTGGTAAGCAGCTCCTGCACCATGCGGAAGAGGTTGAGCTTCTGTTTCTGGTCGAGCGCCCGCACATCACCTTCCTGGCTGAAACGCAGGTGTGTGCCTTTATAGGCATCGAGCTTATGGCACAACTCGCGCAGCGCAAAGGCAAGGTCTACCTGATCCAGCATTTGCGGCGATAAACTCCAAATGTTATGGCGAATGGCCGCCGTGGCGTGGTTAAGATTCTTGCGAATTTCCAGCAGCCTGGCTTCGCCGTGGGGCGTCAGTGCGGAGGCCTCGCGTATAACCAGTTCGAGGTCGAGGTGTATCACACTTAAAAGCGACCCCAGTTCGTCGTGCATGTCGCTCGCAATGCGATGGCGCTCCTGCTCGATAAGTTCGTTCAGCTGCGTTAACGGTACCATGTCTACACGCGGTGCTTCGTGCTCCGGAGGCTTGACATCAACAATTTTAGGTTTCTTGAAGATCTGGTAGAAAACAAAAACAATGGTTATACCCAACACAATGGTCCAGATATATTCCTGAAGAAAATTCATGCTAACTGATTTTTTGCCTATAATAACGAAAACTATCTCCAAACACGAACAACGGTAAATATAATTCCCGCGTAATTCCTCCCGCTGCTTAACACGTACTAATTAGTCATGAAATTACTTTGTGTCATTGGAATACTCACCATGTTGCCACAGCTTTCTTTTAAAGAAACCCAATTGGGTCATAGCCGGGTAAAAACGGCATATCAGGAAAAAGAGCAATCGCTAAAAGCACTGCTTCGCGCCAAACACGCCGATTCGCGCACAACATTGTATTTGCGTGCGTTTAAACGCGAACAGATTCTTGAGGTTTGGGCAAAAGAAGCCCGAAAAGATACCTATACACTACTTAAAACGTATGCGTTCTGTGCCAGCTCCGGTGTTTTAGGCCCTAAGCTGCGCGAAGGCGATCTACAGATTCCTGAAGGCTTATATACTATTAACCACTTCAACCCCGAAAGTAAATTCCATTTATCGCTGGGACTGAACTACCCGAACGCATCCGACCGATTCCGGGCCGATGCCCGCAAACCCGGCGGCGAGATTTACATTCATGGCAACTGCGTTACCGTGGGCTGCATTCCCCTGACTGACGACCTGATAAAAGAATTGTATGTACTAGCCATAGAAGCCCGACACGACGGACAAAGCGCGATACCCGTACATATATTCCCGGCCCGCATGGACGCCGACGGCATGCGCTTTCTACAGACACAAACAACCGACAAGGCGCTCTCGGCGTTCTGGCAAAACTTACAGACAATCTTTACACCATTCGAAAAAACGCACAAACTTCGCGAAACCCGGATAGGCAAAAACGGAATCTATGAGCTGGTCTGAAACGAAACTGCCCTGTTACCGGGTGGCAACAAGGCAGTACTACGAATTATCCGGTTGTTGCGCTTATACGCGCTCTTCAACTTTATTCATAACCTTTGTCTGAATCTGGATAGACTCTTCGTGAATCAACTTCAACAGATCGCGTGAGAACTCAGGGTTGAGTCCCATAGCTTTACCCAACGCAATGCGGGTCTGCACGATTTCTTCCCAGCGATTTACCTGAAGGATAGTAACATTATTCTCTTTCTTGTACTGACCTATTTTTTCAGAGATCTTCATACGTTGCGAAAGCTTCTGCATGATCTCGTCGTCAAGCTGGTCGATTTGCTCGCGCAGCAGACCCAGTGTATCCTTGAACGTCTTGTTATCTGACGATACTGTGCGTACCACTAGGCCGTCGATGAGCTTACCGAGTACGGCAGGCGTAATTTGCTGCTTGGCATCGCTCCATGCGGCATCGGGATTGATGTGGCTTTCGATCATCACGCCGGCCATATCGAGGTCGAGTGCCTTTTGCGAGATCATCGCAATCAGGTCGCGGTTACCGGCAATGTGGCTCGGATCACAAATAATATCCAGTTCAGGAATACGTGTTTTAAGCTCGATTCCTAGATCCCACATGGGGGCATTTCGGAAGGGGCCTTTTTCGAATGATGAAAACCCGCGGTGTATCGCAGCCAGCTTGGTAATACCGGCTTTGTTAAGACGCTCCAGCGCGCCGATCCACAGTTCCAGGTCGGGGTTGATAGGGTTCTTTACCATTACCGGAATATCCACACCTTTCAAGGCGTCGGCAATTTCCTGTACAGAGAACGGGTTTACCGTGGTTCGGGCACCGACCCAGAGGATATCGACACCGGCCTTAAGACAGGCTTCTACGTGTGCGGCGTTCGCCACTTCTGTCGTTACCGGCAGACCGGTTTCTTTCTTGGCCTGAACGAGCCATTTCAAACCTTCTTCGCCTGCGCCTTCGTACTGGCCGGGCCGTGTGCGGGGCTTCCATATACCGGCGCGAAGCGCGTGTACCTTACCCGTGGCAGCAATCTGCTTGGCGGTAGCAACGGTTTGCTCTTCCGTTTCTGCGCTGCAAGGGCCACTGATGATAACGGGTTTACTGGCTGATGGTAACCACGTCGAAATGGATTGGAGTTGTAATTTCATAACTGTTGTGTTTAAAAGGGGATTCCGTTAATGATTTATTGTTTTGGATATGCTGTATTTTCAAGGGCTGTGCTGCCGGTGCGTTGCTTGAGTTCGATACCTTCGAGCACGCGTCGTATTTCATTGGCGTTAGACATAATGCGACTCAGTTCGGCCGTATCGTGCTTCAGCAGCAAATAGTGAAACCGTTGCAGGTGCATAATATACTCTTGCAGCGCCTGGCTCAGGTATTCGAGGTTTTGCTCGAAAATGGGAGCCCACATGGCCGGCGAGCTTTTGGCCAAACGCACGGTAGAGGCAAAACCGCTGCCTGCCAGGGCAAAGATGTTCTTCTCGTCTTTCTCGATGTCAAGCACCGTTTGGCCGAGCAGGAACGAGCTTACGTGCGACAGGTGCGATACATACGCCACGTGTTTATCGTGCTCTTCGGGTTCCATATAGATGGTGTTCATGCCCAACGCTTCGAATACACGCGCGGCAACCGCCAGGGCGGCTTCCGACGAACGGTCGCGCTCGCAGATAATGTTGGTCTTGTTACGGAACAGACCGTTGTGCGCGGCGGTAGGGCCAGAGTTCTCCGTACCCGCAATAGGGTGCGCGGCAACAAACTGGCTGCGGCGGCTATGCCCCGCTACTGCCCGGCAAATCAGTGCCTTGGTAGATCCGGCATCGATCACCACCGCATTGGCCGAAATACCGTCCAGCACCGAGGGCAATACCTGCGCAAGAGCATTCACGGGAATGGCCATCACCACCAGGTCTGCCTTTGGTAGCGCCGCTTCCAGGCTCTCGATGGTATCGACCAACCCCAGCGCCAGCGCTGTCTCACCGTTTTCGGCCGCGCGGTCTACGCCCGTAAGGGTAGTCGCAACCCCGGCTTGCCGAAGGTCTTTCGCGATAGAGCCGCCGATTAGGCCTAAACCGATTATAGCTATATTCATAAAAGTATGTCGCTTATTATATCGCCACGGCCTTCGGAACCGGGTTCTGTTGTATATGTTTCTGAATACGCGTTAGTGCTTCCTGTAGCATCGGCACGGTGCAGCACAGCGAAATGCGGATGTAGCGTCGGCCGGACTCACCGAAAATAAAGCCGGGAGTAATGAACACCTTCGTGCCGTACAGAATCTGGTCGATCCACTTCTCAACATCGGCTATCGCATCGGGTGCCTTAGCCCATACGAACAAACCGGATTGACGTGTAGAGTATGTGGCGTCCAGCACATCGAGAATCTGCTGTGCCACCGCTTTGCGCTCGGCGTATACTTTATTCAAGGCATCGAACCATTCCTTTCCACTCTTCAGGGCTTCGATCGCCGCGTGTTGCAGACCAAGGAACATACCCGAATCCATATTGCTCTTTACCTTAAGCACCGCGTCTATATATTCTTTGCGGCCGGTAACCCAGCCTATCCGCCAACCCGCCATATTATGCGACTTGCTTAGCGAGTTGAGTTCCAGCGCAACTTCCTCTGCACCCTCGATCGACAAAATACTCTGTGGCGAATCGTTCAGGACAAGGCTGTACGGATTATCGTTAACGATAAGAAACTTGTGTTTACGCGCCAGGTCGATCAACGCTTTCAATTCTTCACGTGATGCGGTACGTCCGGTAGGCATGTGTGGGAAATTGACCCACATGAGTTTTACCTTAGACAGGTCGCTCTTTTCAAGAGCCTCGATATCGATGCCCCAATCCAACGACTCTTTCAGGTCATACGGCCGAAGCTTTGCACCAACCAGGTTGGCCACCGATGAATAGGTAGGGTACCCGGGGTTGGGAATCAGCACCTCTTCGCCTTCGTTTACAAACGCCATGGCGATATGCATAATACCTTCCTTCGAGCCCATGAGCGGCAGTATGCCGGTTTCGGGATCAACGGCTACGCCATACGTAGTAGTATAGAAGTCGGCAATAGCTTTACGCAACTGCGGAATGCCTTTATAATTCTGATAACCGTGGTTGGCCGGGTTCTGGGCTGACGTGGTCAGCGCCTCGATGGCCTTGAGCGATGGTGCCTGGTCCGGGCTACCAATACCCAGGTTAATAACCCGGAGGTCCGGCGTGTCCAATGTGCGTACCTCGGCCAGCTTACGGCTGAAGTAGTATTCTTCTACACTGGCAATGCGTTTCGCGGTCTGTATCATATGTAGCGCGTTGAAATTTTTCTTACTTGTATTCGATCTTCGCTTTCTTGTATTCGCCCAATACATTGAGGTTCTTAACCTGGCGTAGCACTTGCTTCAGCGCGTCGTCGTAGTGCTTGCGCCGGCGCCACTCTACATCTATATGTATAGAGTACTCGCTGGGCTTACCGATAATCGGTATCGATTGTATCTTCGACAGGTTGATGCTGTTCGCCTTCAGCGTTGATAGCGCGTCGGCCAGGCTTCCCACCTCGTTCGATACTTCAAAGCACAATGATGCTTTGTTGCTGCCTGCGCTGTCGTTGGCGCGTTTCGATAATATAAGGAAGCGGGTAAAGTTCTTTTTATTGGTTTCAATCCGCTTTTCGAGGATCTGAAGACCGAATTTTTTTGCGGCCGCTTCGTTGGCAATGGCGGCGGTATCTTTGAGCTTAAGCTCCTTGACCCGTTTGGCCGAAAGGGCGGTATCGTCGCTCTCGCGAATCGCCACACCGGGCAAGGCATACAGGAAGTCTGTACACTGACGTATAGCCATAGGGTGCGATTCAATCGTTTTAATATCTGCAAGCTTTACGCCCGGCAAAGCCAGCAGGTTCATATGTATGGGCAGGTAGAGCTCGCCGATGATGTTGAAGTGATAGCTCTGTAGCAGGAAGTAGTTAGGCAGGATACTTCCGGCAATGGAGTTTTCAATAGCCATAACCGCATAATCCGACTCGCCGTTTTTCAGGCTTTCACAAAGCAGGTGAAACGAAAGGCACTCCACCGTTTCGATGCTCTCGTTAAAGTAGGTCATTGCCGCTACTTCATGAAAGCTCGCTGTTATGCCCTGAATTGCGATCCGTAGTTTCTTCTTCTTTGCCATACGTGGTTTGTTCTATTGTTTATCCTCCAAAGGCTTCAGCAATTGAGGGCCGGTTTACAAAACCCCTGAAAAACAAAAAAGTCCCGGTTTTGCCGGGACTTTCTCTGAGTTTCTTGGTTATTTTTTTACAACAACACTCTCACTCTTAAAGTCCCGTCCGGGTCTTAAAGAAGTAAAAGTAAAAGTAAAAGAAAGTGTTGCTGGTCATTGTTTCTATCTCGATACGGGTCAAAGATAAACTGAATTCAGTCTGAACTCCAAACGTCGCAATTCTTTTTCTTAAAAAAAACCTAAAACTAATGATTGTTAGTCAGCCAGTTAGGCTCCTATTATTGATTATATAGTACATTTGCGCCCAAAAAATAACGAGCCTGGACATTGCTGAATAAAACTTAACCCGGCATAACGTTTATCAGCTATATCCCGCTTGCCCGTCATTGCTCTGGAGAA
>Ga0065165_1002026_pt1 | contig 18863 bp, 13 predicted proteins | sample AraplaMF_Cvi_mMF_FD_63813 | JGI IMG/M metagenome (GOLD analysis project Ga0065165, IMG submission 63813) | Arabidopsis root microbial communities from the University of North Carolina, USA - plate scrape MF_Cvi_mMF (version 2) (version 3) | ecosystem: Host-associated > Plants > Roots >...
TGGCCATGATCGTCGGCGTGCGAATGGGTGGCGTCGTTCATCGCAGGACCCCGAGCAGATAGACGAAGGTGAAGACGCCGATCCAGACGACGTCGAGGAAGTGCCAGAACATGCTGAGGCACATGATCCGGCGCCGATTCTCCGGGATCAGCCCGCGCTGGCCGAGCTGGACCAGCATCGTGCCGAGCCAGATGATCCCAAAGGTGACGTGCAGCCCGTGCGTCGCGACCAACGTAAAGAAGCTGGAGAGGAACGCGCTGCGCATCGGCGTCGCGCCTTCGTGGATCAGATTGGCGAACTCGTAGAGCTCGATTGCCACGAAGCCGATGCCGAGCAGCCCGGTGAGCGCCAGCCATGCCTGAGTGGCGCGCAGCTTGCCGTCCTGCATCGCGATCACCGCGAAGCCATAGGTGATCGACGAGGTCAGCAGCAACGCGGTGTTCACTGCGACCAGCGGCAGCTCGAAGATCTCGCGCGGGGAGGGGCCGCCGGCATAGCTGGTGCTCAGCACGCCATAGGTCGCGAAAAGGGTCGCGAAGATGAGCGCGTCGCTCATCAGGTAGATCCAGAAGCCGAGCAGCGTGCTGCCGCCCGCTTCGTGGTGATGCGCGTCCTCGGTGTCGTAGAACGACAGCTCGGTGGCGTGGGGTTCGGTCAATGCGTCCGCGGCCATGGTCAGGCTCCCGCCGCGAGCAGCTTGGTGCGCGCGTCTTCGTTCTGCGTCACTTCGTCCGCGGGGATGAAGTAGTCGCGGTTGTAGTTGAAGGTGTGGACGATGCTGACGACCAGCAGCCCGACGGCGGACACGATCGCCAGCCACCACATGTACCAGATCATCGCGAAGCCGAGCGCGAGGGCGAGACCCGACAGGATCACGCCGGTGCCGGTGTTGCGCGGCATGTGGATCGGCTTGAAGCCCGAGACCGGACGCTGGGCGCCGCGCTCCTTCATGTCGTACCAGGCGTCGAGATCGTGGATCACCGGAGTGACCGCGAAATTATACTGCGGCGGCGGCGACGAGGTCGACCATTCGAGCGTGCGGCCGCCCCAGGGATCGCCGGTCGTGTCGCGCAGCTGCTCGCGCTTCATGATGCTCACGCCGATCTGGATGATGAAGGCGAGGATGCCGATCGCGATGATCCCCACGCCGATCGCGGCGATGATGAACAGCGGCTGCGTCGTCGGATCCTCGATATGCTGGAGCCGGCGGGTGACGCCCATCAGCCCGGCGATATACATCGGCGTCCAGGCGACCCAATAGCCGATCACCCAGCCCCAGAAGTGGATCCGGCCCCAGAACGGATCGAGCTTGAAGCCGAAAGCCTTGGGGAACCAATATTCGATCGCCGCGAACAGCCCGAACACTACGCCGCCGATGATCACGTTGTGGAAATGCGCGACGAGGAACAGCGAGTTGTGGAGCACGAAGTCGGCAGGCGGCACCGCGAGCAGCACGCCGGTCATCCCGCCGACCGTGAAGGTCAGCATGAAGGCGATCACCCACTGCATCGGCAGCTCGAAGCGGATGCGGCCGCGATACATCGTGAACAGCCAGTTGAAGATCTTGGCCCCGGTCGGGATCGAGATGACCATCGTCGCGATGCCGAAGAAGCTGTTGACGCTCGCGCCCGAGCCCATCGTGAAGAAGTGATGGAGCCACACCAGCCACGACAGGATGGTGATCACCACGGTGGCGTAGACCATCGACGAATAGCCGAACAGGCGCTTGCCGGTGAAGGTCGAGGTGATCTCGGAATAGATGCCGAAGGCGGGCAGGACGAGGACGTAGACCTCCGGGTGGCCCCAGATCCACACCAGGTTCCAGTACATCATCGGGTTGCCGCCGAGATCGTTGGTGAAGAAGTTGAAGCCGACATAGCGATCGAGCATCAGCATCGCGAACGCCGCGGTGAGCACCGGGAAGATCGCGACCACCAGGATGTTCGAGCAGAAGGCGGTCCAGACGAAGATCGGCATCTTCATCATCGTCATGCCCGGCGCGCGCATCTTGATCACCGTGGCGACCATGTTGATGCCCGACAATGTCGTGCCGATGCCGGCGATCTGCAGCGCCCATAGATAGTAATCGGGCCCGGTGCCGGGGCTGTTCTGCAGGTTGGCGACCGGCACGTAATTGAGCCAGCCCGCGGTCGAGAACTCGCCGACGAACAGCGAGATCATCACCAGCACCGCGCCGGCGACGGTGAGCCAGAAGCTGAGATTGTTGAGGAACGGGAAGGCGACGTCGCGCGCACCGATCTGGAGCGGCATGACGAAATTGACCAGCCCGACGACCAGCGGGATCGCCACGAAGAAGATCATGATCGTCCCGTGCGCGCTGAACACCTGGTCGTAATGGTGCGGCGGCAGATAGCCCTCGTTACCCCCGAAGGCGATCGCCTGCTGGAGGCGCATCATCACCGCGTCGGCAAAGCCGCGCAGCAGCATGACGATGCCGAGGATGATGTACATGATGCCGATCTTCTTGTGGTCGATCGACGTGAACCACTCGCGCCACAGCCAGCCCCAGAGCTTGAACTTGGTGATCGCGCCGACCACGCCGATGCCGCCGAGGACGACGACGGCGAAGGTGACGAGCAGGATCGGCTCGTGGATCGGGAAGGATTCCAGGGTGAGGCGGCCGAAGATCGCGCGGCCGAGACTTTCGTCGAACATGATGGCTCCGGCGGCTTAGGCTGCGTGCGCGCGGGCAAGGCCCGGCGTGGCAGGGAGGAGATTCTGCGAGGTGTTGCGGCTGGCGGGCGCTTCCTTCGCTTCGGGCGAGGTCCGGTTCGGGCCATCGCCCTTTTCCTCGCCCTGCTTGAAGATCGCGCCCTCGGGCTTCTGCCCATGCGGCGGCGCGTTGCGGCCCGACGGCATGCCCGCGCCGGCGCGCGGATCGTGCGGATGGGTGCCGCCCGCCTGCATGTCGTGGCGCATCACGTCCTTCATGCACGGCGTGCCGGGGGCGACGCAGCGGTTGAACACCCGGTCGAACAGGTCGCCGTCGACGCCCGAGAAATAGAGCGCGGGGACCTTCTCGCTCGGCTTTTCGAGCGCGAGGTAGCGATTGGTGTCGAGTACCGGGCCGCTCGCCTTGACACGCGCCACCCAGCCCTGGAACCCGCCTTCGTCAACGCCGTAGAGCTTGAAGCGCATGTTGGCGAAGCCGGCGCCGCTGTAATTGGCGGACATGCCCTCGAAGGTGCCGGGGCGGTTGAGCACCGCGTGCATCGTGCTGCGCATTCCCGGCATCGTGTAGATCATGCCGGCCAGCGTGGGCGCGTAGAAGGTGTTCATCATGTTGGTCGAAGTGAGGTCGAACTTGACCGGGCGATCGACCGGCAGGACCAGCTCGTTGACCGTCGCGACGCCCTGCTCGGGATAGATGAACAGCCATTTCCAGTCGAGCGACACGACCTGCACGACGAGCGGCTTGACCTTGGGATCGACTGCCTTCTCGGCGGACACGCGGTTCACCGGGCGGAACGGATCGAGCAAATGCGTGCTCCACCAGGTCAGCGCGCCGAGGCAGATGATGATCAGCAGCGGCGCCGACCAGATGACCAGCTCGAGCGCCGTCGAATGGTCGAAATGCGGATCGTAGGTCGCGTCCTTGTTGCTCTGGCGATAGCGCCAGGCGAACACTACGATCAGCGCCATCACCGGCACGATGATCAGCAGCATCAGCGCCGTCGAGATATAGATGATGTCGCGCTGCTGGAGGGCGATGTCGCCCGCGGGATCGAGCACCGCGCCGTGGCACGCCGACAGAAGGGCGAGCGGAAGCAGGGTGAGGAACCGGCGTGCAGTGGACATTGTCGTGTCTTCGCGCATGGACCTCCGCCTATCCCGACGCCCCCTTGCGCCGACATTGGACATTTTGTCCTATCCCCGCCGTTGCGCTTTTCTGGTGCAACGGGCGTTGAAACGCAATAACACAGCCAAAGGCTGCCGGAGCGAAACTGCATGAGTGCACCGATCGCCGCGTCCAATTCGACGCCCCTCGAACGCGACGCCCGCGTGGTCAATGCGCGCGAACACAAGATCGCGCCCGGCGAGATCGCCATCGGCGTGATCATCGGCCGGACCAGCGAGTTCTTCGATTTCTTCGTCTATGCGATCGCCTCGGTGCTGGTGTTCCCGACGTTGGTCTTCCCGTTCGTCGACCGGCTGACCGGCACGCTCTATTCGTTCGGACTGTTCGCGCTGGCCTTTGTCGCGCGTCCGCTCGGCTCGGCGATCTTCATGTGGGTCGACCGCAATTACGGCAAGGGCGTCAAGCTCACCATCGCCTTGTTCCTGCTCGGCGGCTCGACGATGACGATGGCGTTCCTGCCGGGCTACGAGACGATCGGCATCGCGGCGGTCTGGCTGCTCGCCTTGCTGCGCATCGGCCAGGGCGTGGCGCTGGGCGGCACCTGGGACGGGCTGCCCTCGCTGCTCGCGCTCAACTCGCCCGAGAAGAGCCGTGGCTGGTATGCGATGATTCCCCAGCTCGGCGCCCCGCTCGGCCTGATCGTCGCCGCCGGGCTGTTCGCCTTCTTCCTGTCGACCCTGTCGAGCGCGGACTTCCTGTCCTGGGGCTGGCGCTATCCGTTCTTCGTCGCCTTCGCGATCAACGTGGTGGCGTTGTTCGCTCGGTTGCGGATGATCGCGACGCCCGAGTTCGAGCATCTGTTCGAGAGCCGCGAGCTCCAGCCGGCGCCGTTCTGGGAGACCGTGCGGACCGAGGGGCGGACGATCGTGCTCGGATCGTTCGCGCCGCTCGCCAGCTTCGCGCTGTTCCACCTGGTCACGGTGTTCCCGCTGTCCTGGGTGACGCTCTACACCGGCGAGGTGCCGGAGCGATTCCTGGTGATCGAGATCATCGGCGCGGTGGTCTGCGTGCTGTCGATGCTCGCCTCGGGGATCATCGCCGACCATGTCGGGCGCCGCTCGGTGCTCGGCGTCTCGGCAGTGCTGATCGGTGCCTATAGCGGCTTCGCGCCGCAATTGCTCGGCGCCGGCGGGTTCGGCGAGACGGTGTACATGATCGCCGGCTTCGTGCTGCTGGGCCTCGCGTTCGGCCAGTCGTCGGGTGCGGTCAATGCCAGCTTCTCGAGCGAGCGCCGCTACACCGGCGCGGCGACCACCGCCAACCTGTCCTGGCTGATCGGCGCCGGTTTCGCGCCTTTGGTCGCGCTCGCGCTGGCGAGCAGCTTCGGGCTGTGGTCGGTCGGGGTCTATCTGCTGTCGGGCGCGGTCTGCACGCTCGCGGCCTTGGGCATCAACAAGGAATGGGCGCGACGCAGCGAAGCGGCGCCCGAGGCCGCCAGCGCGGATCTCGCACGCGGCTGATCCGTCGCGCGGCGCTCAGCCCGGATAGTTGAGCGCCGCGACGACCTTGGCGAGATCGGGGGTTCCGGCTGCGGTCAGCAGCAGATCGCCATCGCCGCCCTTCGCCGCGGCGGGTCCGAAATCGCGGATCAGATGATTGCGCATCGCCGGCGAGACGAGGGTCTCGTCCTGGACGAATTGCGAGCGCGTCATCAGCGATTCGGCATGGGCATCGTCGGCTTCGCGATCGCCACTGAGATCGCCGATACGCTCCATCACGATCGGATAGGCCGACGGGTTGCGCATCGCGTTCCCCGCAGTCAGCAGCAGCCCGTCCATCAGCACGATCTTCGGCATCGTGACGATGTTGAAGATCATGTAGCAGGGCAAATGCCGGACAGTGTCGGTGGCGACGACGAACACCTGGCCTTCGATCGGCAGGATTGATCCGACATAGCGGACGTCGGCGCCGCCCAGTTCGAACCGCAGCAGCCCTGATTCGCCGAGACGGATCATGCCGTGCTCGTGGAAGAACCGGCCCGGCGCGATGATCGCCGGATGAGTCGCGCGCCAGAAGCCTTCATAGGCGTCGCCGCGTAGCCGGGTCGATCCCCAGGCAGCGTCGAGCGTTTCGGTGGGAAGCTCCAGGCCCAATGGCCGGTCGATCGGCACATCCACCAGGTCGATCCCGAACAGCGCGGCGAACTCGGCGGGCTCGCGCTCCCAGTCGAGCAGGGTCAGCCCGGGGCGCTTTTCGGCGAGCAGGCGCGTGAGGCGCTCGAGATTGTGGCCCGACGGGCGGACCGTGCCCGAGGCCCAACGACCGACCAGCGACTTGTCGACCTCGAGCTCGGCGGCCAGTCGGCCGCGGCTCATCGACAGCGCCTTCAGCGCCAGAGTCAGCCGGTCTCCAAAACCGCTCGACATCGCCGCTCCCCCTTCGTGGTATAGCCTGACGCGCCAGAATAGCGAATGCAACCCGTTGCATCTCGGCGCAACGTCCGGCGACGGCCGGTGCATCTGATCGTGCCGCCCCCGCTGTTCCATCGAGCCGCAGTCCGGAATTGACTGCCGCGTTCGTCCCCCGGTGGGCGCAGGCAGACGGCGCCGGGCGCAATCAGGAACAGGGACAACCAACATGACCAGCATCTCGCATCTCGCCCCTCCGGGCGCGTGCCGCCGTGGCGCGCGCAGCCGCAAGCTCGCGGCGCTCGCCGCCTCGGTCAGCTTCGCGGCGATCGCGTCGCCCGCTTTTGCGCAGTGCGTGGAGGGGCCGCCGAGCAGTTTCACCTGCGCCGGCACGACCGACGTGTCGCAGATCATCAACGTCGACGACGCGACCGTCACGTCGACCCTGGACTTCGAAGTCGATACCAGCGGCAACGGCAATGGCATGGCGCTGCGGGTCAACGGCAATGGGCGGATCGCCTTTACCGGCATGCCGACCCTGACCGGCGCGGGCGTGCGCTTCAACACCGAAGGGGCCAGCGGCGCGTCGATCGGCGAACTCGACATATCGTCGTCCGGCCGCATCATCGCCAATGGCAGCATCGGCCTGTGGCTCGACAATCAGGGCGGCGGCGACACGTCCGCATTCTGGAGCGGCGCGATCACCAACAGCGGCGGCACCGGCGTCCTCGCGCGCAACTTCGCGGGATCGAGCGATCTTTTCCTGCTGGTCGGCAGGGTGGATGCGCGTGACGACGGTATCCGCATCGAGCATGACGGAAACCGATCGGCGATCGTCACTGCGTCGCTTCCCGTGCTCGGCCACACCGGTGCGGGCGTGCGGATCACCGCCGGCAGCGCATCGGACGATGTGGACCTGACCGTCGATGCGGTGACCGGCGGCACCTTCGGGATCGTTGCGAACAGCACCGGCAGCGGCACGGTGACGATCGATGCGAAAGGCAGCGTCACCGGCCTAAGCGAAAGCGGCATCTCGGTGGACGCCACCGCGGGCGGGATCAATATCCGTGCCGCGCAGGTCACCGGCGTGGTTTCCGGCATCCAGGCAGACAATCAGGGGCTCGGCGACACGCTGATTGCCGCGAGCGGCGCGGTCGCCGGCGAAGGCAATGGCATTCTCGCCGTCAACGGCACCACCGCGCATGACATCTCGATCGGTGCCACCGACGTCTCCGGCTTTTACGGCATCCGCACCTTCAACGAAGGCACCGGCGCAACCTCGATCAACGCCACGGGGTTCGTCGAGGGAGCCGACTATGGGATCATCGCGCAGAATGTCGGCGGCTCGACCGACCTGACGATTCGCGCCGCCAATGTCACCGCCAACGGCAACGGCATCGAAGTGGAGAATTTCGGATCGGGCACGACCAATGTCGTCGTCGACACGGTGACCGGCCTTGGCGATGTCGGTGTCCGGATCACCACGGCAAATTCCGCGGGCTCGGTCGACCTGACCGTCGGAGACGTGACCGGCGGCCAGGCCGGCGCCGTCATCTCGAATGGCGGCACCGGCGCCGCGCGGCTCACCGCAACCGGCACCGTGACCGGAGCCAACAGCGTCGGCATCAACGTCGGCAACGGCGTCAACGCGACCGACCTCGAGATCCACGCCAACAACGTGAATGCCGGCTCGTATTTCGGAGTGCTCGGGCTCAACGAGGGTAGCGGCGATACCCTGATCGAGACGACCGGCCTGGTCGCGGTTGACGACATCTATGGCATCATCGGACTGAACGAAGCGACGGCGCGCAACATGACGGTCTCCGCAGTCGACGTCATCGCCGGCCGTGGCCTCAGCATCACCAATTTCGGCACGGGCACGACCGATGTCGTCTCGACAGGAACCATTACCGGTTACGCGACCGAAGGGGTGGTCGTCGGCACCGAGGGGACCGCGACCGACCTGCGGGTCGATTTCAACGTCGTCAATGGCAACACGAGCGGCCTGCGGATCAGCAACCAGGGGATCGGCTCGACCAGCATCCGGGCGCGCGGCACGATCACCGCTGCCGCGGGGAACGGCATCGACGCTGCGATCGGCGCCACTGCGCTGGACGTCGCTGTCGACGCCGTCGACGTCACCGGCACCTCGGGCATCGTCGTCGACAATCAGGGAACCGGCACGACGCGCGTCGCCGCCACGGGCACCGTCACGGGCACCACGGGGGCCGGGATCAACGTGCTCGCCTACACGCTGACCGACGGAGTCGAGATCGATGTGGCCGACGTCACCGGCTCCACCACCGGCGTGAACGTCACCAATTACGCCGGACCGACGAGCATCACTGCGAGCGGCACGGTCAGCGCGCTTGCGGCCGATGGCTACGGCATCGTCGTCGAAACCGGCACGGGCGCGACCGACATCCGCATCGCCGCGGCCGACGTGCTGGGCAATGCGGGCGGCATCTACACCGAGAATCTCGGCTCCGGCGAGACTGTCATCGCCAGCAGCGGGACGGTCACCGGAGGGTTCAGCTCCGGCATCTTCGCACGCAACGACGCCGGCGCGACCGATCTGACGATTTCGGCCAACAATGTGCTGGGCGCCGAGGACGGCATCGCCACCGAACATGTCGGCACCGGCGTCACGCGGATCGTTGCTGCTTCTGCGACAGGCACCGGCGGCACCGGCGTGCGCGTCGATGCGAGCGGGACCGCTGGCGCGGTCGATGTCGCGGTCGGCGATGCGAGCGGCGGCGATTACGGCGTGCTCGTCACCAATTTCGGGATGGGCACCACCAAGGTCGAGACCACCGGGGCCGTCGTGGGCATCGGCGATGGTGGCATCGCGATCGAGAATGGCGGCGCGACCACCGGCCTCACGCTCCGCGCCGCGCAGGTCAGCGGGGAGACCTATGGCATCGCGGTCCAGAATAGCGGCACCGGCAACACTTCGGTCGTCGCCACCGGGCTCGTCAGCGGGGCCGGCGACGGGATGATCGTCCGCAACGACGCCGCGGCGAACGACCTCGTCGTCGATGTCGCCGACGTACAGGGCGAGTCGACGGGCATTTTCGCCCTCAACCTGGGCGTCGGCAAAACCGCGATTCGCAGCACCGGCGCGGTCACCGGCAACGGCCCTGCGGGAATCGACGTGCGGGTCGACGTCGCAGCGCTCGACGTCATCGTCGATGCGGTCGACGTGACCGGCGGCGACGGCATCACCGTCCAGAATTTCGGTCTCGGCGCGGCGAGCGTCGCAGCGAGCGGAACGGTCACCGCCACGCTCGGGACCGGCACCGGGATCGCCGTCGTCGGCGGAACCGGCGCGACCGACCTGCGCGTCGCCGCGGTCAATGTCGCGGGCGGCGCCCGCGGCGTCAGCACCGTCAATGACGGAAGCGGGGCGACACTCATCGCCGCCACCGGGCTCGTCTCCGGCACGGACTTCGGCGTCTTCGCCCGCAACGGCGCCGGTGCCACCGACCTGACGGTCCGCGCTTCGGCGGTTCAGAGCGGCAGCGCGGGCATCGCCACCGAGAATTTCGGCAGCGGCAACACGCTTGTCATGGCGGGTGCCGTCACGGCTGGAAGCGACACGGGGATCCGCGCATTCGCGGACACGACTGCCGGCGGCGTCACCGTCGAGGCCGCAACCGTCTCGGCGGGGCTACATGGTATCCAGGTCGACAATGACGGGCTTGGCGCGACGAATATCACCGCCACCGGGCCGGTGACCGCAGGCGCGTTCGGCATCTATGCGGAATCGCAATTCTCGGCGACCGACCTGACGATCCGTGCGGGCCAGGTCCAGGGCGGCAGCTTCGGGATCGGCGCGAACAATCTCGGAAGCGGCGACACGATGGTCGTCGCCACCGGCAAGGTCAGCGGCGGGAGCCAAGTCGGCATCCTGCTCGGCGCCGGTCCGGACAGTAGCAGCCTCACCATCCTCGCCGCGGACGTTTCGGGCGGGCTTGGCGGCATCCGAGCCGATAATTACGGTGTCGGCGCGGCGATGATCGAGGCCACCAAGCTCGTCACCGGCGGCGACTTCGGCATCCGCGCCGAAAACGCCGCGAGCGCGACCGATCTGACGATCCGCGCCGCCGATGTTCAGGCGGCCGGCAATGCCATCAACGCCGAGAATCTCGGCACCGGCGAAACCAACGTCATCGCGGCCGCCGTCACGGCTGGCAGCGGCATCGGGATCCGCGCGTTCGCGGACACGAATGCCGGCGGTGTCACTGTCGAGGCGGCGAGCGTCTCGGCCGGCCTCCATGGTATCCAGGTCGACAATGACGGGCTCGGCGCTACGTCGATCACCGCAAACGGGCCGGTGACCGCAGGCGCGTTCGGCATCTATGCGGAATCGCAATTCTCGGCGACCGACCTGACCATTCGCGCGGGCCAGGTCCAGGGCGGCAGCTTCGGGATCGGTGCGAACAACCTGGGAAGCGGCGACACGATGGTCGTCGCCACCGGCAAGGTCAGCGGCGGGAGCCAGGTTGGCATCCTGCTCGGCGCGGGGCCGGACAGCACCAGCCTGACCGTGCTGGCCGCGGACGTCTCAGGCGGCCTGGGCGGCATCCGTGCCGATAATTACGGTGTGGGCGCGGCGGTGATCGAGACGACCAAGCTCGTCACCGGCGGCGACTTCGGCATTCGCGCCGAGAACGCCGCGAGCGCCACCGATCTGACGATCCGCGCCACCGATGTGCAGGCGGTCGGCAATGCCGTCACTGCCGAAAATCTCGGCACCGGCGAAACCCGGGTGATCACCACCGGCAGCGTCGTCACTCAGACCAACGAGGGCATCCGCGTCCGCGCCGGAGCGGGGTCGGGCGACATCCTGGTCGAAGCGGCCAATGCGTCGGGCGGCCTCAGCGGCATCTCGACGATCAACAACGGCCTCGGCGACACAAGCATCACCGTGACCGGCGTGGTGCAGGGCGGCAATCGCGGCGTCCTGGCCTTCTCCGACGCGGCGCAGGACGCGACGATCATCAACAACGGCACGATCCGCAACGCATCGGGGCTGGGCTCCAGCGAAGCGATCCGCGCCACCGGCGGGTCGACCGGGATCGGCAATGCCGGCACGCTGATCGGCACGCTCGCGCTCTCCGGCGGCAATAGTCTCATGGTCAATACGGGCAGCTGGCAGAGCATCGGCGGCACGAGCAGCTTCACCACTGTCGACGATCAATTGCTCAATGCAGTGCCCGGCACGATCACCGGCGGGCTCTCTGCGGCGACCGCGGAGACGACCGTGTGGCAGGGTCTCGAGCGCTTCCAGAACAATGGTGCGCTCCGACTGCAGGACGGCGGCGTCGGCGATGTCATCCAGACCTCGGCGGCGACGACCTTCGCCAATGGATCGGCGTTGAGCGTCGACATTGCCGGGCTGAGCGGTGCCGACAGCTATCGCACCACGGGCAAGGTCACGATCGAGGCTGGCGCGCGGCTGCAGGCCGCCACCAGCCAGCCGCTCATGCTCCATGGCAAATATGTCGTGGTGCAGGCCGATGGCGGGCTGACCGGCCAGTTCGCCTTCGAGGATCAGTTGGTGACCGCCTTTGCAGGGCTGCGCGACGGCTATACCGCGACCTCGGCCTTCCTCGAATTCGCCCAGTTGAAGGCATTCGCGGGGGCGGGTCTGACTCCCAACCAGAAGGAGACCGGCGCCGGCGCCGACAGCCTGCCCGACGGCAATGCGCTGAAGGACTCGCTGCTGCTGCTCCCCAATGACGCGGCGGCACAGGACGCCTTCGACCAGCTCTCGGGCGAGATCCACCCCTCGGGTCGCAACGCGATGGTGGAGGATAGCCGGCTGGTACGCGGCGCGGTGCTCGACCGCCTCACCGATGCCGGGGACGGCGCGCTGTGGGGCCGCCTGTTCGGAACCTCGGGCGTCAGCGACGGCGACTATAACGCCGCCGCGCTCGATCGCGACACCAAGGGCGGCGTGATCGGCCTCGACCACAGCTTCGGCGCAGTGACGCTCGGCGTGGCAGGAGGCTGGTCCGATACCGACCTGCGCATCGCGCGCCGAAACAGCAACGGCTCGATCGAGAGTATCCACGGCATGGTCTATGCCGGGGCACGCTTCGGCGGGCTCGGGTTGCGCGGCGGGGCCGGCTATGCCCGCACCGCGACCGAGACCACGCGCCGCATCGCCTTCCAGGGATTCAGCGCGACGACGACCGCCGATTATCACGGCTCGGTGCTGCAGGGCTTTGTCGAGGCGGGCTATCGGCTGCCGGTGGGCGGCGGGCATGTCGAGCCGTTCGCCAGCCTGTCCGCGATCCGCGCCAGCACCGATGCCTTTGCGGAGGCCGGCGGCACTGCGGCGCTGTCGGGTACGGCAATCCGCGAGACGACGATGCGCACGATGGCGGGGGTGCGCTTCGAAACCAGTCCCGCCGGCGCCATCTCGCTGCGCGGCACCGCGGGATGGCGGCATAGCTGGGGCGATCTCGATCCGGTCGGCCATCACGCCTTTGCCGGCGGCACGCCGTTCACCGTGCTCGGCACGGCGGGATCGAAGGATGCCGGCGCGTTGAATGTGGAGGCCCGGTATCGTCTCTCCCCGAATGTCACGCTGAGCGTCGGCTATGACGGCGTCCTTGGTGCCGGCAATGCCGATCACGCAATCACCGGAGCCTTCAAGATCGTCTTCTGACGATCGGCACCGGCGGGCAGGTCCGTTCCTGAACCTGTCCGGCCCCCGGGCGGCGCAAGGCGCTGTCCGGGGGATTGATTCTGGCGCCGGCGCAGCGGCGGATCGACACGTTCGGAAACGAGTGGCGGAGCGGGAGGGATTCGAACCCTCGATACGGTTTTGCCGTATACTCACTTTCCAGGCGAGCGCCTTCGACCACTCGGCCACCGCTCCGCATTACCCGGAAGGCGGGTGCCCTAGCCCGAGCGGGCGGGCTAGGCAAGCGCGGGCGCGCGTGCCAGTCTCCGCACATGCTCAAGCCCCTGCTCGCGCTCTCCGCGCTCGCCGCTGCCGTCCCCGCCTTCGCCCAGACTCCGGCGCCCGCGCCGTCGCCGGCCGATGCCGCGCCCGACGACTGGAAGGCGATTCCCGACGACGAATTGCTGGTGATGACGCTGCGGGGCGGGCACCAGGTCTATATCCGGCTCGCGCCGCGTTATGCGCCCGCGCACGTCGCCAACATCCGCAAGCTCGCCGAGGCGAAATGGTGGGACGGCACCAGCGTCTACCGCGTCCAGGACAATTATGTCGCGCAATGGGGCGGGGGCGAGGACGGCAATGCGCGCCCGCTGCCGCCCTTGGTGATCGAGAACCCGCCCGCCGAATATGAATGGACTCGTTTCGACGGCGTCACCAGCTTCGCGCGCACCGATCCCTATGCCGCCAAGACCGCGCACAGCGCCGACGGCTGGCCGCTGGCGACCGACGGCAAGACGAGCTGGCTGACCCATTGCTACGGCATGGTCGGCGTCGCGCGCGATCTGGCGCCGAGCACCGGCAGCGGCGCCGAGCTCTATGCCGTGATCGGCCATGCGCCGCGCCACCTCGACCGCAACATCGCGATCGTCGGCCGGGTAGTCGAGGGGATCCAGTGGCTGTCGACGCTGCCGCGGGGCAGCGGGGCGCTCGGGGTCTACGAGACCAAGGCCGAGCACGACCCGATCCTGTCGGTGCGGCTCGCCAGCCAGTTGCCCGCCGACGAGCGCCCGCGCTTCCAGTATCGCGCGGCCGACAATGTGCGCTTCGCCGCCTGGCTCAAGGGGCGCGAGAATCGCGAGCCGCCCTTCTTTACCGTGCCCGCGGGCGGCGCCGACATCTGCAATGCGCAGGCGCCGATCCGCCGCGCGCCGTAGCGGTTATTTGCCGACCCACTCCGCGACTTGCGTCGCGACCTGGTTCGCGGCCTGGTTGAGCGCGATGCCGACCGGGCCGGCTTCGATCGTGGTCACCGGGACGCGGGCTTCGAAGCGGCGCTTCTCGACGACGCTTTCGGGTCCGCGGATCAGCGCGGCGTCATAGGTGACCACCGCCGCGCGGGTTTCCTCCTCGACGCCGAAGCGGCGCAGCTCGCCCATCAGATAGGCGCCGGGGTCGGTCATCGACTGGCGCGAGCTCAGCACCAGCCGCCCGGTGTTCGCAGTGATCGTGTCGCCGAGCAGCCGCTGAAGCAGCTGCGACGGGCGCTCGACCCATTGCGCGTCCTTGACGAAGGCGATCGCGGTGCCGCCCGAATGCACCGGCACCCGCGACGAGGCGAGCTCCTGCGGCAGCGACGGCACCGCGACGGTGATCGTCGCCGCGACGTTCGAGCGCTGCGATTCGCCGACCGGCAATGTCGCCGTCGGAGTCAGCGTCAGCAGCGATTTGGGCGGTTTCCCGCCGAACGAGATGCAGCCGCCGAGCGAGGCCAGCAGCGGCAGGGCGAGGAGCAAAGCGCGCTTGGTCATCAGGGTCCTCACTTCTTCTTGTAGTCGGGCAGCTTCGGCGAGCCGACCAGGCTCGACGCGCCGCCCTGGTCGAGCTTCTCGGCGACCGAGGCGAGGCTGGTCGACATCACGCGCAGATCCTGGACGAGCTGGCCGATCTCGGGGATCGTCTTCTTCGACAGCGCCTGCAGCCCCGGCCGGGCATCGCCGATCGTCGCGTCGAGCGTCTCCATCGACTTGCGCGCCGATCCGATCGTGCGGTTGAGATTGGCGATCGTCGGGCGGACGTCGTCGGCGAGAACGCCGTTGGTCGTGTTGGCGAGCTTGCCGAGCTCCTCGGTCGCGCCGCCGAACTTCTGGATCGCGATCCGAGTCTCGGCGAGCGTCGCGGCGATCTCCGGCCCGCGGTCGGCGAGCGCATCGGTCAGCCGGTTGGTGTTGGCGAGGATGCCGGCGATCGAATTCTGGTTCTTGTCGCCGAGCAGCTCGGACAGGCGCTCGGTCAGCGTCGAGATGCGCTCGAGCAGCTGCGGCGCCGAGTTGAGCAGTGCGCCGATGCCGCCCTGCTTGGTCGGGATCACCGGCACGCCGAGCGGGCAGGCGGCGCGGGGATTTTCCTCGGGGCAGACGATCGGCGGCGCGCCCTTGACCGCGCCGTCGAGCTGGACGGTGCTCGGGCCGGTGAAGCTGCCCTGGATCGACGCGGTGGTGCCCTCGAGGATCGGCACGTTGTCGTTGACACTGATGCGGACGCGGACGAGGCTGGGATCGGGCTTCCAGAAGCTGATCTCCTTGACCTGCCCGGAGGGCACGCCCGAGAAGCTCACTGCCGAGCCGGGGTTCAGCCCGTCGACCGACTGCTTGTAGAAGATGTCGTACTGGCGCTCGTTGCCGCCGCCCAGCCGCGCGAGCCAGACGATGAACAGCGCGAGCACGGCGAGCAGGATCAGCACCACCGCGCCGACGAGCACATGATTCGATCGCGTTTCCATCAGAGCCTCATGTCCTCGCCCCGGCGCGCTCGGCCCCGGCGCGTTCCGCGCTGGCGACCGCGGCGCGGCCGCGCGGTCCGTTGAAATATTCCTGAATCCACGGATGATCCAGCGCGAGCAATTCGTCGATCGTGCCGACCGCGATCACCTTCTTGTCGGCGAGCACCGCGACCCGGTCGCAGATCGCGTATAGCGTATCCAGATCGTGGGTGATCAGGAACACGGTCAGCCCCAGCGTCTTCTGCAGCGACGCGGTGAGCTCGTCGAAAGCCGCCGCGCCGATCGGATCGAGCCCAGCGGTGGGCTCGTCGAGGAACAGCAGTTCGGGATCGAGCGCCAGCGCGCGCGCGAGCCCGGCGCGCTTCTTCATGCCGCCCGAGAGCTCGGCGGGATATTTGGGGCCGGCGTCGGGCGGCAGGCCGGTCATCACCACCTTGTACGCGGCGATCTCCTCGAGCAGCGCCTGGTCGAGCCCGGGATAATATTCCTTGATCGGGACCTGGACGTTCTCGGACACGGTCAGCGTCGAGAACAAGGCGCCGCCCTGGAACAGGATGCCCCAGCGCTTGCGGATGTTGGTCGCCTCGGTCTCCTCGCGGCCGATCGTGTTCTCCCCGAACACTTCGATCGCGCCTTCGAGCGGCGTCTGGAGCCCGATGATCGAGCGCATCAGCACCGACTTGCCGGTACCCGATCCGCCGACCACGCCGAGGATCTCGCCGCGGCGCACGTCGAGATCGAGCCCCTCATGGACGATCTGCTCGCCGAAGCCGTTCTTCAGGCCTTCGACATGGATGATGATCTCTTCCTGTTCGCGCCGGGCCATCATATCCAGCCCACCTCGCTGAAGAACACCGCGAAGAACGCGTCGAGCACGATGACGAGGAAGATCGCCTGGACTACCGCGATCGTCGTGCGCGCGCCGACCTGCTCGGCATCGCCTTCGACCTGCATCCCCTGGAAGCAACCCGAGATCGCGATGATCGCGCCGAACACCGGCGCCTTGACCAGCCCGACCCACAGATCGGTGATCGGCACGACCTCGCGGATGCGCTGGATGAAGGTGATCGGCGGGATGTCGAGGCTGACCCAGGCGAGCAGACAGCCACCCATGATCGCGACCAACGAGGCGTAGAAGCCGAGCAGCGGCATCATCAGCACCACCGCGAGCGTGCGCGGGACGACCAGCGCCTCCATCGGCGAGACCCCGATCGTGCGCATCGCGTCGATCTCCTCGGTAAGCTTCATCGTGCCGAGCTGTGCGGCGAAGGCCGATCCCGAGCGGCCGGCGACCATGATCGCGGTCATCAGTACGCCGAGTTCGCGCAGGGTGATCCGGCCGACCAGGTTGATCGTATAGACCTCGGCGCCGAACTGGCGAAGCTGGACCGCGCCCTGCTGGGCGATGACAATGCCGATCAGGAAGCTCATCAGCCCGATGATGCCGAGCGCCGAGACGCCGACCACTTCGAAGCGATGCACCGTGGCGTTGAAGCGGAAGCGCTTGGGATGGGTGAACACGTTCCAGAAGGCGATCGTCGTCGCCCCCATGAAGCCGAGCAGGCCGTACAGCGTGTGGCCGGCGACGAAGATCGCGTCGCCGACTTCGCCGAGCATCCGGGTGAACGGATCGGCGGGCTTGCGCGGCAATTCGATCGGATGCTCGGCGGCGGCGACCTGGTCGAGCAGATGCTGCTCGTCGTCGTCGAGACCTTCGATCGTCGATTCGTGATCGCGCGCGAAGCGGTGGATCAGCCAGGCGCCCACCGTATCGATCCGCTCGACGTCGCGCATGTCGAGCTTGGCGACAGGGCCCTCGACTGCATTCAGCCGGTCGGGCAGGTCGCGCAGACAGGCGAGCGACAGGTTCCCGGTAAAGCGCAGCGTGGTGCCGCCGTCCGAGTCGACCCGTTCAAAATCCGCGCTTCCCCTCATCGCCGCCACCTTTCGGCGATTCGGAGTGGAACGGCAAGGATTTGCTCTGCCATGCTGAGAAAGCCTAGATGCGCGAATGCAGACACTGGCAATCTACGACATGGACAAGACGATCACCGCGGCGCCGACCTGGACGCGGTTCCTGGTCCATGCGGCGCGCGCGCGGGCGCCGTGGCGCCTTGTACTGATGCCGATCGTCGGACTGGGCGGCGTCGGCTATCTGCTCAAGCTGGTCGACCGCGCCGGGCTCAAGCAGCTCTCGCACCGGCTGCTGCTCGGCCATGCGCTGACTGAGGCCGAGCTTGCCGCCGTCGCGGAGAGCTTCGCTGCGGCCGAGCACGAACATGGCGTGCTCGCGCCTGCGCGCGCGCAGATCGCCGCGGACCGCGCTGCAGGGTGCCGGCTGGTGATGGCGACCGCCTCGCATGGCTATTACGCCGCCGCGATCGGCCACCTCCTCGGGTTCGACGATGTGATCGCCACGCAGGCGAAACGCGATGGGCAAGGCCGTATTCTCTCCCTGATCGAAGGGGATAACTGTTACGGGCCCGTAAAGCTCCGGATGATCGAGAGCTGGATGCAGCAAGAAGGGATTCGTCGCGGCGAGGTGCGCGTTCGCGCCTATTCGGACCATGTCTCGGACGCGCCGATGCTCGAATGGGCGGACGAGGCGTTCGCGGTCAACGCCCACGGTCCGCTCGCCGCGCTGGCGCGCACGCGCGGCTGGACCGCGCTCGACTGGAGATAATCGCGCGACGCCGCGTTCTGCCTCCCGCAACGTAAGACGGAGCAGGATGCATGACCAAGACGCTCGCCGATCTCGCCGAGATCCTCAAGGACATCGATTTCGCAACGCTTTCCACCCATTCGGACGGCGGCACCATCGCCGGCCGTCCGATGAGCAACAATCGCGATGTCGAATATGACGGCGACAGCTGGTATTTCGCCTGCGAGGACACGCGCACCGTGCGCGAGCTCCGCGCCGATCCGCAATGCGCGCTGAGCTTCCACGGCAAGAGCGGGATGCTCGGCATGAAGCCGCTGTTCGTCCATATCGAGGGCAAGGCCGAGCTGATCCAGGACAAGGCACAGTTCGAGGCGCATTGGACCAAGGATCTCGAGATGTGGTTCAAGCAGGGCGTCGACACGCCGGGCCTGACGCTGATCAAGGTCGCGGGCGTCCGCGCCCATTATTGGGACGGCGAGGACCAAGGCGAGTTCCTGCTCGAAGGCGCGACGCCGGAGACCCGCGCGACCGCGACGGGGTGATGCATCTGATTCCTC
>Ga0065165_1002027_pt1 | contig 18861 bp, 18 predicted proteins | sample AraplaMF_Cvi_mMF_FD_63813 | JGI IMG/M metagenome (GOLD analysis project Ga0065165, IMG submission 63813) | Arabidopsis root microbial communities from the University of North Carolina, USA - plate scrape MF_Cvi_mMF (version 2) (version 3) | ecosystem: Host-associated > Plants > Roots >...
GGTTCCGCGCAGCGAGGTGCGGATCGGCGCGCCGTGCATCAGCCGGGCATCCGCGCCGGCCTCGACCAGAGCGGCGGCGAGCTGGTCGGCATGCTGGCGGCCGGCGGTGGCCACGAGGATGCGCGGCGCTCCGCTGCCGCCTGTGGTCACAGCCATCAGGCGAGCGCCGGCTGCCGATCGGTCGGGGCGGGCTCGGCCTGGATGGCGGCGAGCATGGCGGCCGTGCGCCGCTCGGCCCGTTCTATGCGGAACATCGCGATCGAGATGCCGGCGAAGGCCCAGAAGAACACGCCGCCGGTGGCGTTGTTGATCGTGAACAGGATGACGTGCGGCACCATGAAGGCGATCGCCGCCAGGTGCATCGCGATGAACAGCCGCGAGCGCGACCATTTCAGGCTCCGCATCGCCAGCCAGATCACCCAGAATTTCGCGACATAGAGCAGGGTGAAACCGACGATGCCGAGGTCCTGCATCACGCGCGCCGGCTCGAGCTCGTAGAGCTGGTCGAGCCAATAGAAGGACGGATCGACAAGGCTGGCGCCCACGTTGGCGTTCGATCCCACGCCCGTGCCGAACAGCGGCGACGTCTGGAAAGCGTCGAACGTCTCCGTAATGGGAGAGAGGAGGCGGCCACTGGTGCTGTCCGCGTTCTCCGCTCGGAACCAGAACGCATTAGCCGCGTCGCGGAACAGAAACCCGCCGACTGCGAGAGCGATGGTGCCCATCGCGACGAGGCGCATCGCCGCGCTCATCGGCAGCAGACCCTTGCCGCCGGCGACGAGCAGCATCATCGGCGCGACGATAGCGAACACCGCCACCGGCGTGCGCGATCCCGTGGTGAAGGTGGCGCCGAGTGCGAGGACGAATGCCGCGCCGGCGATCAACATGAGCCGCGTGTTGCGGCGGGCACTCAGGATGGCGCCAAGCGCGAGCGATAGCGCCGCCAGCAAATAGGTGGTGTAGCCGCCGATATAGGAGAAGGTGCCCGAGGTACGCGCGCGGCCCGCGCGGAAATCACCTTCGCCGCGGCCGCCGAACAGCGACACCACGGTTTCCTGCCCGACTTCGTGGCTGACATACTGATTGATCCAGCTCGTGGGCGGCTGGGAGAATTGGTAGAGCCCGAGCAGCCCGAGCGGAATCGCCGAGATGCAGCTCCAGAAGAGCAGCTTCTGGATCTGCTCGCGCGTGGTGAAAATCTCGGGGATCACCAGCGCGAGCGGCAGATAGACGACGTAGAGCTTGAACCCGTAAAAGCCGAGCAGCGGCGTAGGTAGATACGGGTTGAGGATCTCGGCCAGGCAATAGATGACCTGCAGGATAGTCAGCACGGCCAGCGCGCCGTTTCGCTCGGCGGCGGGCAGGCGCGGGCGGTTACTCGCGAGGCAGCCGGCATAGGCTGCAATCAGCGCGATGTCCTTGAGCTGCAGGATCGGCGCCTGATAGGCTGGGAAGACCCATTTGCGCACCGCGCCTTCGACCAAAGTCCAGACCAGCACGACGATGACGGTCATGCGCCAGAACTTCACGCCGAGGAGCGTGAGTGCCATGCCGAAGGGAAGCAGAACGAGGACAAACAACAGCATCTGGTTTCACTCGGCCGTAGGTGTGCGCTGCTCGCCGACGAGCTGCTGGATCAGCCTCACCGTGCTGCCAATCGCGTGCGGTTCATACCAAGCTTCGGCCCGCGCCTGCAAATCTTCCATGACCGCCGTCGACAACGGCTCGGCGGAAATGCCGGGGACGAGCTTCACATATTCGCGGCCGGGCGCCAGCCGGTCGCGGTTGCCCGCGGCGGTGCCGATGCAAACCGGGATCACCCGATAGGCGCAATAGGCGGCGAAGATGCTCGATTTGGCGAGGCGGTCGGCATCGTAATGCACCAGCCCGAAACGCGCCTGGGCGAGTTCCGCGCCGAGGCTCACGGGATCGAGCTCGCCGCGGCTGAGGACCGGCACGCCGGCAATCTCCGCGGGCGGGGGGCTCGGGCGATCGCCGATATCGACGATCTCAGTGATTGCGTTGGCGCGAACGAAGTCGGCGAGCACCGGCAGTTCGCCGGCATAGACGGTGCGGAGCAGGCCCGATCGCCCGAAGATGACGAGGCGTGCCGGGCGCTGCGAGGCCGCTGCCGGCACGCGCTGCGCGGGCTCACCGATCGTCGAGAAACAGGGCATCCACCAGATGAGCGGTTCGGCACGCCAGCTGCGGAGCGTGTCGACATATTGCTCGGTAGTGGCGAGGCCGGCGTCGCTCAGGCGCTGCACCGCGCGCGCCACGCCCGCCTGGGCCCGGCCGACCCAGAAAGGACTGCTCCAGATCGGTCCCGTCGCAAACAGCTCGTGGAACACGGTGATCAGTGGTGTCGCGGGATGCGCCCGACGCCAGCGCCGCAACGCCGCGGCCAGCCAGAAGGGGACGCCCTTGTCCTGATAGCCATAAGCGGAAAGGTGCAGCAGGATCGGCGCATCGCCATGCTCGGCTTCGAGCTTCGCCAGCGCCTCCAGCATCCCGCGTGCACTGCGCCGCCCGAGCTCGAGCGTCTGCCATTCGTCCTGACGACGCTGCACGGGCGGCAGCGGGGTGCCGCTGACGAAGCTGGTGATTACGCCGTGCTCGTCGCGTAGCCGTTCGGCGATCTGCCGGGCGTAATCGCCCACCCCTTCGGGCGCGAGCGCGCGTCGCGGGACGATCTGGATCAGCCGGCCGGCGCCCATGCGATCAGGCGGCTTGCTCGGCCGCGATCAGCCGGTGCAGCATCTCGTCGAACCCGACCTTGGCCTCCCAGCCGAGCATCTGGCGCGCCCGCGCCGGATTGCCGTAGCTCGTCGCGATGTCGGTGGCACGGAACAGCGCCGGGTCGGACTCGACATGGTCCTTCCAGTCGAGCCCGAGCAATTCGAAGCAGCGCGAAACGAAATATTCTAGGCTGTGACTGCGACCGCTGGCGATGACGAAATCGGTGGCGGTGTCGAGCTGGAGCATCCGCCACATCGCGTCGACATATTCCTCGGCCCAGCCCCAGTCGCGCACCACGTGGAGCGCGCCGAGCTTGAGCTTCTCGTCCGATCCCGCGGCGATGCGCACCGCGGCGCGGACCACTTTCCGGGTTACGAAGCGCTCGGGTCGAAGCGGTGATTCATGGTTGAACAGGATGCCCGAGCTCGCAAACAGCCCATAGGCCTCGCGATAATTGGCCACGGTCCAGAAGGCGGTCGCCTTGGCCACGCCATAGGGGCTGCGCGGGTGGAAGGGTGTTTCCTCGGTAGCCGGCGCTTCGGGCGTGGCCTCGCCGAAACATTCGCTCGAGGCGGCATTGTAGAGCCGCGCGTCGCCGCCGAAGAAGCGCAGCGCCTCGAGCAGGTTGAGCGTGCCGAAGGCGATGCTCTCGAGCGTCTCGACCGGCTGGGCGAAGGACAGGCCGACCGAGCTCTGGCCGGCGAGATTATAGACCTCGTCGGGACGTGTGTCCTTGAGCACCTGGATCACGCTGCGGAAGTCGGTGAGCGTCATCGAGCAGGTACGCACCTGGCCCGCGATACCGAGCCGGTCGAGATTGGCGAAGCGCGACACTTCGGCATCGCGCGAGGTGCCGAACACCTGATAACCCTTGTCGACGAGCAGTTTCGCCAGCAGCGCCCCGTCCTGGCCCGAGATCCCGCAGATGAGCGCCCGTCTGGTCATTCGATCCCCTTCGCCGAAGCGGTGCGGCAATATTTCAGCGCTTCGTCAAAGACCAGGCGCCCCTCGGTCGCCTCTCCTTGTCAGGCCATCGAATAGCGGTCCAGCACATAATTGGACCATTGGCGCGAGATCTCGCCCTTGTTGCCGGTGTCGAGCGCATCGTTACTCCGGAGCGCGGGAATCTCCCGCATCCAGCTGCCATAGGGGATGTTGAAACCCGTCTTGGCGCGATAGCGAAGCCAGTCCGGCAGCGGTCTGCTCGGCGCGTCGGCGAGCAATTGCTTGCCTTCGCCGGGCCGCAGATGGCCGATCAGCGGCGCGAGCTCGCGGAACAGGGTATAATCAAGCAGCGGCGTGCGGATCTCGACGCCATGCGCCATGCCCGCCCAGTCGGCGTCGCGGAGCAACTGGTTGCGGGTGTAGAAAGCGAGCTCGAGCAAGGTGACCGCGGCCTGGTCCGAACTCGGGCGCGGATCGATCGGCGCATTCATCCGACGGTTGAGGTCGAGACGGCGGAGCCCCTCGGCGACGAACTCGCGGTCGAGGCCCGCCGGCAATTGTTCGGGCATGCGCAGCGAGCGCGCGACGAAATAGGTGCCGCCCAAAGTCGAGGCATGGCGCAGAAGGCCGGTCGCCTTGGGCTTTTCCCGATTGAGCTTGGGAAAGGCAGCACGAAATCCGCGTTCGAGCATCGGCGCCACGCCGGGCAGCGAGCTCACGAGGCGGAACCGCGCATGCCAGTTCGGCACGTTGGTGAAATTGGTGTAGCCGCCGAACATCTCGTCGCCGCCGACGCCCGACAAAGCCACCTTGAGCCCCGCCTCGCGCGCCGTCTTCGCGACGAACCAGGTGTTGATCCCGTCGATCGAGGGCTGGTCCATCGCCGCGAAGAAGCCGTCGAGATCGGCGGCGAAATCGTCATGGTCGATCCAGCGGACCTCGTGCTCGGCATCATAATGCTGGGCCAGCCGGCCCGCGAGCGGCACCTCATCCTCATGCGTGCCCGCGAATTCGCGGAAGCCGAGCGTGACCGAGCGGATCGGACCGCTCTGAAAGTCGCGGGCGACGCCGAGGATCGCCGCCGAATCGATGCCGCCCGACAGGAACAGTCCAACGGGCACGTCGGCAAGGAGATGCGCGCGCACGCTCTCGCGGATCGCTGCCACGCCCTCGCGGATCGAATCCGCATGGCTCACGTTGCGCGATTCGCCCATGGCGAGCGCCTCGGCGGGATGCGTGTAGCGACGCGGCTCGCTCGGCCCATGCTCCGACACCGTCATGCAATGGGCGGCGGGAAGCGCGCGGATGCCCTCATACCAGGTAAAGGGCTCGGGCACGCTGCCGAGCAGCAGAAAGCCGACCACGCCGGCCGGATCGATCGTGCGGTCGACCGCACCGCCCGCGATCAGCGCGCGGACCTGCGAGGCGAAACGGAAGCTGCCGCCGGCGTCGCTATAGTACAGCGGCTTGATCCCGAACGGGTCGCGCGCGAGGAACAACGACTGGTCCTGCTCGTCCCAGATCGCGAAGGCGAACATGCCGCGCAGCACGTCGAGCATGTCGGGCCCACGATCCTCGAACAGATGCAGCAGGATCTCGGTGTCCGAATGCGTGCGTAGCTCGCGGCCTGCGGCGAGCAACTGGTCGCGCAATGTGGGGTAATTGTAGATCTCGCCATTATAGGCGATCGTGTAGCGCCCGTCGGCGCTGCGCATGGGCTGCGCCGCGCGATCGGACAGGTCGATGATCGAGAGACGGCGATGACCAAGCGCGCAGCGCTCGCTGGCGCTGAGCCAATGCCCTTCGCCGTCGGGGCCACGTGTCGTCATTACGGCAGACGTGCGCGCCACTTCGTCCCGGTCGGGCGCGGGCGCATTGGAAGCGTAACTATAGATCCCGTTCAGGCCGCACATAGAGTGTGTGCATTCCAAGCTGGCCGACGCGAACGCGTGCGGCAGAATTCAGTTGCGCCTCATGACCTTAAGTCGAGATGGCGTCCCCAAAGTGGATCAATCCCATAGTCTTCCCGCGGTGCGGGGCGCACAGCATGCCTATGCCGCGCCGAACAGGATTCGGCGGGCACGCTCCCGGAAGTTCGGAAACGCGAAATAGGACAGCCCCGCTGGCACCTCGCGCGGCCGCTGCAACGCCTCAAATACCCCCCTCACAATCGAGTCGGAATCGGCCGGATCTACGGCGATACCGATTTGTCCCTCGCGGATAGCCTCGAATCCCCCATCCGATCGGCTAGCCACGGCCGGAATACCGCAAGCCATAGCTTCTAGGAAGACAAAGCCGAAGCCTTCACCGCGGCTCGGCATCACGTAAACATCGGCAAGACGGAAATAATCCGCCTTGCGCTCCTCGGGTACGAGCCCGGTGAACGAAACATGGCCTTCGAGGCCGAGATCGCGGACCTTGGCCTGGAGCCGATCCATGTCGTCGCCCGTGCCGGCGAGCAGATAATGCATCGAAGGATCGCGTTCCAGGAATAGCGGCATGGTCTCGATCATCCTATCGAAACCCTTGGCGCGCTCCCGCCCGGCGAGCCGGCCGAAAGTCATCAGTACGGTCTTGCCCGTGAGCCCGAACTTCTCGAGCAGGTCGGATGCCTTGGGGGCGACGGCATAATCCTCGAGATGGATCGCGTTGGGCAGCAGCGCCGTGCCCTGGCGCGGAGCGCCGGCCCATTCGAGATAGCGGTCGAGCGTGATCTGGCTGATCGAGACCACCTGGTCGACCGTTCCGGTCAGCCGGTTGGCAGCCTGGCGCGCCGTCGGCTCCCATGCGTCGATCCCGAAGATCAGCAGTACCAGCCGCGCGCCACGTAGCCGCGCGATGATGCGGCAGAGCGGGAGCAGGTTGATATGCCCGCAAAGCACGACATCCGGCCTCGGGCCCAGCAGACCGCGACGGAGCGCCGTCAGCGTGTAGCGCAGATAGCCGCCGACACCGCCCAGATCGAAGCGCAGCTTCGGCGGCAGCGGGCCGACGGGCTGTTTCGCGATACGCGGAAGCGCCTCGACGCTGCTCACCTCGTCGAGGCTGCAGATCGCCTCGAGCAGGTCGCGATTATACTGCGAGATGCCGCCGAACCCGCCATAGGCGTCGGTCAACAGCATGAGGATATGCGCGGGCTTGCTCATCGGGTGGCGAACACCGCCATGTGCGGGGCCTGCCGGTAGAAATGGGGGCCGCTCGACGGCATGGTGCTGAGGAAGTGCAGCTTCGGGAATTTGCGCCGCAACACGGGCAGATCGTTCATCACGGAATAGCTGTAGAAGAGGCCGTCGCCCTCGGACCAGTGATAGCCCTTGCCGCGGGTCATCACCCAGTCGAACGCGCCCCACATGCCGACCGCGTTGATCGACTGCTTGACCAAGCGGGCGAGGGGCGAGCCCTGCCCGAAATTGTTCGAATCCGAGATGAACACCCCGTGCTTCGCCACGCGGCACATCTCGGCCACCGCCTTGCGATGGTCCTTGATATGATGGAGCACGCCGAACTCGCTCACCACGTCGAAGCTGTCGTCGGCCAGGTCGAGTGCGAGCGCATTGCCGTCGACCAGTTCGTCGTCATTCAGTCCCTGCGCATGGCCCTGCGCGCGCAGGGCTTCGACCGGCTCGACGCCGAGATAGCGGATCGGCTGGCGTTCCTTGAGGTAGCGCAGCGCGCGGCCGGTGCCCGAACCGATGTCGAGCAGCGACGTATAGCTGTTCTGACGGATCAAATTCGCCAGCCAGTCGAGTGCGCGATAATGCTCGTCGCCCTCGTCGACATGCATCGCGTCATATTGCGCCGCGGTGCGGGCGTAATAAGCGCGCTGGGTTTCGACCTCGGACATGCGGCGCTCCTACCGGTCCAGATGCGCGAAATAGTCGATCGTGTGCTTGAGACCCTCGGCGAGCGGCACCTTGGGCTCCCAGCCCAGCTTGGCGCGGGCCTGGCTGATGTCGGGCTGGCGCTGCTTCGGATCGTCCGAAGGCAGGGGTTCCTCGATCAGCGGCGAGCGTGCGCCGGTCAGTTCGATCACCTTCTCGGCCAGCTCGCGGATCGTGAATTCGACGGGATTCCCAAGGTTTACCGGGCCGGTGAAGCCGGGCTCGGTGTCCATCAGCCGGATGAAGCCCTCAACCAGATCGTCAACATAGCAGAAGCTGCGCGTCTGCGAGCCGTCGCCATAAATGGTGATCGGCTTGCCATCCAGCGCCTGGACGATGAAGTTCGAGACGACACGGCCGTCGGCCGGATGCATGCGCGGGCCATAGGTGTTGAAGATCCGCGCCACTTTCACGTCGATGCCGTGCTGACGGTTATAGTCGAAGAACAAAGTCTCGGCGCAGCGCTTGCCCTCGTCATAGCAGGAGCGCAGCCCGATCGGGTTGACGTTGCCCCAATAGCTTTCCTGCTGCGGGTGCTGGGTGGGGTCGCCATAGACTTCGCTGGTCGAGGCCTGGAAGATCTTGCACTTCAACCGCTTCGCCAGCCCGAGCATGTTGATCGCGCCGATCACCGACGTCTTGGTCGTCTGCACCGGATCGTGCTGGTAATGGATCGGCGAGGCCGGGCAGGCGAGATTGTAGATCTCGTCGACCTCGACATAGAGCGGGAAGGTCACGTCGTGGCGCATGAATTCGAGTCGCGCGTGATTGTGCAGATGCTCGATATTGCGCTTGGCGCCGGTGAAGAGATTGTCGACGCAGAGCACTTCGTGGCCCTGTTCGAGCAGCCGATCGATCAGATGCGAGCCGAGGAACCCGGCGCCGCCCGTGACAAGGATCCGCTTCCTGCTGCCATAGAGCCGTGCCACCGTCGAAATTCCCCCTCTTAATTCAGGCCGTCAGTTCAGGCTGCGGCTACCATCCGCAGCTGGGCAGCATTGTCGAGGAACCAGCGATAGACGCCGGCTATGCCCGCCTCGAGCGGGATGCTCGCCGTCCAGCCGAGCGCGTCGAGCTTCGCGGTGTCGACCAGCTTGCGCGGCGTTCCGTCAGGCTTGGTCGGGTCGAGCACCAGCTCGCCCTCGAAGCCGACCGCCTTCGCGACGGTGCGCGCCAGATCGGCGATGCTCACTTCCTGACCGCTGCCGATATTGATGAACCCGGCGTCCGAATAGCTTTTGGCCAGGAACACCAACGCGTCGGCAAGATCGTCGACATGCAGGAACTCGCGCAGCGGCGTGCCGCTGCCCCACACGACGAGCTCCTTCGCGCCCGCCAGCTTCGCCTCGTGCGCCTTGCGGAGCAGCGCCGGCAGCACGTGGCTCGAGCGCAGGTCGAAATTGTCGAACGGGCCGTAGAGATTGGTCGGCTGGGCCGAGATGAAATCGCAGCCGTACTGCGCGCGATAGGCCTCGCACAGCTTGAGTCCCGCGATCTTGGCGATCGCATACCATTGGTTGGTCGGCTCGAGCGGGCCGGTGAGCAACGCCTCTTCCGGCATCGGCTGCGGCGCCATTTTCGGGAAGATGCACGACGAGCCGAGGAACACGAGCTTCGAGACGCCGGCCAGCCGGGCGCCCTCGATCACGTTCGTCTCGATCATGAGATTGTCGTAGAGGAACGCGCCCGGGAAATCGTTGTTCGCCGCGATCCCGCCCACCTTCGCCGCAGCGAGGAAGATCAGGTCGGGCTTCGCCTCGGCGATCCAGCGATGCGTCGCGGCCTGATCGCGCAGGTCGAGCCGCGGCGTGGGCGAGGCCACGACCTCGCAATCTTCGGCCGCCAGCCGGCGCACGATGGCACGGCCGACCATGCCGCGGTCACCCGCAACCCAGACGCGCTTGCCGGAAAGAGAGAATAGTTCGGCCATCGCCGCGCCCGGATCAGCCTTTGATGGCGTAGAGCGCGGCCGGCCGCTCCTCGTCGGGCCGGCGCGATTCGGCTTCCTTGGCGACCACCTTCAGGTCCTCGCGTACCATCTCCGAGACCAGCCCGGACAGCGGCGTCGTGGCTTCCCAGCCGAGCAGTTCCTTGGCCTTGGCCGGATTGCCGATCAGCAGCTCGACCTCGGTCGGACGGAAATAACGCGGGTCGACCTTGACCAGCAGCTTGCCGGTCGCGGCACAGCGGCCGACCTCGTCGACGCCTTCGCCTTCCCAGGCGACGGTCGTGCCGACCTCGGCAAAGGCCAGCTCGACGAAGTGGCGCACCGTGTTGGTCACGCCGGTGGCGAGCACGAAATCGTCGCCCTTCTCGTGCTGGACGATCCGCCACATCCCCTCGACATAGTCGCGGGCATGGCCCCAGTCGCGCTTGGCGTCGAGATTGCCGAGCCACAGCACGTCCTGCAGGCCGAGATGCATCGCGGCCACGGCGCGCGTGATCTTGCGCGTGACGAAGGTCTCGCCGCGGATCGGGCTCTCATGGTTGAACAGGATGCCGTTCGAGGCATGGATGCCATAGGCCTCGCGGTAGTTCACCGTGATCCAATAGGCGTAGAGCTTCGCCGCCGCATAAGGCGAGCGCGGATAGAAGGGCGTCTTCTCCGACTGCGGCACTTCCTGGACGAGGCCGTACAACTCCGAGGTCGAGGCCTGGTAGAAGCGGGTCTTCTCGGTCAGCTTGAGCAGGCGCAGCGCCTCGAGCAGGCGCAGCGTGCCGATCGCGTCGGCATTGGCGGTATATTCCGCCGTGTCGAAGCTGACCTGGACATGGCTCTGGGCCGCGAGATTGTAGATCTCGTCAGGCTGCGTCTCCTGGACGATCCGGATCAGATTCGTCGAATCTGTCATGTCGCCATAGTGGAGATGGAGCCGCGCACCTTTTTCGTGCGGGTCCTGATAGAGATGGTCGATACGCTGGGTGTTGAACGACGAAGAGCGCCGCTTGATGCCGTGGACCTCATAGCCCTTCGCCAGCAGCAGTTCGACGAGATAGGCGCCGTCCTGGCCCGTAACTCCCGTCACCAGTGCGGTCTTGCTCATCGGGTCCCTTCCGTCCTTGGCAATGCGCCGTTTATGCTGCGAGCGCTAGAAGAAGCTGCCATATGAGTCCAGCACTTCAATCGCGGTCGCGCAGCCTCCGGCGCGGTGGTGGGACCGCATAGACTATAGCCAGACTATTGGAATCCGGAGATTTGCCGCAGATGCGAAAAATGGGCTGGCTGTGGATAAGCTTGTTGATGACGATGCTCGCCGTGCCGGCGCCCGCCCACGCGGGCGACGATGCCGGGATCGCGGCGATGCTGACGCTGCAGGCGGTCGACCAGCGCGTCTCCAGCATCGGCTATCGCCTTGCCGCGCATGGCGGGGATCTCTGCCCGGAGGCGGCGCCGCTTTCGGGGCTCGAAGTGCACGATATCAGCCAATATGGCGGCGGCGATCAGGCCGATGCGGTTGCTGCCTTCGGCGGCGGTCCCTGGCCCAAGCTGCTCGCGGTCGCCGAAGGCAGTGCGGCGGCGCGAGCGGGGCTCAAGCCTAATGATTCTGTCGTCGCGATCGAAGGGGCTGCTGTTCCAGCGGCGCCGGCGGCGCGTAACGACGTGGCACGCGCCACCTGGACGCTCGACCTGATCGAACGCGCGCTCGCCGACGGCAAACTCACTTTGTCGCTCGAGCGTGATGGCAAACCGCTGACGCTGGGCTTCACCGCCGAACGCGGCTGTTCCAGCCGCTTCCAGACGCGGATCTCCGACGCGCTGCAGTCCCGTGCCGACGGGCGCTATGTCGAGATCAACACCGGGCTCGTCGCCTTCGCCGCCGACGATGCCGAACTCGCTGCGGTGATCGCGCACGAGATGGCGCACAACATCCTCCACCATCGCGACCGGCTCGACGCGCAAGGGATGAGCCGCGGCGTGTTCCAGAGCTTCGGCAAGAACGCCCGGATGATGCGCGACACCGAGGTCGAGGCCGACCGCTTCTCGGTCTATCTGCTCGACCGCGCCGGCTACGATCTCGCCGCCGCGCCGCGCTTCTGGTCGCGCTTCCTCAAAGCGCGCGGCACCGCCTTCAAGGATGGCACGCATCCCGGCCGCAAGGAGAGGCTGACGACGATCCAGACGGAGATCGACCGCATCCAGGCGGCACGGGTCAAGGGCGAAGTGGCGCGCTGGCCCGGCTAGGACGGGGTCGCGCAGGGCGGTGGAAGCTGCGCGGACCTGTCGCGCGCTGGCCGTCTCGCCGGGACCTTGCACCTCTCTGATCCACGCGTTATACACTGAACCATATGGTTCAGTTTGCAAGCGCCTGCCTCGATGCCTCCTTCTCCGCGCTCGCGGATGCCACCCGCCGCGGTATCCTCGAGCAGCTCGGCCGCGCCGAGGCGTCGATCACGGACCTCGCCGACAAGTTCCATATGACCCTCACGGGCATGAAGAAGCATGTCAGCGTTCTGGAGAAAGCGGGGTTCGTCACGACCGAGAAGGTCGGGCGCGTCCGGACCTGCAAGCTCGGCCTGCGCGACCTGACGGCGGAGGCTGCATGGATCGAAAACTATCGCCAGCTCTGGGACGCCCGCTTCGACGAGCTGGACAAGGTGGTTGAGGAATTGAAGCTGAAGGAGAGAATGGATGGGCCTGAGAGATAGCGACGCCGATGTGCGGAGCCGCACGAAGGTGGAAAAGTCCGACCGCGAGCTAGTCGTCACGCGGAGCTTCGATGCCCCCGCGCGAATTCTGTTCGAGGCATGGACCAAGCCCGAATTGTTCATGCGCTGGTGGGCGCCGAAGTCGATGGGCATGCCCCTGTATTCCTGCGAGATGGATGTGCGCGTCGGGGGCAAATACCGGATCGAGTTCGGGCACGATGCCGCGAACACCTGGGCGTTCTTCGGTCAATATATCGAAGTGATCCCGAACGCGCGGATCGTCTGGACCAATGAGGAAGGCGAGGACGGCGCCGTGACCACGGTGACCTTCGAGGAGGTGGACGGCAAGACGCTGCTGACCTTCAGCGAACTCTATCCGTCGAAGGAAGCTTTCGAGGAAGGTGGCGGGATTCTGCCCGAGCAGCTCGATCAGCTGGACGAACTGCTCGCCAGCCTCACAGGAGATCAGTGAGCACGGACCTTCGCCCGCTCGGCCTGGTCGATGCCCCCGCCGCCCTCGCGCTCATGCGCCGGGCGGAAGGGGGGCTCGGCCGGCTCCCCGACGAGATGGACCTCCCGTGGATGGAAGAGGCCCTGTCGAGTGCGCTGCGGGGCGGCCTCGCCATCGGCGCCTGGGAAGATGCGCATCTGGTGGGCCTGATAAAGGCGAGCCGCATGCCCTCGGTGCAGTTCCAGCACGTGCTCTGGGATCTGACGGTCGCGGTCGATCCCGAAACCCAAGGCCGCGGCATCGGCTACCGGTTGCTCACGGAATTGCTGGCGAACGCAGCGACACTGACACCGAAAGTCGAGCGCGTGGAACTGGTCGTGCGGGAAGGCCTCACCCATGCCATTCGTCTCTACGAACGCGTCGGTTTCCAGCGGGAAGGGCGGTTCGAACGCCGTTTCCGGCTGACCGGTGGAACGTACGAAGCCGATCTGCCCATGGCGCGGTTGCTGTAGCAAGACTTCGGGTCATAGTTCCTGGCGATCCGGGTGCGACCGGCGCGTTCTGCCCGCGCAATCGCGGCTCGCGCATCGCGCACGGCTTCGCTAAAGCCGGCGCCCATGCGTTTTCTCGTCCTCGCGGCCCTGGCGCTGTTCGCGCTGCCGCTTTCCGCTTCCGACGCTGCTCCCCAAGGCAAGCCGATCCCCGGTGTGATCCGTGTGCGGATCGTCACGTCGGCGGGGCCGATCGTACTCGCGCTCGATGCTAAGCACGCACCGAAGACGGTCGCCAACTTCATGGCCTATGTCGATGACGGGCGGCTCGACGGGACCAATTTTTATCGTGCCTCGCGCCGCACCGGCGATCCGAAGTTCGGTTTCATTCAGGGCGGGATCGGCACCGATGCGCGGCGCATGCTGCCCTCGGTCCCGCTCGAGCCGACCAATGTCACCGGGCTCAAGCATCTCGACGGCACGATTTCCATGGCGCACGGACCCAATCCCGACGGTGCCAATTGCAATTTCTCGATCATGGTCGGCCCCAATCCCGGGCTCGACGCGCGCGGTAGCTTCCGCGGTTTCGCGGCCTTCGGGCAGGTTTTGTCGGGGATGGACATCGTGAAGCGTATCCTCGCCTTGCCGAGCGGCGGTGGCAGCGACGCGATGAAGGGGCAGATGATCCTGAAGCCGGTCGAGATCGTCCGGGTCGAGCGCCTCGACGGCACGGCGCAACCGACCGGGCGGGTGAAGCCGTGGCTGCTGGGGCTCCCGAAGCGCTGAACGCTCAGCCGCGGGCGCGGACCGCGATCAGATTGGCGCGGTCCATCGCCGCATCATAGGCCTGCAGCAACGTGTCGAAGGTGGCGCGGAAGCGCGCCGCCTCGTCGCGGAAGGGGATGTCGCTGTCGCCGGCGATGGCGGGCGAGAGCAGCCAGGCGAGATGCCGCTCTGCAGCCGCACGACGGTCGCCCGCGGCGCTCGCCTCGCGCAATGCGATCATCGCACGATCGACCTGGTCGTGCCGGTCGGTCCAGACCTGCACCCACGCGGCGCCCTGATCGACATAGCGGCGCAGCCACGCGACCTGCGGATCCTCCGGATCGATCTCCGACGCGTCCGCCGAGACGACGCGCTGCCGGTGGTACATCAGCTCCTGAAAGACGAGGTCGCGCTCGTCGCGCCAGCGTGCGGCGAGGCGCGCATCGGGGCGCGAACGGTCGCCCGAGGGAAAGAGGAAGCGGTCCGCGAAGATCGGGTGCTCGAAGGTCAGCGCGCGCAGTTCGGGCAGTTCGAGATAGATCGCCAGCTCCGTGAGCGTGCTCGCCTCGCGCTCATTGCGCAGACTGCGTGCCTCGAAGGTCGCGAGGTTGAGCCCGGCGACATGCGGCGTGGTGGCGGCATGGCAGATCTCGTGAAGATAGCGCAGGTCGCGGATCGCCGGATTGTCATAGTCGCACAGCAGGATCGCGCCCCACCAGGCCGAGAAATGCGTCCATTCGAGCTGCTGGTCGGAGGACTCGAAGAAGATCCGCGGGACGCGGGCGAAACGCTCGACCAGCCGATGGACGAGCCCGCCCTCGGCATGCGAGCGCGCGACCGGGCCGTCGCTCCACAAGCTGCGGACGAACTCGTGGATCTCGCCCGGCTCGACCAGCAGGTGCAGCCGGTCAGTCCGCATGGGAAGTGCCCGTGAGATGGGCCATGCCGGGCGCCATCGCCGGATCGATCATCGCGGTCATCGTCGGCGTGAGGCACAGCCGGATCACCCGGTCCGATCCCGAACCGCGCACAACCGCCGCGACCGCGTCGGGCATGGCGTCGAACGGCTCGGCGATACCGAGCAGCATCACATCTGCGGGGCGAAGCGATGGCAGGTCCAGCCGCTTCGCCACTGCGGTTGCCGCTGCTTCCTGCACCGGCCGGTAGCGGCGGGGCAGGTCGTGTACCGCGTGACGCTGCATCATCTCGACGCCCCAGGCGAGCGACTGGAGGTTCTTGAACCATTTGTTGCCGAACAAGGAGGGCAGTTCGGTTCTCGCGAACACGCCGCCGACGCGGTGATAATAGCCGCCGAACGGCTTGCTGTGGCTGATCACGAAGGCCGGGATGTTGGCGAAGCGCAGATCGATCGCGAAGTCGCGCGCGACGCTGCCGACATAGGTGAGGTCGGGGATCAGCGCGACTTCGGGACGCTCGCGTTCTAGCCGCGCCGCGAAGGGCTCGAAATCGTCCCAGACATTTCCGTCGATCGCCGAAGGCTGACTCAGCCAGAATTGCGCATGCGGCTCGATCCGCGCCGGGACCTCGCGCCACGCGTCGCGGACATGGCGCGTAACCGGGATGCCGAGGGCTGCGGCATAGGCCGGGAAGCCCTCATATTCGCCCTCGAAGAGGTGCAGCGCCGGATCGCGCCCTGCGAGGCGGCAGGCGGCGGCATATTCGGCGATGAGCTTGAAGATCCCCTCGCTCGCGCCCGCGGTGGGGTAGCGGTGCGGGAAATCGGGCGCGTCGAGCGTCACGACCGGCGCAGACCAGGCGAGCCAGCGGTCGAAATATTCGACGTGCATGGCATCCTGCTTCTGCATCCAGGGTTCGTGATAGCGGCTGAGATAGTGCGTCCGCCGCGCGGCATCGAGTTGGGCCAGCGCGTCCGGCGCTCCGATCACCTCTGCGCGGTCGCAGCCGTCGATCACCCGGGCCAGTGCGGCTTCGGATTCGGGCATCACCAGCGAATAGATCGTGCCTGAGGCGCCGGCGGCGAGCAAAGCGCGCTTCTTCGCCGGATCGGTATAGCCGGGCAGGGCGGGATCGTCGCGCATGCATCACCTCGGCAGTTTCGCATCCCCGATTTCAGCGGGGTTGGGGAGGGCCTGTCAAATGGTTGCTGTCCGAAGAACAGACCCTCCCCGATCCCCCTCGAAGCACACGAGGGGAGAGGGTTCAGCCGGCGAGGCGCAATTGTTCGGCCGGGCGGCGGTCGCGGGGCTGGTCGGGCCAGATGCCGCGCGTGTCGTATACGATCTTGTTTACACGCTCATCGAGCGGCACCGACTTGAAAATATCGTGATCTACCAATGCGATAAAGATCGGGCAGGTCTCAATCGCGGCGTCGATGTCGATCAGCGTGGCGCCGGTGCCGTCGAACACTTTGGGCAGCGCAGCGGCATAGGGCTCGACGATGCGGATGCGCTCGCCGAAGCGCGTCGCCAGATGCACGGCGACGCGAAGCGCGGGGCTCTCGCGGAAATCGTCGATATTGGCTTTGAAGGCGAGGCCGAGGCAGGCGACCGGAACGCTGGGCATCTCCGCGATCAGCGCCTCGGCATGCGCGATGACATGGTCGGTCTTGCCGTCGTTGACGGTGCGCGCGGTGCGGATCAGCGGGGTCTCCTCAGGCGCGCCATGGACGAGGAACCACGGGTCGACGGCGATGCAATGCCCACCCACGCCGGGGCCGGGCGACAGGATGTTGACGCGCGGATGACGGTTGGCGAGGCGGATCACCTCCCACACGTCGATGTCCATCTTCTCCGCGATCAGCGAAAGCTCGTTGGCGAAGGCGATGTTGACGTCGCGGAAGGCGTTCTCGGTGAGCTTGGTCATCTCCGCCGCGCGCGCGGAGGTGGTGACGCAGGCGCCACGCACGAAGCGGCGGTAGAAGAGCAAGGCCTTGCGCGCGCAGCGCGGGGTAACGCCGCCGATCACCCGGTCATTGTCGATTAGCTCGACGAGGATGCGGCCGGGCAGCACGCGCTCGGGGCAATAGGCGATCGCGACATCGGGCGTGCCGACGCAGTGGCCGGGGATCTTGAGGTCGGTGCGCAGCCCCGCAAGCAGCTCCGCCACCTTGTCGGTGGTGCCGATCGGCGAGGTCGATTCGAGGATCACCACGTCGCCGGCCTTGAGCGCGGTCGCGACGGTGGTCGCCGCCTTGAGCACATAGCCGATGTCCGGCGCATGATCGTCGCCGAACGGGGTGGGGACCGCGATCACGAACACGTCGCTCGGCTCGATCTGCGTCGAGGCGCGCAGGGTGCCGCGCGCGACAACGCCCGAGACGAGGCCGTCGAGATCGATCTCCTCGATATGCACCTTGCCCGAGTTGATCGTGTCGACCACTGATTGATGGACATCGATGCCGAGCACTTTCGCGCCGGTGCGCGCGATCACGGCGGCGGTGGGCAGACCGATATAGCCGAGGCCGAGAACCGCGACCTTGAGCTCAGACTCCGAAACCATCCGCGACGACCTTTGCAATCCGTGCCGAGGCATGGCCGTCGCCGAACGGATTGTGGGCGCGGGCCATGGCCGAATAGGCTTGGCTATCGTCCAGCAAGGTTGAGATTTCGGAAACGATATGGTCGGCATCGGTGCCGACCAGCTTCGCCGTGCCCGCCACGACCCCCTCGGGCCGCTCGGTGGTCTCGCGCATCACCAGTACCGGCTTGCCCAGCGCAGGCGCTTCCTCCTGCACGCCGCCCGAATCGGTGAGAGCGATCTCGCACAGGTCGAGCGCGCGGATGAAATGGGGGTAATCGAGCGGATCGATGCGCGCGACATTGTCGCGCTGGCCGAGGACGGCGTCCATCGCGGCGGCCACGTTCGGGTTGGGATGCATCGGGAACAGGATCGCCACGTCCGGCCGGTCGGCGATGCGGGCGAGCGCGCGGGCGATATTGGCCATGGCGTCGCCGAAATTCTCGCGGCGATGCGTGGTAACCAGCACCAGCTTTTTGCCGGCGAAGCGGGCGACGATCGGGTCGAGACCGGCGGCGAGCGCGGGCTCAGTGGCGATGCGGGCGCGCGTGGCGAGCAGGGCGTCGATCACCGTGTTGCCGGTGACATGGATCGCGGCCGGGTCGATATTCTCGCGGCGCAATGCCTCGGCCGAGGTCTCGGTCGGGGCGAAATGCTGGTCGGCGATCGGGGCGACGATGCGGCGGTTCACCTCCTCGGGCCAGGGATGGAAGATGTCGCCCGAGCGCAGCCCCGCCTCGACATGGCCCACGGGGATCTTGCGGTAATAGGCCGTGAGTGCGCCGACCATCGCGGTGGCGGTGTCGCCCTGCACCAGCACGCGGTCCGGCTTCTCGGCGTCCATCACCTCGCCGAGCCCGGTGAGCAGGCGCGCGGTGAGCCGGTCGAGGCTCTGGCCCGGTTCCATCAGATCGAGGTCGATGTCGGGCGTGATCCCGGCAATCGACAGCACCTGATCGAGCAGCCCGCGATGCTGCGCGGTGGCGCAGGTGCGGACATGGATCCCGGGCACCGCCGCCAGCGCGCGGATCACGGGGAAGAGCTTGATCGCCTCGGGCCGCGTGCCGAAGACGATGAGGACCTTGTGCGGGGCGCTGGACATGGCGGCGTGGTAGCGTGGCGTGCTTAAGGGTGCACTAACTGAGAGGCTCGCGGTAAGCTCACCCCGGCGAAGGCCGGGACCCAGTTTCGAGCAGGCCGAGAGGGCAGTTCACGATCTCCACGTTCGTGGCGACTGGCCCCCGGCCTTCGCCGGGCTGCGGGGAGAGGAGATTGCGCCGCTCTCGCACCCCCTGTATCCCCGCCCGCCACGGTGAGGGACTGGACATGACGATCAAGCCGCTGCGCAAGGCAGTGTTTCCGGTGGGCGGGTTGGGCACGCGCTTCCTGCCTGCGACCAAGGCGATGCCGAAGGAGATGCTGCCGGTCGTGGATCGTCCGCTGA
>Ga0065165_1002028_pt1 | contig 18860 bp, 17 predicted proteins | sample AraplaMF_Cvi_mMF_FD_63813 | JGI IMG/M metagenome (GOLD analysis project Ga0065165, IMG submission 63813) | Arabidopsis root microbial communities from the University of North Carolina, USA - plate scrape MF_Cvi_mMF (version 2) (version 3) | ecosystem: Host-associated > Plants > Roots >...
GATCCATCTCGTCAGCATTCCCGTCACCAACACGTCGGTGAACCCGGCGCGCAGCACGGGTCCCGCGCTGTTCGTCGGCGGCTGGGCGTTGTCGCAGCTCTGGCTGTTCTGGGTCGCGCCACTGATCGGCGGCGCGCTTGGCGGGGTGGTCTATCGCTGGCTCAGCGAGGAGCCCACCGGCGTGGTCGCAGGCGTGAAGACGGCTGCTTAATCGAAGTGCGGGATCGCAGCCTCTGCTGCGGTCCCCTTACTCGCCCTCACTCGCCCTTGGGCGGCCGGACCTCGGTGACATGACCCATCTTGCGGCCGGGGCGCGGCGCGCCCTTGCCGTAGATATGGACGGTCGCGCCCGGGACGGTCAGCCATTTCTCGTAATCGTTGATCTCGTCGCCGATCAGATTGGTCATGGTGACGATCTCGCCGTGGCGCACCGGCTTGCCAAGCGGCCAGCCGGCGATGGCGCGGATGTGCTGCTCGAACTGCGAGACGGAGGCGCCGTCGAGCGTCCAGTGTCCTGAATTGTGCACGCGCGGAGCGATCTCGTTGACCAGCACTTTTGGTCCCGTGCCATTGGCGAGCACGAACATCTCCACCGCCAGCACGCCGACATAGTCGAGCGCGCCTGCGATCTTGCCGGCGATGCTGCGCGCCTCTTCGGCGAGCGTGTCCGGGATCGGCGCCGGCGCGCGGGATATTTTCAGGATGTGGTCGCGGTGCTCGTTCTCGGTGACATCGAAGCACTCGACCTGGCCCGATGCCGAGCGCGCGGCGATCACGGAAATCTCGCGCTCGTACGGGATGAAGGCTTCCAGGATCGCCGATTTGGTCGCGAGGCTGGTCCACACCTTGGCGATGTCGTCGCCCTCACGGATGATGGCCTGCCCCTTGCCGTCATAGCCGAAACGGCGCGTTTTCAGCACGGCCGGGAGCCCGATCCTGACGATCGCCTCGCGCAACGAAGCCACCGAGGTGACGTCGGCGTAAGCGGCCGTACCAATGCCGAGCCGCGTCACAAAATCCTTCTCGGCGAGCCGGTCCTGGGTGGTCTCGAGAATCTTGCGGTTGGGCAGCACCGGGCGGCGCGCATCCAGCACCATCGCCGCGGCTGCCGGCACATTCTCGAATTCGTAGGTGATGACGTCGACGTCGTGGGCAAACAGTTCGAGCGCCTCCACGTCGGCATATTCCGCGCAGGTCGCGTTCAGCACGACGTCGAAAGCCGGTGAATCCGGATCCGGCGAGAACACCTGGCAGCGCAGGCCGAGCCGCGCCGCCGCCATGGCCAGCATCCGCCCGAGTTGTCCGCCGCCGAGGATGCCGATGGTGTCGCCGGGCTTCAGCTTCACCTGCTTTGCGTCCGTCACGCCCTGTCCTCCGGGCGCTCGGCGACCGCATCGGTCTGCGCCTTGCGCCAGGCGGCGAGGCGTTCGGACAAGGCCGGGTCGGACAGGGCCAGCACGGCGGCGGCAAGCAGCGCGGCGTTGATGGCGCCGGCCTTGCCGATGGCGAGGGTGCCGACCGGGATGCCAGCGGGCATCTGCACGATCGAATAGAGCGAATCGACGCCCTTGAGCGTCCTGGATTCGACGGGAACGCCGAACACCGGGAGTTCCGTCAGCGCTGCCGCCATGCCCGGCAGATGCGCAGCACCACCGGCGCCGGCGATGATGACCTTGAACCCTGCCGCCTTGGCGCCCTTGGCGAACGCAAACAGCCTGTCGGGAGTGCGGTGGGCCGAAACGATGCGGGTGTCGGCGGTAATGCCCAAAGCTGCGAGCGTGTCGGCGGCGTGCCGCATCGTCTCCCAGTCCGACTGGCTTCCCATGATAATGGCGATCGGCACGGTCATGACGTCAATTGTGCTCGGAAAACAGGAGGATAGGCCAGATTAACGGTTCCGGCCGGCGGCACGCAAGGCGGTGGCAAGGAGAAGGGAATGCACTATCCTGTCTTGGTGAATCCCCGCAAGCCTTCATTGAGCAGGATGCCCATGAAGAAACCAAAAAGGGCGCGTGCTGCGAAGGCCAAAAACGGCCGGAAAACCAGTGCCAGCCGATCCAAAGCCGCCCCGAAGCGCCCGGCCAAGAATCCGGCCAGGAATCCAGCCAGAGACCCGGGCAGGACTCCTGCCAGGAATCCGGTCAAGCCGGCGTCGCGCGCAGCGTCTGCTTCTGGCGACATCAAGGCGACCATCCGCACTCTGCGGAGCAAGCTGAAGGCGGCGGAGCGACGGATCGCGGAGCTGGAAGCGGCCGCCGACACAGACTTCCTGCTCGAGATTCCGAACCGGCGCGGCTTCGAGCGCGAGCTCACGCGCGCCATCGCCTACATGAAGCGGTATCGCGCCAGCGGCGCGCTGATCGTGCTCGATGTCGATCGCCTCAAGCCGATCAACGATTCGTTCGGCCATGCCGCCGGCGACGAGGTGCTCAAGGCGATCGCGGTCGCGTTGACGCGGCAGGTTCGTGCCTCGGATGTGGTGGGGCGGCTCGGCGGCGATGAATTCGCGCTGCTGCTGTGGAATCTCGGCGAGACCGACGCCAGGGCGAAGGCGGCGATCTTCGAACAGGCGGTCGACGATTTGTCGTTCACCTTTCGCGGCCAGCATGTGACTGCGGGCGCCTCCGCCGGCGTCGCGCTGCTGGGGGCGCAGTCCGACGCGGGGCGCGCTTTGGAAGAGGCGGATGCCGCCATGTATGTGCGCAAGGCAAGCCGGCGGCACGAACCGCGGATCAGGCTCGTCAGCAACTGAATCTACAACGTGGCCAGATCTTCCGGCACGTTGCCGAATTTGCGCAGCAGCGTGGCGTCGCCGAATTCGCCGGTCATGGGATCGCCGCTGCGGCTGAACGCGACCGCGCCGATATGGCCTGCACCACGCGACAGAATCTCGGCGCGCCGCAACGCAGCCGTCGAGCTCTGGCATTCCTCGGCAGCACCCGCGACAGGCGATCCGTCGTCATCGATCAGAAAAGGCATTGCAACGTAATAGGTCACATCTGACATGGCGTTGCGCTCCAATTTGAACTCAGGCGGCGCTGCTCTTGCTCCGCATCTTATTGCGCGACGTTTCGGGAATGCAGCCGGCCGAAATCGCCGCCTGCAACTCCTCCAGCTCGGCCTCCAGATATTCGTTGGCCATGATCAGCGCCTTGATGGTGCTGCGCAGATTGCCGTCGCACATCGCGATCGCCTGATCGCAGGCCTGTTCATAATGGCTGTTGTCGAGAAGGGCGGTGGCGGACATCTGCGTTATCCTTGTGGTCCTTGGGCGTTTCCTGGGGGCGTTGGGCTCGCCAAATGTTCCTATTTTGTTCTTTTGGAGTCAAGCGGATTCACACGCGGCGGGCCGCCGCAAAAGCTGCCCTCAGGTTCAGGCGATGATGTCGGGCGTGATCTGGTCTTCGATGAAGGCGATACGGTCGCGCAACAACAGCTTGCGCTTCTTCAACCGTTGTAGCCGCAACAGGTCGGGGGCGGGCGATTGATGCAGTGCATCGATCGCCGCATCGAGATCTCGGTGTTCCTGCTGCAACCGGGCGAGCTCGGCTTCGAGCTCGCGCTCGTCTTCATTGGTCATGTCTGCGGTGGCCGAAAAACCGATAGGCGTGAAATTAAGGCTGTGGATGCCCTGTGGAAATTATCGTCCTTGCGCAGCGTGATCGCAAGCGATCGCTCGCCCCTCTCCCGCAACATATTTCTGCGGGACGCTGCGGCGCTGCGCAAGCACGTTGATATCATGGATTTTTCCCGGCGTGGTTCCTTACTCACGCTTCGTTACACATGAATTTTCAAAAATGACGCTGCGACGACGGATACCCATCGACAGAACGAATCGGTGATGTAGACTTCGTTGTCCGGATCGAATCCAAGGTTCACCCCTACCGAGGAGGTTTCGAATGACAATTCAGGCACATCTGGTTGAATTGGAACGGAAGCACAAAACTCTCGAAAACGAATTGCACGAAGCTCTCGTGCACCTTTCAACAGACGACCTGCAAATTGTTGAGTTGAAGCGCCGGAAGTTGATGGTCAAGGACCAGATCGAGCGTCTAAGGCACGGCGACACGCTCCACTAGTAACCCCCTGTAACAGCGTAGAGTTGACCGTATCCTTTCACGCAGGGGTGAGAGCTGTCGCGCTCATCCCTGCTGGAAGGTGCGAAGTCGTGCAAAGATCTTTGCGCGGCGATTAGATATTTGCGAGCTCGGCGACGTGATCGGCGATCGCGAGGGAGGAGGTCAGCCCCGGCGATTCGATGCCGAACAGGTTGATAAGTCCCTCGACGCCATGATCGCGCGGGCCCTGCATCAGGAAGTCCTGCGTGGCCACCGCCGGCGGCACGATCTTCGGGCGGATGCCCGAATAGCTCGGCATCAACGCGCCGTCAGGCAGTGTCGGCCAGTATTTGCGGATCGCCGGATAGAAGCGCTCGGCGCGCGATGGATCGACCTCGTAATCAATCGTCTCGATCCACTCGACGTCGGGGCCGAAGCGCGCCTGTCCCGCCATGTCCAGGGTGAGATGCACCCCTAACCCGCCAGGCTCGGGCACCGGATAGATCAGGCGCGAGAACGGCGCCCTGGCGTTGCAGCTGAAATAGTTGCCCTTGGCGAGATAGGCCGGCGGAATCCGGTCGATCGGCATGCCGTCGATGTGGCGCGCCACATGCGTCGCGGAGAGCCCGGCGGCGTTGACGAGCAGGTCGCATTGCAGCGTCATCGGCGCTTCGCCGCCGGCCTCGATCTCGATCACGCCGCCGACCGCCTTGGCACGGATCAGCGGGGTGTGAAACGCAAAGGCCGCGCCTGCCGCCTCGGCCTCGCCGCGCAGCGAGAGCATGTAGGCGTGGCTGTCGATGATGCCGGTCGAGGGCGAGAGCAGTGCGGCGTCGCAGGCCAGCGCCGGCTCCAGCGCGCGTGCGGCCTCGCCCGTCAGCAACTGCATGTCGAGCACGCCGTTGGCCTCGGCATGCGCCTTGATCGATTGCAGCTTCTCGGTCTCTTTCGGATTGGTCGCGACGATCAGCTTGCCGCAATTCCTGTGCGGGATGCCGCGCTCGCCGCAGTAGCGGTACAGCGCGTGCTTGCCGTCGACGCACATGCGCGCCATCCAGCTGCCGGCACGGTAGTAGATGCCGGCATGGATCACCTCGCTGTTGCGCGAGGAGGTGATGGTGCCGATGGCCTCGGCCTCCTCCAGCACGATCACCTCGCGCCCCGCCTGGGCGAGCTTTCGAGCCACCGCGAGCCCGACCACGCCGGCTCCGATGACGACGCAGTCGACCCTATCCATGGCTGTGCAACGGGCCCGCTGAAAGCGCCGGTGGCGTCAGGTCCGGGAACGATGGCGTGGGGCCGGTTTCCGTTAAGGAAGAATTTATCATGTCAGGGCAATTGCCGTATTCGACGTCACATTTTTCCGTTGCACGTACAGGCGTTTACCCGATCCAAACCGGCGATGCCAGACAATCCCACGTTGAAATCGCGGGTGGCTGATGGCTGAGAAGAACTGGCACGTGGGCAGCACGCTTCCGATTGCTGTGCAGGCCGTCGTGTGCCTGGGCAGCGCGGTCGCGCCTGCGCGCGCCTTTGCCCTCCCCGAGAGCGTCGCTCCGCCGAGCTATCTCGGCCAGCTCGATCCCAACGTGATCTGGGAAGCCCTGATCGCGGGCGTCGTCATCTGCTCGTTCCTCGCTGCGATCGCGCTGTGGATCCATTCCTCGCTGCGCCGCGCCAGGCGGTTGCAGTTGCGGCGCAATGCCTTCGTCTCCTCCGCCATGAACAATCTCAACCAGGGCGTGGTGATGACGGATGCGCAGCGCCGCGTCATCTTCTGCAACGACCGCTATCTCGAGATCTACGGTCTGATGCGGTCGGATCTCCGCGTCGACATGGACGGTTACGAGCTCCTCGCGTTGCGACGCAAACGGGGAGTCCTCGGCGTTTCCGACGACGATTTTTACGAGAAGGCGGCAAGCACCAACGGGTTGATCACCGAACTGCCTGATGGCCGCGCCATCCTGGTGAAATATTTCGTGCTGCCGAACGGCGGCTCGGTGGCGACGCATCTGGACGTCAGCGAGCAGCGCAGACTGTCGCGGCAGCTCGCCTCCACCAAGCAGTTCCTGGAAACGGTGCTGGACAACGTGCCGGCCTGCGTTGCCGCCAAGAACATCGAGGACGGCCGCTACATCTTCGCCAACACGGCCTATGAGCGCTTCTGGGGCTTCTCGCGCGATCATGTCGTGGGCAAGAACGCATGCGAGCTGTTCGCGCCCGCCTCGGCGGCCAGCATCGAGGCGACCGATGCGGCCGCGCTCGATTCGCCCGACGGCCAGTTCCGCAACGAGTTCGAGGTCGACCGTTCCGGTACGCGGCGCATGGTGGCCTCGATCCGGATCGTGGTCCGCAACGAGAGCAACAAGCCCGAATTCCTCCTGCTGGTGTTCGAGGACATCACCGACCGCCGCTCGCTGTCGCAGGAGCTGGAGAGCACCAAGAAGTTCCTGGAACTCGTCGTCGACAACATCCCGGTCGCGCTGATCGTGGAGCAGGTCAAGGACGGTCGCTACCTCCTCGCCAACCGCAGCGCCGAGACCATCCTCAACCGCAGGCGCGAGGAAGCCACGGGCCTGACCGCGTCCGACATCTTCAATGCCAAGGAAGCCAAGCTGATCATCGCGCGCGACGAGGCCGCGATCAAGAAACGCGGGATGATCACCGAGGAACATCCGATCTCCACCAAGGACGGCTTGCGGCTGTTCCTGACCCGCCGCGCCACCGTGCTCAACGACGCCGGCGAGCCGCAATATCTGATCAAGACCCACGAGGACGTCACCGACCGCCGGCAGACCGAGTCGCGCATGGCGCACATGGCCTATCATGACGGCCTGACCGATCTGCCGAACCGCGCCGCCTTCCTTCAGGCGTTGGCCCAGATGATCGAGGCCTGCGAAGGCACCAACGAGGAGTTCGCCGTCCTCTGCGTCGATCTCGACGGCCTCAAGGAGGTCAACGACGTCTTCGGCCATGCGCTCGGCGACAAGCTGCTGGTCGAGGTCGCCCAGCGGCTCCAGGATTCGGCGCGCGGCGGCGTGGTGGCGCGCCTGTCCGGCGACGAGTTCGGCCTGATCATCGACGGCAAGCAGCCGGAGGCCGGTCTTTCACTGGCGCGGCAGATTGGCGAGGCCGTCGCCCGCGAATTCCAGATCGACGGCCGGCCGGTGCGCGCGGGCGTCACCACCGGCATATCGGTCTTCCCGCACAATGGCGCTGATGCCGCCTCGCTGCTTGCCAATGCCGGTGCGGCGCTGTTCCGCGCCAAGCAGAAGTCGCGCGGCACGATCAGCCTGTACCAGCCCGAGATGGACCAGCAGATCCGCGATCGCCGCGTGCTGCATCAGGACCTGTCGATGGCGATCAAGAATGGCGAGCTTTCGCTGGCCTTCCAGCCCCAGGGCATTGCGCGTCACAGCGTCGCCGAGAGCGACATCATCGGTTTCGAGGCGCTGGCGCGCTGGCAGCACCCGGTGCGCGGCCAGGTTTCGCCGGCCGAGTTCATCCCGATCGCGGAAGAGAGCGGCCTGATCGTCGAGATGGGCGAGTGGATTTTGCGCGAGGCCTGCCGCGAAGCGGCGTCCTGGCCGAAGCCGCTCCAGGTCGCGGTCAATCTGTCGCCGGCGCAGTTCATGCACGGCGACGTCGTCGGCCTCGTCCATTCGATCCTGCTCGAGACAGGTCTTGCGCCCGGCCGGCTCGAGCTCGAAATCACCGAGGGCGTGCTGATCGAGGATTTTGATCGCGGCCTCGCGCTGCTGCGCCGCCTGAAAGCGCTCGGGGTGCGCATCTCGATGGACGATTTCGGCAGCGGCTATTCCTCGCTGAGCTATCTCCAGGCGTTCCCGTTCGACAAGATCAAGATCGACCGCGCCTTCATCATCAATCTCGGCCGCAATCCGCAATCGGCGGCGATCGTGCGCGCCGTGATCGATCTCGGCCACGGCCTCGAAATGTCGATCATCGCCGAGGGTGTCGAGACGGTCGAGCAGCTCACCTTCCTTGCCAAGGAGGGGTGTGACGGCGTGCAGGGCTATCTGCTCGGCAAGCCGCTTCCGATCGGGAAATATGCCGATCTCGTCGGCCGCGCCGAGACGATGGAGCTTGCGCTCAAGACCGGCTAATCATGAGAGCGCTTCGTTTCGCTCCCATTCGACGGCTTCATGGCGGATTACGATCTTGCGATCATCGGCGGCGGCCTGAACGGTGTCAGCCTCGCCCGCGATGCGGCCGGCCGCGGCTTGAGGGTCATCCTGTTGGAGCAGGGCGATCTCGCGGCCGCCGCCTCGTCGGCGACGCCGCGGCTGATCCATGGCGACCTTTCAGTGCTGGAGCGCCGCGGATTCTGGCGGGTGCGTCGGGCTTTGGCCGAGCGCAGGACCTGGCTCCGGATCGCACCGCACCTGGTCCGGCCGATGCGCTTCGTGATTCCAGCCCATTCCGAGGAACGCCCGCCATGGCTGCTGCGCGCCGGGCTCTATGTCTATGACGGCCTGACGAACCGGAGCGGCCTGCCCGCCGCTGCCACCCTCGACATCACACATCATCCGGTCGGCAACGCACTGAAACGCCCGTTCGGCACCGCGTTCGAATATTCGGACTGCGTCGTCGATGATTCCCGCCTCGTGGTGCTCACGGCGCTGGATGCCGCAGAACGTGGCGCCGCAATCCGGACCGGGGCGCGTTGTGTTCGCGCCGATCGAACCGACACCTGGCGGCTCGCGGTGGTCGATCGCGGCATTCGCCGCACCATCACGGCGCGGGCGCTCGCCAATGCCACCGGCGGCTGGACGTCGATGGTCGCGGACACCGTGCTGCGGCAACCCCAGCCGGCGATGGCGGCGATGCAGATGAGCCAGATCGTCGTGCCCAGGCTGTTCGAGTCCGAGAACGTCTACGTCTTCCAGAACAGCGATGGACGGCTGATCTTTGCCCGGCCCCTCGAGCGCGACTTCACGCTGATCGGCACGGTCACGCATGCTTTCACCGGTGATCCCGCCATCGTGGCGATGCCGGGCGGCGACGTCAGTTATCTCTGCGACGCCGCCAGCCGCTATTTCCGCGAGCGCGTCGCGCCGACCGACGTGGTCCGGACGGTTTCCGGCGTCAACCTGACGCTGGCGTCCGCGCGGGGACGCGACGGCACGACACTGTTCCATGCGCGCCGGCGCAAGGCGCCGCTGATCACGATGTTCGGCGGTGACGTCACCACCTCGCGACTGCGTGCGGAGCGGGCGGTGACGAAGCTGACGCCGTTCTACCCGATGTCGCCGCCCTGGACCGCCGGCGCCGCATTGCCTGGCGGAGATTTCGTCTGGGACGGCTTCCATCACGAGGTCGACCTCGTGCGCGACCGCTGGCGCTTTCTTGCGGAGCCGGAGGCCCAGCGCCTGGTTGGGGCCTACGGTTCGCGGTTGCAGGCCGTGCTGGGCGAGGCGAAGACGCGTGACGACCTCGGTCCCGCCTTCGGTCCCGAGCTCACGGCGGCCGAGGTGCGCTATCTCATGGCCCACGAATGGGCGCGCTTCCCCGACGACATCCTGTGGCGCCGCTCCAAGCTCGGCCTGACCATGCCGGCCGCGGATCGCGACGCGCTGGCCGCGTTCATGGCGAAGCCCGGATGACGCTGCGCTCCATCCGGGTTACGGGTGCGCAATGTAAGTTATCTCCGAACCGGTTGAGCAAAGGCCATTCGGCCGCTAGCGTGCGGCGGAATCGGGGTTGGCAGGGACCATGACGGACGAGTTGCCCAACATAGACGCCGGCGCGGATGCGCTTCCAGTGGCGGGCCAGCCGCTGCTGCGCATCGAGAACGTGGCCAAGACGTTCGGGACGTTCCGGGCGGTGGATGGCGTGTCGCTCGACATCAAGGCCGGCGAGTTCTTCGCGCTGCTGGGGCCCAGCGGCTGCGGCAAGACCACGCTGCTGCGCATGCTTGCCGGCTTCGAGGCGCCGGACGGGGGACGCATTCTGCTTGACGGCAAGGACATCGCGCAGGCGCTGCCGCACGAGCGCCCGATCAACATGATGTTCCAGAACTACGCGCTGTTCCCGCATCTGTCCGTGCGCGACAACATCGCCTTCGGCCTGAAGCGCGCAGGTCTGGCGCGCGGAGAGATCGCCACGCGCGTTGCCGAGATGGTCGCGCTGGTGAAGCTCGAAGGGCTGGAGAAGCGCAAGCCGGACCAGCTCTCCGGCGGCCAGCGCCAGCGTGTCGCGCTGGCGCGAGCATTGGCGCGGCGGCCAAAACTCCTGCTGCTCGACGAGCCATTGGCGGCCCTTGACAAGAAGTTGCGCGAAAGCACCCAGGGCGAGCTGATGGAGCTGCAACGCCGGCTCGGCATGACCTTCATCATCGTCACCCACGACCAGGAGGAGGCGATGACGATGGCGAGCCGCATCGGCGTGATGAAATCAGGCAAGCTCGCGCAGGTCGCGCCGCCGCGCGAGCTCTACGAGGCGCCGCGGTCGCGCTGGATCGCGGAGTTCGTCGGCGACATCAACCTGTTCGACGGCGAGTCCAGATTGCGCGACGGTCATCGCCTGGTCATTGGCACGCGCGATGCGGGTGCGCTGGTGGTGGCCGAGCCGCGCGAACCGCTCGGCGCAGGAAAATTCTCGGTCGCGATCCGTCCTGAAAAGGTCAGGCTGTCGCGTCGCGGTCCCGTCAGCGAGGCCGGCCACGAGACGGCGCTCAACCGGCTGGACGGCGCGATTGCCGACATCTGCTATCTCGGCGGCACCACCACCTACAAGGTGAGGCTCGATACCGGCGGGATGATCGAGGCGTCCGTCGCCAACAGCGCACGCCTCGACGTCGATGCCTACAGCCTGAACCAGCACGTCGTCGCCTGGTTCACGCCCGACGACTGCGTGGTGCTGCCGTCATGAGCTCCCGCCGCATTTTTGCGCGTCCGGCGCGCTTTGCCGCGATCACGCCCTACGTCTGGATGGTGCTGTTCTTCCTGGTGCCGTTCGCCTTCGTGCTCAAGATCAGCCTGTCGCAGACGGCGATCGCGCAGCCGCCCTACGAGCCGGTGTTCGACCTGACTGCGGGATGGGAGGCACTGAAGGCGGCGTTCTCCGCGCTGTCGATCGACAATTTCAGGCTGCTTGCCTCCGACGACATCTATGTGTTCGCCTATGTCCGCAGCCTCACCGTCGCGGCGACGGCCACGGCATTGCTGCTCCTGATCGGCTATCCCATCGCCTACGGCATGGCGCGATTGCCAAAACGCTGGCGAGCGGTGGCGATGGTGCTGGTCATCGTGCCGTTCTGGACCTCCTTCCTGATCCGCATCTATGCCTGGATCAACATCCTCCAGCACGACGGCCTGCTCAACCAGATCCTGCTGGCGCTGCATCTGGTCAGCCAGCCGGTGGTTTGGCTCTCGACCGATACGGCGATGTATATCGGCATCGTCTACTCCTATCTGCCGTTCATGATCCTGCCGCTCTACGCCACGCTCGCCAAGATGGAGCCGGTGCTGGAGGAGGCGGCCGGCGATCTCGGCGCGCCGCCGTGGCAGGTGTTCTGGCTCGTCACCTTTCCGCTGTCGCTGCCCGGCATCGGCGCCGGCGTACTGTTGTGCTTCATCCCGATCGTCGGCGAGTTCGTGATCCCGGACCTGCTGGCCGGCTCCAACTCATTGATGATCGGCCAGACGCTGTGGCTCGAATTCTTCACCAACAAGGACTGGCCCGTCGCCTCCGCGGCGGCCGTCGTGTTGCTGGTGGTGCTGCTGGTGCCGCTGCTGCTTTACGAACGTCTCCAGAAGCGGCAACTGGAACAGGGGCGCTGAGGCGATGCGCAAGCTCTCCCGCCTGTCCCGCTTCAACATCGCCTCGCTGGCGCTGGGGCTGGCATTCCTCTATCTGCCGATCCTGATCCTCGTCATCTACTCCTTCAACGCCTCGCGGCTGGTAACGGTGTGGGGCGGCTGGTCGCTGCGCTGGTATTACGAGTTCTTCAACGACCGCGCCATGATCGAGGCGGCCTGGATGAGCCTGCGGGTCGCGGTCTCCTCCGCGACCATCGCGACGCTGCTCGGCACGCTCGCGGCCGTCGCGCTGTCGCGCGGCGAGACCTTTCGTGGCCGCACATTGTTCTCCGGCATGCTCTATGCGCCGCTGGTGATGCCGGAGGTGATCACCGGCCTGTCGCTGCTGCTGCTGTTCGTGGCGCTGAACGCCGAGCGCGGCTTCTGGACGGTGACGATCGCCCACACCACGCTGACGATGTGCTTCGTCGCGGTGGTGGTGCAGTCCCGCCTCGGCTCGCTCGACCGCTCGCTGGAGGAGGCGGCGATGGACCTCGGCTGCAATCCGGCGCGCGCGTTCGTCGCCGTCACGCTGCCGCTGATCGCGCCCGCGATCGTGGCCGGCTGGATGCTGGCCTTCACGCTGTCGCTCGACGATCTCGTGATCGCGAGCTTCACCACCGGCCCGGGCTCGGCGACGCTGCCGATCCGGATCTATTCGGAGGTGCGGCTCGGCGTGAAGCCCGAGATCAACGCGATCTGCACGCTGGTGATCGGCCTGATCGCGGTCGTGATCGTCGTCGCCTCGCTCGCCTCGAAACTGTCGAGCTCGCAGGGCGAGAGCGCCGCGCCGCTGTAGGCCCTGCTGTCATTGCGAGCCCAGTCGCGCAGCCGGATGGAGCGAAGCTCCATCCGGGCCACGCAGACGGCTCAGGACTTCACGGCACCCGCCGTGAGCCCGCCCACCATGTAGCGGCGGAAGGCGTAGTAGACTGCGGCCGGCGGCAGCGCGTAGATGAAGCCGGTGGTCATCAGCAGCTCCCAGGGCGAATCGTCGGCGGCGAGGAAGTTGCCGAGCGCGACCGGGAGCGTGATCTCGCGGTCGTTCGAGAGCAGCAGGAACGCGTAGAGATATTCGTTCCAGGCCAGCAGCACCGCATAGGTGCCGATCGCGACCAGCGAGGGCATCATCAGCGGCAGGTAGACCATGCGGAAGATCTGGAGCGTCGTCGCTCCGTCCATCACCGCGGCCTCGTCGAGCTCGACCGGCAGCTTGTCCGAGGCCTGCTTGAGCACCCAGATCGCGTAAGGGCTCGCGATCGTCACCATCGCCAGGATCAGCGACCAGTGATTGTTGAGCAGGCCGTAATTGCCCATGGTGCGGTACATCGGCACGGCGAGGAACGCCGCGGGGATGAAATAGGTGAACAGCGCGAGGTTCAGCACGATGCGGCCGCCGGGCACCCGAAGCCGCGAGATCGAGAACGCCGCGGCGGTTGCGATGACCAATGTCAGCACGCCGACGGCCGCGGCGATCACCAGCGAATTCCAGAACTGCGCGTAGAAGTCGCGCAGGAAATAATGCTGCTGCTTGAACACGATCTCGAAGTTGTGCAGCGTCGGATGATCAGGCCACAGCTTGCCCGAGAACGCGTCCTCCTTCGGAGAGATCGCGAACAGGAACATGTGGTAGATCGGAATCATCGTCCACAGGAAGACGGGAATGCCGATCAGGAGCAGCCGCGCTTCCGTCGCGACGTCACGGAGGGAGGGAAGCTTCATCGCGACAACCGTTTCATCATGAAGTACACGAGCGGCAGGACGAATGGCATCGCGCAGACGATGGAGGCCATCGCGAGCGAGAGCTGGTCGAGCCGGAGATAGCGGATACCGAGCGTCGACAGCACGTGCGTGAGGTCGGCCGGGCCACCGCCGGTGAGCAGGTAGACGCTGTTGAAGTCGCCGAGCGTCCAGATCATCGAGAGCAGCGTGCAGGTGATGTAGAGCGTCTGCATCGACGGCCAGGTGATGAAGCGGAATTTCTGCCACCAGCTGGCGCCGTCGACCTCGGCGGCCTCGAACAGATCCTGCGCGATCGCGAGGCGGCCGGTGATCAGGATCAGCGTCCAGAACGGCAGCGATTTCCAGATGTGCACGCCGATCGCCATGGTCAGCGCCACGGTCGGGTCGTTCAGCCAGTTCGGGCCGTCATCGCCGGTGAAAGAGAAGATGAGGTGGTTGATCACGCCCCATTCGGGATTGAACATGAAGCGCACCGACAGGATGGTCGGGATCGACGGCACCGCCCAGGGCAGGATGAAGATCACCGAGAGCCATTTGATCCAGGTGCGTTGCTGCGCGAAGAAGCCGGACAGGAACAGCGCGATCAGCATCTTGATGTTGATGCCGATGACCAGGAAGATCAGCGTGTTGACTGCGGCGCGCGCGAAGATCGGATCGTTGTACAGCGCGACGTAGTTCGACGGGGCCCGCGCCAGCCACAGCCCGTAGCAGACGGGATAGACCACGAAGGCGAGGAAGACGAGCAGATAGGGCGCGAGCAGCACGATGCCCCAGACCTGCGCCGGGGTCAGCCGCGACGACAAAGGCGGGGCGGGGATCGACTGATCACCAGAGAGCGTAATCGCCATTCTTTGGGACTCTTTGAAAGGACTTCCGGCCGCACGAGGCGGCCGGTGTTGGCGTTTCGCCTCTCCCCGCACCAGCGGGGAGAGGAAGAAGGAGAAGTTAGCCTGCAACCTGCTTGATGCGGGCGATCAGTTCGTCGACGGCCTTGTCGACCGGGACCTTCTCGCTGACGACGCGGTTCATCGCCTTCGCCCACACGTTCTCATTGTTGAGGATCGTGAACTTCCAGTTCTTGGTGAAGTCGAACGCGGCAGTACCGCCGGTGAACTGGGCGTAGACGGCCTTGCGGTGCTTGTCGGCCTGCCAGAACGGGCTGGCCTGGCTTTCCTTGGTCACCGGGAACCAGCGGCCGAGCGCGCCCTCGATATAGGGGCGGACATTGTCTTCCTGGAGCAGGAAGCTGATGAACTGCTTGGCCTCGGCCTTGTTCTTGGCCGCGGTGAAGATCAGTCCGGTCTTGACGTCGGAGCGGTAGCGGATGGTCGAACCATCCGGCGCCTTCGGGAAGGACGCCGTGACGATGTCCTGCTCATAGGCCTTCTTGCCGGCGTCGCGCTGCTCCTGGGTGAGCGCCTGGTTCTGCGAATCCTCGTACCACTTCGCCGCGATCGAGATCGTGAAATTGTGGGTCATCACGATGGTCTTGTTGTGGAAGGCGACGTTGTTGTCCGGATCCTTCCAGGTCGTCGAGGACGGCGGCGTGCAGCCCTTGATGTAGGTGTCGGTGTAGTCCTTCAGCGCGCTGATCAGGTTTTCGCGCACCTTGGGATCGTCGACCAGCAGCTTGCCGTCGTCGTCGACCAGCTTGACGTGGTAGGCGTCCATGAAGGTGTAGAACGACTGGAAGGCGTCGGTGGATTCCACGCCCATCGGCTGCCCGACGGCATAGATGCGCTGGCCGGTGGCCTTGCGGATGCCCGGCTGGACCTTGTCGCACCAGAACGTCCAGTAGCCCGCCCAGTCGGTCGGGATGTCCGAGAGCTTGAAGCCGGCCTTCTCCAGCATGTCGTTCCATATCTGAACGTGCATGCTCTGCTGCTTCAGCGGGAAGCCGTAATAGGCCTTCTTCTTGGTGACGTCGTTGTAGAGGATCGAGGCATCCAGCGTGTTCTGCACGAACCGGTCCTTGATCGGCTCCATGACGTCGGTGAGGTCCTCGAGCTTGCCCTCATAGGCCCACTTGCCCTGCGCCTGCACGTCATAGGAGTCGGAATAGGCGACATCGGGCACGGTGCCGGCGTCGAGCGCTGCGACCGTCTTCGGAATCATGTCCTGGATCGCGTACTGCGACAATTCGACCTTGATGCCGGTCTTGGCTTCGAACTTCTTGATCGTCTCGAGCAATGCGTCGTCTTCGGAGCGGTAGAAGCCCTTGCCCCACCAGACCGTAATCGTCTTCTGCTGCGCAAATGCGGGTGCAGCGGCTGTAAGCAGCCCGGCTGCAGCGACCGCCAGTGTAACTGCGCCAATAACCTTGGATTTCACGATTTTCTCCCTCAAGCCGCCGGTGTTTTAACCGGTCGGACAAAACACTAGCGCATGGTGGTAGCGCAATCAACGCATCTTGTCAGACCTCGGGGCGTGGGATGTCGGACGAGAGGAGATGCTTAATGCGTGCATCGATCCAATCGCCGCATCAATTCGGCCGGATCAATTCGCCAGCTCGGCCGGTTGCCGGCCGATCCGTCCTCAATTGGACTTCGCGTTGTCCTTGGCGTTGTCCTTGGCATTGTCCGCCGTCGGCTGGTCAGCCGGCGCGGGACGCTTGCCGGTGCCGGTGATGCGCTCGATCGCGGAGCGCACGGCATCGCCCGCCTTGCGGTCCTTCAGCATATCGAGCAGGGGTGCGGAGGCCGGCGAGCGGCGGATCAGGCTTTCCGGATCGGGGAAGATCAGCGGATCGTCCCAGGGGCCCTGCACCACGAAGGGCAATTCGAAGCCCGACGCGCTGTTGAGGCTCGCGACGCCCTTCATGTCGTATTCGCGCGTCGGCACCGAGGCGGTGCCGGTCATCGTGATCTTCGTCGCCGGCCCTTCGACGCGAATATCCTCGGCGGTCGCAACCCCGTCGGAGAATTTCAGCGCGATGGTGAGCTTGTCGTAGGGCGTCGAGCCGTTGCGGAAATTGCCGCCGCCCGACAGCGGCCGCCGCTCCAGCCGCTTCAGAAGCTGTTCGGCATTGAAGCCCGAGATCGCACCGTCATGCCCGGTGATGGTGGCGCTGCCGTCGAGCGACTGCACGAGGCCGAACGGGCTCGAGCCGGAGGCGAGCAGCGAGACGTTGATGTTGCCGCGGCCGGACAGCTTGTTGAGGCCGAACAGTTCGGAGGCGCAGGCCTGGAGGTCGACGTCGGTGAACTGGAATTGCGCCTTGATGTCGGCGACGGCGTCGGCGCGCGCGATGCCGAACGAGCCTTTGGCGATGCCGCCATAGACCTGGGCCTCGCCGACCGAGAGCGCCAGCGTGCCGTTGCGCAAATTGGCGCCGATCGCGGTGCGGCCGAGCTTCGTCGGTCCGACCCTCAGCTTGGCCGCCGACAGGCGCATGTCGAGGTCGGTGCTCGACAATCCGTTGAGGTCGAACAGCTGCCTGTTCCAGTCGCGCGCCCCGCTCGCGAGCAGGCGGAAGGTCGAGATATAAGGTGTGAAGTCGAGCGCGTCGGCGGCGAGGGTCGCCTGGAGCGTCTGCCTTCCGTTATTGGCGTAGGTCATCACGCCCTCGGCGGTGTTGCCGTCGAGCTCGACATTGACGTTGGTCAGCGCGATCGAGGCGCCGACCACGTTGGCGCGTGCCTTCAGGGCGAAGCGGCCGAAGCCGCCGCTGCCGGGCTGCGGCTGGCCGGTCCAGCGCAGCGCGTTGCGTAACGACGGGCTGTCGATGGTGAGCGTGCCCTCCATCATCGGGCTGGTGCGGTTGGCGACGCTGCCGTCGAAGGCAAGCTTGAGCGGGGCGCTGGCAATCCGCGCCTTCAGGCCCGAACGATCGCCGGAGAGGGCGGCGACGAAATCGGCGAAGCTGATCGAGCCGTCGACGCGCTCGCCGCGCCAGTCGAACTGCCCGGTCGCGGCAAACGAGCGCGAGATCGAGGGCCAGGCCAGCGACAGGTCGATATCGTCGAACTGCTCGGTGGCGTGGGTGGCGGCGTCCTCGTAATTGAGCACGCCGTCCTGGATCCTGATCTCGGAGAACGACACCTGGTTCTCGGCGCCGGGCTTCATGGTGCGCGCGATGGTCTGGATGAAAGGTGTCCAGTTGCTCTCGCCGTCCGGCTTCAGGCTGACATGGATGCGCGGCCGCAGCAGCGTCAGGTCGGCGATCTCGAACCGTTGCAGCAAGAGCGGCAGCAGCCTGAGATTGGCGGTGAGCACGTCGACATGGAGTGCGGGATCGCTGGTACCGCCGCCTTTCAGGCCGACGTCATGGAAGGAGATGTAGCTTGCCGGCAGTATCGAGATATCGATGTTGCCTGCGACGTTGAGCTCGAGCCCGGTGACGTTGCGGATCTGGGCCTCGACCGCCTTGCGCAGCGCATCGCGGTTGATGAGCCAGGAGGTCGCGATCAGGGCGATCAGCGCGACGCCGAGCAGCGCCGCGATCGGCGTCCCGAGGCGCTTCATTCCTTGGGCCATGGTCAATGGCGTGTCCTGATCGGGTTGGTCGTTGGAGCCGGAAGGCAGGCCGGGAAACCTGCGCGCCCCGCGCGCCGATCCTGTCCTAGCCCTGCTATGTTAAGTGCCGCAACTTGATGGGTTTTCTTGACGCTTTCAAGGCCGCGGACGGTTCTGCCCACGGCGTGGGCAGCTTCTACCACCGCCCCGCGCAGCAGAGAACCCCGTATCATTGACGGCTTCGGACCATTTCGCCTAATAATCGGCGCCAATAAGGCGCGACGCCTGCCAGCCGAAGGTTTCCTGTATGAACAAGGTCTATCCCGACGCCAAGTCGGCGCTCGACGGCATTCTCAAAGACAACATGATGATCATGTCGGGGGGCTTCGGCCTCTGCGGCATTGCCGAGGAGCTGTCGGACGCGATCCGCGAGTCCGGCGTCAAGGGCCTGACGGTGGTCTCCAACAATGCCGGCGTCGACGGCATCGGCCTCAGCCGCCTGCTGGAAACCCGCCAGATCAAGAAGATGATCTCGTCCTATGTCGGCGAGAACAAGCTGTTCGCCCAGCAGTTCCTCGCCGGCGAGCTGGAACTCGAATTCAACCCGCAGGGCACGCTGGCCGAGCGCATCCGTGCCGGCGGTGCCGGCATCCCGGCCTTCTACACCAAGACCGGCGTCGGCACGCTGATCGCCGAAGGCAAGGAAGTGAAGGAGTTCGACGGCGAGAAATATCTGATGGAGCGCGGCCTGTTCGCCGACCTCGCCATCGTGCACGCCTGGAAG
>Ga0065165_1002029_pt1 | contig 18857 bp, 9 predicted proteins | sample AraplaMF_Cvi_mMF_FD_63813 | JGI IMG/M metagenome (GOLD analysis project Ga0065165, IMG submission 63813) | Arabidopsis root microbial communities from the University of North Carolina, USA - plate scrape MF_Cvi_mMF (version 2) (version 3) | ecosystem: Host-associated > Plants > Roots > Endosphere...
GCTTCGGGCAGAACCGGTGCTAAAGCTTAAGGAGGCCTCGTTCCATATAAAAGGAGCGCCAGTCTCAAAGTATTGATACTTCAGGGCCTCGGCCGTTTCCCTGGCCTTTGTTTTTGCGGCCGTAATGCCGGCATCGGTGCCGTTGAGTTCGCGTGCAGCCGCCAGCGCTACCGCCTTGGCCATCCCGCTTAGATCAACTTTCCGGTTGTACAGCTGCCCCGCATCCAAAGCAAGTCCGCAAAAAATGAGCATTGCGAGTAACAAAGGCCCGAGCATGATTGCGAAGACGCCCTTTTCGCGACGGCAGATCGATGCTGCATTTCCGGCTTTGCGCATGACCGCACTCCCATGAACGTTGGTTAGCCGGCGGCTTCTGTCGCAATGTCATATGTTTTCTCGCGATTTTGCCTGGTTTCCCAACGGTACTGACCTAGACGAAACGATTCTATCTAGTGGCGCGTTGGGAAATTTGAGGATTGGCAAACATCGACCTAGTCAGGAGACGCTTTGGCACACTTTCGGTGACGGCCAGCCGGAAAGTGATAAGCCAGCAAGCTCCGCAGCGGCAAGCCCCTGACATGACGCTACCCGCGGCTGTGCTGTGTAAAGAAAGGGGACAAACCAGCGCGTGTGTTCGTCGCTTCAGGTTCGTTTTATCGACAGTAGCAAGGAAAAGCATGCCCCGATCCAGACAGCCCAGGAGCTAAGGGGGAGTGCCACATAACTGACGGAGCGATAGCGAACGGCCACGACAATGGAAGCCGTGAGCCACATGACCAGACAAGACAACAAGAAGTGCCGTCGGCAAAGTTGCAGCTTCCACCAAGGGAAAAAATTAATACCAATGGCAGCGATGACTAGGGAAAGATGAGGCCGGCCGAGACGAGCCCACCAAGGCTGGCTCCTGCCACGATTAAGACTGCAACGGCGCCGGCGTCAGTGGCTTCCAGTCGCTTGCGTGGAGGCCCCTGGCTGCCGCCAAAGAACGAGATCGCCCGCTTGGCCGGTCTGGATACGTGAACGGGAGCCTTCCAGCCGGACCACCCGGACCTCCTCCAGAGCATCCATGTCGTGTACCGACCTGGCACGGTAAAGTACATGACCATGCCGGGTGCCGGAAAGGGGCTCCCGTCGAGAGCTAATCAGCCATTGATAACCCAGCAGGAGCGACTTGATTCGGAAGCAGCCGGGTGAATCGAAAATCTAAAGGCCCGTTGCTGATCCCGAATGGCCAAGGGCGTTTTGTTGCAGGTGCTCGCAGTCAGCCCCGATTGCCATCCCCACCAGCACCAGGCTGCTCCGGCCCCGCCTCCCCACGCACCTCCTGCTGCGCCGACCCCGGCCGCGCAAGCATCCGCGAAGCAGGCTGCCGCAACACCGGCTGCGGCTGATTCTCTCTTAGTCCACCGCCGCGCACCTGGCTGACCGAACCCGCACCCGGCACCAAACGGGACATCAAGGACCGCTTGGCCCCGGCAAAGTCGCTGGGCCGATTCAAGCCCGTCGCCACCACGGTCACCCGCATCGCATCGCCCAAGGTATCGTCATACACCGCGCCAAACTTGATGATCGCGTCGTCGCTGGTCTGCGCGCAGATGGCGTTCATCACCTCCTTGGTCTCACGCAGCTTCAGCGTCTCCTCGGAGGCGGCGATGTTGACCAGCACCCCGCGCGCCGCGCGCAAGTTGGGGCCGTCGAGAAGAGGGCAGGAGATCGCTTCTTCGGCCGCCTTGACGGCGCGGTCCTCGCCGCTGTGCTGGGCCGTGCCCATCATCGCCATGCCGGTCTGGCGCATCACCGTGCGGACGTCCTCGAAATCGACGTTGATCATGCCCGGTACGGAGATGATTTCGGCGATGCCGGTCACTGCCTTGCTCAACACGTCGTCGGCGGCGGCGAAGGCCTGCTTCTGCGTGATGTCGGCGCCCAGGACTTCCTCGAGGCGGCTGTTGAGGACGATGACGAGCGAATCGACGCAGCGCGCCAGCGTCGCGATGCCGTCTTCGGCTACGCGCATGCGGCGCGGGCCTTCGAATTCGAAGGGTTTCGACACCACGCCGACGGTCAGGATGCCCAGTTCGCGCGCCACTTCGGCGATCACGGGCGCGGCGCCGGTGCCGGTGCCGCCGCCCATGCCGGCGGTGAGGAAGACCATGTCGGCGCCCTTGAGCGCTTCGGCGATGAGGCTGCGGTCGCGCATGGCGCTTTCACGGCCGACAATCGGGTCGCTGCCGGCACCGAGACCGCTCTCGCCGAGCTGGATCCGGCTCTCGGTGCGGGTGGCGGACAGCGCCTGCGCGTCTGTATTCGCGCAGATGAATTCGAAGTCGGCCACGCCGGAGGACGCCATATGGGTGACGGCGTTGCCGCCGGCACCGCCTACGCCGACGATCTTGATGACCGTCTTCGGTTGGGGATTGTTAAATTCGGACAAGGAGGACTCCGTTCGGGGAAATGTCGATCGGGCCAAGCCGTGCTTGCTGCCACGGGCGCTGGCCATTGCTGAGCCCATTAGACTACTTGCTGAATCGCGCACGGGAAAGTTCACAAAAGTTACATTCGCAAGCATTTGTAATAACAAGTGCAAACAAAGCGAAAGCAGGATTCGGAACATCGAGTTTGCACATGCCAATGATTGCCGGCATACAATGCCTGATGAATTCATTACAAGGAGATCGCCGCGTGAACGCAGTGGAAAAAGCCAGCACGTTCGTCGGGAAGACGTTTGCGCTCTGGGTCTTGCTGATGGCCGGCTTCGGCTTTTTCGCGCCGCAGCTCTTCGTCGGCTATAAATCCTGGATCACGCCGCTGCTCGGTGTCGTCATGTTCGGTATGGGCCTGACCTTGTCCGCGGCGGATTTCCGCGACGTGTTTCGGCGGCCGAAGGACGTTGCCATCGGCGTGGTCGGCCATTACCTCATCATGCCGGGCATCGCCTGGCTGCTGGCGATCGCGCTGCGCCTGCCGCCGGATATCGCGGTCGGTGTCATCCTGGTCGGTTGCTGCCCGAGCGGCACGGCATCGAATGTCATGACTTTCCTGGCCAAGGGCGATGTCGCGCTCGGGGTTTCGATTGGCGCGGTGTCCACGCTGATCGCTCCGTTTGCCACGCCGGCCCTGGTGTCGCTGCTTGCCGGCACCTGGATGGACATCAACGCGGAATCCCTGTTCAGCGACATCGTAAAGGTCCTGGTCGTGCCCATCGCGCTGGGCATCGTCGTCAAGACGCTGTTCCGCAGGCAGGCCGCGGCCAGCGTCAAGGCTTTGCCGCTGGTGTCGACGGTGGCGATCGTGCTGATCATCGCGATCATCGTCGCCCTGAACCAGCCGAAGATCATGTCGAACGGCCTGCTGATCCTAGTGGCAGTCGTCCTGCACAACCTGCTCGGCTTCGCGCTGGGCTACCTGTTCGCGAGGCTCTTCGGGATGAGTCTTGCCAAGCGCAAGGCCGTGATGCTCGAAACCGGCATGCAGAACTCCGGGCTGGGCGCCGCGCTGGCGGCCGCCCATTTCAGTCCGCTGGCTGCCGTGCCGAGCGCATTGTTCAGCGTTTGGCACAACCTGTCCGGCTCGGCGCTGGCGACGTGGTTTGCGGGGAGGGTGGAGCGTGAGCCTGCCCGGGATTGATTGGAGAAGTTGTTGCTCGTAACTTTTTTGTAACTTATACTGATTGCGCTAACATTCCAAAAACCGAAGGGAATTTGATGGCGCATCGATCTCCTTACGCAGCATTCCTCATGGCGGCCGCGCTCTGTTCGGGCGGCGCCACCGCAGGCGACGCTTCCACTACCTACCGCAACCCCGTCCTGCCCGGCTTTCATCCCGATCCCAGCATCTGCCGCGACGGCAGCGACTACTACCTCGCCACCAGCACCTTCGAATACTTCCCGGGCGTGCCGATCTACCATAGCAAGGACCTCGTGCACTGGACGCTCGCGGGTCATGCCCTGAGCAGGCCGAGTCAACTTCCGCTCGCCGGCCAGAAAAGCTCGGGAGGCATCTTCGCGCCGACCCTGCGCTGCGCCAACGGCCACTTCTACATGATCACCACCAACGTCGGCGCCGGCGGCAACTTCATCGTCCACGCGACCAATCCGGCAGGCCCCTGGTCCGAGCCGGTGTGGGTGAAGGTCGAGGGCATCGACCCCTCGCTGTTCTTCGACGACGACGGCAAGGTCTACTTGACGCACGAAGAGGGCGGCGAGCATGGCGGCATCGGCCAGGTCGAAATCGACATCGCCACCGGCCAGACCAAGGGCGAACACAAGCGCATCTGGAACGGCACCGGCGGCATCTGGCCGGAAGGGCCGCACCTCTACAAGATCAATGGCTGGTACTACCTGATGCATGCGGAGGGCGGCACCTCCTACGGCCATGCCATCATCCTCGCGCGCTCGAAGTCGCCGTGGGGGCCCTTCGAAGGCGCGCCGAACAATCCGGTCCTGACTCACCGCGACCGTCCCGGCGAGCCGCTGCAGGCGCTCGGCCATGCGGACCTGGTGCAGACGCCGGAAGGCAAGTGGTTCATGGTGATGCTGGGCGTGCGCCATCGCGAGTTCAAGCACCACCTGGGCCGCGAGACCATGCTGGCGCCGGTCGAATGGACGGAGGATGGCTGGCTGAAGATCAACGGCGGGGCGCCACTGGGCGAGAAGATGGAGGCGGCGGGCCTGCCTGCGCCGCACCCGTGGCCGGCCCTGCCGGCGCGCGACGACTTCAAGACCGCCACGCTCGGCCCGGACTGGGTCTTCCTGCGCGGACCCGCAAGCGAACTATGGTCGCTGGCCGAGCGGCCGGGCTACCTCCGCCTGAAGGGCTCAGCGCTGTCGCTGGACGACATCGGCACTCCCGCCTTCGTTGGCCGGCGCCAGGAAGCGCTGGACATGCATGCATCCGCGCTGCTGGATTTCACGCCGCGCGCGAAGGGGCAGGAGGCCGGCCTGGCGCTGCGCATGAACGAGGATAACCATTACCAGCTGCTGGTCGCCGGAGCGGACAAAGGCCGTGTCATCCGGCTCGTCACGCGCGTCAAGGGCGTGACCACGGTGCTGCGGGAGGAGCCGCTCAAGGCCGGCAAGGTCGAGCTGATCGTGCGCGGTGCGCCCGACCGTTACGTGTTCGGCTATCGCGCCGGTGGCCGCGAGGTCCTGGATTTCGGCAGCGCGCCGACAAGCCCGCTGAGTTCCGAAGAAGCCGGCGGCTTTACAGGCGTGATGATCGGCCTGGTGGCGCACAAGGGCGCACCCGGCCCGATGCCGCCCGCGGACGTCGACTGGTTCGAATATCGATAAATAACAGACAAAAAAAGGAGACACCCACTTATGCGCATCCGCCGTATCGCCGCTGCCCTTGCAGCCGCCTTTCCCCTGATTTCGATCGCTGCGCCGGCCACGCCGCCGGAACCGGCCCAGAAGCCCTGGCTGGACCGTTCCCTGAGCGCCGACCAGCGCGCCCAGCTGGCTGTCAAGGCCATGACCCAGCAGGAGAAGCTGCGCTGGGTGCTGGCCTACTTTGGCAACGACTTCGCCAACAAGACCAAGAAGATCCCAGAAGCACTGCCGCAGTCGGCCGGCTACATCCCGGGTACGCCGCGCCTCGGCCTGCCGGCCCTGTACGAGACCGACGCCGGCCTGGGCGTCGCCTCGCAGGCCGGGCCGAACGTGCGCGAGCGGACCTCGCTGCCATCCGGTCTCGCCACCGCCTCGAGCTGGGATCCGAAGGTCGCGTATGCCGGCGGCGCCATGATCGGGGCGGAGGCACGCGCCTCGGGCTTCAACGTGATGTTGGCGGGCGGCGTGAACCTGATGCGCGATCCGCGCAATGGCCGGAACTTCGAGTACGCCGGCGAGGATCCGCTGCTGGCAGGCGTCATGGTCGGCAATGCGGTCAAGGGCATCGAATCCAACCACATCATCTCGACCGTCAAGCACTATGCACTGAACGACCAGGAAACCGGCCGCAACGAGCTCGATGCGCGCATCGACAGGGCGGCCTTCCGCATCTCCGACCTGCTGGCGATGGAGCTGGCGCTCGAACAGTCGGACGCCGGCTCGGTGATGTGCTCGTACAACCGCGTCAACGGCCCCTACGCCTGCGAGAACGACTGGCTGCTGAACCAGGTGCTGAAGCGCGACTGGGGCTTCCGTGGTTTCGTGATGTCCGACTGGGGCGCCACCCATAGCACCGTGGCCGCCGCCAACAACGGCCTGGACCAGCAGTCCGGCCATGAATTCGACAAGTCGCCTTACTTCGGCGGCGCGCTGGAAGAAGCCGTGAAGACGGGCGCCGTGCCGCAGGCGCGCCTGGACGACATGGTCTACCGCATCCTGCGCAGCATGTTCGCCAAGGGCTTGGTGGACAAGCCGGTGAAGGAGGGCGGTGCGATCGACGCCAAGGCCCATGCCGCGGTCAGCCGTGTCACGGCGGAAGAAGGCATGGTGCTGCTCAAGAACGAGGGACGCGTGCTGCCGCTGGCGAAGAGCGTGCGCACCATCGCCGTCATCGGCGGCCACGCGGACGTGGGCGTGTTGGCCGGCGGCGGCTCCTCGCTGGTGTACCCGGCGGGCGGCAGCGCGGTCAAGGGCCTGAAGCCGGACACCTGGCCGGGCCCGGTGGTCTACCACCCGTCCTCGCCGCTGCGCGCGATCCAGGCCCAGGCGCCGGATGCGAAGGTGGTCTACGACGACGGTGCCGACGCTGCGCGCGCCGCCCGTGTCGCCAGCCAGGCCGACGTCGCCCTGGTGTTCGCGACACAGTGGACCGGCGAATCCTTCGACGCCGAATCGCTGGCGCTCCCGGACCGCCAGGACGAGCTGGTCGCCGCCGTGGCCGGCGCCAACGCGCGTACCGTGGTCGTGTTGGAGACCGGCGGGCCGGTTGCCATGCCCTGGCTGGCCAGGGTGCCGGCCGTGCTGGAAGCCTGGTACCCGGGCACCGGCGGCGGCGAGGCGATCGCCAATGTGCTGTTCGGCGCGGTCAACCCGTCCGGCCACCTGCCGGCCACTTTCCCGGCGTCCGAGCAGCAGCTGCCGCGCCCGACGCTGGACGGCGATCCGAAGAATCCGGACCTGCAGTTTGCCGTCGATTACAAGGAAGGCGCGGCGGTCGGCTACAAGTGGTTCGACCTGAAGGGCCACAAGCCGCTGTTCCCCTTCGGGCATGGACTGTCTTATACGAGCTTCGCGTATTCGGGCCTGGCCGCCCAGGTGCGTGACGGCCGCCTGCATGTGCGCTTCAAGGTCACGAACACCGGCAGCGTCGCCGGCAAGGACGTGCCCCAGGTGTATGTGTCGCCCCTGTCCGCCAAGTGGGAGGCGCCGAAGCGCCTGGCCGGCTGGGACAAGCTGCTGCTGCAGCCGGGCGAAGCGAAGGAAGTCGAGCTCACGGTGGAGCCGCGCGTGCTGGGCATGTTCGACGAAAAATCCCGCAGCTGGCGCATCGCGGCGGGCAAGGTCCGCCTGACCCTGGCTGAGGATGCCGCCGGCACCAATGCCAGCAGCGTGACCGTCGACCTGCCGGCGGCTAAGCTGGACGCACGCGGCGCCAGGAAAACGCGGTGAGCCGGGCGGCGCCACGCGCCGCGCTGCTGCCATCAGCTCCGTGGTGTCGGACGGCTGCCGCTGGGTAGGCGCGCAGATCGAGGGTACCCGGATTGTGCTGCCTGCTTTCCCCTTCGAGCAGGAAGTGAAGCGCTAAGAAAAACCGCCGCCGGGGCCTTCGGGGCCGCGGCGGCGGTGTGCTTACTGCCTGCTCAGAACGAGTACTGTGCCAGCAGCGTGTAGCGCGGACCGCTCATGAAGATCTGGCGGGTGAAGTTGCCCGCGTGCTGCTGCATGATCTGGCGCGTGTACGAGTTGGTCAGGTTCGTGGCTTCCAGGCCGACACGGAACTTGTCCGTGAAGTCGTAGAAGATCGAGCCGTCCAGCTGGCCGTAGGGCGCCTGGTACAGCGGCAGGCCGAACGCCTGGTCGCTGTTGGTCGTCGGGACCAGGAAGCGTGCCGGATCGCCGTTCGGATTCGTGTCCAGCGCATTCGTATTCCGGCTGCCCCACTGGTTCACGCCCAGCAGGTAGCGCGAACGCCAGTTGTAGGCCAGGCGCATCGACAGGCCGTGCTGCTCGTACATGACCGCGAGGTTGATCGTGTGGCGCGACAGGCCCTGCAGCGGGGTCTTGCCGAACGCACGCGAATCGGTATCGCAGCCGTTGATGTTCAGGTTGAGGTTGGCCGCCGAGTCGTTACCCGTGCACCAGGCTTCGAACACCGGCTTGTTCAACGTGCGCTCGCTCGACACGTAGGTCCAGCTGGCCTGTGTGCCGATGCCGCGCAGCCAGTCCGGCACGAAATCGTAGTACTGCTGGTGTGCGATCTCGAAGCCGCGCGCAAAGCCCTTGGCGCCGTTGACCGGACCGGTCACCACGAAGGTCTGCGGCTTGCCATTGACGTCGTTCGCGACGTAGTCGTAGTTCTGGGTGATGACGATGTCCTTCAGGTCCTTGTTGAAGGCCGCGAAGGTCAGCGAACCGGCCTTGGCGAAGTACCACTCGGCGGTCAGGTCGACGTTGGTCGAGGTGGTCGGCTTCAGGTGTGCGTTGCCGTCACTGAGGCCGGTCAGGCTGGTGCCGTTGAACTGGACGGCGGTCGTGTTGCCGGCGGCGTCCTTGATGGCCGTCTGCTGGTGCGCGGCGCTCAACGTGGTCTGCACCTGCAGCTGGTTGAAGTCCGGACGCGCCAGCGCCTTCGCCACGGCAAAGCGGAACTGCAGCTTGTCGCTGTACTTCATGCGCAGGTTCAGGCTCGGCAGCCAGTTGTCATACTTGTTGTCGGCCGACTGTGCCTGTGCGAAGGCCGCGATGTTGACCAGCTTGTCCAGGCCGGTGACGGCGGCGTTGGCAGGCACCGAAACGGCGGCCGGCGGCGTGAACGCGACATAGCCGTTGCCCTCGTTCCTGGTCTTCACATAGCGGACGCCGATGTTGCCGTCGACCGGGTACTTGAGATCGTCCCAGCCGAAGCGCAGCTGCGCGTAGGCCGCGCGCGTCTTTTCGGTCTGCGTGTTGGTGGCGGCCGGGTCGGCGTAGCTCGCCGGCTTCCACGGCTCGCAGGTCGAGCCCATTTCCTTGCACAGGACGTCGTGGTAAGCGTGGAGCTTCGCCCACTCGTTCGGGAAGCCACGCACCACCGACTCGTTCGCGAACAACATAGGCGGGATGTTGTATTTGCCGCCGAAGAAGTTATCGATCTGTTGCAGCGACGAGCCGCCGGCGAAGCGCGGATCGTCCAGGCGGGCCACGCCCGGGATCTGCCAGCCTTCCATCCACGGGAAGGTGATCGACTGCCAGTTGTAGAACTTCTGGGCCTTGTGGTTTTCGCCCTCGCGGTCGGCCATGCGGACGCCGAAGCGCACGTCGCGCAGCACCGGATCGTCGAAGGAGAACTTGACGTCGGATTTCCACGCTTTCTGGCTGGCCTCGGCCCGGTCCAGCGCTTCCTGCGTGTAAGCCCAGAAGTAGTTGTGCGGGTCCGCCATGGTGGCCGGTGAGCCCAGGGTGAGCAGCGGCACCTTGCCGCGCATGTCGAGCGTCTGGTTCGGCAGGATGAAGCCGGTCGAGACGTCGGCGTCGAAGCCCTCGGTGGTCGAACGCACGTGCTGGAAGTCGTTGGTCCATGTCAGGGACGGCGCGACGCGCCATTGCACGTTCAGCGCCAGATCGCGGGTGCTGGATTCACGCGTGTTGATGCGCTGCGAGCTGTAGAACGGCGAACCCTTGTAGGTCGGGTTCGAGATCGTGCCGCTCTGGAAGGCGCCATTGCTGTCGAAGACCGAATCGGGGCTGGCCACCTGCTGGTAGAACTTGTCCTCGGACGAAGCCACCACGTGTTCGTCCAGGTCCTCCTTGTAGCGGGTCTTGAAGTAGGTCAGCCCGGCCGTCAGGTCCTTGTTCGGACGCCATTGGAAGGCGGCGTAGTCGCCGCGGCGGACACGGTCGAACTCCTGCGAGCGATAGCCGACACCGAGCGGGATCCACGTCGTCTTGGCGGGATCGTAGGTGGCCCGGTCCGTGGAGTTCACGTGCGGGTAATACGGGTCGACGCCCACGCTGTCCGAGCGGCTCGGGCTCTTCGCATGGGCCAGGTCGACCAGCGCGCCGAATTCGCCGAGCGGCGTGTTCCAGCGGTTCGACAGCAGCAGGGTGCCGGTCGGGGAAGGCGCGCCCTTGCGCAGTGTCGAATAGGATTCCGACACGCCGAGGCTGCCCTTGAAGCCCTTGAAGTCGAAGGGCATGGCGGTGCGCAGGTTGACCAGGCCGGCGACGGCGCCTTCGACCTGTTCCGCGGACGGGTTCTTGTAAACGTCGACGCCGGCCATCAACTCCGGCGCCACGTCTGAAAAGCCGAGCGAACGGCCGCCGCCCGCCGAGAACGCGTCGCGGCCGTTGACTTCGGAACGGACGTAGGTCAGGCCGCGCACCGACACGCCGGAGCCCTCGACGGACTGGCGGTTGGCGTCGCCCGCCATGTTGCGGTCGATACTGACACCGGCGATACGCTGCAGCACCTCGGTGACCGAGCGGTCCGGCAGCTTGCCGATGTCTTCGGCGACGATGGAATCGACGACTTCGTCGGAATCCTGCTTGAGTTTTTGTGCGGATTGCAGTGCGGCGCGCTGGCCGCTCACCACCACCACCGAGGGCTTCTTAGGCTGCGCATCGTTGGTGCTGGTGGAGTCCGTGGATTGAGCCCATGCCGCGCCGGTGTACAGCACGACAACCTGTGCAACCGCCGTGGCGATCGCGGTTTTCCGAAACTTGTTCAATTTGTCTCCCTGATATAGGTACTTTTTTATGTCTGACAAGCGATGCATCTGCCAGTGTCGTCTTTCATAAATAACACTGGTTGTTGTACGCTACCATAAGACTTCACTGGAAACCCCAGCACCTCATGTGTTTTGTGATTTCGCAACACATTCTGGAAGAAAATGCACCTCGAAAGTGCGAATTTCGTGTAGGGGTCCGAGCAGGGCGCGCCATAGTGGGGAAATCGGTTTCAATCAACCGTAAAAGCGTTGCTCTTTTTTTGAGGCGGTCTTTCTACCGCGCACCGGGATGGAGCGTGTTCGCGTCCGCTACGGCGGCTCAGCGGTCGCGGAACAAGGGCCGGAATATGCATTGCACCGCACAAGAAAACGGTGGCTTAGTGTTAGCGTGAACATTTGGCTTGCAATCTTTTATATTGCTGGCTTAGCATATTTGTAAAAGCCGCTTCGTCGCCGGCCCCATCCAGGACACGCACACCGGAGGAAGTTTGAGATACAGGCATACCGTGGCGGCGCTGGCCCTTGTCCAGACCGCGCTGGCCCTTGGGCCTGCAGGCGCCGCAGAGCTGCCGCGTATCGTCGAGCGCGACGGCCGCCATGCGCTGATGGTCGATGGCGCGCCCTTCCTGGTGCTGGGCGGCCAGGCGCACAACTCCAGCAACTATCCGGCAGCGCTGTCCAAGGTGTGGGCCGCGCTGAAGGATGCGCAGGCGAATACCCTGGAGATGTCGGTGGCCTGGGAACAGATCGAGCCGCGCGAAGGCCATTTCGATTTCAGTTTCGTCGACACCCTGGTCAGCGAAGCGCGCCGCAACAAGCTGCGCCTGGTGCTGCTGTGGTTCGGCACCTGGAAGAACACCGGGCCGGCTTACACGCCGGAGTGGGTGCGGTTCGACAACCGGCGCTTCCCGCGCATGCTCGACAAGGACGGCAAGCCCAGTTACTGCCTGTCGCCCTTCGGCGAGGCCACACTGGCAGCCGACAGAAAGGCGTTCGTGGCCTTGATGACGCACCTGCGCAGGATCGACGCCGGCAAGCGCACCGTCATCATGGTGCAGGTCGAGAACGAAGTCGGTACCTATGGTTTGGTGCGCGACTATGCGCCGCGGGGCCAGGCCGCGTTCGCGCAGCCGGTGCCGGCCGCCGTACTGGCGCGCCAGAAGCCGGCGGCCGGGCAGCCCGCGCAGGGCAGCTGGTTTGACGTCTATGGCGATTACGCCGAACAGTACTTCCACACCTGGGCCATCGCCAGCTACATCGAGGAGATCGCGAAAGCCGGGCGTGCCGTGTACGACCTGCCGATGTACGTCAACAATGCCCTGCGCGAACCCGGCACGCCGCCGGATGCCGCCACGCCATGGAAGGGCGACTTCGCCAGCGGCGGCCCGACCTGGGACGTGCTCGGCATCTACAAGGCGTCCGCGCCGCACATCGACTTTGCCGCGCCCGATATCTACATGCCGGAGTCGGGCAAGGTCAGCGCCAACCTGGCGCGCTACCAGAGGGCGGACAACGCGCTGATGGTGCCGGAGATGGGCAACGCGGCTGGCTATGCGCGCTACGTCTACCAGATCCTCGGCCGTGGCGCGCTGGGCGTGGCGCCTTTCGGCATCGACTACGCCAGCTACAGCAACTACCCGCTTGGCTCGAAATACACCGACCGCCGCATGATCGAGCCCTTCGCGGCCGTGTACAGGGCGTTCGCGCCGATGCAGCGGCAGTGGGCGCGCTGGGCTTTCGAAGGCCGCACGCATGGGGTAGCGGAAGGCGACGACCGTGCGCCGCAGAGCGTGGCGCTGGACGGCTGGAATGCCACGGTCTCGTTCCGCGAATTCCAGTTCGGCGAGCGCGCCTGGCTGAAGGACCAGAGCGATTATCCCGAGGGTGCCGCCACGCCCGGTGGCGGCGTCGCCATCGCCCAGATCGGCCCCGACGATTTCGTGCTGGTGGGGCAGCAGGCGCGCATCAAGCTGCTGGGTGCCGCCGGCAAGGCCGGGAAGATGACGATGTTCGCACGCGTCGAGGAAGGGCGCTTCGACGCCGCCGGCAACTGGATCATGGAACGCAACTGGAACGGCGACCAGACCGACTACGGCCTGAACCTGCCGGCCACGCCGACCGTCCTGAAGATCAGGATGGGAACGGTCGAACAATAAAACCATACAAAGATCAGGAGACGAAGCACATGCACATGACGAAGATCGCTGCCACAGCCCTCTTACTGTCCGCCGGCGCGTCGGCAGCGGCCGGCAGCTACCAGAAGACCGCCACCGGCATCGAGGTGAAGCCGGACCGCGGCGCCGCGAAACTGGTCCGTCTCAATCTGATGAGCGACAACATCATCCAGGTGCTGAAGCTCGATGCGCCCGGTAAGGCGCTGACGCCCTCGCTGATGACGGTGGCGGCGCCTTGTGCCTGCGCTTATAAGGTGACGGACACGCGGCTCGGCAAGGACCAGGCGGTGCTGCTGAAGGCCGGCCAGATCGCCGCCGCGGTCTCCCTGAAGGATGGCCGCGTGTCCTTTTTCGACGCGGCCGGCAGGCCGATTTTGGTACAGGCCGCGGAAAGCATGACCCCGGTGACGGTGGGGGGCAAGCCCTACCTGGCGATCAAGGAAGGCTTCAACCACGGCACCAGCGACGCCTTCTATGGCCTCGGCCAGCACCAGAACGCGCAGATGAACTACAACGGCGAAGACGTGCTGCTGGCCCAGCACAACATGATCGCCTCGGTGCCCTTCGTCGTCTCCGACAAGAACTACGGCCTGCTGTGGGATAACAACGCGATCTCGCGCTTCGGCGACCCCACGCCCTATGCCTGGATGTCGCGCGACCTGACGCTGAAGGACGATCAGGGTAAAAAAGGCGGCCTGACGGCGCGCTACTACAGCGGCGACAAGCTGCTGCTCACGCGGCGCGAGAAGGACATCGCCTACCAGTACCTGAAGGACGTGGCCGAGAACTGGCCCAAGGAGCTGCCGCCGCTCAAGGACATCCAGGATGCGAGGGTGGTCTGGGACGGCACGCTGGAGAGCGGCAAGCCGGGCGTGCACAAGATGCAGCTGTATTCGTCCGACTACGCCACGCTGACCATCGGCGGCAAGCAGGTGATGGACGTCTGGCGCCAGGGCTGGAACCCGTGGCACCACAACTTCGAGCTCAAGTTCGAGAAAAACAAGCCGGTCAGGCTGCACCTGGAGTGGAAGACTTCGGGCGGCATGGTGGCGATCACCCACAATAATCCGCTGCCGGCGCCGGAACGCCATTCGCTGACCATGTCATCCGAGGTCGCGGAGGCCATCAACTACTACGTGATCAGCGCCGACAGCATGGACCACGTGATCGCCGGCTACCGCCAGCTGACCGGCCAGCAGCCGATGATGCCGAAGTGGACCTATGGCTTCTGGCAGTCGCGCCAGCGTTACGAGACCCAGCAGCAGCTGCTGGACACGGTGGCGGAGTATCGCAAGCGCGGCTGGCCGCTGGATAACATCGTGCAGGACTGGTTCTACTGGCCCGAGAACGGCTGGGGCTCGCACGACTTCGACAAGGCCCGCTTCCCGGATCCGAAGGGCATGGTCGACGCCGTCCACAAGCAGCACGCGCGCATCATGATCTCCATCTGGGGCAAGTTCTACGCGAATACCGACAACTACAAGGAGCTCGCGGCCAAGGGCCATATGTGGACGAAGAACGTGGAGAACGGCGATCTCGACTGGGTGGGGCCGGGCTACAAGAACAGCCACTACGACCCGTACACGAAGGAAGCGCGCGATATCTACTACCGCCAGATCCGCAAGCTGGTGAACCTCGGCTTCGACGCCTGGTGGATGGACAATACCGAGCCGGACATCCTGTCGAACACGCGTCCCGAAGACTTCAAGAAGCTGATCGGCCCCACCGTGTACGGTGCCGGCGAAGTCACCTTCAACCCCTACAGCCTGGTGCACTCGGGCGGCATGGTGGAGGGCCTTCGCCGCGACCAGCCGGACACCCGCCAGTTCATCCTGTCGCGTTCGGGCTTCGCCGGCATCCAGCGTCATTCCGTGGCGGTGTGGAGCGGCGACACGGTCAGCCGCTGGAACAACCTGTACGACCAGATCGCCTCGGGCGTCAACTTCTCGATGTCGGGCATCCCGAACTGGACCCATGACATCGGCGGTTACGCGCAGGAGACGCGCTACCAGGTCGGCGACGTCGGCTCGGCCCAGGAAAACCGCAGCACCGGCAGCAAGGCTGCGAATCCAGAAGACATGAAGGAATGGCGCGAGCTGAACCTGCGCTGGTTCCAGTTCGGCGCCTTCTCGCCGCTGTTCCGCTCGCACGGCGAAGTGGTCAAGCGCGAGATCTACAACCTGTCTCAAGGGGACGACGCCATGCGCGACGCCATGGTCTGGTACCTGAAGCTGCGCTACCGCCTGATGCCCTATATTTATACGATGGCGGCCGACACCCACTTCAATGCCGGCACCATGATGCGCGGCCTGGTAATGGACTTCCCGCAGGATGAGCGCGCAAAGAACATCAAGGACCAGTACATGTTCGGTCCCAGCCTGATGGTGGCCCCGGTGACGAGCTACGGCGCGCGTTCGCGCCAGGTCTACCTGCCGGCGGGCGCCGACTGGATCGACTTCCACACCGGCCAGCGCTACCAGGGCGGCGCCGCCGTCACGGTCGATGCCCCCTTGAACCGCATTCCGCTGTTCGTGAAGGCCGGCGCGGTGCTGACCACCGGCCCCGTGACCCAGTACGTCGACGAGCAGCCCGACGCGCCGATCCTGCTGCAGGTGTATGCGGGCGCGAACGGCGAGGCCAGCCTGTACGAGGACGACGGCGTGACCAATGCCTACGCGCGCGGCGAGTACAGCCGGATTCCGGTGCGCTACGACGACAGCACGGGCACGGTGACGATCGGCGAACGGGTCGGCCATTACAAGGGCATGCCGGTGAAACGCGAGTTCCGCGTGCGCGTGTTGCGCCCCGGCGCGGCGGCGGCAAGCGACCTGGATGCCTTCGACAAGGCTGTCAGCTACGAAGGCAAGCCGGTCGTGGTGAAGCTGTGATGGGCGCGCACGTGAACATGCGGATCTGGCCGGCCGCGCTGCTGTTGTCGTTCCTGACCGGCGGCCTGGCGCTGGCCGGTACGCTCATCCCACCCGACCACAAGAACCTGCAATACACCGGCCGCATCGATTTTTCTGCACCGAAGGCGCCCAGCCTGTCCTGGCCCGGCAGCGCCGTCGCCGGCAACTTCACCGGCAGCTCGCTGGCCGTCACCCTCGACGACCAGAACGGGAAGAACTACTTCAACGTCTTCGTCGACGGGATCGAGGCGGCGCCGGTCATCATCGAGGCCGCGAAGGGCAGCAAGCGCTACCAGGTGGCGCAGGGGCTCGAGCCAGGCCGGCACAGCTTCCTGATCACCAAGCGTACCGAGGGCGAGGAGGGCGCGACTGTGCTGCGAGGCCTGGAGCTGGACGACGGCGCCAGCCTGCTGCCGCCACCGCCGCGCCCAAGGCACAGGATCGAATTCTTCGGCGATTCGATCACCAGCGGCGCAGGCAACGAGGCGCCGCTGAACGGCCGCGACGACCTCCCGCGCGACAAGAACAGCTTCATGGCCTACGCCGAGATCGCGGCGCGCAAGCTGGATGCGGAAGTGCACCTCACCTCGCAGAGCGGCATCGGTGTGATGATCAGCTGGTTCCCTTTCACCATGCCCGACTTCTACGACCAGCTCAGCGCAGTGGGCGACAACGACAGCAAATGGGATTTCTCGCGCTGGACGCCGGAAGTGGTGGTGATCAACCTGATGCAGAACGACAGCTGGCTGATCGGCCGCGACCACAAGCTGCAGCCGGAGCCGAACGAAGACCAGCGCATCGAAGCCTACCGCAGCTTCGTGAAGCGCGTCCGCCAGCTGTATCCGAATGCGTACATTGTCTGCGCGCTGGGCAGCATGGAAGCTACCAGGGCCGGTTCGCCCTGGCCGGGCTATGTGAAGTCGGCCGTCGAACGCATGCGCAGGCAGGACGGCGAGCAGCGCATCGACACGCTGTTCTTCGAGTTCACCGGCTACGGCCAGCACCCGCGCGTGCGCCAGCACCAGGAGAACGCAGCGAAACTGGCCGCGTTCATCAAGGCGCGGATGGGCTGGTAAGGCGCCAGCGCGCCGCGTAGGCTTCGGCCAGCTGGGTTTCCCCGCGCTCGGTCAGGAAAGCGTGGGCGCGTGCGCAGGCCGGTTTGACGGCCTCGGGGTCGATGTCCATCGCCCGGTCCAGCAGGGCCAGCCCTTCCTGTTCGCCCTTGTCGAGACGCAGGCAGCCTTCCAGGTAGAGGCCAACCGGGTTGTCCGGATGGGCGGTGTTGAACTCGGCGAAGGCCTGGCGCAGGTCGGTATTCGGCTCGAGGTCCAGGGCGAGGCGCAGCATCTCGAGCTCGCGCTCGGCATCGCGTTCGGGCATCTCCCTCAGCTCGGCCAGGCGGGCGCGCTGGGCCTGGGTTTCGGCATGGCGTTCGGCCCATCCCTCGGCGACGCCGGCGGCCCATCCCTCCTGCAGTTCCTGCCGCAGCGTCGGGAGCATGGCGCCGAACCACGCCTGGCTGGCGCTCGGGCCATCGACGGCGGGCGGCAGCGCCTGCAGGATATCAGGATCCTTCGACAGCGCCGACAGGCGCGCGCGCAGGGTGGGGTGGGTGTCCGTCACGTCGCCCTCGCGGTCGAGGGCTTCGTCCAGCCAGCGCGTCCGGTTCTCCTCCGCGGCGCCGGCATGGGCCAGGGATGCCCAGGCGTGCATGCGATCCTGCGGCGGCGCCGGTTCGTCGCCGACCCGGCGGTAAGTCGCGTGCAGGAATTCCTGGTAGTGGGGTGCCGCCAGGTTGACGCGCTTGAGCGCATAGGCGGCGCTGCGCGCGCCAACCAGCTGGGCGGCGGCGGCATCCGCGTGGTATTCGTCGGCGCGGGCCAGCACATAGGTGTAGGCATTGAAGTAGGGCGCGTACCAGCGCACCATTGGCACCACCAGCTTCGCGAGCCAGCCCTGGAAGTGCTCGAGATGTGCCTGCAGCGTAGCCCAGGTGTGGCGCAGGCGGTAGATGAAGGCCGAGAAGCGCCCATGCGAGCCCGCCAGGTGGCCGTACTCGTGCGCCACGACCGCCATCGCTTCGTCGGGCGCCAGGCATTCCAACAGCGGCAGGCCGAGCAGCAGGTAGTTGCGGGGCCAGCCGACCAGGCCGAAGGCGGGCCGCTGCACCACGGCGGCATTCATGTCGTTCACCACCAGCACATGGTGGAAGCGCGGACCGGACATCTTGCGGCGCATGTCGTCCAGGGCGTCGAACAGGGCCGGCGCCTGCTCGCGTGTGATCTCGCGCCCGCCAGGAGCCGGAAACCGCACGAACAGCGCCTGCACCGCCGACTTCAGCGTGAACCACAGGGGAATCGCCAGCAGGAAGAGCAGTTTGCCCAGCTTGAGCAGCAGGATCAGTGCCGCGCTGCCGGTGAAGGCCAGGGCGGCGGCAATGCCCACCAGCGCGACCAGGCCGAAGCCGATGGTCGCCAGCACCACGGCGAGAATGCCGAAACCCAGCAGCGCAAGCAGCGCTACCTTGACCCGGTATTGTCCGGGTGCGGCGGCGCTTTCCTGTTCGAGGCGCGCCACCATGTTCTTGAATTGGTCGATCTCCACCTGGGCTCCCGGAATGAGGTATGGCTGAGGAGCGATCGTATATCCGGTCGCCATGCCGGCGCAATCGGCGTTGTGAAAACGATACTGTTCAAGGCCCAATGATCCGGAATTCGCCGGCCAGGTGCATCATGCTCATCAGGTAGAGCATGCCGTCGAAGTAGCGCTGTTCGCCGGCCGGCATCGGCGTGTTCCACAGCTCCCTGAGGAAGGCGTCCGGCACCTGGCCCGGCGTGGCGGCCAGGGCGCCGACGGCGGCGCCGGCCAGCATGCCGGTCGAGTGTCGGGTCGACAGCGGACGGCCGTCGAGCGTATAGCGGTCGGCGAAGGACTGCAGGCCCTGCGCATGCAGGAAAG